>Ga0209211_10000282_pt1 | contig 112571 bp, 112 predicted proteins | sample RifGroA2_FD_183992 | JGI IMG/M metagenome (GOLD analysis project Ga0209211, IMG submission 183992) | Groundwater microbial communities from Rifle, Colorado, USA - Groundwater A2 (SPAdes) (version 2) | ecosystem: Environmental > Aquatic > Deep subsurface > Groundwater | place: Rifle, Colorado...
CCCGACCTCTTTTATGTAATCAGTCGCTTTTGTTACTTCCTCGGAAGCCTCTCCCATTGATTTTGTTGTCTGCTCTGATTCGACCTGCACAGCGCCTATCTTTTCAGATATCTCGGCAGTCGCCTTTATCGTCCTTTCAGCAAGTTTTCTCACTTCATCAGCAACAACCGCAAAACCCCTTCCCTGCTCCCCTGCCCTGGCTGCCTCGATTGCGGCATTAAGAGCAAGCAGGTTTGTCTGGTCTGCTATGTCCTTGATCACAGTTACTATGTTCCCGATTTCTCCTGCCCTGTTGTTCAGTTTCTCAACCATTGTCGCAAGCTCCACAGTTGAGGCAAAAACCCTCCCGACCGTTTCCACAGCTCCGTTTGCAACGTCCTTGCCGATCTCAGCTGTCTGCATCGCCTCTGCGGATGTTTCTGAGGCGACTGCAGCGTTCCTCGCTATATCGGTAATTGTCTGGCTCATTTCTTCTGCTGCTGCAGCTATCTGCGCAGCCTGACCGGATTGGTTCCTTGCGCCCTCAGTTGACTTTTCAGACCGTTCCCTCAGGATATCAACGGTTTGCACTACATTATTGCCGGCTGCAAGTATGCTGTTTATCATGCTATTGAATGACTGGAGCATCTTATTCATGTTCTGGGAGAGGACGCCTATCTCATCGTTTCCCGATTGCTCTATTTTGACTGTAAGGTCTCCTGCGGCTATCTGGCTTACCTTTTCAGTAAGATTCGATAATGGGTCTGAAATCTTCCTGTGGTTCATTATCCAGATAAATGCCAATATGCAGAAATTAAGCGCCAGCAGGATAACCTGTATTATTTTCAGGTTCCTGACCTTGCTTTCAGATACCGACGCTGCAATAGTAGTAGCTTCATCCGCAAGTTTCAGGAACTTTTCGCTGTCCTCAAAGAGCTCTTTCAGGACCGCAGGGTCTTTATGTGTCCTGTCAAGGGTGGCCTTATACTCTTCCCATGAGGCCTTGACCTCTTTCATTTTAGTTATAAATTTCTCATCAGTTGCCTTTGGCAGCTTTGATTCTGCATCGCCGGTAACCAGTCCTTCAATAATTTTGTCCAGTGATTGTATCAGTTTCTGGGTGCCCTCACCGTCGTACGCCTCCTGGTTCTTTGCAAAGACCATCTTTGTTACCCTTTGCGATATGGCGCGCTGCCGGCCGGCATAGTTGACCACATTCCCGTCTTCCGACATTCTGTTAAGCTGGAAGAAAACAGACGCCGCGCTTATCGAAGAAAAAGCAGCTAATAAAATTACAACGATTTTCAGACCAGTGCTGATTTTCATAAGGACCCCCATGACGGTTTATTATAACATTAGTATTTTACTGCAAAATAAGGATAAGTCCTTATGATATATATCATAGTTTGGCAAAGCAATTAATAAAATATCCCGGAAAATAAAAATTTATATGGCAAGGCTTGTGAGCTGGTCGAGGTATTCTCTCAGGGCATAGGGTTTTATATCTGTCAATTCGAGTCCTTTGAAGACCACTCTCGCGGAGGCCCCCTCAAAGAAAAGGCTTGCGTTTTCCTGGTTGAGAAACTTTAAAATCAGCGCCCTCCGGGACTGTTCTTCAAGATACTTGTGCGTGGCTTCTCCCTTTCTTGCACGAACGCTGAACAGCTTGTCAAAATTCTCATCTCCTGTCTGAATTTCTTCCGTTCCCCCGGCTTTTATGGCTTCACCGAAGCCCTTTCCCCTTTTCCTGATGGAAAGCCCGCCCGGGAATTTCCCGTAAAATGAAATTGCGAATTCCGGAGGGTCGGCCTTTACAGGCGGAGTAAAACTGCACCTGAATTTGAATTTTCCACGTTCCCCGTGCAATAAGTAAATTCGCGTACTGAGGGTAGATACTATTTCAGTCTTACCATCAACTTCCCCTGCCAGGAATACCATGTGGTTTGTGTACTGTCTTACCTTGAGGTATATGGTGAAGAGCGCATAGCTGAGCAGAACAGCAGCCAGGGGCATGAATAATTGTGTAATCTGGTTCATCAGTTCCCTTTTCCCTTCTTCCTTCCCTGCATTACAGAATTATAGCAGAGGGCATGAAGCAACCACAATGGCAAAGGTCACGGCAGAGGCGGGATTGAACAATCCGCCTCCAGGCCCAGGATCTCCAGTTTACGGCCCCGCTTCAGCCTCTTCAATTGACATTCCAGACTCCTTGCCTCTTTCCCATCTTTGCAGGATATTACCTTTACCAATTCAAAAGGTCTCCAGGACCTCACGAATTTGCTTCCCGTGCCATTCCCGTGTTCTTTTAAACGTTTTTCAAGATTATTGGTCATGCCAATATACAGGTAATTGTTGCTGCATTTCAATACGTACACGCACCAGCTCACGTCATCTGATTTTCCACACAGCGCCGTTCCATGCCCCATGGGATAATGTGCCTTAATTGTTATATATTGTCAACTGTTCGGGATCACTTCCCATTGAGTTGCCGGGGGTTCTCCCGGGCAACCCTTCGGTGTTATAATATGGCGTGAAAATACCGGTCTATATTGAGAGTGCTTTGCAGGTGCGTCCCAACCTCTCTTCTTGCGGATACCTTAATAAGGGCCTCCTGTTCGCCCTTCTCCTCCTGTTTCTTGTCTCAACCGGCGCATACGCTGCAACTGAAACAGCGGGTATCAGTATCATCCTCCAGGATGAGGGCGGTCCGGCCAGGGCCTTGTTTCTTTACGATAAAATGACTGTAGTAATCATAGGGCTTGACACCTATAAAGACCTGAAGGAAGAGCAGAAACAGGACCCCTCTGTCCGTGATGCAAAGGCCCTTGAGGACGTCCTGAGGAAAAAATATCCTGTCAGCCGTGTTATAACTCTTTATAATGAGCAGGCCACAGGCGACAATATCCTGAAGGCCCTTGAGGACCTTTCTTCTACAGGCCCGGAGGACGCTGTCTTCGTCTATTTTTCAGGTCACGGGACCACCCGTTCAACACCCCAGGGAGATGTGGGTTATCTTGTCCCGTATGACGGTTCTTTAAAATCAGATGAGATATATAAAAATATATCAATGCAGCAGCTTAAAGAGGATGTCAGTGCGCTTGTCCCTGCCAAACACGTCCTGTTTATAATGGATGCATGTCTCGGCGGCATCCTTCCCGGCCTGGGGCAGGCTGTGCCTGGACCGTCCCGCAAGCCTTCATACCTCCTGGAAATAGCGCGCGAGCCTGTAAGGCAGGTCATTACCTCATGTGAAAAAAATGAGAAGCAGCTTCATACAGGAACGTTTGCAGGCAGAATCATAGAGGCTCTCAATAATAACAGCAGCTTTTTTTATGCGTCAGGTCTTGGGTCAGAGCTCCAGCAAAAGGCCGTCAGGGAAAAACAGCATCCTCAGGCCGCTCATATTTATGGCAAGGGGGATTTTATCTTTGTAGCTGATCCGGTAAGGGTCATGGAAGAGGCAGATTTGGAGATCGCAAATATTGAGGCTGATATTAAGAAACTTGACACCCTGAAAGAGGTCCCCTCAAAAAAGAAAAAGGCTGCGGTATTAAAGGACCTTGAACGGAAAAGGGCGATGAAAGACGCTGAGCTTAAGCGGGCACAGGCGCTCAGGGAGTCTGCAGGCAGAGAGGCAGGACTAAAAAAAACAATAGCAGAAGATGCAGGGGAAAACCCTGATGAAAAGGCGCAGATTGAAAAAGAACGCAGCGAAAGATTGGCGTACTTAAAGCAGCAGGCTGAAAAGATGAAACGTGAACTGGCAGGCAGCGCCACTGCTTTGAGCATCTCTGAGGCGCAGGCAGAGATAAAAAAGACCAATGAGCTTCTTGAAAGGCTTGAAGGCAGCAAAGAAGCTGTTGATATGCAGGCCAGGGCAGCAGTTGAGAGGTACAAAAAAAACCTTACAGCGCAAATAAACCGGATTATGAGGCAGGTGTTCCCACTTGACGACAAGGGAATAAAATGGAAATTCATTGAGTGCAATCCCGAGAAGGAAGAGTTTTACCTGTCAGCCGTGGTCAGGGACGCAACACTGTTTTCAAAGGCGATTATTCCAAAGGCAAAGCTGGCGGAGTACTGCGGGAGGCCTGATATGCTGACTGTCAGCGCTGTTATCAGTCTTTCTGAAAACGCCCTGCCGCAAGCGCCGGGGCTTGTCCTTAATGGCCCCAAGAACGATGTTTATCAAGCCCAAAATCTGGAGCAGGCAAGGTTTATCCATTTTAACCTGACAGTCCTGGATACAGATACAAATCTTGTCTGGGCTGCTAATGACAATACAGCCGGCAGGAAAATGTCATGGTATGACGCATCGAAATATTTAAAACAGTTGAACGAACAAAAATATGCGGGATACAGCGACTGGAGACTGCCGACTAAAGAGGAATTTGAAAAGCTGGCGGATTACGCCAAAAACAAGGGGTTAAAAAAGGACATATTCAAGACCTTTAATGAAGCCGGGTTTAAAAGTGTTAAGTCCGATATGTACTGGTCTTCCACTACAAGCCCTGTCAATGCAACCCTTGCCTGGATCATATATATGTGGAACGGCTATATGAATTATGGCAATAAAGGCAAACCCAATTACGTATGGCCCGTACGCAGCGGGCAATAGAAATGGCATCTTTGCCGCTAAGAACCGACCACGAAAATATATTATTATATAAGAATAGTAGAAGAGGGGAGTTAGTGCACAGCAATAGCCTCGGAACAGGTTTGAATTTTTTTCAGGCTCTTTCCTATACGAACCTCGGCGGTCTGCATATCAAAGTTCGACTGAAGATTCATCCAGAACTGCGGTGATTGGCCCAAATACCTGCCGATCCTGAGCGCAATATCACCCGTCACCGGGCGTGAACCGTTGATAATATGGCTGATTCGCATAGGCGATACCCCGATATCGACTGCAAGCCGAGATTGGGAGATACCAAGCTCTTCAATGATCTCTCTGAGTATCACCCCAGGATGCACAGGGTTAAAGTCTCGTCTCATAAAATTCCTCCTTCTTCAGTGATAGTCCGCTATTTCAACGTCATGTGCCCCGTCTGCATCAAACCTGAAGCAGATACGCCACTGGTCATTAATGCGGATGCTCCATTGAGCGGCCTTTTTGCCGGAAAGCACCTCAAGACGATTAGAGGGCGGAAGCCGCAGATCATCGACCGTCACAGCGGCGTCAAGTTGAGCAAGTTTAACTACAGCCCGTGCCTGAATAGTCAACGGCAATTTGCGAGACCTAATGCCCTGAAACAGCTTTTCGGTTTCTTTGCAGGTAAATGACCGAATCATGCCATAGTATAAACAAATTGTTTATAACTGTCAAATCACGAAAAATAGACATACACCGTCTGACCCTCGCACTGGAGATAAAAAGCTGTCAGGGCATTAAGATCATAACCCCAAGGGATTTTGAAGCATTATTTGTGTAATATCCGATACCAATGATGTGGATGCCATATTTACCTTTACAAATTATACCTACAATCTAACCAGCACGGACAATCATGTGCAGTGCTGGTAACTCACAGTAATCGATACTAACGAGCATGCTGATTATGCTGCGGAATTCAAGTGGTAATTTCTAAAAAATCAATAAAATGCATGAATACAAGACCCCAAGCGCCCCTTATTCGAGAATTTCTATGGTTAATGGGATAGTATCCCAATCGTCATATTCAACACAAAATATTTTACAATCAATTTTATAAACACCTGGCTTTGAATCTGGGTTAGCTAATAAATTAATTCTATCATTTCCTATGATGGTGTGCTTATGAAGCAATTTATCAGCCCAAAAAATCATTTTATTGTCCTTACAATAAAACCCAGACGTACGATTGCGGGGCATACCAAAATTCTCAAGACGAGCATTAGGGTAAACTGAATTGTAATTGCGTATCATAGCTGCGTCACCAACCCTTATTGCATTGCGCGGAGCTTGCGGTATAGGTGGTTGAGGCATTTCCGGAATATCACTCTTATCTGGCCATCTTTCAAAAAAATACAATTCGACAGGAATTAAGATTTCCACACGTATGTCAGTAGCTGGCAGTGTGCCATTATTTGAAACAAAAAGGGTTGTTGACTTAACTATTTTAGAATTAGTCTTTACAAGATAATCCTTTCTTGCTTTACCTATCCCTAATTTCTCTATAAATGTTTTACAATTGCTAATAAATGCTGTAACTTTGACGTCCCATTTAGGATCGATACTACCATCAATTAATTGGATATTATTTATTTTTTCATCGATTACTTTTTCAATATTGTCTATTGAGGGTGGACGTTGTAACTGCAAATTATTTGCGTTGATGCCTTGTGGCATTCCGTTTATAATTTTATTGCCCCAATAATTCCATTCAGACGTCAATTCTGGCTTTTTAGTTTTGCTTGTAAATGTTGAATTTTGAATGATTTCAGTCAGTCGTTCTTTAAATAATTTTGATAAACTTTCCCGTAAGGATGCTTTTTCATCCTCTGGATTCAAACTGTATCGGATTCGACGGTGTTGGCGAATATCAAATGGTAGATCCTCATCACTTCCATAAAGCTCATTGCAAAATAGAATAATTTTCTCCCAGCCAAGACAGCTTATTGCGTAACCAAGTTCAATAAGCACATTGGGATTCGGAGATAATCGTTGGTTTATTTCTTTGTGACCAGTAACAATTGAAATATCCGCTACAAACACATCACATGCTTTAATCTTATCAATAATTGTCTGTGAAATATTTGGCGATCCAGGGATTCCTTGAGTATCCCTGTCCAAGCTTGGTTCTATTTCATAACTTTCATCGCGACCAAGGTGGGTTATAGCTTTTTGAATTACTGACTCAAGGAACCCTCTATTTGTGTTGTTAGGTAAATCTGATTGCCATGAATAAAATATTATGAATTTCATAGTATTTGATATCCAATAAACGAAGGGTTAACCATTGCTATCATCGGTAGCATCCTTGTTCGCTTCTGTCAACGCGGCCTGCAGCTTCGGCTGGTGCAGTAACTTTGAAACTATAAATTCGTTATATACACTTACCTGCTTCTGCAGAAGATTGGACGCCTCCGAAGTTGTTGCCGCGCCACTGACAAGGAGCGCCAACCTGAGCTTTTTTGCATGGTCAAAAAAACTTGAAAGTGCAAGCCATTGATCATGAATGCTTTCTGCTGTGATCCAAGAAGCGTCTTTCTTTTCAAAAACCTCGATCCACAAGAGCAGGACTCCGCGTAGATTAGATAAGTAATTCAAGAAAAATGAGTACGATAGAACAGCATCTTTCGGCAACTTAGAGAGTTGTTCGGACGTTAACTTTGATTCATTGAGCACCTCAAGTTGCGACTTCAAGAGAAGCGGAATAGTAGAGAGACCAGGGGTTTCTTTCAATTTTTCAGGCGTTAGCTTCTGTATTTCCTGTGCAATCAGCACGCTTAGCTTGTGCGATGGTTCAAATGAACCATCCGCGCTACTCAATGCTGAGCTTACACTCTCACCAGCATAGGCTTTGAGAAAAGAGGTAACTACAATATCCATCGCCACTAGTTCTGATACTCGCACAAAGTGAACATAAGCGAGGCGCTTCTCAGCATTTTGCAAAGTTCGCTTGTCGAGCGAAGCTCTGACCCAATAGCTAAGGCCAGCTGAAATTAGGGCACCAATGAGGCCTGATATAAGAGCGACGTTTTGCATAATTATTACCTTGGTTTCGTTATCATACCAGAAAGCAAAATTTTTGATAACCTCTTTAACAAACTATAGCGAGGATTATTACTGTAATCTGCCCGATTCCACCAAAAGCAAAAGCGTTTGTTACAGGAAAATACAGATTTTTTGCTTTTGACAGTTTCTTTTGGAAATTCTTGCTTTCAGTGGATCATGTTTTTCGAGGATTTGCAGGTGACCTCCTCGATGGAAGGCTAATTTTTAAATTTAGGAAGATATCTTTGCAATAGGGGAGTTTTGGGTCTACTACGCTTGTTTGACCATAGGAATATGCCTCTGCCAGTCTGTGCCCTTGCTGGGGAAGTCGGAACGGTAATGGGCGCCGACGCTTCCTTGCCGCTTCAATGCTGCTTCTGTGATGATTGATGCGACTGTCAGCATGTTTTTCAGTTCGTATCCCCTTCTTGTATTAAAAGCCTTTTCCAGAAGGGACGCCCACTCATTGAGTCTGTCCTTTGCATAACAGAGAGAGACCGCGCATCTTATAATCCCAACCTTGTCCCACATGATCCGTCTCAGGGATGTACGTATCTCTTCGATGTCAGGAAGTTCTGGAATCTGGAAGTTCGGAAGGCCGGCAGGGGGGCGGAGGGGCGAGCTCCCGCGTGGTGACATTGTTGGCTTCAGCGCTTGTGAGCCTTGCCGTGCAGCGGCATGTCCTGCCCTGTAACCGTATACGAGCCCTTCAAGCAGGCTGTTGCTTGCAAGCCTGTTTGAGCCGTGGACTCCGGTACAGGCTACTTCGCCTGCTGCAAACAACCCTGAGATATTTGTTGCTCCGTCAAGGTCTGTTTTTACTCCTCCCATCATATAGTGGGCAGCAGGTGAAACAGGGACCAGGTCTCTTGTTATATTTACGTCATAACGCAGGCAAGTCGCATAAATCCTCGGAAACCTCTTTTTGATAAATTCAGCATCTAAGTGTGTAAGGTCAAGATAGACATTACTGCTATTGGTCTTGACCAGCTCTGATATTATGGCCCTTGATACAACGTCCCTTGGCGCGAGTTCAGCGTCAGGGTGGTATCCTTTCATAAAGGGCTGCCTGTTTATGTTCCTTAAAATCGCCCCCTCACCCCTCATCGCCTCGCTTAAGAGAAACTGTGGGGCAGCAGGCGCAAACAGGACTGTTGGATGAAATTGGACAAACTCCATATCTTCAAGTACAGCACCTGCCCTGTAAGCAATGGCCATGCCGTCCCCTGTTGCAACAGCCGGGTTTGTTGTTCTCGAAAACATCTGTCCTGCTCCGCCTGACGCGAGTATGGTTGCTTTTGCACTGACTGAGATTGTGCCGGAGTCCTTCAGAATATACGCGCCACTGCATGACCCGTCTTCAACTATAAGGTCTACAGCAGTGCTGAAGGGGAGCTTTTGAATGTTGCCGAGGGCCTTTACCTTTTTTATCAGGACCCTTTCGAGTTCCTTGCCTGTGGAGTCGCCCTGGGCATGGAGTATCCTGCGCCTTGAGTGCGCGGCCTCCATTGTAAAGGAGAGCCTGGCGCCTTCCCTGTCAAACTCAGCGCCCCATTCAATGAGTTCAAGTATCCTTTCAGGCCCTTCTTCTACAAGGACCCTTACCGCGTCTTCCCTGCAAAGTCCGTCACCGGCCTTAATAGTATCTTCAAAGTGTATGCCGACCTCGTCTTCATCGCTCAGTGCGACAGCGACCCCGCCCTGGGCGTATTCAGTGCTGCTTTCCGTGGGAATATCTTTTGTGACTACAATTACATTGCCTTGAGAAGCGAGTTCAATTGCGGCCCTCAGGCCCGCTACCCCGCTGCCGATTATAAGGAAATCGGTCTTTATATCTTGCATACTATATGGCCAAGTTTTTCGGTCAGTTTCATATTAGCGCTGTAGTCTACCCTGCAATCAATTATTGAGGGGACTTTCTGGGTCATGGCGTCTCTTATCGTTTTAAGGAGGTCATCTGATTTATCCACCCTGTAAGCCTTGCAACCAAATGCTTCGCCAAGCTTCACAAAATCAGGGTTCCCGGTCTTAACAAAAAAGTCTTTTTTATATTTCATTTGCTCTTTCCACTGGATCAGGCCGTAACCGTTGTCGTTAAATATCACAGTCACAAAGGGGACCCCTATTCTGACAGCGGTTTCGAGTTCTGCCATGGACATCATAAAACCGCAGTCGCCTACGGCTGCTATAACATTTTTCTCAGGGCAAAGCAGCTTCGCGGATATTGCAGAGGGGATAGCAAACCCCATTGACGCGAACCCATTTGAAATGAGGACTGTGTTTTCCGCATATGCAGGATAAAACCTGCCTATCCACAGCTTATGGGCGCCAACATCGCTGATGAGTATGTCTTCCCTGCCCAGGGCAGCACGCATGGCATGTACTACATGCAGGGGGCTTACACCATTTTCCGAACTGTAAAATGATTCATCTCCCTTGTCTTCCTCGATCTCTTTTTTAAGCCCGACAAAATACGAGGGGTCCTTCTGCAGCCCGATGCTGTCAGTGAGTATCTGAAGGGTCTTTTTGATGTCACCCACAAGTTCAAGGGCATTATAGGAAAAATCCACTTCTGCAGGGTTGGTATCTATATGTATTATTTTCTTGGTTGGCTCCCAATATTTGGGACTGAATTCCACAGGGTCGTATCCGACGGCAATTATAAGGTCTGCCCTGTCAAGGCCGCACTGCACATAATCCCTTGCCTGAAGCCCTATGGTTGATATGAACAGTTCATCGTCGGCAGGCACTGCGCCCATTCCCATGAAGGTATTTATGACTGCAATGCATGATTCTTTTGAGAGCATCATGAGCTCGGATGAGGCCTTGCTCCTCATAACTCCATTGCCGGCCAGGATAAGCGGAGCCTTTGCTTCTCTTATCATGGCAACCGCCTTTTTTACCTGATTGGCGTCAGCAGATGGATATTCAATAGCAACAGGTTTTATGGGGTATTTGTCGGCATTTGATCCGGCAATGTCCTCCGGGAGTTCGATGTGTGTCGGCCCCATTTTTTCCAGCACTGAGATCTTGAAGGCCTTTCTTACTACTTCCGGAATGGTACCGGCAGATTCTATCCTTGAGTTCCATTTTGTGATCGGTTTCAGCATTGAGAGCACGCTGATGTACTGGTGCGATTCCTTGTGTGTCCTTAATGATGAGGCCTGGGCGGTAATAGCGAGCATGGGCGCAAAATCGAGTAATGCGTCGGCGATGCCTGTCACCAGGTTTGTCGCACCCGGTCCGAGCGTTGAGAAACAGACACCCGGGGACCCTGTAAGCCTTCCCATGGAGTTGGCCATAAAGGCAGCGCCCCTCTCGTCTCTTGTAATGACCACCCTGATGTCCGATGCTAAGAGGGCATGGAGGATCTCCATGTTCTCCTCACCGGGTACGCCGAAGACATATTTTACACCTTCGGTCTCAAGGCATTTTATTAGGAGGTCGGCGCCGTTCATTATGATTCAATCATATCACATTTGCTTGTGACATTTAGTGCAAAATTCCGCTTTTTCCGAAGAGAACGCATCTTTGCCGTTATGACATGCGCCGCAGTATTTGCCTTCGATTATCTCCGACATTTTCATCTCAGCAAAGCCCTTCTTCATCCTGAACAGGCTCAGGTGACAGTCAAAGCACTTGATCCCCTTGTCTGCATGGACCTTGCCGCTGAAGACGACAACACTGTTCCCGGTCTTTGTTTTCCATTCCAGGTTTCTGCCTGATGGGACGGCCTGACAGATACCTGCAAACAGGACTGAAATAAAGATAACTGCTGATACAACAGAATGCTTCATCTTTTGTACACCCCTTCTTTATAAATGTGCCAGATATTCTCACCTTTTTGAGCGATAAAGTTCAAGATGGGGGAAAGATGGCAAGTAATCTTGACTACAGATCACCTTATTCAATAAAATGACTTCGTCTGATTAATCAGGATATAAAACATGTCAGGAGGAGTTTGCCGGTGAAACAGAAAGAGAATGAACCGCTGGAAGAGTCGTTAAAGGGATATAAAGAGAAGATAGCGCCTGTCACAAAGGCCTCGCTTACATGGGACAGGGAGCTTATATTTGTCGGCAGGACGCAGCAGGGGTATGAGATAGAGTTTGATGCGCATGTCCAGTGGGGCTGCAAGCCGACCGATGCCTTGCTTCTGAGCCTTGCGGGCTGCATGGGAATAGATGTTGTGAGCTTCCTGAAAAAGATGCGGGTCGAGATTGCGGGGTTCAAGATGGACATTATCGGTGAGAGAAACCCGACCCCCCCACAGTATTACAAGGCCATAGAGATGATACTTTACATCTCAGGCAAGAATATTGACTCTAAAAAAGTAGACCGCGCAGTCGCCCTTTCGCATGAAAAATACTGTTCGGTTTATAACTCATTAAGAAAAGACATGGACGTTAAGGTCAAATACATACTTGAAGAAAAAGAGCCGACAAAGGACGGTGTAAGTGATTAAGGCTGATCATGCCATCTAATGTTAGGTCAAAGGGATATGGCTCAATTTCTTCGCAAAAAAACTACATTCCTGCAATTGCACGCCTGCACTTGACCAGAATGTTTCTGCCGAGTCAACTGCGAGGCTTTCGCTTCGTCTTCAGCCTCGTTGAGGCAACCCGTGCTTTTGCTTCAGAAATTAAGTCATATCCCTTTTTTATAGATAGCGTAAAATCTACTACTGAAGGACACTGATTAAACTATGACAGGAATAATTGCCGCAACACAGATTGAAGCGGATTTGCTTATAAAGCAGCTTGCTGAAAAAACTGTAGAGACGATACAGGGCAAATCCTTTTATAGTGGCTACCTTCACAACCTGCCTGTGACAATCTGTATATGCGGGGTCGGCAAGGTCAATGCTGCTCATGGTGCTACGCTGCTTATCGAGAGATATAGTCCTGAAATTGTATATATCATTGGTGTTGCAGGGGCATACCCTTCTTCCGGGTTGAAGATCGGGGATGTTGCTGTTGCGGGAAAAGAGATATACGGTGATGAAGGGGTGATGATCGGAGAAGAGTTTCATCCAATGGATAAATTGTTCGACAGAATTCAGAGCTTGGAATTCAAGATCCAGAACGAATTCCCCATGTTCATACCCTCGAAATTGAATGGCTTCGACAGAGGCACTTTTATTACAGTTTCCACCTGCACAGGATCATTGAAAAGGGGCAGAGAACTGGAAAAGAGGTTTGACACGGTCTGTGAGAATATGGAGGGCGCTGCAATTGCCCATGTCTGCGCTTTAAATAATATACCGGTAACAGAAATAAGAGGCGTAAGCAACATTATTGAAGATCGGACAGCAGGGCCTCTTAACAAAGAAGATATAATTTTGGCAGCTGAAAATGCGCAGAGATTTTTTATGGACGTCTTATCGCCTTAGAAAGACTTTGGTTCAGTCCTCCCCTCCCGGTTACTCACCTTTTGGGTGAATCTGGAATATGACTTTGCAATTTCATTCAGGGCTTCAAGGTAGTCTGCCAGCACAGGGTTCTCTTTCTCGCCATTGATAAGTTCATTATAGCAAAGCCTGCCCTGGGAGTTGATAAAAAGGTGGTATTCTTCAAACGGTAATTCTGCAGCCTCCAGGACTTTAAAGAGCATATTAGCCGGGATATGCGTTTCAAGGATACCGCTGCCTTTAATGAATTCGTTAAAGCCGGGCTGAGATTTGAGTCCCTCCAGGACAGCTTCCATGACCGGCTTCTGTTTTACCAGGCCCCTTTGAAAACTGTGAAAGGCATCACCATATGAACCGTCAGTGAACACCCCGTTTTCCCAGGCGACATGTCCTGTTTCTTCCCCTGCCTTGTATCCCTTGCACCCGGCAAACTTGACAGCTTTTTGCTCGTTGAAGATCACGTCCTGCCTATTCTCAGGATATATTGCACAAAAAGGCACGATATGACACTGGAAAGGTTTTTTTGATGTCTTGTGCAGTGAGCAGAGGTTGTCTTTGCCAAGTGCTATGCAGCGACTTTTATAGCGGTCGCCTGCTATGAAATCACCGACTATATAACTGCTCCCGCTTTTAGTGCCAATTTTGGCCAGGAATTCCTGATGTTCCAGGTCCATTGCAAAATATCTTCGGAACCCGATCGTCAGGGGGAATACATCATAGCATTTTCTGAATTCTTCAATAGTTACGAGGGTAGCGCCGCCGCAGCACCATTCAGAACATTCAATGCTGCACCTGAAGCGGCACAGGGTCATGGTTTTTGATGAAGGGCCATTACATCTTCTCTTGTAACGATAGCTTCAACGAGCCTGTAGTCAACCTTTATGTCCTTCACCGCTTCCGCAACAGCTTCGTATCCGCCTTCCTGCCTGTCAACAAGGGCCAGGACCTTAACAATATCAAGCCCCGCCTCTTTTGCCCTTGTAATGGCCTCAATAGTGGATTTGCCTGTTGTGATAACGTCATCCACGATAACGACCTTATCGCCGGCCTTTACATTGCCTTCTATCCACTGCATTGTGCCATGACTCTTTGCGTTTTTTCTGACCACAAAGGCCTCAATCGGGTTTTTCCTGAGATATGAAGTATAAGCAACTGCATCTGCCAGGGGATCAGCGCCAAGGGTAAGCCCGCCGATGCCCTTGACCGGCAGGTCCTTCAGCATCTCGCAGATAATATTGCCTATCAGGTACATGCCCTCAGGGTGGAGGGTCACTGTCTTGCAATTGAAATAGTAATTGCTCATTCTTCCTGATACGAGTTTGAATGTCGGCTCTGAGCTGTATTTAAATGCCTTGTCGTAGATTAAGCGGACAAGCCTTTCCTTCAGATGAGTTGAATTAATATCTTCTTTCGTACTTTTCTCCTTCACAAATTTCTTTCACTGTATCTTTTACCATGCGGTCGTCTTCCCAGACCCTTTCGCGCACCTTTTTACACTTTGTTCGCTCATCAGTTCCGTTAACCGGTTCAGCACGGTAAACACCTCGGCCATTCTCGGTCCTGTATTCAACCGGTTTCCCGGTATAAGCGGCTTCCCTTGCGGCCCTGGTCGAGATATCGGAAACAGTGGCGCCGAATATCGCGCCAAGGGCTGCGCCGATAATGCCGCCGCGCCACGGGTTCCTGCTGTCAAGCATTGCTCCTGCAACACCGCCGACTGCGCCGCCGACTCCTGCGCCTTCATACTGATGTGTAGCGCATGAGCTTAGCGCAACAAACACGAAGATCATTGCCAGAGATACGGCCCTTTTCCCTGTAAACATCACCACATCCTCCTTGAAAATGTTTCATATATTGTAGCATAACATCCTGTTACAGAGCGTGTTGCGAAGTAGAGCAAAAGGCTAATATCTCCTTTCGATTTTCTGACCTTCACAGACTTCTTTTACTGAATCCCTGACAAGCCTGTCGTCTTCCCATACCTTCTCGCGGACCTTCCTGCACTTTGTGCGCTCATCATAGTCTATGGGTTCAGCATAATATCTGCCCCTGCCACTCTCGGTCCTATACTCAACCGGCCTTCCGTAAGTGGCAGCTTCACTGGCACCCCTCACCGAAACATCTGCGATTGTGGCCCCTGCAATTGCGCCAAGCACTGCACCGATAACGCCGCCGCGCCACGGGTTCCTGCTGTCAAGCATTGCCCCTGCTATCCCGCCGACCGCTCCACCGGCCCCGGCCCCTTCATGCTGGTAAGTCGCACAGGCCGTGACGCTGAAGACTAAAATAAGCAAAACCGCTAACATTTTTTTTCTTGAGATCATAGTTCCATCCTCCTTTTTAATAGGTCTTTTTTGAGCTCTTAATAAGAGTCTATCATATAATTTTTGACTTTCAAGTTTGAGACCTGCTGTTGACTTAAAGGCAAAATAAGAATTATTTTAAGACATGAAACTGATACTGTTTGATATTGACGGTACACTGATAAGCGCCGGCGGCGCAGGCACAAGGTCCCTTAACATGGCGTTCAGAGAAATTTTTTCTATAGACAATGCATTTAAGAGTATTGGTATGGCTGGAAAGACTGATGTCCAGATTATAAAAGAAGGGCTTGCAGCGTATAATCTTGAATCTAAAAATGGGATTATTCTGGAAGTCATTGATTCTTATATGAAACATCTAAACTTTGAAATGAACAATGACAAAAAACACGTTAAGCCGGGTATTAAGGCAGCGCTTGAAATGCTTAAGAATGAATATGGTCATTATCAACTTGGGCTTTTGACGGGTAACCTTGAAAGAGGCGCGAGGATAAAGCTTGAAATGTTTGATCTGAATCAATACTTTCCGTCAGGCGCATTTGGCAGCGATGATGAGGACAGGAACAGGCTCCTGCCAATAGCTGTAAAAAGGTTTAATGAGTATACCGGTTGTGAAATAGCATTCAGAGACTGTGTCGTTGTCGGAGATACTCCACGAGATGTCCATTGCGCAAAGCCTTATGGTGCTTCCTGTATCGGGGTCGCAACAGGCCCCTATCCCGCAAACGAACTTGTAAAGGCCGGGGCTGATATTGTATTTGAAAACCTCACAGATACGGATGCTTTCATGAGCGCGATAAAATGACCTGCCCCCCTTCTTGTTAAGTAAATTTAATTTTAGCCAGCCTTGATATCGCTGATGGCCTCTCTGACTATCTCCCTTACTTCATCATCAGCATCATTTTCCGCATGAAGGAGATACGGCAACGCATCCTTGTGCTTTATTATGCCGAGGAGGTTTGCCGCATCCCCCCTGATGTTTGAACTTGGGTCTCCCAGGAGCTCTCCGATAGAAGGAATAATCTCTATAAGAGGTCCAGGCATGTCTTTAATCAGCTCTTCGACAAGCGCAGTTGTGCCAAGCCTTACCCGTACCCTTTCGTCTTTTATCATATCCACTATCAATGGATAGAGGTTATCGTAATGCCTGAACATATCTATGATGTTCTCAAGAAAACCCTTATCCATATGCTCAGGGATAATTACCCTTAATTCATCATCAGCTGTGCCAGTCATATTTCCTCTTCTTTTTGTGGAAAACAAACTTTTCTGCCGAGAGCGCGGCTATACATCCCTGGGCAGCAGCAATCACTACCTGCCTGACCTCTGTGCATGTTACATCACCTGCCGCAAATACGCCGGGCTTATTGGTTTCAGTCATTTTATTGCTGATCAGGCATTCTTCTTCTGAAAGTTCAACTGCGCCGTAAAGGTAGTCAACTATCGGCTTGCTGCCGTGGAGATAAACAAAGACCCCTGATACATCCAGCGTGCTTACATTTCCCTGTCCGTCTTTAAGCTGTATCTTTTCAACCAGTTCATCTCCTTCTATGGATGTTACTGTCTGGCCCGGCATGACCTTTAGATTATCTATGCTGAAGGCTGGATAGTCGTCCGGGACTTTTAATTTCTTTGAGGGTGATATGAGATAAACGGTTTCAGCGAATTTTGTCAGAAGTCCTGCCTCTTTTGCCGCTTCCTCGGAGTCCCCGAGTACACAGACGGTCTTGCCTTTGAAAAATGCCGCATCGCATATGGCGCAGTAGCTTACCCCGCTGCCGAGGAACTCTGACTCGCCTTTTATGGTCGCCTTTCTGCCCATTGAGCCGGTGGCAATTATGACTGTCTTGCCCTGATAGGTCTTGCCCATGGTAAAGATTTCCTTTTTTTCACCGTCAAGTGATACCCCGATAACCTGGGCCTCAACTATCTCGGCCCCGAAGTCTGTTGCCTGCTTGCGGAAAACATCCAGCAATTCCTTGCCTGACAAGGGCCTTTCAAGTCCGGGATAGTTTTCTATAAGACTCGCAAAGGCGAGAGCGCCAGCAGTGGCTGACTTGTCAAGGACTATGGTCTTCATTTTTGCCCTTGCAGCATATTGGGCAGCGCTGAGGCCGGCTGGGCCGCCGCCTATAATAATCAAATCATAAAGTTCGTCCGGCATAAAACCTCCTGATAGTTCAAAGTGAATTGATAATTTCATATATTATAACTCATTGCACCGAGGTTGTTCAGCCTGGTGCCAGTTTCACATAGCTGACCCATAGGACAGGCATATCTTCAAACATGGCGGTCTTGAATTTTTGGCCTGTATCATTATATAGTTCGACATGGACATAAAGGACATTATAGACAGGTTATTAGGCAGGAAAAAGGGACCTATAGTTACAGTCCCGGAGTTATTAAGCGGATTGCCGGAAGGATATGAGTTCTTCAGCAGCATATTATATGACAGGAATGAGATTGACCATGTTGTCTTCAGCAGGAAACAGGGCCTGTTCCTTATAAATTCAGCAAAGGAAAAAGGGACTGTCAGCTACAACGGGACCCACATGCTGATAAACAGGAAGACCCGGTCGGACATTATCAAGAATGGTCTAAAAGACGCCTTCTGGCTTAAAAGCATCATAAGGGAACAGATAGGCGTTGATGTTTTTATTACCCCGGTGGTCGTCTTTGAAAAGGCAAAGGTCAAGGTCACACAGCCTATAATCGGCGTGGTTGTTGTTGAAACCGGCGGCCTCGTGGATACTATCCTGAATGCGCCTGAACGGAATGTCCTGGAGGACGGCGTACTGATGGTCTTAAGGGAACTTCACGGTATCCAAACAATCAAATACAGGAGTATGTAAGTTAGAACTCCTTCAAAATATTGTAATAGGTGTCTCTTTGCGCAGGCCTGAACCCTGCACTTCTTATCGCCTGGATAATGTCATCTTTTGATACCATGTAGCTGACCCCTGCTGCCTTTACGACATTTTCTTCTATCATTGTTGATCCAAAGTCATTGGCCCCGAACCTGAGAGCGACCTGCGCAAGTTTTACACCCTGAGTGACCCAGGACGCCTGGATGTTCTTTATGTTGTCGAGATATATCCTTGACAGGGCAAGCACCCTTAGATAGTCAACGGCAGTAGCGGGTTTGCTACCCCACGGGGACAGTCCCGATTCTACGCCTGCCCTGTATAATGGGACTTCGCTTCGCTCAGCCCGTGGTATACCACCTACTGTTGGTAAATCCGGGACAGTCCCCTGGCTTAGTTCCGTGTTGCCGGGCTGGAAAGACCATGGTATAAAGGCGGTGAACCCGCCTGTCCTGTCCTGAAGATTCCTTATGGCATCAAGATGCTCAATTATATCTTCGGGCCCTTCAACACTCCCGAACATCATTGTCGCTGTTGTCCTCATGCCTATCACGTGGGCCTCTTCCATGACCCTGAGCCATGCGGAAGACTTTATTTTTTTAGGGCTCAATATCTCTCTCACCCTGTCTGAGAGTATCTCGGCGCCGCCGCCCGGCATGGAATCAAGACCGGCATGTTTCAGTGTTATCAGGGTTTCCCTGATAGTCAGGTCGTGCTTGTCCGCAAGGTAGGTTATTTCTGGTGGAGAAAAACCATGCACATTGATTGAAAACCTGGTTTTAATCGCCTTTAAAAGCTTCGTATAGTAGTCAAGGCCGAGGTCGGGATGGAGCCCTCCCTGCAAAAGTATCTGTGTGCCCCCAAGCTCAAGAGTCTCGGCGATTTTATTGAATATCTCCTCTTCAGTCAGCACATAGGCCTCGGGATGTCCGGCCTCCCTGTAAAAGGCGCAGAAGGTGCATTTATTAATGCAGATATTGGTGTAATTGATGTTCCTGTCAACGATAAAGGTCACTGTCCGGTCAGGATGAAAGGTCTTTCTTATATTGTCAGCATTCTCGCCGAGATCAAGAAGATCGGAAGATTTTAAGAGTTCCAGTGCCTTATGTTTATCTATGCGCTTCACAGGTTATTTTCGCTCTTTTTTAATTCTTTCTTCAAGTCGCGCTATCACTTCCTCATACGGAATAGTTTTGACCTTGCCCTCTTTTACGTCTCTGACCCGTTTTTTCAAAGCATTAAGTTGTCTCCTGATCCTGTCCTGAGTGAACCCCATAAAGGTCATTTCCCATATACAATGAGCGGCAATGTCTTCCTTTGGAATATTTTGGAGGACCTTTTGGGCTACTTCCATCCCAAGCCACTTCGACCACGCCATATACTCTATTGCGTATGACTGCCTTCCTTCCTTTTCCATGCAGACGCCATCAACAGAGAAATACGCATTTTTTCCACGACCGACTTTTGTTATATCAATAACCATCCCTTCCTTATTGTATCGTGGCCTCATAGATGTCAGGGTTTCAAAAACATGTTTATATCCTTTAAGCAGCTTTTTCTGGTCAGGATATAGTCTCGTCAATGCTTCGATCACTTTTTTAAAGGTGCAAGCCTTAATTATATCTTTGAATAGAACTTTCTCGGATTTATTCTTTAACACAGTTTGCCTCTATTTAATGAGTTTCCTATCTTGTCAATTTTTTTACGTTTATTGCCTTCATTAATCCCAGAGTGAAGATTCTTTAGTATAGTTAGTCAATGAAAATATGGTTTCTTGAGGACCTTTGCTATATTGTTCATTGCAAGTGTCTATTAAAACTTTGGGGCTTAACATCTCATATATAATCCTTGCTATGTCAGCAAAAGGCACCTCGACATTAAAATCGCCTTTTTTGATTTTCGCAAAAGGAGTTTCCAAGTTTAATTGCCCTTCCTTAGCTTTTTTTAAAAAACTATCTACGATTACCCATCCATCTTTTTCAAACATTCTCAATATTTCGGAAAGATTTAGTCTGCAAGTCAACACAATTCTTCCCATCATCAATGCGGCAATTTCTTCTGTTGAAAGAGGAAACACTGATAAAGGGGCGAGGTTTCCTGAAAAACCAAGGCGGTCTAAAGAAAAGTAAGTAAAAACAAAATCATTATTCTGTTCCCATCGATTTTTAATGCTTTCATGTCTTGAGTCAAAGTATTCTTTGACCTTATCCACATCATCTAATTTCTCAACATCAACGCACTCTACAATCATGTAGTTGCCGAATAATTCGCTGGAACAACACTTTTGTCGAGCTTTTGCAATCATGTCTCTGAGTATCGCCAAATAGTTTTTCATTGGAACATCACAAGGTAAGATTATTAACTTTGAGCCCTCATAGTCTGTTATCCCAGTGTTGAAAAACTCTACTGTCTCTTGTAGTCTTTCCTTTTGTCTTGTTATCCTTCGTCCTCTTTTTTTTGATGATTTCACTTCGATAAGCTCAATATCGCCGTTATCGTCTATTGTAGTTATATCGCCTGTTCTTAAAAAGTTGCTAATATCATTTATTATTGCCTTCTTTTTTTCATGAAGAATTTCTTTCGAAAAGTTAAAGAATTCCATAATTAATCCATCGTCAAGGCGAACAGGGCCGCTGTCCTCTTTGCGTGATAAAACATTTAAAATCGGCCTGTTATAATTTAAATGCCTCCATGCTATGCCGTCAATTATAGTTTTTAATGACTGATTGATCAGGCTAATTGCGCTTATCTGGTCCTGATACATCTTTATTTGTTTGTCCCTCTCTTCTATCGGGGATATTGAATCAACTGCCAGCTCTCCTACTTTTACTCTTAAAGCATCAATGGTATTGTTATGTTGCAATAAGTCGTTTAATATGGATAATTGAAGCTTATAAATAGAAAATTTACTTTCCCTTCTTTTTCTACTTATAAATAAGTAATCTTCGATGATTTCTTTATAATCTTTTTGCAATGGCATCCATATGGCATTAATCAAACGTGAATAGTCGCGTTTTTTACCACCGGCGATAATTATTTTTTGTTTAAATTCCATAACGGTTATTAGAGTTATTCCATTTTCAAATTTCTCAGATATGCGACCAAATAATGCACTTTGGTTGACGGGTTGTCAGTTTCAGCCCCTTCCTGTCTCTTTTCCAGTAAATCGGCCCGTTTTACAGCTTGATCAATTAAGGGATACGTCTGGTTGAGAATATCTTCAGCACCCTTTTCATAATCCGGCAGGTGTTTTTTTAAATCACGGACAACCTGATCACAAGCAGAATTTTTGCCCGCGGGTACATAGTAATGAGCGGAATCCTCAAAGTGCAATAACAGCCAAAACTCAAAACAGGGAACTGATGTTATTGCTTTAATAACACTTCTCCCCCGAAATTTTGAGCTTTTAATTTTATCAAGCGCAATCTGATAAGTTTCATGACGGTCTTTATCAAATACACAGAATACCCGGTCATAGTCAGGATTTTTTTGGAATATCTGCAACGCATGTTCTACAACAGAATTTGGCGCTGAACCACATTCCTTGCCGCAAATATGGATATTTGTGTTGCTGAGACGCAACTCGTTTCTTAATGCTTTAAAATAATCAGGTTCTGTCTTAGCGCCCTCGCATACTATTAAGACCAGATCGTATGGCTGCTTTGATTGCTGCCGACGCCTTAGAGAAACATTCTTGCGCTCTTCTTTTTTTCTCATCCCTTTATGAAGTCACTGACCAAGGGCACTGCGCCATAGCGGCCGCGCAAATAACCTCTTTCAATAGCTTCCTTCTCCCTGACCTTAAAATCAGAAAGAGGATAAAGTTTAGAGGCATGTGATTTGTCTTTTTCTATAAACCACACCTGGTCCCTTCTTAAGATATCCTGACTGAGGATTGTAGTATCGTGCGTCGTGAAGACAAGCTGGGCTTTGCTGCCCGAACGATGCAGTAAACGCACAAGCTGGTGGACAATAAGAGGATGCAGGCTTGAATCTATCTCATCAACAAAAAGGACCTTATCGCTTCCAATCACATCCAGCCAGGGACCGGCAAAGGCAAAGAGATTTTTAGTTCCGTCCGACTCTTTATCAGGCCCAAAAGGAACAAGTTCACCTGTTTCAATATCTTTGTGCATAAATTTTATATTTACAAGGTCCTTGCCATCCATTTCTTTTCTATAAAGTTCCTTTAGTTCTGCCGGCATATCTTTCGGCAGGTCTTCAGAGGAAAATTTTTTCTTGTCAATACGAATGTCAGCGATACTTAAGTCTGCTGAGTTCAAAAAGACGGCTACTTTTTCTTTCCCCTCATCGGTCTCGCAAAGCGAAGCAGTATAGCCTGGGTCAAGAAGGTTGTGCTGGGTGATTACGCTAAGCCGCTTCTGAAACCAATGGAAAACAGGCTTCAGTTGCTCACTATTGAACTGGACCGCCACGGAAAGAAACAGCGCGTTACTGCGGGTCGCATTTTTCCAGTCCTGCCGAAGACGGCCACCAAGAAACTTAGGGCCGAACTCGTATGTATCCTGGTTGTTTGCGACATCATATTCACGGTCAAACCACCGCTGTGGGCGTCCTTCCGGATAGGCAACCAACCACTCACGAAGCACTCTTGCCTTATTGAGCGCGAAACCGTATTGATATCTGACTGTCCCTTCTACAAAAATGACTTCAAATTCGCTTTCTTTGGTTTTGCTTGTTTGGTCAAGAAGAAAGGGAGTAATATTCAAATCTTCTCCCTCCTGGATTTTCTTTGCCGAAGACAGAACCATGAATCGCATAAAGGAAAGGGCCAAAATAAGATTGCTCTTGCCGGAGGCGTTAGGGCCATAAATCGCGGCGGAGCGCAAAAGCCTTGGAAGCCCCTTAATTCCTGTGTCAAAGCTGTTCTGCTCTTCTATATCTTTGAAATATCTGCTCGCAGCCATGCTAAGCGTTTGAGTTTCACGAATAGATCGAAAATTTGTGACACTAAACTCAATCAGCATTTCCTTAAACACCTCCATCAATCATCTTTGATGCTAATTATTGCATATTTTATGTAAAAAATAAAGCATAACATGGGAAAACTAAGTTTTAATGGAGCAGCAACCCCCTTCACACTTGTTCCGCCTTAAATCTGAATAGACTGATTTTTTTGCCTTTGCATAAAGCATGTTGCAGAGATAATGCATGAAATTCTAAAAGATAGGGTTAAGATAGGGAAACAGGATTATAAAAAGCGTCCCGTTCTACAGGGACCTTCCCTGCCTTTCTTATCAGGTTTGAGAGTTCCTCTTTTGTCATGCCCTCTTCTGTCATGCCGCCTGCCATGTGGGTGATTTTTTCTTCAATGATCGTCCCGTCAATATCGTCCGCCCCAAACAATAGTGCGACCTGCGATATCTTTTCCCCGAGCATGATCCAGTACGCCTTGATATGGTCAAAGTTGTCAAGCATAAGCCTGCTGATTGCAACTGTCTTCAGGTCATCAATGCCTGATGAATAGAAACCGCCTATTTCAGTATTTTTTGGATGATATGCAAGAGGGATAAACGCCTGAAATCCCCCTGTTCTATCCTGAAGGTCTCTGAGTTTCATAAGGTGGTCTACCCTGTCTTCCATGCTTTCAAGATGTCCGTATAGCATGGTTGCATTTGTCTTAATTCCGACCTTGTGTGCGGCCTCCATTACCTCAAGCCATTTGCCGCCGCCGATCTTTTCAGGACATAGCTTGTTCCTTACTCCCTCGGCAAAGATCTCCGCTCCGCCGCCGGGCATAAGGTCAAGCCCGCTCTGTTTTAATGCCTTTAAGGTCTCTTCAATGCTCAGCCCGCTTATCTTTGACATGTAATCTATTTCAACAGCAGTGAATGCCTTGATAGCGATTGAAGGGAAGCTGCTTTTAATTGCTGAAAGCATGTTCAGGTAATGACCAAAGGGCCAGTCAGGATGAAGGCCACCTACAATATGCACCTCACTGAAAGGTTGAAGGCTGAAGGCTGAAGGACGAAGTTTTTGGAGGATTTCATCAATAGACAGTTCATAAGCGCCGTCTTCGCCTTTTGAGCGGCTGAAGGCGCAGAACTTGCAACGGTTTATGCAAATGTTTGTGGGATTGATATGACGGTTAACAATGAAGTATGCATGTTTGCCGTTTATCTTCTCTGCAGCGTGTGCTGCAAGTTTGCCGATAGCGAATATTTCATCACTTTTGAACAGCTCAATTGCGTCTTCACTGGTAAGCCTTGCCCCTGCGAGGACCTTATTCTCTATCTCCCTTAGCATTCAGAAATCCTAATCCAGTTTAAACAGCAGATTATTGTCATTCAATATCTCCTTGGCGAGGGTTATATATGCCTGGGCCCCGGGTGAATTCGGGGCATATAATACAGCAGGCTTCCCGTGGCCCGGCGATTCTGCGAGTATTACGTTCCTCGGGATTACAGTGTCATAGACCTTTGATTTGAATACACGTCTTACGTCTTCCGATATCTGCCTTGACAGGGCAATATGCTTATTATACATTGTGAGCAGTATGCCTTCCAGGTCAAGGGTTTCGTTAAAGCTGCCGCGTATCCTCCAGAGCAGTTTTATCAGAATTCCGAGTCCTTCAACCGCAAAATATTCGCACTGGACAGGGACTATAACAGACTCTGAGGCAACGAGCGCATTGAGAGTTAATAGTCCGAAGGAAGGGGGGCAGTCAATAAATATATACCTGTATCTATCTTTCAGTGGTTTCAGCATCTTCTTCAGGGTGTTCTCCCTGTCAGTCTTCTCAAGAAGTTCTATCTCCGAGCCGTAAAGGTCCATTGTAGTGGGTAGTACGTAAAGGTTTGGTATAAGCGTTGGCTGTATGGCATCCTCTATCAATACCCTCCCGTTATAGACCTCGTAAAGGCCGTTCTTCATGTTCTCTTTTTTAATGCCGAACCCGCTCGTAAGATTGCCCTGCGGGTCTGAATCTATTACAAGTATATTTTCATCGGCAAGGGCCATTGAGGCTGAAAGGTTAAGGGCAGTTGTAGTCTTGCCAACCCCGCCCTTCTGGTTTGTTACAGCAATTATTTTCCCCATAATTTTTTATCTTGCCTGACACCCGTGTAAAAAATGGTGGACGGTAGGGGATTCGAACCCCCGGCCCCCACGTTGCGAACGTGATGCTCTCCCAGCTGAGCTAACCGCCCTCCCTGATAGTAAGCAGATAAATATTTTCTGCCTCCTTCCTACTGATTGCTGCCTGCTGTCTTCCTGAGTCTGACGGACCTTGTAAATAAACCGTCACGCCCGGCCTCCCTTTTAAAGCCCGCGTCTTCAAACAATTTTACGGCCCTCGACATCTCGTCCCCGCTTACTTCAATGGTAGGCTCGTAGATGGACAGGGTACCCCCCTGTTTGACCGCCCTGCTGATATTTATAACAGCATCCCGCTGATTGGATATTTCGTGAAGACTGTAATACATTACCGCTGCATCCGCGATTTCATGCCCAATGTCATAGGATGCAATATCAGCCAGTATTATATCAACCTTATCATGAAGCCCGGCCATCCTTTTTTTGAGTTTTTTTACCATTCCCTCCTGGATCTCTACTGCATAAACCCTTCTTGCCATTTTAGCCATGGCCTCTGTCAGGAACCCGTTGCCAGGGCCTACCTCAAGGACTGTGGACAACGCAGTAATCCCGGATTCCTTCATGATGGCGTCCCTGTTTGTCAGTGCCTTTCTGACAGGATTATAGAGAATAAAAGAAAGATAGGACGGGCATAACCTCATCGGATATTTTACTGCATTGAATTGTTTTTCAACAAGATAAAACGGTATAATAGTCCCCAATGGAAATGAAAACAGCGGACCTTTATATATGCAACATGAAGCTGGGTGAAATCCCCCATATTGCAGGTGTACTGACAGACACGGATGTCGTCAATATCAACCACGATGTGCTCAATACCGCGGATATTATTGAATTAAGGGTTGATTTGTTTGGCAAGCTCACTACTGAACACATTGAAATGATTTTCAAGCTCGCAAGAGACAAGTTTAAAAAGCCCCTGATCGGCACTATAAGGAGTATTAAGGAAGGCGGGCAAAAAGAAATCCCTAACAGGCTCGGGCTATACAGGACTATCATACCTCTCTCAGATATGGTAGATGTCGAGATAGGTTCTGTTGATATTATTGGTGAGATCAGAAATATCTGCCATGATGAGAAAAAACTGCTTATAGGATCTTATCATAATTTCAACTCCACTCCGGGCGACAAGATACTCGATGAAATTGTATCAAAGGGCAAAGGTTTTGGGGCGGACGTAGTAAAGATAGCTGTTACTGCAGCAGACAATGCTGATGTGGTGAGGCTCGCTGTCTTTACTTATAACCACAGGGATGAAGGACTGATAACCATCTCCATGGGTGACAGGGGACTGCCTTCAAGGGTTTTCAGCCCTCTCTTTGGTTCGCTTATTACATACGGGTATGTAACCCATCCGTCAGCTCCCGGACAGCTCTCTGTATCGGAATTACTTTACATATTCAGGCGGCTTAAAGTCCGTTAGTCCTGCCTTCTTCTGGTTTCCAACTACAACAAGGACATATTTATCAGTGTGCAGGTATTTATTGGCTACCCTGAGTATGTCTTCCTTAGTCACCTTATTTATATAATCCGGGTATTTCTCTATGTAATTGTCGCCAAGATTATAGAATTCTGCTGCAGTCAGAAAGTCTGCGATTCTCCTGCTGGTCTCAAACCTTCTTGGAAAGCTGCCGGTCAGGTATGCCTTTGCGTCTTTCAACTCGCTGTCAGTTATGGGTCCTGTCCGCATCCGGTTTACCTGTTTCAGTATCTCGCTGATAACAGTCGCTGCCGATTCATTTTTTGTCTGGACCTGGACCTCAAACTGGCCTGGTTCCTTGTTGCCCGTGAATGAACTGAATATCGAATATGCGAGGCCCATCTCGTCCCTGACAGACGTCATCAGCCGCGAGGCGAACCCGCCGCCGCCAAGGACATAGTTCATTACAGAGACCGCATAATAGTCCGGGTCTTCCCTTGATATGCCTGGATGTCCAAACATAATGGTTGCCTGTGTAAGTTCCTTGTCTATCAGGACGGTTTTGGCCTTCTCAGGTCCGGCAGTTCCCGGACTCTGCGATAAGTCTTTCCCTTCACGCTTTTGAGCAGCGGAATCTTTTGGCCTGCCCCATTTCCCGAGGTATTTATTTATCAGGGACTTCATTTCTCCTGGAGTGAGATCTCCGACTATGGAAATTACTGCATTGTCAGGCACATAATGTTCCCGGTAAAAGCCAAGGAGATCATCTCTTTTTATGGTGTCAATGCTTTCAATAGTCCCCTCAACCAGTCTTCCGTAAGGGTGAGTTCCGAATACTTCCCTGATAAAAGTCTTGCCGGCTACAAATGTGGGTTCCTGCTCCATCTGTTTTAGGGAGCCCTTTAACAGTTCCTTCTTCCTTGCGATTTCATTCTCCGGAAATGACGGGTTCAGGAGTATGTCTGAGAACATATCAAGGCCCTTTTCAATGTCCTTTTTCAGCACAGACAATGAAATAGTTGTGTAGTCGCTGTTAGTAGATATATCTATTGAGGCGCCCAGGAACTCTATCTCTTCGCTTATGTCCGGGGCCTTTCTCTTTGCAGTCCCCTCTGCAAGCATTTTTGAAGTAAGGTACGCAACCCCGGCCTTGTCTGACGGTTCGTTTAATGGAGATGCCTTGATAAGGAGCGTCATCATAACTACAGGGAGGTTGTGCCTTTCCACCTGGAGCGTCTTCAGGTTGTTGGGGAAAGTCACTCTTTTTATGTCGAGGGCGTAAACATCAGCAGCCGGTAAGCAGTAACCTGTGACCAGTAAAAGAAAAACAACCAGCAGCCGGTAACCGGCAGGCAGTTTCTTCTGACTGCTAAGTGTTGACTGTTGATAGCTGACTGGTTTCATTTTATACTTCCGGTCTTTGTGGGGAATAAAGTCCCGACTGTCCTGTTGTTATCTGTCAGATATTTTTTTGCCGCAGCCTGTACATCTTCAGGCTTTACCTTTCGTATCCCTTCAAGATACTTGTCCATAAGTCTCCAGTCTCCAATCATCTCAAATATCCCGGCATAGAAGGCCCTCGAATAATTTGAGTCCTGCGCAAAAATAAAGGACGCCTCGATCTGATTTTTTGCCTTCTGGACTTCTCTTTCAGAGGGCAATTCAACTTTTATCTTCTCAATCTCTTCATTAAGCGCTCTTTCTATGTCTTCAATATTGCTGCCGGGCGCAGCAGTTGCGCCAAAAGAGAAAAGGAACGGGTATTTGTGCAGCCCGCTGTAGTCAGCGTAAGAACTGAGGGCAAGCTTCTTCTCATAAGTAAGGCCCTTGTAAAGCCTTGAGCTCTTCCCTGCTGACAGTATGGTTGACAGCATATCGAGCGCAAAACTGTCCTCATGCGGAAAGCTGGGCACATGAAATGCTATAAGGATATACGGCACCTCGGCCTCTTTCCTGAGCGCTATATATTTTTCACCACGTTGTTCCGGCTCTGCCATGCTGAGGGCCGTTTTTTTCTTCTTCCCCGAGGGAGGGATGTTACCGAATTCCTTCTCTATCATGGCCGTTGCCTCTTCAGGCCTTATGTCCCCTGAAAGCACTATAAAGGCGTTGTCAGGGGAGTAGAACGTCCTGTAATAATTATAAAGGTCTTCCCTTTCAATGGACGCAATGTTTGACATCCATCCAATAACTGGCCACTGGTATGGATGCACCTTGAAGGTGGCCGCAATGACCTCTTCTTCCAGTGAGTTCTGCGGGTCGTCCTCATACCTCATCCGTCTCTCTTCCATAACAACATTTTTTTCAGATGAGACCTCCTTTGGGTCAAGCAGGAGGTTTGCCATCCTGTCTGCTTCGAGTTTCACGGAGAGCCCAATCCTGTCGGATGAGAGGGTTGAAAAGTACATGGTATAGTCTTTGGTTGTAAAGGCGTTGTCAGTGCCTCCATTACGCTGGATTATATTTGAGAACTCTTTTGAACCGTATTCACGGGTGCCTTTAAACATCATATGCTCCAGCAGATGGCTCATACCGGTTTTCCCGAATGGTTCGTCTTTTGATCCGGCCATATACCATATCTGGAAGGTGGCAAGGGGCGCCTTGTGGTCTTCGATAAACAGCACTTTCAGCCCGTTTTTCAGCCTGTATTCCTGAACTGTCTCGCTGTAAGCAAATGCCGGGACGAACAAAAGAAAAAATATAAGGACAACTCTTAAACGTTGCATAGTCAATTATATCAAAATACCTTTAAAAAGTTTTAAGCTCACTGTATGGCCTGTATGGCGCTGCTGACTGTTATGTTGTTATTTTCGTTTGATTCCTTCACCTTTAGGGCAGGGTCAATGACCGCTATTATATATTTTCCTTTTGGATCAGCATCTGTCCCCAGAATGCTCAGGTCCAGAAACTGGGTAGCACCGGCAGTGATAACACTTCCCGCTTTCATCGAACCGAGCAGGTCTTTCTTGTAATACGCGCTTCCGTCACTTGAAAGGTACAGGGCCACCCTTACATCAGATGCCTTGCCGTCGCCATTGTTGGTTATGTATAAACTACCGGTAAACTTGTATTTATTGCTGTCCAGGGCCGCCGTTATAGCCGGAGAGAATGAGCCCGAAAGGTCCGGCGAGCCAAAGGCTGCGGTAATGCTGACAGACACAGCAATGTCAGTTATCGTGCAGGTAGTCTTTGTCCCGGAACAACCCCCTCCGCTCCAGCCCTCAAAGGTTGAACCCGAAGACGGTCTTGCAGTAAGAGTAATAGTTGTCCCTTCATTGAACAGCTTTGAACATTTGAGGCCACAACTGATCCTGGAAGGGGAACTCTTTATGGTCCCGCTGCCCTTTCCTGTGCCGGCAACAGTGAGCGTATACTGTTTAATTCCGTCCTGCGTTACAGTGAAGGTCTGCCCCGCGATTGTCAGGGTGCCCCCCCTCTGGCTTATGGACTTATTTCTCAATATAGAATATTGGATTGTTCCGTCCCCGACGCCTGTTTTACCCGATAGCACCTTAAGCCATTTGACATTGCTTTTGGCCGTCCAACTGCAATCAGAAGAAGACGTTGTTATATTTATAAGGCCGGTCCCGCCGCTGACTTGAATAGTGTCGCTTGTAAGTGAGAGAGTATACGAACACGGAACGACCTCGTCTGCAAAACGTACTGGCCAGACATAACGGCTGAAGGTTTCATCGTCGCTTGCCTTTTTTATTCCCACGGTGTCCAATGCACTGCCTGTGCTGTCGTCTGAAATTGCAGACCAATAAAACTCGGTCAGCCCATTTATGAAGTCCCTGCTTTCAGGCCAAGAAACCATTTCACCGTCTTCGGCATTTGCAAGATCAGCCAACTCGTTTATATGGGGGAGTCGCCAGTCATTAAAGCCGCAAAGGTCCACGTCATTGGCATATTCAAGCGCTTCCTGCCATGTCCTTGGTGCATTGTCAGGATTTTTTGCCCATATGAGGCCTGTAAGGTTATCTGTTACACAGTCATCGCTGACAGTAAACCGTTCACCGGACCATGCAGGGGAAGAGAAGAATATGACGTATGATGCAACAATGAAAAGTGCAAGCTTTACCTTTACAGATACCATCGTTCCTCCTCATACCTTAAAAATATTTGTTTATTTCAATGTTTTTCTCTGATTTTTAATTTAACATAGTCCACCTTAAAGTGCAAAAATACGTGCTTGATTGTGGGGATGTAGTGCTTGTATCGTTAAATCAGGGCTTGATCTCTATCGGTGTGCCGTCTGATACCAACTGCCATATCTCATCCATCTCGGAATTCGTGACAGCGATACACCCCTCAGTCCAGTCCCAGCGTCTGTGCAACTCTCCAAGGTCGCCCAACCCCTGCGGCAACCCGTGGATCCTTATCTCGCCGCCCGGCGGCACCCCGAGTTTTTTGGCATTCCGGGCGTCTGATTCATTGGGATATGATATCTTTATCGAGAGGTGATAATTGCTTTTCGGGTTCCTCGACACCAGGGTATATGAGCCCTCAGGCGTCTTGTGGTCGCCTTTCCGGACTTTAGTGCCCACGGGCTGCTTGCCAAGGGCGATCCTGTAAGTCCTGACAATACTGCTGTTGTTCAACAGCATCATGACCCTTTTGCTCTTTACGACAATGACCTTGTCCACCTTCGGCTCGGCCAAGGGCGGCATTGCGGCTTCAGATGAATGGCAGAAAAAGAGGACTGCTAAAATACCCGTTATTGAGAGCTTAAGAATCATTTTACCAATTTTCTGTTTGAGAATCGCTGTCTTTAAAACCATTGGTTACCTTTCACATATTTTGACAACTCAAATATTTTATACAATTGGGGGTGAGAAGGTCTACATCATACATTCAAGAGTTGTCTGGAACAAGAGAATGTGTCTGTTTTATAAAATAGCACTCTCAGCTACAGGCCCTCATGGGTTATAATTATTATATGAAGCTGGATAAGAATTTCAAAACTCTCGGTTTGGTGGGAAATCCTTCAACGCCATCCAAGAAACCAGGCAAGTGGCAGATCAATTGGCTGATTATTGCCGGTATACTTGCACCTTTAATTATTGCAGTACTACTGATTCGCTTTCAACTGTAGCAATGACAAGAATTAGTGACGTAACCATCCGAAGAGCTACTCCCGCCGATTATCAGAGGATTTTAAGGCTGCAGGAGGCAAACCTTATCACTAATCTTACTGCTGCTGAAACTGAGGATGGCTTCCTGTCAAAGAAGTTCAGCGAAATCCAGTTTAAAGAGATGAATATGGACCTGGGTGTGGTGGTTGCTGACTACAACGGCGAGATTGTCGGCTATCTATGCGGGGCGTCCTTTAAGTATGGGCAACAGTTTCAGATACTTCAGGTAATAATAGGCATGTTTGGCCAGTTGCGTATCAATGGCAAAGAACTTACCCCCGACAAAACATTCATCTACGGTCCGGTCTGTATCGCCAGGGATTTCAGGGGCGCAGGCCTCCTGTCCCGCTTGTTTGCGGCACTCAAAGAAATAGCAGAACATGCCTACAAGTTTTGCATTTTGTTCATCGCTGACACCAACACGAGGTCATTAAAAGCCCATATTGAGAAACTGGGTATGACCGAACTGGGGATGTTCACAGTACATGAAAAGTCTTATCATCTACTGGGAGCAGCTTTATCTGCAGACTAATGATTGCTTGCGTTATTGCATAATCAGCCTCTTTATTGACTCCAATGAGACATTCAGCAATAATTATAATATGAAAAAGAAAAACATCTTCCTTACAGGCGCCCCTTCATCCGGCAAGACCACTGTCATAAAAAAAGTAGTCGCAGCTTTAAATAGTCCCGCGAAAGGGTTTTATACAGAGGAAGAACGGGTGTCCGGAATGAGGACCGGCTTTTTGATGAAAACCCTTGACGGCAGAAAAGGGTACCTCGCCCATCAAAACATCAAATCAGACTTCCATATAAGGCGTTATAGGGTCAGTATCGAAAACATAGAAACAATTGCTGTGTCTTCAATCGCTCCTGCCGCAGGTCATATCATAATCCTTGATGAGATCGGCAAGATGGAATGCTTTTCAGAAGGTTTCAGACAGGCAGCCCTCAATGCACTCGATTCTCCCAATATAGTTGTAGGGACCATAACCCTCGGCGGCGATGATTTTATACGCGGGATCAAAAACAGGGCAGACATCGAGATGCATGAGGTGACGCCTGACAACAGGGCTTCGCTGCCAGGTGTGATCTTGAAAAAGATAGCGGAACTCCTGAAGTGAAAATGATATGATTTAAAATCAGTTCTCTTCTCTCTACCAAAAATACGTATTATGGGTTAAGATATAAAAGCAGATGAGCCCAACGATATTAAAAGAGAAAGGTTACCGTTTCTTTTTCTTCTCCCGTGAAGAAACTCGGATGCACGTTCATGTCGTGTGCTCCGATGGAGAAGCTAAGTTCTGGCTGGACCCGGATATTGAATTGGCGAAAAACCACAACCTATCTCGGGTACATTTGAAGGAAGTAGAAAATATTATTGAGGTGCATTATGGCGAGTTCAGAGACGCTTGGGAAACACATCGCAGGGGTTGAAATCACACATATTTCCAGCAATGGAGTATGGCTTTTGGCAGAGGACAACGAATTGTTCATGTCATATGAAGATTTCCCCTGGTTTAAAGATGCGCCGGTTGGAAAAATCCTTAATATTGAGCAACCTCATCCAGGGCATTTTTATTGGCCTGATTTAGATGTAGATCTTACCGTCGAGATTATAGAACATCCGGAACGGTTTCCTTTAAAAATGAAGTAGCGGGTAGTCCGCCTCTCTCCTGAGCTGCATCGCAAGATTTATGTATCCGCAAAGCTCTCCGGGGAAAGTATTAATGCATGGTTGAATGAAAAACTGAACAGTTTAGTAGAAGGAATGAGGGACGTAAAACAGGCATTGGCAATTACCAGGTTTTTTTGTTCTGAGTGGTTGTGCTATTTCCCGGTGAAAACAGAGAGAGTATTTCCTGAAGCACGAAGAGGGGCCTAGCTAAGGACCGCGGGGGATTTTCAATGCAGTAGTGCAATATATAACCCATTACCTGTCCTACATTAGATTCTCTCAGATAACTCTTTATTTAATAGCCAATCATCCTGTAAAATCATTACATAGTGCGATGTTAAAAGCATCTTCAAAAAACGGCAAACGGGACATTATTTCCAACGAGGTTTCCGAGAGACAAATTAAAGACTGGATGCATCCGGCTTTTCAAATAATATATTGGCCGCGTCGCGGCTAAGACTGATAAATCCATGTTGATTAATAGATCAGAGAATTTGCAAGTCAAAACTTTCGCCCTATGCGATTTGCAGATTGAGGATTTTGGGAACAATGCATTCAAAAAGAGCTATGAAACACGAGAGAGTCCGCCGTCCTACTAAGGTTAAGTTAAACGAATCCGTTATTTTTGAGGGGGATGCACTCCATGTTTTAAGTAAATTGCCGTCCAGTAGCGTTCAATGTGTAGTGACTTCTCCTCCGTATTGGGGACTTCGTGACTATAAAATACCTGGACAGCTTGGCTTGGAAGAAACTTTACCTCAATTTATAAATCGGCTGCTCAGCGTTTTTTCGGAAGTAAAACGAGTGCTCAAAGACGATGGCACGCTGTGGCTTAATATTGGAGATGGCTACACAAGTGGAAATCGCGGTTATAGAAGCGCTGATAAGAAAAACCCTGCTCGGGCGATGGCAATGCGGCCCGACACGCCGGACGGGTTAAAGCCAAAGGATTTGCTCGGCATTCCTTGGAGACTTGCTTTTGCCTTACAACAAGATGGATGGTGCTTACGGAGCGATATTGTGTGGCACAAGCCAAATGCAATGCCCGAAAGTGTCAAGGATAGACCTACTCGAGCACATGAATTTTTGTTCCTATTCTCAAAGTCCGAACAATATTATTATAACTATCAAGCTATCCAAGAACGCACTGACAAAGGCAAATTACGCAACAAGCGATCCGTGTGGAGTATTAATACGCTACCTTTCCCGTGGGCTCATTTTGCAACATTTCCAGCAAAATTGATAGAACCTTGCATATTGGCAGCTACCCGCTCTGATGATTTTGTACTAGATCCTTTTTTTGGCTCTGGAACTGTCGGACTCGTATGCGAAAAACACGGCCGCAAATACGTGGGAATTGAGTTGAATCCTGAATATGTTAAATTGGCTACAGACCGTCTTGCAGCCGAGGAATGTAAGGTCAGGCAGTTGGCGATATGATAGCAAAGGAAATTAAAACTTTTCTGCAATAGAGATGGCTTTTTCTATAAGAGAACTTCCGCCAATTTTTTTTGATAAAGTTAGCAAGTTGTAAATAACTATATCCAACGATTTTTTTACTGTGGCTAAGCTTTCATATGTAGACGAACCCTTCAGTATATTATAGTTCAATATAGCCATTTCAACTTCCTCAGCAAACAGCATGATATTATCGAGCGGCGCATCGGTTATTTGAATAGCCTGCAATGCCCGCACAGAATTTTCAAGATGCTTAATTACGCCAATTACATCTGACATCTGAACGTTAAGGGATCGAATCTCTGCAATCAGTGTTTGAAGTGACGCAATTAATTGATCAATATCCGCAGAATAGTTATTAATCAATTGTGTCTGAAAAGCGATGTTACCCTTACTATAACTTTTCAAAAACCCCGCGAAACTAGATTCGTCTGACTTCGTTGCTTTTTCCATTGGCTCTCCTATGAATATTATATCAGTTATTTATATATTTCTTCAGCCTTTTTCTGTATTAACTCATCCAATTTATTAACAATAGATACTCCATTTTGCAACCCTATTTCATCGCCCAACACCCGAATTGCTTCTTCCAACACCTTAGGTCCGGTATATTTAATAATTGTTAGCCCCAACATGATTGATTTGGCTTTCTTTGACTTGTTGTCAGCTATAGGTGATGACAACGAGTTAACATCCTGAGCCAATTTATTTTGTTCTTCTGTCGACAGGTTTTGCATCAATCCAAGGCAAACCATTGGAAGATCAAATTTTGCTTTCTCAAAATCAACGGGTTTCATGATTTTCTCAATAGTTTTAGCCCTATCTTCTGCCCTTTCACGATCAAAGGCCCGGTCGGCGCTACCCATGATAATCCCAAGCATTGCGGCAGGGCCAATTGGGATATCTTGATTATTTATTTTTACAATAAATAGAGAACTTCTCAGAAAAAGCATGCTTGAGAATCCAGCAAGCATAAGACCGCTTGTCTCATCAGGCGCAGTTTTAAAATATGTTACCCCATATTTATCAATCAACGAATAAGAAATTAAAGACGCTACCCCATTTAAAATAATATATAACAAGGCCGGGATAGATTTAAATATTCGCTTAGGTTCATCTTGATATCTGCTAATTAATTCGGAGAGGCCAACTAACCCGCCAACAATAAAACTCGCTAAAAAATATTTTATTGAATACATGTCACCCCCTTATTTCATTAAATTCATGCGTTCTCTTTCTTTCCTAATGCATTCAATTTCGATATCCTTATTCTGTAGTGTATAATTGTGAAGTAATAATCCTTTGTATTTTGCGTCGTCTCTCCTATTATATGGCTTAAGAGGCTTGTTTACCGATAAGAATCTTATTTGGGCAATTCTCATGCCTGGATATAGACATACAGGCATTGATCCAGCATTAAATATTTCAAGGGTAACCACCCCTTCAAACCCTGGATCAATATATCCTGCAGTCATGTGTATTTCAAGACCCATTCGCGCAAAACTACTTCTACCTTCTATTTCCGCTGCGATTGTATTCGGCAACTTGATATATTCCATTGTGTGACCCAGCACAAATTGACCAGGCTGTACGGTAATAGATTCCATATAGTCTAAATCTTTAAGGTGCGAATTCTCATCAAAGGTGCTTGAAGATTCGTCCTTTGTAAAATCAACTGAGCCAGTTACTGTGGGATGGAATAGCTGAAAAGATGTACCTAAGCGAACATCCAAAGAAGAGGAGCCAAGTTGTTTCTCGAAATTCATTAACGGTATAATGCGGATTTCTTTGCTCTCGATGAGCCTTCTTATTTCATAATCAACCAAGACACCCCCATGACTTTTTGCATCCTCCTTTGCCACTTTGACGTTCTCTTTGGGCACAACAGGACTATTATAAAAAAGGCCAAACCATTCTGATACTTGTATTGACCGGAGAACGGACTGGTCGAATTTATTAAACTTCCTAATTATTTCTTCCTGATAAAAATTAACAAACTCCGTTTTATTTGTTTCATCAGCTATATCCGGTGCATTTCTGATGCCTGACAAGATACTACCTCTCAATTCATTGGATCTAAATATCCAAGCTGCAAGAAGTATCTCTGGTAGTGTCGTCGGTGATTCGTTGAAAATGTTATCAGCAGCGTTACGCCTGATAGAACATATTGGAAGTCCTTCCTTTAAATCTTCGACCAATTGCATGACTAATAACAAATCAATTTCCCTTGATTCCTTAATATAATTATCAATCACTTCATTTAATTCTTTATATTGACTGTCAGCAGAATTTTTTTATAAAAAACAGTAAGAAAGAATTCTTTAAACACCAAGTAAACGCCGTCAATATCATTCTTATGTATATTTCCGCGTTGTTCTTTTATATCAACAGTGAATAACCATTTAAAAAGGCTCTTATGCTCCTCTATAATTTTGTAAAAAATGGGATCTGCAATAAGGTCACCTCTATGCTGCCAAATGGCATAGATTAAATTTAACCTAAAAAAAGCTGGTGGATACGCCTCTAAATCCTTATTGATAGGATCGAATGAATTGATTGGCCATTTTGATGCGGCAAAAAGAAATGCTGCATATTGCGAGAGCCAAAAAGCAGGACCCATTACAAGCGCTGCAAAAATGTCACACCAGCATTCATTTAACCACGATTTTAATTTATCGTCTGATTGAAAAACGGTCGATAAATAACTTGAGCTAAATTTATCATTATGTTTCTTAAAGTCATCCAAAGTTTTTTCATTGTAATGAATGTGGTGAGCTATTTCATGAATCAATGTCGGCCAACGGCAAGGGTTTTCTGAGTCAATACGAGGAATTGTTATATGAATAGAATTCGTTGTGCTCTGAGATCGCAATTCGTTTATTTTCTGCTGTATTTTTTTTTCATTAAATGCTTCATTAATTTTTTCATGTGAAGACATTGCGGCATCATAATGTTTCACCGCTTCATTGATAGTCGGTTCAAATCTGAAAATAGCGGTTTTTAGATAGGTTTCTTCTCCGATTTTTTCGGATGGGAAAAAAGAAATCTTTTTTGCAGTTATCCCCTTTTCATCACGATTCAGGAGGTTTTTGTCTATTCTTCTTTTGAATCTTTCAAGTTCAACGGGCTCGGATGGCCGCGGCAGAAAATACAACCCATCGAGATGCAGATCAGCTATCACTGTTATTACTCCTTTTATTTGCAGCATTATTAAGTTTAATTCGTCCTCATTGAGCGAAGAGTCTGAAACTTTTGCTAATTTACATATGATTTCCAGGAGTTTAATTAAATATGTCTTGTACTCTTCGATAAATGCTAACTTGTCCGCTGATTTCCCATTTGAATAGAATTGATCCCTTATTCCATCCAAGTGACTATAAAACCGCGTTATTCTTTCCACAGCCTCAAATAAGTAAATATCAACTGTATTGCTGTTCAATTTCATATCAAAATCTGTCCTTTAAACATAAAAATGCTGCTGCCTATCAATTAGCAGATTAATTGCAATGTTATAGATAGCCAAGCTATCTTTCAATTTGCTTTGAATTATTTTACTATCCTTTCGAGTGCTTGTATTATCGTCGACAAATTTGCTACCACAGAACAATAGAGGGGCAACGATATCCAAAGGGAATTTATATTCACAAATTATAGTCAGCGTCTTTTTACCTGTATTATTAGTCATCTGTTGAATAACTTTGTCTATAATAATGCAGGTCGAATCATAGCCGATTAAACACTCTGATAAATTCAATTCAATCTCATTTTCTCCATCAATGTCTATTGCCTCCGCAATTCTTTTGCAGACTGGCTCAACATCTAAATCTGTCTCGCCATATTGCTCAACCATTTTAATTTCCATTTTTCCCCTCAAAACATATTCGCCCATAATAAAAAAAATTTACCGAACTTCCCGTATCGAAGAAGTGCCGTCGAATCTCTGCATGAGAGTTACCTTGAATTGACGTAAGAACACCTCTACTTTGTGCGTCAAACACAGACAGATTCAAATCAATACCCTTTGCCCCTTCAGTAATAATTGACATGCCCAACCCCATATTATTTTTACTCCCGGTTTTTGTGGAAAAACCCATTTGTAAAGCCTTGTGATATGCCTCCGTGATACTCCGTTTAGGTATTCTCTTTTGTTTTAACTCCTCAGATATAAAGTCCCAAATAGTTCGATAGATTCCTTTGCCAAAGTCCATGAAAGAGAAATTTATCTCCATTTTCTTCTTCTGTGGTCCTAATTTTTCCTCTCGAATGTCTATAGCAAAATATGCGTTATCTTCTGTATGATCGGCGCTATTCTTGATTATCTCCTTCAATATTAGAAGGAGTTCATTTTTTGTAATATTATATTCTTTAAAAGAGTTGAAAATGTTCCGCAGCCAACCCTTAAAGTCGGCTAACACTTCATTAAAAGCCTCTCGCCTATCATCGTACTTTCCAAAATCAAGCTTATACAGTGGATATGAATACACAACAGCACCTGTTCCAACCTCTTGAATTCGCGGCTTCAGGCTCTCATAAGAAACATCCTCAATTTCATTTCCGAATAAGTTAAGATCAGGGCTCTCAGGCAAACGCTCCTTAAAATGTGAAAAAAAACCTAGTAAGATAAGATCATTTTTAATTGTTAACTTCATCGAACTGGTGGGTATTTCCCATATAGCATCTTGGTAATGCACACTTGCTTTCATCGTGAGCAAACTCCCAAGTAAAATGTTAAGGCCCGAAGCATCCAATTGCCAACAATTACTAAAATCAACAATAATTCTGTCTACTTTTTTAACATCCGTTTTGATATGAATTAATGCCGGGATATATGAAATTATCTCGGGCCATATCTTTATCTGCTGCGGCTTTCTCATTTTATCCTAAGCAACACCCCTTTATAAATATATGACAAAATGATTCTAATTTCATATATTGCATACGATCGACAATAAAAAAGCAGCCCTTCCTGTTATTTTCAAATGCCGAGAATACTCCCGATTCTACAACTCCTTTATTCTCCTCCAGTTTATATGATTGCAGAGAAGCAGTTAAATGGGGAATTACTTTGATTTTTTGAATGCAGGCCGGGTTAAAGGGAAAACAGTCTTTTATTCCGCCTGAACTATTTTTACCGATATTTATCACTGAAACCAGCATCCTCCTTACGGATTTCCGTCTAAGTGAATGTACATTATCAGGCTTATAGCCAAATGTCAATGAAAACCCGTAACATGTCAAAGTGCAAATTCAGACAGGGTTCGTAGAGCCTGAGAAAAGCGTTATTGAATGTGGTATTATGTATTTAAAGGCTTTCCGAAAAGTTGTGAAAATGACGGGAACAAACGAAAAGGGGGTTATATGAGTGTTGCAGTGGATTATAAAAGAGAACTGATAACTATAGCCAAAGACTTGCCTGAAAAAGAAGTCAGAGAAGTCCTGAATTTTGCACGCTTTCTCAAAGCCAAAAAAGAGGGGTTTTCATACGCACAAGTTAAAGACAGTGCTGAATATGTTAGGACCCTGAGAGCAAAAGAGGGCAAGAGGGCCAAATCCGCAAAGAAATTTATTGATGAGCTCGTTGAATGGCAAAAATCAGCATCCTGATAGATACGGATATTTTTATTGATGCCATCAAGGGTGTCAAAAGTGCACGGGAGCTGTTCAGCACAGGAGAGGTAATACTTTACTGCTCAATTCTGAGTAAAAAAGAATTGCTATCAAAAGGCGGACTTAAAGATTCAGAGAGGAAGAAAATACTGAATATGCTGTCACAGGTAAGAGTTTTGAGGATTGATGAGGATATACATAAGAAATTCTTCAGCCTGACTAAAAAATATGGCAACAGAGATGATTTATTTGTTGATTATGTTGTAGCTGCAACCGCATGGTCAAAGAAATTGCCCTTACTTACAAGAAATAGAAGGCATTTTGAGCGGATAGAGGAAATAACTCTTCTCCCGGCATATCAGGGTGAAACATAGACCCCACCGGGCATGGATTAGAGCTTTTATATGCGTTGGGTCAGGATACTCCTTCAAATGTCATATTCCAGCCATGCACCGCACTCAATCCTCACTTTCCAAGAGGTATCCATCTATGGCTTTTTTCTTCTTCAGGGGTTATTTGACGCTCTGCGGGCAACTCGGTCTTAACACCTGGAGGGATCGGCTTTACGAGTTTTGCTGTAATGAAAAAGGCCAGCTCATTTTTGCTCAGTTCATCACTTGTACTCCTGAAGAGAGCGCCCAGGATTGGGATGTCTCCTAACAGCGGGACCTTGCGGATATTTTTCTTCGTTTCTTCTGACAGCAATCCCGCGAGAATAAGACTCTCGCCATCTTTCAGGTCAACGCTGGTGCTGATCTCCCTCGTATCTATTACTGGTGCAATTATACCACCGGCAAAGGCCTGAATTTGTGCTATATTGCTTACCTCTGCAGGATCTATCTTCAGCCTGATTACTCCGGTATCAAGGACCTCTGGTTTGAAATTCAGTTTTATCCCGATCTGCTCATATTGTATCGAAACCGTCTGGCTTCCCACAGTGCCGGTGACAATCTGGATGGGGACTTTCGTTCCTACCAGAAACCTGCCTGCCTCGCCGCTTCTGACAACCAGATTAGGCTCGGCAAGTACCTTGGCAAAATTTTGTTCTTCTAAGGCCTTGAGGACTGCACCCGCCCCTCCTGTGAAATATGAGACCCCTAACTGGAATGTATTTAACGATGCAAAAGAACCGAGACCGGGGGTATCTCCTGCTATTCCGGCTCCCTTAGCTACAACACCTGTGGTTGTGGTTATCGGTGTTAAAAAAGCTGTCGCTGACTGGCCTGACGGAGCGCCTACCAGATTTGAAAATCCCTCTGCTGATGAACCTTTTATCATTGCACTCAACCCGAACTGCTGCATCTTTGATTTATCAATCTGTGCCACCCTTACCTCAAGAAGTATCTGCTGGGCATCTTTTATAGTGGTCAGATTGACAATCCTGGTTCCTTCTGATGCATAGGCCTGTACTATCTGGTCGATCTTCTTTTTGGACTGTTCATTCTGGACCTGGCCCTTGATGATAATCGAATGACCAACAGCTTCGAGAGTTACGTCCGATCCGGGCGACTGCTCCTTAATCTGGTTTTTGATCAGACTCAAGTCGGTCAACGCTGGAACATCAGCCAGCGAAACAGCGCAAAAACTCAAAAGGATAAAACATGTAAAAATAGCCTCCCTCATTTTCCTCCCCATATATCCCCCCTGATTTTGTGGCTTATTTTGACTGTTTAATATCGAGCGTCTTCTTAACAGGACCCATTTCAATTTTGATCTTGCCGGTCCGGATTTTTTTTGTTGTATTTTCAGCAAGAGAATATGCAACTGTTCCGCTGCCTGTCCCTGAAGCACCTGAAGTTAAGTTTATCCAGTCAGGACCTTTTGTCACAGACGTTGTCCATGCACAGCCCTCCGTTGCAGTAACTGCAAATATATTGCCGCCTGCCTCGTATTTGTCGAATGAAGCCGATGCTGGCTTTATCGAGAACTTGCAAGGCGCCCCTTCCTGGGTGACCGTAAATGTCCGGTTGCCTATAGTCAGGGTCCCTTCCCTCGATTGCTTGCTGATATTGGACTTGACGGTATAAATGACAGTGTCATGCTCAGCGGATTTTATGGTTATCCAATCCACATTAGAAACCGCCGACAAGATGCATCCCGATATTGCACGGACTTTTACCCTGCCGGTGCCGCCTTGATGGCTGAAAAACTTATTGACTGTTTTAAGATTATAGGCACAACTGCTGTTAAAAACCGCATGAGCAGTAACGTTATCGTCCATGGTTATCGAGCAAGCATTGCCTTCTGCATTATCGCATCCTGACCACCCTGCAAACAGCGACTTGGCAGATGGCGATGCAGTAACTGTAAGCGTAATGCCCTTGCTAAACGTACCGCTGCATTGAGAACTCATGCAACTTATACTTCCGCTGTCAGGCGTTAGCGCTCCACTGCCCGTACCCGACTTAATAATAGTCAAAACAACCAAATTGCCTGATGCTGCGGGCTGACCAGAACGTACCGGCCAGACATAGTACCGGCCTGATTTATCGTAGCCGTCCATGCGACCATTGTTCATATTGACGCTCCATGCCTGACCAGTATTGCCCTCAAAAGTTGTTGAGGACCAGTACCCGAACAACTGCACATTTGTAAAAGGCGCAGTTGACTGCAACGAAGGACTGTATTTTGAGCGGTCTATCAGGCTAAGCAATTCTTTTCTGTTTGGAAGTCGCCAGTCAGTATGGCCTGCGCCGCAGTCTGCATATGTCCCGCTATTTATACCCGAAATGAAATCGAGCGCCTCTTGCCATGTCACGCTTCCATTAGCTGCTGTATCCTCGTCATCAAACAAGGGATAATTCGTTTTAATACAATTGGCGTCATTCAACCACATAAGCCCCGCAAGTTCATCAGTTGTGGTCCCGTTTCCGTGGTCCATAAACCTCGGGTTCGGCCACGCAGCTCCTGATTCTATGTCCCCGTCTTCTCCATTTCTTTCACTGTCGTAACTTTCCGTCTGTCCTGTTTTGGTTAGCAGGACAGCCTGACTGTCCTGTCCTCCCTGAGCTGAACGCACAGGCCAGACATTGTAATGTTCGTCTTTATTGCCGATGTCAACAAGGCCGGTCCAGATATCGGCAAGCCACGCAGTTTGTGTATCACCTGCAAAGGTAGTTGACGACCAGTGCCAATACGAATGCATATTCTGGAGTGTAAACGGGTGCGCAGATGGTAAAGCAGGGCCGTATGCTGACACCTCGACAAGACTTTCGAGTTCACTGATATTCGGCAATCTCCAGTCTTTATGGCCGCATAATCCCTCTCCGCTATTTAAATCTGCTATATAATCAAGAGCCTTTTCCCATGTCTTTACGGCAAGGCGCGCATTCCTGGCCCACATCAGACCGGTAAGGTCATCTCTGGCGCAATCGGCTTCCGTGCCAGCGCCGATTGTAACCCTCGGGTCGGGCAGTGCAACACCAGCCTGTATTTCTCCGTCCTGACCTGTCCCGGAACATGCAATCTCAGTTCCAGCGTCGTTATAGCATTTTATCTGGCCGGTCCTCGGCAGTCGGGCAATTTCATTTTTCACAAAACTTATATTGATAACGTGGTCTTCCTTCACGGAGCCAATTTCATAAATATTACCCAGCACCATGTCTGTCCTGGATATTCCATTGTCGGTAATATCAGCAATGTGGTAACCATTGTCAGGCAATATTGTGCAAACACCCTGGGAATTATATTTCACCGTATCAGGTGAGCAGGCAATGCTTCCGTTTGTACCGGCTGTAGAAGTTATGGAATACGTTTTCAGTGTGAAGGCAGCGGTGCAGGTCTTGTCGACATCCATCATTATTGATATTGTGCTGTCCGCGCCTGAACAGTCCCCGTTCCATCCGGTAAATGTTGAGGACTCAGATGCCATGGCTGTTACCATTACGTTCAGACCCTGCCAGTGAATTCCTGCACCCGATATTGTTCCATCTCCTGTCCCGGCCTTATTAACAACGAGTGAATGAGCGGGTGAAAACACTGCGGTTATCGCATGATTTTTATCAACGTAACTTGTTATATAAGAAGTGCCCGACACCAAGGACATCACATCATTACCGTTATCTACTAAAGCTGCCAGATTATAACCACTTGAAGGTGTTATCCTGCATGTTGAACGATCTCCCTGTTTAACAGGCGTGGAGCATAATATTGTCCCATTGCCTCCGGGGACCGAAGTTGTTATCGTGTAAGAGGGCACGCCTGCCTGTACAACAGTAATTATCTGCCCTGCTACAGTCAATGTGCCGGTTCTTGGCTTCGTGTCATTATTTGAAGAAATATAATAACTGAGCGACCCATTGCCTTTACCTCTGTTATCACTTGAATATACCGATATCCAGCTTTCATTGCTCTTTGCCGTCCAGACACATCCATTATCTGTACTCACAGTTGCGCTGCCCGTGCTGCTCGATTCGCTTATGGAAATTTCTGCTGGATTAACCGAATAGCTGCATGAAATAACTGATTCCACATAGGCAACCTTATCAAGCCAGACGGCATCAGAGCCGTTTGAGTATGAGCTGTCCTTTCCGTACTTCCACCTTATGACATGGCTTCCATCTGTAATAATATATGTATTCTGCTGCCAGTCTGCATTGCCGCTTATGCCGTCCTGCTCCGCATCATCTATATAAAAATTAAGCCTATCTGAATACTCAGACGACACCTTCCAGTAAAATGACAATATACCCGGTCCTGTGACGGTAGCCTGGATCCATGAATTCTGTCTGTCTGAAATAGCTCCGCTCTGAGCGGCAGAGCCGCCGTAATAGTAAACACGATTATCAATATTCCATTCAGCATCACCGCCTGTAATCCAGATCAAACCTGAATTATCTAAAGCCTTATCTAATTCAGAAGCATTAGCGCCGGCCTGCGTTACCGTAATTTTCTGCCCTGCAATTGTCAATGTCCCTGTTCTTGAGCCCGCGCCGTTATTTGTCCTGACAGTATAGCTGGCCGTTCCGCTGCCATTTCCATTGCTGCCTGAATTTACAGTTATCCAGTTTACATCACTCACTGCAGTCCAGGCACATCCGTTTTCTGCGCTCAGGCTAACGTTGCCAAAACCGCCGGAAGCACCAATGAACCTGACGGTTGGAGCAACAGAATGAATACAGGCAAACGGCGAATCATAAACTACTCTGTCGATCCAGCCGGAATCAGAACCACTTTGGACCGAGCTATCCTTTCCATAGCTCCACTTTAATAAATGGCCTCCAGGCGGAATAATATACGTTTCCTGCTGCCAGTCGACGTTGCCGCTTATGGTCCCCTGCTCTACATCATCTGCGTAGAATTTAAGCCTATCGGAATACTCAGACGACACTTTCCAGTAAAATGACACTGTACCGGGCCCTGTAACTATTGTTTGGATCCATGAACTCTGCCCATCTGAAATAGCCCCGCTCCTGGCAGCAGAGTCTCCGTTATAGGCAAAGCCGCCCTGTCCGTACCAGTCCGCAGCACCACCGGTTTCCCATATCATCCCGGCATTGTCTAACGCCTCCTGGAGGGGAACGACAACTATGCCGTCCTGTGCCACAGTAAATGACTGTCCGGCAACAGTCAAGGTCCCTGTTCTCGATATCGTACTGTTATTGGACCCGACTGTATAAACAACCGTCCCCTTACCGCTTCCACTGCTGTTTGAAATGATCTTTATCCAGTCCGCATCGCTCGCAGCCGTCCATACGCATTCGCTATCAGCGTTAACACTCACATTGCGCGTACCACCAAAAACATCTACCGTATTGCCGGTTGGATTTAGAGAATATGCGCATGAGGCGGACGACTTGTACTCAACTTTGTCAAGCCACCCGGCATCGGAGCCGTTTGAGGATGAGCTGTCCTTTCCGTACTTCCACCTTATGACATGGCTTCCATGTGTAATAATATATGTATTCTGCTGCCAGTCTGCATTGCCGCTTATGCCGTCCTGCTCCGCATCATCTATATAAAATTTAAGCCTATCTGAATACTCAGACGACACCTTCCAGTAAAACGACAATGTACCCGGTCCTGTGACGGCAGCCTGAATCCCTGAAGTCTGCCCGTCTGAAATCGCTCCGCTCTGTGCGGCGGTACCGCCATAATAAGTAAAGGCGTTCTGCCCGTACCAGCCCGCATCACCGCCCATTTCCCATGTCAGATTGTTATCATCCAAAGCCTCTTGCAGAGAAACGATAACAATCCCCTCCTGTGTCACAGTGAATGACTGACCGGCAATAGTCAAAGTCCCCGTTCTCGATAATGTGTTGTTGTTGGCCCCGACTGTATAAGCAACCGTTCCGTTGCCGCTTCCACCGCTGTCCGGCCCTGCCGTTATCCAATCCGCATCACTCGCAGACGTCCATACGCATTCGCTGCCTGCGGCCACACTCACATTGATTGTGCCGCCTGCAGCGCTCACAGAACTGTTAGTTGGATTGATAGAATACATGCATGAGGCGGACGACTTATACTCAACCTTGTCAAGCCAGCCAGCATCCGAACCGCTTGAGTATGAGCTGTCCTTTTCGTAATTCCACCGCAATATATGGCTGCCTTGTGAAATCATATAGCTTTTCTGCTGCCAATCTACTTTGCCGTTTATGGCCCCCTGTTCCTCATCATCTATATAAAATTTAAGCCTATTGGAATACTCAGATGACACCTTCCAGTAATACGATAATAACCCCGGCCCTTTGATGGCAGTCTGTATCCACGAAGTCTGCCCGTCTGAAATCGCTCCGCTCTGTGCGGCAGAGCCGCCATAATAAGTAAAGATGTTCTGCCCGGACCAGCCTGCGCCACCACCGGTTCTCCATGCCGATTCCATGTTGTCTAATGCCTCTCCGAGAGGAGTAGAATATATTGAAGGAGCGCTCATTGTGGCCTTCATGTCGGTGCCTGAACTGCCAATATCAGTAACACTGACATTACTTGTAATCCCGCTATATAAACGGCTGTCTGGCGACGAGCTGGCTGTAAATGATGTATTGTTTTTTGTGCCGGGGAAGGGGTCTCCAGCGTCGCCTCTATTGCTTTTTTCCTCGAGGTCCCTATAATTGTCCGCCTGGACCAATGCAACTTTATAATGTCCATTGTCACACGAATAATAATAACATTCATGGTCGTTGTCCATTTCAGACGCATCAATATGCCAGATCAATATTCCCTCTCCGGGAAGCCCCGAGTCAAACCCGGTCTTTTGCCTGTTTTCGATCAAAAAATATTCTCCCGACAGAAAACCGCCATCAAGCAACTGGAATACGTCAGGACCGTCAGAGGCAGCTCTTATGGTCTTATTATAGAGGACACCATCAACCTTAACCGGATTGACCCATCTAAGGCTGAACTTACTCCATGGATCAAGATGGACAGGCCGATCACCATGTATTGATACCGAAGCCCAGCTTCCGCCAGCCATCAAACTCCAGATGCCGACGCCATACGAAGAATTGTCGGTATCATAAAGGTCGGGCAGTCCGAGGGCATGTCCGTATTCATGAGCAAAAGGTCCTACGGTAGCAAGCCCTTTTTTATAAGTCTCAGGCAGCATGATATAATCATTGACTCTTATGTAAAAAGATGGATCGGCAGGGCACACGGTATGGGTTGTAAATTCGCCACCGTCGCTTGTCCCATACCCATATGCGCTGTTCAGGCTCCAACGATGAGACCAAAGATTAGTTGATAATGGGGAAGCCTCTTCCCCGGCGCCTTGATGAACTATTGCGATAACATCCACATAACAATCTCCGTCCAGATCATAGTCTGACCAGTCGAAGTCAGGTTTGTCAGATTCCAGTGCAGCAACCGCCTCCCTGACGAGAGTCCCGGGAAAGGCATCGCCCTCATCTGTCTCCCCGTCATGTTCTATTTCAACGTTCTTGCCATAGTAATCGTGGCCGTGCCTGGCAGTATACCAGCCCAATACCTTGCCGGAAACTTCAAACGTGCCGTAAGAAACCTCTTTATAATAATCTCTCATACTGTAATTGCCTTCACCAAACAGAAGCCTGGTAAAATTATTGACATTGTAAGTAGTCTTTGTATTCTTGAAATTCACCAAAACTACGGGAAGCTTGCCGAGGTCCCTGGAAGGCGCGACATGAGAGGGTCTGCTTTTGTGCGGAAGTGGCTTTTCGGAGTGCAGATCATAATTTCCAGGGAACAAGATATCTTCTTTGGTGAGCCTTTTAAAAGGGCGCGAACGCGCATTGTTTACAGGCCTGACCTGAAAAGGTCCCTTGCCGGGATAATGGGCCCCAACGATCCTGTCCGATGGTTTCAGACGCCCTGAGTTGTCATGTTCGGCATAAACCCACTGTTTAGTCTGCCGGGCATGAATTATCGTATACCCGTTCCCGGTTTCAAACCCATTAAAATTTTCATCGCCCCATTTCCTCGCTTTGAAAGTTTTTCCATCCGGCTGCGTCAGATCAAACATGTCAGGTGCTGCAGGAACACCAAAAGAGTCATAAGGAAAAACAAAATTGAGCACAAAAAATATAGCTATTATCGGCAAGAACCTCATGGTGGTGTCGAATTTGGATTTATGACATTTGGTGGATTTCAGGAAACTCATAACATCTATTTCATTGGGACGGTCCGAGTTGTTTTTACTGATATTTATCACTGGAAACAGCATCCTCCTTACAGCTTTCTGCCTGAGTGAATGTACATTATCAGGCTTATAGTCAAATGTCAACGGCAATCTGCTTCATTTCAGGAGGATTCCGCGGCAATTTCATTTTGATTGCCAGACAACAGCTGTCGCCCCCTCACCGTCTGATTATTTCTATAATTTGCATTTTATATTAACAATTTATAGGATTATGTAATGAGAATGAAAAAAACCTGTCTGACGAATCTCCTGATTTTGGCCCTTATATCTATATTCGCGGCTGATCATATTTTCATGTACAATTTGGTTATGGCGAATGAAACTCCTGATAAAGGGAAAAAATATAACCGTTTGATACACGAGAAAAGCCCGTACCTGCTGCAACATGCCGCAAACCCGGTGGACTGGTATGCATGGGGGCCTGAGGCCTTTGAGAAAGCGATAAAGGAAAACAAGCCTATCTTCCTGTCTATTGGATACTCAACCTGCCACTGGTGCCACGTAATGGAAAGCGAATCGTTTGAAGACCAGGACGTCGCAAGGCTCATGAACGAGACCTTTATATCTATCAAGGTGGACAGGGAAGAGAGACCGGACATAGACCAGGTGTATATGGATGTCTGCCAGATGATGGCTGAAAGCTGCGGGTGGCCTTTGAATATAATGATGACGCCGGACAAAAAGCCTTTCTTTGCCGGGACCTATATACCAAAAGAAAACAGGTTTGGTCGTATTGGCTTGCTAGAACTTGTGCCGCGCATCAAAGAGACCTGGGAGAAGAAGCGGGAAAAGGTGCTGGAAATTGCAGCCCAGGTAACCGGAAAATTGAAAAAAGAAGCGGCTGCTCCGTCCGATGCAGGGCCTGGGGAACCGCTTCTGAATGAAACATACGAAGAGCTTGCCTCCCAGTTTGACGCGCAGAACGGAGGATTCGCCAGCGCACCGAAATTCCCTACCCCGCACAGGCTGTTTTACCTGCTCCGCTTCTGGAAGCGTACCGGCAACGCAAAGGCCCTCGGTATGGTTGAGAAGACTTTGCAGGGCATGAGAAACGGTGGCATGTATGACCATGTCGGGTACGGGTTCCACCGCTATTCCACTGACGCAGGATGGCTTCTCCCCCACTTTGAAAAGATGCTCTACGACGAGGCCCTTCTTTCCATGGCATATACTGAGGCGTATCAGGCCACAGGAAAGCAGGAATACAGGAAGACTGCCGGGGAGATCCTGGCATATGTCCGCAGGGACATGACCTCTCAGGCAGGTGCTTTTTATTCAGCAGAGGACGCGGACAGCGAAAGGGTGGAAGGGAAATTCTATACCTGGACGCTTGACGAGATCAAAAAGATACTCGGCACAGAGGCTGATTTTTTTATAAGGGTCTCACGGATTGAAAAGGACGGTAACTTTGCGGAACAGGCAACCGGAGAAAAGACCGGACAGAACATCGTACATCTCAGTAAGCCGTTAAAAGAGCTGGCCGCTGAATTAAAATTGTCCGAAACAGAAATCGAGAACAGGCTTGAAGATGCGAGGAAGAAACTCTTTAGTGTAAGGGGGAAGAGGGTCCGTCCGCATAAAGACGACAAGATACTGACTGACTGGAACGGTCTTATGATAGCTGCATTTGCAAAGGCCGGCGCTGCCTTTGATCAGCCTGAGCATATCAAGGCCGCAAAAAAAGCAGCCGACTTCATACTTGCAAACGTTAGCAGGGCCGATGGACGCCTTCTGCACCGTTACCGCGACGGACAGGCGGCTGTTCTTGCAAATGCGAGTGATTATGCTTTTCTGATATGGGGACTGATAGATATTTATGAGGCTTCGTTCGACACAAACTATCTCAAAAAGGCCCTTGAACTGAATAACGATATGATTAAATATTTCTGGGACGACAAAAACGGTGGTTTCTTTTTTACTGCCTCTGACGCTGAAAGCCTGCTTGTCCGCAAAAAAGAGCTTTACGACGGCGCAGCGCCTTCCGGAAATTCCGTTGCAATGCTCAACCTCCTGAGGCTTGGAAGATTGACTGGGAACGCCTCCCTAGAAAACAGGGGCAGTCGCATAGGCAAGGCCTTTGTTGATGAGATCAAGGCGGCCCCGTCCGCATACACTCAATTTATGTGCGCCGTTGATTTCGCCCTTGGCCGTCCCTTTGAAGTTGTTATCGCAGGGGATTCAAGCGCTGAAGATACAAAGACTATGCTCAAATCATTACTGTCAAAATTCCTGCCGAATGCCGTGTTTATCCTCAGGCCGACTGAACAGAAATCTCCTGAAATACTTAGTCTTGCCGGATTCACAGAGTTTCAAACAGCAACAGAAGGCAAAGCGACCGCCTATGTCTGCCGAAATTACGCCTGCGCTTCTCCGACAACTGATGTGGGTGAGATGTTTAAATTATTGGAAGAGTCAAAAAAATAAACACTATGGACTTTTTACGAAACCTTTTAAAGCTGTCCTCTGTCGAGGGTCCTGTATTGAATGGCTTCAGATACGTGACTGCTGTGAATGCCTTCTGAGCCGTCGAGGTCGGCTATTGTCCTTGATACCTTCAGTATCCTTGAATATGCCCTGGCACTAAGGGCGAGTTTCTGCATAGCCATGTCCAGCAGCCTGTGCGCATCATCGGCAAGTCCACAGTATTTCTTGATATGTCTCGTCTTCATCTGGCCGTTTGCGAATATCTTGTCACTTGTGAACCTGCTCAACTGGCGTTCCCTTGCCTCTGTCACCCGCTGCCTTATGTCTACTGATTTTTCTCCTGCGTAATCATTGGACAATTCCTTGTAAGGCACTGCAGGAACATCTATGTGTATATCAATACGGTCCATCAATGGGCCTGAAACCTTTGACCTGTAACGGTTGATCATCCCCGGGGTGCAGGTGCACTGGTGCCGGGTCTCGCCGAAATATCCGCACGGGCAAGGGTTCATTGCAGCGACAAGGACAAATTGAGCGGGATATGTGACTGTTGCCACTGCCCGAGATACTGTGACAATACCATTTTCTATAGGCTGCCTCAGGACCTCAAGCACATTTCTTTTAAACTCCGGAAGCTCATCTAAAAATAATATGCCGTGATGGGCAAGAGATACCTCACCCGGACGGGGAGTTTGACCGCCGCCTATCAAAGCAACATCTGAAATAGTATGGTGCGGGGAACGAAAAGGCCTCGTGGCTGAAAGGGACTGTCCGCTCTTAAGCAAGCCTGAAACGCTGTGTATCTTTGTGGTTTCCAATGCCTCTTCAAAGGTCATTGGGGGCAGTATTGTTGACAGGCGTTTCGCGAGCATGGTCTTTCCGCTGCCTGGAGCGCCCGTCATCAAAATATTATGCGAACCCGCGGCAGCCACTTCAAGCGCCCTCTTTGTATGCTCCTGGCCCTTGACATCAGAGAAATCATCTTCATAGAGAGCGTTCTCAGTCATCGCTGTATTCATGTCAATAATATACGGCTCCCTCTGCGTTATTCCCCCGAGGAACTCGATCACCTCCGGCAAACTCTCCATGCCAAACACATCAATCCCGCTTACAACAGCAGCTTCAGCGACATTTTCATTCGGGACAATAATGCCTCTAAGCGCCAGCCTTTTTGCCTCCAGGGCAATGGATAGTGCGCCTTTAATAGGCTTGATCTTTCCATCAAGGGAAAGCTCTCCGGCAAGGATATAATCTCCAAGGGTATTTGTCTGTATTATGCCTTCAGCAGCAACAATGCCAATGGCTATGGGGAGATCAAAGGATGAGCCCTCTTTTTTAAGGTCTGCGGGCGCAAGGTTAACTATGATCTGTTTAAGCGGGAAGTTAAAGCCTATGTTTTTCAGGGCGGCCTTGATCCTGTCTTTGCTCTCCTTGACAGCAGCATCCGGCAGGCCCACTATCGAGAAATGCGGAAGGCCCCTCGATGCAATATCAACCTCGACTTCAACCAGACTGGCGTCAATTCCTATGACATAAGCGCTTAGAGCCCTGGAAAGCATCTCGTTTAATAAACCTCTCTTCTATGTCCCTTATGATTTGCTGCCTTGATTTACCCCATAAAGGGGCGATCAGTATGTCGTCGGGGGCTGTGGCAAACAATCTCTGGAGGACTATCTCAGGTGAAAGCCGTTCAGTAAAATCAACGATGAAATCCAGGTATTCCCCGTACTCAAAGACATGGAAAGGTTCTCTTGCATATTGTTCAGCAAGCACGGTGTCTTTCACAATCTGGAGTTGATGTATCTTGAGAAATTCCAAAGGCAGGGACGATATCTCATCCGCCATTGCAAGCATCTCATCCCTTGTCTCTGTAGGAAAGCCTACAATTATGTGTGCGCCTGAATGTATGCCCCGGCCCTTTGTAAGTTCGAGGGCGTCCAGGAATGTCTGGTAGTCATGTCCCCTGAGCATATACTGGAGGGATTTATCATAGATGGACTGCAGGCCGTATTCAATGAGTATGAAATGGTCTTTGGCAAGCTCCTGCATCATCGCAATCTTTTCTTCATCAACACAGTCAGGTCTTGTGCCTATTGCAAGCCCGATCACAGATGGAACAGACAGAGCCTCCCTGTATGTCCTTTCAAGTTCATCAACAGGGGCATAAGTGTTCGTGAAGGGTTGAAAATACACAAGGAACTTCTTTGCCTTATATCGCATTGACATGTAACTTATGCCGTTGCGTATCTGCTCCCTCATAGGGGTTTCGGGTTTACATTTTGATGGTCTGAAACTATCGTTATTGCAATAAATACAGCCTGTTACGCCGAGAGTGCCGTCCCTGTTGGGGCAGGTAAAACCAGCGTCTACATTGACTTTATACACAACAGCATTGAATTTCTTTCTGAGGAATGGGCCAAAGGAATTATATCTGTCACTCATGGTTAATTATCAATTGTTGCAAACCTGAATGTCAATGGGATTGCGATTGAAGTTGCAAATCCTTGTAGGAATTTATATTATTTGTGTACTATTACCGATTAAGGAGATATGAATGGCTGAGAAGCCGCCTGAGAAATCCATATTCGGCCAACTGCTCGATGCGAGCAGCGTAGGCATCAACCTGGTGGCGTCCACGTTTGTCGGCCTTGCCATGGGGTACGGGCTGGATAAATTATTCGGCACTTCGCCGTATTTAATGATAATATTCCTGGTATTCGGCATAATAGCAGGATTCAGGAACCTGCTGAAAATTGCAAAAAAGCAGGACAAATGAGGTGGTAATGTGGAATTAATGTTAAAGCGAATATACAAACAGGCTGCCTTTATACTCATAACTGTCGCAATTGCAGCCTTTTTCTTTACTGAGTGGCGGTTCTCTTTCAGTATACTGATTGGAGGCCTGATAGGAATAGTGAACCTCAAGGGGCTTGCATGGAGCGTTAAGGGACTATTAGGTACAGAAAAAGCGTCGGCAAAGATGATGGCGTTGAGCATGTTCAAGCTGTTCTTTATTTTCTCAATCCTTATAATACTCGCTGTACTGGGAGTCATTAAGGCTTACGGCCTGCTTATCGGATTCACAATATTCTTTATACTTATGATTAAGGAAGGACTGCTTTTTTCTAAAAAAGAGGGGTAACGAGGTCTTGCCTATTCCTTGTAAAGGATATAGTCCTGTATAACAACCTTTGTTTTTTTAGGGACATTGATGAATTTTATGGCGCACCGGTCACTCGTAACCCGCACGATAAGACCGTCAGCGGAGACCCCGCCGCGTTCAGGGAATATAATATTTATAGCAGATGCCTTTTCTCCTTCGTTGATATCCTTAATGTCGGTCTGTAACTGAACGCCGCCTTCGGATATATCGAGGATCTTTGCGAGTCTTTTCTTCCTGGTCTCAAATAACCACAGGTATTTGATAACAGAAAAATTGGCCCGTATATTCTCGTCCTTGCTGACAGGATATCTTGGATATTCTCTCTTGTCTTTGCTTACCATGCACCTGCGCAGCTGCTTTAATTCCTCTGAATAAGCTATTTTTTTGAGTCTCATGTTCGTGACAAATAAATAAATCCAGGTTGGGACAAATAAATAGTTGGGATTAAAACTTAGTGAGTTTGTGGATGAGAAATAAATACTCAGAAGGATGAATATTACGAACAGGACCAGGACTACGGCCAGTCTCTTTTCGTTTCGTTTTATGTTATAAGCATTGACCTTAAACATATCACCCGCCCCGATACTGTCACCATTATAAAGAATAGGCGCTGATTTTTCAATTCAAAAACATATTTTCAACAACTGAAGACCTTTCTATTTCCTGGGATGTTTCTCTCGCCACTTATGGGGGGATTCTTTCAGGCCGCCTTCCTTCCATATACCGGCCTTTCTCATTTGCGCCCTTTTCTGTGCCTCCATAAACCTGTCTGCATATTTCACATTAGGCGGCAACGTGAATAGCATAGCATATCCGGCCTCAAGCATTTTTTCATTTATGAGGCGTCCGTCCCTGCCCCAAAGGTAAGCAAGCAGCCTGCCATATTTGTCCCTCTGCTCTACATCCGACTCTACAGTTACAACCCAGTCGCTCTCGCTTATGAGTTTTTTAAGGTATCTTTTTGCCTTCATCCCCCACTGCTCCTGTTTAAGTTCAGGGGCATCTACGCCTATAAGCCTGACGCGTTCGATTTTAAGGGGAATGCCTGCAAAGCTCTTTGCCCTGATGCTTACCGTATCTCCGTCATGCACCGCGGTTACGCGATATTTTTGAGGCCCTGCCAAGGCAACAGGCTGGGCTGCCAGGGCATTAAGTACTGAAAAAACAATTAAAATCTGGATAATAATCGCTGAAATTGCTGTATAATAATATCGTTTCATTTTGCTATTTTAACATAATCCTTAAAACAGCAACTTTGCATACGCCTTACTAAGCTTGGAGGTGCAATGAAAAATATAGTCCTCGTTGGTTTTATGGGTACGGGAAAAACAGAAGTTGGAAAGATACTGTCAAAAAAGCTTGGGTATGCCCTGATAGATGCTGATACCGAGATAGAAAAAAGGCAGAACATGGCCATAACGGAGATTTTCAGGCAGCAGGGCGAGCCTGCCTTCAGGGACATAGAGGCTGATGTAATAAAACAGCTTTCCGGGATGAAAAAAAACGTTATATCAACCGGCGGCGGCGCTGTACTGAGACAGGAAAATATAGACAACCTTAGGGCAAATGGGGTGATTGTCTGCCTGTCCGCAACACCCGAGACAATCCTGCAAAGGACAAGCGTAAATAATGACAGACCTTTACTTCAGACAGAAAATCCCCTTCAGAAGATAAAAGAACTGCTCGAATACAGAAGGCCGTATTATGAAAAAGCTGATATAATGATAGACACTGAAAACAAGAGTCCGCTTGAAGTAGCGGAAGAGATAATAAAGGCGGTTGATGAAACCTTGTCTAATTAATTCAATAAAGGTGAGACATGGAAAAAGTTAGTGTTGAACTTGGAGAGAGAAGCTACGAGATAGTAATAGACAGCGATATACTTTCGGGTATCGGAGCACGGCTAAGGGAGTTCAATTTCAGTCCGGGCATTGCTGTTATCAGCAACCCTACAGTATTCAACCTGTACGGTAACAGGCTTATGCAGTCCCTGAAAAACGCAGGTCTTGACTGTTTTCATATCCTTGTCCCTGACGGCGAGGAATACAAGGATTATTTCTGGACCTACTGCATCCTGACTGAATTGCTCAAAAAAAGGCTTGACAGAAACTCCTGTCTCATCGCCCTGGGGGGAGGAGTAATAGGGGACATGACAGGTTTTGTCGCGTCCATGTATATGCGCGGCATTAATTTTATACAGATACCGACCACCCTTCTTTCACAGGTAGACAGCTCCGTAGGTGGCAAGACAGGGGTCAATCACTATCTCGGCAAGAATATGATAGGCGCCTTTTATCAGCCCAGGCTCGTCTGGATAGACATTGCTACACTCAGGACACTGCCTAAAAGGGAACTGCTGTGCGGGGTTGCGGAGATAATAAAGTACGGCATAATATGGGATGAGGAGTTATTGGGTTTTATGGAAAAAAAGAGAGACGCTATTATGAATTATGACGACGATGCGCTCAGGTTTATAATAAAACGCTCATGCGAAATAAAGGCAGAAGTTGTTTCAAAAGATGAAAGAGAGGGTGGACTGAGGGCCATCCTTAACTATGGCCATACCATTGGCCATGCAGTCGAGACCGAGACAAAATATGCCCGGTTCCTTCACGGTGAAGCTATTGCGATAGGTATGTACCTGGGGGCAAGGCTTTCTGAAAAAATGGGCCTTATCAATGAACAGGAAGTCGCACGCATCAGATCAGTCATCGATGCTTACGGCCTGCCGAGTCAACTGCCTGAAGACCTTGATGCTGACAAACTTGTCGCCCACATGAAGCTGGACAAAAAAACAGTTGCCGGCAAGATGAAATTTATTCTTCCTGAAAAAATAGGAAAGGTGAGAATAAGCAAAGACGTTAAAACAGAAGAGCTCAGGCAGATTATGTCCAGCAAATGAAGTGACTACAGTTCACCGATTATCTTGAATATGCCGGTCCTTATCATTTTTACCGCTATGGCGGCCAGCACCAGTGACGCCACCTTTGCAAAGGCCCTTGCGCCGTTTATTCCCATCAGCCTTATAATCACCCATGCCTTATCGAATACAAACCATGCCAAAAGCAGGTTTACAACAAGCGAGAACAGGACAGGGAAATATCCGTAATTGTTAACAAGCACAAGTGTTGTTGTAAGTGTGGCCGGCCCCGCCAGCAACGGTGTGCCGAGCGGGACGGCCCCGAGCGTTGAAGAAGTCTTTATATCGCTGGTCCCATCGCTAACCCGCACTATATTGACAACAGAAATCACCAGCAGGAGGACCCCGCCTGCAATCATAAAATCCTCAACCTGGATGCCAAGCGTCTTAAAGACCGCATTGCCAAGGAATACAAAGCCGATGGTAATCAATAATGCAGTGAATACAGACTGGAGGGCAACCTTTTTCATTTCAGACTGTTCCATGCCTTCGGTTATAGCTATATACATGGGTAGAACGCCGAGGGCGTCTATGGCTACCATTATAGGGATGATACTCAGGATGAAGGGGGTCAATAAGTCCATATATTAAACTTTAGCACACTTCTTAATTTGGCCCGCTCAGGTCGCGAAGGCTGGTGAAAGTCATTTCTGCAGTCTCTTTCTTGAGCCTGACCACTGCATCTATGTGAGAGAGGAAAGTGTTTGCGTCCATCAGCGTGGGAGCTATCAATATGATTTTAGTGGGCCTCGAACGGTCAGAGATCATATCGCCGACCAGCGAAAGACCGGAGCTGTCAAGCCTGTTAAGCCCGTCTATTATTAATATGGAAGATTCTGTCCTTACCGCATCAAAGTCACGGAGGTCTGTTAATACTTTTGCCTCACTGTTATATTGAAAAAGGGGCCCCCCCTCATTCAGGCCGGACGCGCTGTAATAATAAACCTCACCCTGTCCCTTTGCGGCCTTTATAGTCGAGACGGTCTTGCCTGTGCCGGACCAGCCTACAACCAGGACATTATTGTGGGTCCTCAGGACATTCCTGATTATCTCTTCCTTGACTACATACGTAAAAATAGCATCCATCTATTCCTGAAAAGCGCCGGGGCAAACTGTATTTCCCCCATTTATTCCGGCAAGACACTATATCGTGAACATTATATGGACAGGGTATCAGTAGCCCTGTTTCTGCTTGACAGCGAGGACTGTCTGGTCGCGCAGGATCTTCAAATAGTTGAGATGCCCTCCCGATATTTTCTGGAAGCCACTGATTTCTCCCTCGACATAAAACATCCCGATCGGTTTATTGTTGATAACAATAGGCAGCAGGACGACAAAAACCTGTGATGATATTTTGCTTCCATACCACTGGGGAATCAGATGTTTTATATCAGCCCCGGCAATGTCCTTTATAACGAGGTCATTTTGCTTCATGATCGCCATGTTGAAAATGTCGTTTGAATCAACTAATGGAACTTCAAACCACTTCCTCAATTCATCAATACCGCTTCCAAAGCCAAACCTTATCCCCATGATAGGGCGTTTTGTGTCCTTTATAAAAAACAGCACCCTCGACATCCCTGATAACTGCATACCCCTGTACATTGTTTCAAGGACAATCCTGATTATGTCATTCAACGCGTAATTATTCAGGATTGCGCTGTTGATGTCCTGTATCCCTTTTGTAAACGCAGTTTCAGCAGTCGCTTCCCGTTTATCCTCGATAATAAGATCAATGCTTTTCAGAGAATCCATCGACACCGCTTCATCAGCCAATATGACTTCAGCGCCTGCATCTGCAGACCACCTCCGCAATTCTTTGGCAAAGCGGACCTTGCCTAAGTCAAGCTTAAACGTTTCCGCATGCTCTCCTATCTCTTGCGCTGATGAGGTTATAAATTCGCTGACCTTGCTGTCAGACAGTCCCAGCTTATCCTTGAAAGGTTTGAGGAACTTTTCTATTTTTTCTTCCTTTTGCTCTTTTGGCAATGCAGTTGACAGGATAGCGGCGATTTCGTTTGAAATGGTTGTAATACTGTGGAGCTTGTCAAATTCAGAAAGTTTGTTCGGAAGTTCCATCACACGCATCTTACGCATGCAATTTACTATCTTTTCAGGGAAATGCCACTCCTTTGCTATGATCATGCCGATCTCGGTATAAGATATGCCGATAACAGATGCTGCTGCCAGGTCCTCAGACGTCTCTCTTTCCCGGCTAAAGCGTACTATCTCGGTGTTCTCCTCAGGCAGGTAAAAAGCCACCATCATCTTGCCGAATGCGTGAAAGAGGGCACAGATAAAGGCCTCTTCCTTGTCAATAAAGCTTATATCATCGGCCATTTTCTGTGCAAGGATGCCGCTAAAAAGGGATTTTACCATCGTATCTGTAAGGTCGGTGTTCAGGCTGTTTTTCTGAAGGTGGTCAAAAAGCATGAGGGTAAGGGCCACGTTTCTGATATTCTCAAAACCAAGCAGGATAATGGCACGTGAAATAGTGGTCACTTCACCGTAGTTGGAATAATATACGCTGTTTACCAGTTTCAATGACTTTGAGGTCAATGCGTAGTCTTTTAAAATAATATTGGCAAGCTGGGAAATGGAAGTATCTTCTGAAGAATTAAATTTACTGATCAGGTTCACAGTATTTGCCATGGCCGGGAACTCAGCGCTCTGACGGAACCGCGACAATATTTTGTCTTTTATTAATTGTTCTTTGTTTTGCATTAATTGCCCTGGACCCATCCGGATGTATTTATGTTTACTATATCAGAATTTTTCCATTAAAATAAATATATTCAGAATAAAACAGCATGTTATAATATTTACTGCTTCTTACAGGCAGGAGTAAAAAATATCAGTGCCGGAATAAGCCAGGACTTGCTTATAGCAAACTCCGGCATTTTTTTTGAACAAAAAGGAGGATTAGTATGAACAGGAAAGGCATAGTATCAGCGGTTGCTGTCTTTACAGCAGGGCTGTTTTTGATCGGCTCTCAAGGCCTTGCAGAGCATAAACCGACAATAGCAAAATCGTGCTCTCTGTCCGGGTGTCATAGGCCTGCAGAAAAGGTCAAAAACAGCCCTGCATCAGGCATCTCATGGAACGCAAAGACCATCCAGATCAACACCGGCGCTCCATGGCTTGTGAAATTCGGTGAAGATACAAAGCTGACAGGGGCCGAGAAGTGGTCCAAAATACCAAGGGAAAAAGAGATAGCAATAACAACCACGGAGAAAAATGGTGAGCTTTATGCCGCCAGTGTCTCTGTCAAGCTTCCTGTAAGAGTCTCTGCGGAAAAACTTGTCACAGTTGATGAAATGGCCAGGTTGGCCGCAATCGGTCCTGAAAAGGGCAACTTTATACTTATAGATTCAAGGCCTGAAGCAAAATATAACGAAGGACACATACCAGGCGCTGTATCAATATTTGAAGCTGCATTTGAGAAAAATCTGGGGAAACTGTCAAAGGAAAAGCTGCTTGTCTTCTACTGCGCTGGCCCTACCTGAAGGCTTAGCACATCCTCTGCCAGTAAGGCAGAGAAAGCCGGCTACACTAAAATCAAAGTTTTCCTCGACGGAATACCTGCCTGGAAGAAAGCAGGGAATACTATGCTTTCCTCACCAGCATACATAAAAGATACAATAGATAAAGGCATCCCTACTGTCCTTGTTGATTTGAGGCCTGTGGATGAAGCAAAGGCAGGGCATATACAAGGGGCCGTCTCCATCCCTGCAAAAGAGATTGCCCAGGCAAAGGACAAATTCCCTTCAGAAAAGTCAGCTCCGATAATCCTTTATGCAAACGACACCCAATCTGCAGCAGATAAATTCAGGACGGTAAAGGGCTGGGGATACAGCAATACATCCGTGCTCGAAAACGGCATTGAGTCATGGAAAAAGGCAGGCGGGCTTGTAATAATCGGAGACATTACAACAAGGATCAGCTATGTCCCCAAACTGGGTCCGGGAGAGATTTCAATAGAGGAATTCAGGAAAATCGCAGAGACAAGGCCTGCAGACAAGCTCATCCTTGATGTGAGGGATGAAGATGAGACTGAGGATGGGACCCTTGTCGGCGCAAAGAACATCCCTGCAAAGGACATAACCGCAAGGCTGGCTGAGATACCAAAAGACAAAGAGGTCATAACTCACTGTGCAACAGGAGTCAGGGCTGAAATGGCATTCCTTGCACTTAAAGAAGCCGGATATAAAGTCCGCTTCCTGAATGCAAATATAGAGATAGAAAAAGGTAAATACACAATAACCAGAGACTAAGCAATTTCAGTCCTTACTGACATGCACAGTCGCAATAAATATCGGCGCAGCTAAAAGCAGGAGTGCTGACATAACCCAGAACGAGTAAAGATAATCATACCGCGCAATCAGGAAACCGGCAAGTATCGGGCCGGATGCATGCCCTATATCGAAGATCGTGCCGAATGTCCCCATGGCCGTGCCGAAATGTTTCTCTTTGCACAGATCGGCCACCAGTGCAGCGGATGACGATGTGACAAATGATTCTCCCAGGCCGAATGCAATCGCCGCCAGCATAAGCATGTAGAAATCCTTCAGCAGAGGAATGGTGCCGAAGGACACGGCGCATAAAATCATGCCTGCGGTTATCAGGGGCTTCCGTCCGTACCTGTCAGATATCTTTCCCATAATAGGCTTCGAGAGTATTGTTGTGATTACCTGAACACCCCAGAGGATGCCTGCCTGAAATTCATTTAGTCCCGCAACCGTTACAGCATAGATAGGGAGAAAGGCTTCCAAAGCTCCAACCGTCAGGTTCTGCAGCCCCTCCATGCCCGACGTTACGACCACCCGCTTATCGCTGATAACTTCCTTGATGCCTGATATGAACTTCCTGAACGCCTCTTTTAATCCGTTATGCTTCTGCACTTGCCTTCTGTCCCTGAGAACTCCAAGGGCCAGGATAAACGACATCAACCCGGTAAATCCGCTTGCGAGATATGCATATTGGAAATCGGAGAGGGAAGGCCCGGCTGCATTGACTGTACTGTGGAGTATAAAGCCGCCGAGAGGAGCGCCCATGAGATTCCCTATTATAGTGACTGACGAGAACCACGAGAGCATCTCTCCTTTGCTCTTTCCCGCAATGTCCGCAACAACAGCCATGGAAACCGGCCCATAGAATGCAGTCGCAAGGCCGTGGATGAACCTGATGATAATCAACAGGTTGTAGTCTTTAACCAGCAGATATGCAAAGGGCGTGAAAGCGAAAAAAAGAAGGCCGATCAGCATGGTTTTATTCCTGCCGATTACATCAGATAACGCGCCTGCCGGAAGCTTGAAAAATATTCCTGTAACTGTTGAAATCCCGACAGCAAACCCTATCGCCTCTGGCCCGGCGCCCAGATAAAGAGCAAAAAGCGGAAGCACAGGACTTCTTGCAAGGGCATAGGAAAGCCGCGCAAAAAAACCGACGGAACAGAGCGCTGTAAAGGGAGATAATATTTTATCCATAACCCCTCATGAAGTCTGACATAATAAACTTTCTTTTACTGACTTTCACTTGATTATATGTCTGCGCATCAATTTGAAAGGATAGGGGGCAAGAATAACAACCACAACTATAAGCCAGACAATGTCTTTCAGGACAACAGCTATCTGGCCCGAGGCAAAGGCCCTGCATATATTCACAAGATGATAGAGGGGCATAAAAAAAGCGATGTTTGTAACTACCGGGGGCATAGTGTCAAGCGGGAAGAATATCCCGGAGAAGAGAAACATGGGGGTCATTACCAGGGTATAGAAATAGTTCAGGGAATCAATACCGGGCACTTTGGCAACAACAATGAGGGAGATCTCTGAAAATATAAGGCCGCTGATAAAGAGCAGCGGGATAACGAGCAAGACAAGAGGAGAACTGACAAGGCCAAAGGCTGAAATAACAATGATTATGGTAGTACCGTACAGGATGCTCTTAGATGCCCCCCACATCAGCTCTCCTGCGATGAGATCATCAATATTCACCGGCGTTGCCAATATTGCGTCAAAGGTCTTTTGGTACGTCATCCTCACATAGGTGCCGTATGTGCATTCGTAAATCGCGGCAAACATTGAAGAGGAGGCTATAATCCCGGGGGCGATAAAATTGATATAAGGAACACCCTTTATCTCACTGACAAAAGCCCCCAACCCGAGGCCCATTGCAGCGAGATATACAACAGGCTCGACAAAATTCAGTGCAAAGCTTGATTTGTAAAGCTTCGTATAAACCGTGAGGTGCCGCTGCCAGACACGAAAGGCCCTATTAACTTTCAAGTCGCCTCCCTGTAAGCTTCAGATATACGTCCTCAAGATCGCCTCCATGCAAGGACATGAGCCGCGCAGGTGTGTCAATAGTCACGATCTTTCCGGAATCCATAATAGCCACACGGTCGCACAGTTTCTCAGCCTCTTCCATGTAATGCGTGGTCAGGACAAGTGTCGTGCCCTTTGCTTTCAGCTGGTTAAGCATATCCCATACAGAATGCCTGCTGTGCGGGTCGAGCCCTGTAGTCGGCTCATCGAGAATAAGCAGATCAGGATTGTTTATCAATGAGCGCGCAAGCAAAAGCCGGTGCTTCATTCCCCCTGAAAGGTCGTCGATTTTCACCTGTGCCTTTTCCCTTAGCTCGACAAAATCAAGCAGTTCCCAGGCACGGGGCACAGAGTTTCTCTTTGGGATGTCAAAATAACGCGCATATACTATCATGTTCTCAAACACCGTAAGGTCCGGATCGAGGTTGTTCTCCTGCGGCATAACGCCGGTTTTAGCCTTAATCTGACTCGGGGTCTCAACAACGTTCATGCCAAATATCTTCACGATGCCGGAGGTGGGTGGCATGAAACAGTGCAGGATGCGCATTACAGTCGTCTTTCCAGCCCCATTTGGCCCAAGGAACCCAAAGCATTCGGCGTTGGATATTTCAAAGTCTATGTCGTCCACAGCCCTGAAAACACCGTAATCTTTTCTCAGGCCCTTTGCACTCACAATAGTCATGTAATTATTATAGCCGGTAATTCCGGTTTTTGATCTTGTTAATTTTCTTTTATCAGTGTTATTCTTTTTATATGTTAATAAATCAATTTTCTATCACTTCAATTAACCTTGGGGCCACAAAGAGTGGCGATCCGAAGGTCACAGGATGATGACATGATACATCTAAAACGGCAACTGCCTTACAGGCCAACAGAGAGAATGAATGTGGTGAGCTACCCCATACGAGACATAGTTATGGAGGCAAAGCGCGAGGAATCAAAGGGCAAGAAGATGATTTACCTCAACATTGGAGACCCTCCCCAGTACGGTTTCAAGCCTTTCAATGTGATAGCTGAGCGAGTCAAAAATGCGCTCGATAAAAGCTGCAGTGGCTATGCTCCTTCTGAAGGTGACGAGCAGTTCAGAAATACTGTGGCTAAGATCGAGAAGTGCAGGCCCGAGGACGTTTTCGTTGTCGCCGGCCTTACTGAAGGAATAGACTTTTTCTTTCATTCGTTCATAGGTTTCGGTGAAAAGGTGCTCCTTCCGAATCCAGCCTATCCGCTTTACATAAGCAAGGCAAAGCAGTTCGAGGGCGACAGCGTGTTTTACAGGCACGATGCTGACGGCCAGATAGACGTAGGCCACCTCGCAAAAAAGATCGAGGGAGCCAAGGCAATCGTAATAATAAATCCAAACAATCCTTTGGGTTCTGTGTATTCCGAAAAAAATCTCACGGAAGCAGTTGACCTATGCGCTGAACACGACGTCCCCATATTTTACGACGGGTCTTACGACCAGCTTATATACGAGGGCAAGCAGGTGGACTTCAGAAAAATAGCCAGGGGCAAAGTACCGTTCATTTATGGAAGCTCACTTTCCAAGAACTTCAGTTATCCTGGTGCAAGGATCGGATGGGTAACGTTTCACGGCGAGAGGTGGGAAGAGGTCAAAAACGCTTTCTTCCTGCTGTGTAATCAGCGCCTTTCTGTGAACTGGGAGTATCAGAAGGCGGCTGCAGCAGCGATAGTTGACCCATCATACCCTGAGTATCTCGCAGACATGAAAAAGAGGCTCATCGAAAGGAGAAACACATTCGTGGCTATGACACGGGACCTGCCTCTCTCGTTCCCGGTTCCGAACGGAGCTTTCTACGCATTCATAAAGATAGAGACGCCAAAATGGAAGAAGGACCTGAAGTTCGTGCGCGCTGCGCTTAAGGAAGGGGTCGTCTTTGTCCCTGGTTCCGGGTTCGGAAGGCAGGAAGACGGGGTATATTTTAGGACCACGTTCCTGCCTGAGCCGCACATAATAGAAGAGGCGTTCAACAAAATCAGACGGATATTATAATTAAAAGCCTTTACACTTAAACTAATTACCGCCTGATTCAATATGTCTTTCGACAAAGGCCATGTTGACCTCTATCATCTGCTGCAGGATTTTTTGATAGTCAATGCCATACCGGTTATGGAGATCTGCTGCTATATCGGAATACCTGCCAAATACCTCGCCAATACTTGATGCACTATACTGATGCCTGAAATCACGACATTTCAGGTGAGCATCATCAGAACCAACATATGGTGTTTTCATGAGGGCATCTGAGACCTGCCTGGATATCTCGGTTCTTATCTGAACAGTCTCCTCGCCATGCACGCGTCGTTTGAATAAATCTCCGACTGAAAGATTTTCAATATCCAGGCATTTATTAAAACAGAGACAGTTGCAGCAGCAGAATTTCAGTTCGTCTTTCAGGGTATCCAGGAGATAAGTTTCAAGCACTTTCATGAACCTGTCTTCAGCGCCCACATCAGTCAATTCCAAAAGATTGGAAACGAATTCTTCACTGCTTTTTGAAACGCCTTCAGGTGTTTCGCTGATCCTCTTTGAGTTTTCAGCCCCGATAATGCCGGCGGCCAGGGTCGCATAATAGTGGAGGTCTTCAGGAAAGCCGGCAAGTTTTTTTTTGAATTCCCTGTCATTTATCTCATGAAGTATTGCAAGGAGGGAAAAAGTTTTATTGTCAGACATAAGCCTGCCGCATATCAAGCATAATCAATATCATCAGGGTTTTCATACTGAGGGGAAGATTTGGTGTAATAAATAATCCCGTCATCATCCGTCAGACGCTCATAGACCTCTATCGCAACAGAACCTGTAATGACACCTGCAAGGGCCCCAATGAATGCGCCCTTTTTAGGATTTTCCTCATTTAATACTGTCCCGATCACAGTACCGGCTGCCGCTGAAATACCCAACCATATCAGGTAATCATTTTTCTTCATTCAGACATGTCCCCTTTCAAGATTATAAAACGTTATTTATTGTTTAATAATACCATGCGAAAAGAGAGATATTCAAAATTTTGTCATTTTCAATATATATGCTGTAAAATAAGCAAATCCCACGGAACAGTCAGAGGACAAGGCAATGGAAGACATCAGCGACAAGGATTTAAGCGCCAACAAAGGAGGCGATTTTGGGTCTGAGGCACCAGGGATCAGGTATTCTGACAATGACTCCCTTGACAGGATGCTCAAAAACGTTGTCAATGAAGTAAAACAATACGCTGAAGTCCAAATATCCCACATTAAAAAGCTTTCCGAGATAGGCATTGCCCTTTCAGCTGAAAAAAACCTTGACCGCCTTCTTGAGTCAATAGTTGATCAGGCCCGCATCTTTTCAGGCGCAGATGCCGGCACCCTTTATATCATGAATGAAGAGAGTGATTGCCTTGAGTTTGCAATTGTACAGAACAATACCTTAAAGACGAGAATGGGCGGGACTGCAGGCCCAATCACATGGCCTCCTGTACCTTTAAAAACAGAAGGCAACCCCAATTTTTCAAATGTCTCTTCCTATACAGCCGTTACCGGGGAGATCGTCAACATACCCGATGTTTATGAGGCAGAGGGGTTCGATTTTTCAGGGACGAGGAAATTTGATTCAGGCACAGGCTATCGCTCGAAATCAATGCTCGTAATCCCGATGAAGAACAAAGAAAATGAGATCATAGGCGTCTTGCAGTTAATCAATGCCATTGAACCATTAACTCAAAGGGGCACACCCTTTTTACCTGCTCATATTGACCTTATAGCCTCCCTCGCGTCGCAGGCTGCTGTCGCGATAACGAATGTAAGACTATACGGAGACCTTGAAGATCTGCTTGACTCCTTTATAAAGACAATTGCGATTGCCATAGATGAAAAGTCACACTATACTGCCGGGCATATCCAGAGAGTGCAAAAACTCACGATGGAGATTGCAAGGCATATGAGTGAAAAAACCGAAGGACCGTTCAAGGATTTCTCCTTGAATGAAGACGAGATGAAAGAGCTGAGCATGGCTGCATGGCTGCATGACATAGGGAAGATCATAACTCCTGAGCATGTGGTAGACAAGTCAACCAAGCTTGAAAAGATATTTGAGATGGCGCATTTGATATCCGTCAGATATGAAGTCCTGAAGAGAGATGCAAAGATCAGGGCACTTGAAGAGAAACTAAAAGCATACGAATCATCGGGAATGCAGGCAAAAGACTTTAAAGATATAGACGAAAAATGCGATCATGAATACAACTCTCTTATTGAAGAGGAGAAATTTATACTTAACTGTAACCAGCCCGGTGAATTCATGGACGATGAAAAAATTGAAAGACTTAAGAAGATCGCGACAAAAATGTGGGACTTTGAAGGCCGGGAAACTCCTTGTCTGACGGAAGACGAGTTATACAACCTCTCTATCAGGAAAGGCTCACTTACAACTGAAGAACGCAAGATCATTGAAAATCATGCTCTAGTGACATACAAGATGCTCGGCAGACTGCCTTTCCCAAAAAAAATGAAGCGGGTAGCAGAATATGCAGCCGCACATCATGAAAAACTGGATGGCACCGGCTATCCCTTTGGATTAAAAGCCGAACAATTGGCCATACCTTCAAAGATCATCGCAATCGCCGACATCTTCGAGGCCTTGACCGCAAGAGACCGCCCGTACAGAAAACCAATGCCGATTTCACAGGCATTGAAGATCTTGGGATTTATGAAAAAAGATGGTCACATAGACGGGGACATACTTGAATTCTTCGTACAGGAAAAGATTTACATCGAATACGCACAGCAAGAGCTTGACGCCGGCCAGATTGACTGCTGAACATAAATAGAACAGAAGTCTTTAGCCGACAGTAGGTGGTACACTACGCAGAGGAGCGGAAGGTCAGCTTTTCCTTCCGCTCTTCCGCGCTTCCAACCTTAATAACTGGCTATGCCTGGTTTGCCGATCCCAGCACTTCCTTGTTCTTGTGGATAATCATCCTTGTCAGCTCATCACGTGCCGGGCCAAGGTACTTTCTCGGGTCAAACTCAGAGGGTTTCTCGACAAACACCTTACGGATCAAGGCGGTCATCGCAAGGCGACCGTCACTGTCAATATTTATCTTACAAACAGCGCTTCTCGCGGCCTTTCTGAGCTGCTCCTCCGGAATGCCAACTGCGTCCTTCATTTTACCGCCATTGGAATTAATCATCTCAACGTACTCAGGAACAACTGACGAAGCGCCGTGAAGGACAATTGAAAATCCCGGAATCCTTTTTTCAATCTCTTCAAGGATATCAAAACGCAGTGGGGGCGGGACAAGCACCCCTTTTTCATTGCGTGTGCATTGTTCCGGCTTGAACTTCATCGCGCCGTGGGAGGTGCCAATCGAAATCGCCAGGGAATCCACGCCTGTTTTGGCCACAAAGTCTTCAACCTCTTCAGGTTTTGTATAAGTTGATTTTTCAGCAGAGACCGCATCCTCTATTCCGGCAAGAACACCAAGCTCGCCTTCAACCGTTACATCATGGGCATGGGCGTATTCAACCACCTGCTTGGTTAAACGGATGTTCTCTTCATAGGAGTGGTGCGACCCGTCTATCATAACAGAAGAAAACCCAGTATCAATACATGACTTGCACAGCTCAAAAGTATCTCCGTGATCAAGGTGCAAAGCAAATTTCACAGGGGAACCCGCGTCTTTGATCATGGCCACCGCGCCCATCGCAAGGAAGCGCAGCAAGGTCTGGTTTGCGTACTTTCTCGCACCGCTCGACACCTGCAAAATAAACGGGGAACGGGACTCAACGCATCCCATAACTATCGCCTGCAACTGTTCCATATTGTTGAAATTATAAGCAGGTATTGCGTATTTGCCTGCCATTGCCTTTTTAAACATTTCCCTGGTATTTACGAGGCCTATTTCTTTGTATGAGACTTTTTCCATATCGCCGTCCTTTTGACTGAAATTTTATTCAAAAAAAAGCATGAAGAAATGTTACCACCACTGCGATAAAACTTCAACTGGAATATGCACATGGGCAAATGCCCTGCAGTCGCAATAAAAATCACGTACCATGAAAACAAGGATTTTCAAAAAGTAACTCTCTGCACCTCATTTATCCTCTTAACTGTCTGTCTTTGTTATTTTATGATGCGGGGAGCGAGTGAGGAGATTTGACAATTGTATATATGAGATATACAATATATATAACATTTATTGTGGAGGTAAAGATGTCAACTCAGATGATTATAAGGATAGATGACGAGGTCAAGAACAGGCTCACCAAACTTGCCAGAGTTGAAGGCAAGACTACAAGTGAGATGGTAAGGGGGCTTATAGAAGAGTATATTAAAGAGCGTGATATCAGCTCATACATTGATGACCTGTGGAATAGGACCGGGAAGAAATTAAAATCAAAAGGAATAACACCTGCAACGATAGAGAAAGCCATAAAAGCAGCGCGCAAAAAACAAGAATGAGGGTTGTTGTTGATACGAACATATTCGTCTCATCTTTTTTCGGCGGAAATCCAAGGGAAGTTATAGACCTGTGGAAAAGTGGGAAAATAACCCTCTGCCTGTCCAGTGCTATCCTTGATGAATATATTGATGTCCTTAACAGGATTGGTTTGAAGGAAGAAGATGAGCTTAAAGAACTTTTATCCCTTTTCTCCAGGGGCTTTAACCTCCTATTTACGACAAAGACGCCTGAAATACAGATTGTGAACAATGATCCCGATGATGATAAGTTCATTGAATGTGCCGTAGCATTAAAGGCGCATACAGTTATAACAGGCGATAGGGAAATCCTTTCAATAAAAGAATATATGGGCATCAGGATATTAACGCCGCAGCAGTTTCTAGAAAAATATCAAAGGTAGAGGGAATTGTCACACGTCCTCTCAGTCAATAAAACAGAGGTTGTAAAGGAGTTTGCAACTGTCTGACTTCTAAAGAAAAATTGGTGCCCCCTAGAAGATTCGAACTTCTGGCCCCAGGTTTAGGAAGTCCAAATAATAGAAAAAGCCTCTACCTTGAGAACAAAGGCTTTAATGCCAAGTTGATGATTTTAAAGGCATTAAAGCCTTTCTGTATTTTATGCCCTTCATCGTATTTTACGTCCTTTCAGCCACATTCTGTCACAATTTTGTCACAGTGCTTCTGCCTCTTATAGTCAGATTTTAGACAGCCAAAACATATTTCTCAAGCCGGTTAATTTTTCTGATAATTTCCTTGCTGGATTTGCATAACTGAACATCTTTCTTCAATTCTTCCAACTGATATTCTATGTCCAGCTTTACTTTCTCTTCCATATAGGACTGCTTAAATTCAGGAACGGATAGTTGTTTTTGAAAATACTTTTTTGCTGTACTCATTTTTCACCTCTCAAAGTTTTACGGATTGATATTGCCCTTTCGATCTCACCCTTCGGTGTTTTTTGTTCTTTTTTTACGAAGCCATGCGTAAACACGGCAATAATGGGGATGTGTCCAATGCTATTTACTTTTGCTGGCGAACAGTGTAACATTCATGCAATTATCATATAGTTAAGATATTTACATGCGTTGATTTCAAGTTGAACGTTGTCCTAAGAAGACTTAGAAAAAGTTTCAATGGAGATAATTTATGGACCTCCCGAACAGCCTTGCGATTATTGGTATCATTGTAAGTGTGATATTTGGGGCATGGGGTATTTTTGTTACCTTTCGCACAAGATCTTTCGGCGAGATAACCTATTTTATTGAGCATACAATTGCTTTAGTTGACTCGATTGCGGGACGTATCCCCGATCTGAGTGTTTTTTATCGTGATCAGCCTGCATCAATAAACCTTGTACTTTTAAAAGGAACATTCGTTAACACTGGAACACTGGACATTGCACCCAATATGGTCGAAACGCCTGTTTCTATGCAACTACCTGACGGCTATTCCTGGCTTCACGCTGATATAGTCTCCACCTCATCTGATGTTAAAGCTTCAGCCTCTTTCGAAGATAAACACATTGTCCTTAAGACGGGATTACTCCGCCCAGGAGAATTTATTCGGATGGAAGCATTAGCAACATTGCCTGAGCAAAGCGCAGTCTCTAATCAAGAGGAAAGCCGAGAAGAATTATTGCTCAATAATTTGGCTTTTGCTCATCGTATTGCCAACGTGTCACAGATTAAATCTCGCAAGCCTCCTGAAAAGCCAGTTTCGAGTTGGAAATGGATTATGTCCTTACTCCCTGCAATAATTATTTTTTGTCTCTTCTCAGTGTTGGGGTTAACTATCCTGCATGGTGTTCCTCCAGTAAAGCTTGTATTCCCCTATAGTGCTCCCAACGACAGTATAATTTTTGTTGAGGCCGAGCTTAAAAACGCTGATGTTGTCAAGGTTAAAGACATAGATAATTCTGTTGAAAAAGAACTGCCGTATGAGATTTTTTCAAAACAATTAAGAGGAAGTCCAGTTATAAAACAAATAAAGATAAAAGATCCCGTATCTATAAAGGTCGTCGGCTCATTATTCATTGGGCTCCCCTTTATCTATGGGCTCTATGCACTTTACAATGAAATTAATAAGCGCCGGTACCAAATACGTCTTTTCAAGACGTATTCCGATGATGCATCACAGTAATTTTTTATTCTTTTTAAAATCCCTTTTGTCATGCCAGACAATTTTCGTTTGCTTGTGGGAGGGTCTGGCTTGGCATTATGGCATTTGAACAAGTGTTGAACAGATCAGTGGAACATCAACCGCACTTCATCTTCGCTAAAACGAACTTCTCAATATCCTCAACAGCCGTCAATGCTTCCCTGGCTTCTTTTTTGGAATAATCTACCGGCATATCCAGGGGATAGCGGGTCTCGATATAGTAATCATTAAGGAGAATGCACTCTTCTTCCAGCTCGCCGAAGTCCGCGGATATCTTTTTGCATTCATTGAGTAGCTTGACGAGATCGTGAATTTTTTCCATCTTTCCACTTTTAAAGACAAGGAAGCCTTTCAGATATTTTTCGGCCATTTGCTGCGATAGAAAGCAGGTGGTCCCGTAATAGCCGCCTTCTTCCAAAACAACCTTTGCAGATTTGTAGTCGTCGCGGGCTTTCTTAAACCATTCCTCGGCAAGGATTTTTCGATTATTCTTTGGCATAGACCAATTTGCCGGAATTTAAGATATCCAATATAAACGGATCGCCAAGTTTCGTTCTCTTTTCCGTCTCCGATGGTGTAAATACCAGTATATCAATAGGCACTTCCCGGTCAATTAATATGCGTGACACTTCGCGCTGCCTTTCCCGTCTCGGCTTAATGGTTTTTTTGATAATAAAAAAATCTAAATCACTGTTCGGTGTTATCTTGCCGTTCGCAAAAGAACCGAAAATGAAAATTTTCTCTGGCTTGTATTGCTTCTTTATCTTGTCTACGGATTTTTCGACTTCTTTTTGGAATAATTCTTTGCGGCTCATAAAAACACCCCTTAAAGAGAGGGTTGCGCTTAGACTAACTCTCTCTTTACCTTGGGAATTTTAAGTGCCCCCTAGAAGATTCGAACTTCTGGCCCCAGGTTTAGGAAACCTGTGCTCTATCCGACTGAGCTAAGGGGGCTCTGGATTTGTCTGTTATTATACCATATCAATGCGAAGAAAACGTGCAACTTTCTGTGCAAAATAGTGTAAAAAATGTGGTAGACAGGCCCCTTTTTTTGGTCTATGCTTCAAATAAGAGACCACTTACTGCTTAACAACAGCACGTTTAGTGACATTCTCAATTTTATAATGGAGGTGCAGACATGAATCGAAGGCCGTTAGTATTAGTAGTTGCCCTTAGTTGCATGGTCTTTTTAGTAGCAGGGGCCCAGGCTGAGAGCAAAAAGGCCGTCAAAAAAACCGAATATGTCGGGTCCAGCGCCTGCAAAGGCTGCCACAAGGTTGAATTTGAGAGCTGGAAGCTTACAAACCACAGCAAGATGGTCAGGAAAAGGGATGAAGGTATCCTGAAAGATGCGGTCGAGAAATGGGCCACAGACGGTTTCAATCCGGGGCCTGCAACCGGCAATGTCAGCGGCAAGAAATTTTCTATCCTCGATGTGGAATACGTGATAGGCTCAAACTGGAAACAGCGTTACCTTGTCAGGGACGAAAGCAGCGGGGGATACCAGTTCCTGAACAAGCAGTTCAACAGGAGCAGCGGTAAATGGGAAAATTATGGACAGAAAAACGACTGGGACACCATGTGTGCGACCTGTCACACTACCGGCTACAAGCTGACTGCTTACGACGAGGCCGATCCCAAGACCCAAAAGGCTGAGTGGTCGGAGCTTAACAATGCATGTGAAAACTGCCACGGCCCCGGCGCTAAACATGTGAAAAGCAAGTCTAAAAAAGACATCTGGAATTTCGCCGGCAAGTCAAAGCAAGAACAGTCGCGGGTATGCGGGTACTGCCACATCCGCCTGGAAAACGAACTGTACAAATCTGCACAGGGCAAGCCGCGCGAAGATTTTCCTGCACCAAAGGTCGGCGAAAGCTTTAAGCCTTCAGATGACTGGACAAAATGGTATCCCGACCATGTTATTATCCCGGGGGTGCAAGCCAAAAACAAATTCGATGCGGAATATAAGGGAGACCTGAAGGGGCTCTTCATTGTGGATGACATTTCAAAGGCCAACGGCGTGTACGAAGAGGCTAAACACCACCAGGAATATCAGGGCTTCATCCAGTCAAAGCATTACAAAAGCGCGAACATGAGTTGCCTCGATTGTCATTCATCACACGCGGGTAAAGGCAAGCCCATGAAAGACCCGACGGCAAGCTGCGCCAAATGTCATGACGCCACTTATACTTTCCAGAAATACATGCCGGGCACCGGCAAGACCGCTGACAACCTGTTTGTGAGGTCACACACCTTCATCAAGAACCAGCAGAGGCCAAACCTCCCTACTGATCTTGATCTGGGCAAACCGGAGTATTACAAATAAACCTGGAGGGACATTTACAGAGAGGGCGGGGAAACCCGCCCTCACATTTATTGTTCCTCATATTTCGCCCTGGTCTCATCTTCCTTGTGTTTCATGATCCATATTGTCCCGAAGTCCTTGTCCTGATAAGCCCGCACAATCCCAAGCCTCAAAATCTCCAACAGCGCAAGGAATGTGACAATTATCTGGACCCTTGTCTTATCTTCTTCAAACAGGGAGTCAAATCTCAGGGTATGCTCCTTTTCCATCTTTTCGATTATCATCGCGATCCTGTCCTTTACAGTCAGGGTCTCCCTTGTTATCCTCATGGCCTCTGGAGGGAGCTTTGTCAGCATCTTCTTGAGCGCGCCCATAAGGTCAAAGATATTTATCTCAAAAAGTGACAACTCGGGTTCCAGCGCTTTATCGTCCGCAGCAATTGGGGGACAGGAAAAGACATTGGACCACTCCTCTTCCAGTTCCCTCAGCGGGACTGATATTTCCTTGAATGCCTGGTATTCAAGCAGCCTCTGGACAAGCCCGGCCCTCGGGTCTTCCTGATTTTCCGGCTCAATTGTCTCGTCAGGGGGGAGCAACATGCGTGATTTGATGTAAATAAGGGTCGCTGCCATAACAAGAAACTCGGAGGCTATTTCGAGATTCAGTTCCTTCATTATCTCGATGTACTCAAGGTAGTGTTTTGTTATAACAGTAATAGGTATGTCATAGATATCAACCTTGTTCTGTTTGATCAGGTGCAGCAGCAGGTCCAGCGGGCCTTCAAAAGCAGGGACTTTTATGCTGCAGGGGTCTGTCGCACCTGTAATTTCTGCAGTATCTGCGGTATCTGTATTCATATTTTTTCTATGGTTTATCAGCTTGTTAAGGAATGACCTTATTCAACGGGTACTCAACAATGCCAGAGGCCCCGGCGCTTTTTAGCTTCGGGATCAAATCCCTGACCACACTCTCATCAATCACTACATCAATAGCATACCAGCCAGTATCAGAGAGCGCGGAGACTGTCGGAGAATGCATGGCTGAAAGCAGGCTCAGTATCCTCTTGAATGACTTGTCAGGCACATTCATTTTAAGTCCGACCTTTCCTTCTGCAGCGAGGGCGCCTCTAAGCAGCAGGGCTATATTCTCAATTTTCCGCCTTTTCCATTTGTCCTGCCATGCCTTTTTGTTAGCAATAAACCTGGTTGTAGACTCTATAAGCGTCTCCACTATTCTCAGATTATTGGCCCTCAGTGACGAGCCTGTTTCAGTAAGCTCAACAATAGCATCTGCAAGCTGTGGAGGTTTGACTTCTGTAGCACCCCATGAAAAATCGACCTCGGCCTTTATCCCCTTTGACTTCAGATATCTCTTTGTAAAACCGACCAGTTCTGTTGCAATACGCTTGCCGTTCAGGTCCCTGACGGTCTTTATTTTCGAGTCATTCGGGACAGCAACAACCCATCTGACAGGCCTGAACCCTTCTTTTGCGTAATTCAATTCAGCCACCTCAACTATATCGGCATTCTGCTCAAGCACCCAGTCATGGCCTGTGAGGCCGCAGTCCAGGTGACCGTCCTGCACATATCTCGCCATCTCCTGGGCCCTGATGAGCATGGATTCTATCTCAGTGTCATCGAAAACAGGATAGTATGATCGGGAAGATACAGTAATGTGATACCCGGCCTTTTTGAAAAGCCGCAAGGTAGCCTCCTGGAGACTACCCTTGGGGAGCCCGAGTTTAAGTAGATTGTCCTTCTTATTATTCATGTCAGCCATCCTCTATGATTATCAACTTTTCCGGCAGCTTGTCCGGCAATTTGCCGGGTGTTTTATCTTTCTGTGCACCTGAGGCATTTGAATTGAAAGTCCAATATTTTACGGCTTTGGAAAATATTGTGTCAACTTAAACTGATTATTTTACACGTTTTCTGTGGAAGTCCCTGATTTGACTTTAACATTTTTCTTTAAGTATTCTAATATAGTGACGGTAAAAACTTCTTTATTAGGCCAGCTTTTGCTAAAGGCCCAGCTGCTGAACGAAGATCAGCTTAACGAGGCCCTCCGTGTACAAAAGCTGGAAGGTAAACGGCTTGGCAACATCCTTTTAAAATTAGGTTATGTCAACGAAGAGAGCCTTATAACATTTCTCAGCAGGCAGTATAATGCCCCTGCAATCAATATAGCCGACCATAAGATAGACTCATCCATTCTAAAGCTTATCCCATATGAAACAGCAAAGAGATACCAGCTGATCCCGATTTCAAAGGACGGGGCAGGGCTCAGAATTGCTATTGCCGACCCTTCCAACAACCTTGCCATAGACGATGTGAAATTTCTGACCGGGATGAAGGTCTCAGTGCATGTTGCCTCTGAATCCGCAATAATAGACGCGATCGAAAAGTATTATCCAAAAAAGGAAATAGAAAAGGCGACTGCCGGCAGCAAAAAAATCAGCGATACTGAAATGCCGGGTCTGGATGATATGAACAAGATAATCGGCAGCGCCATGGAAGATATAACGGTTGTTGAGGATGCTGACGACAAGGACGCCCCCAAAGAAGGTGATGCCCCGATTGTAAAACTGGTCAACGGGATACTTATGAATGCCATCAGGTCCCGTACAAGCGATATTCACATTGAGCCTTCCGAAACCCTTCTAAGGGTGAGATACAGGACAGACGGGGTACTTCAGCCAGTGCTGAAACTACCGGTGAAGATGAAGAATGCGCTCACCTCAAGGATTAAGATAATGTCCCATCTCGATATATCCGAAAGGAGATTGCCCCAGGACGGGAGGATAAAACTCAAGTTCGGGGATGACAGGGAAATAGACTTCAGGGTATCAACCCTGCCAACGCTCTTCGGCGAAAAGATCGTAATGCGCCTTCTGGACAAATCCAACCTGCAGTTGGACCTCTCAAAGCTCGGGTTTGACGAAAAGGCCCTTCTCGATTTCTATGAGGCCATTGAAAGCCCCTACGGCATGCTTCTTGTGACAGGCCCTACAGGCAGTGGAAAGACAACGACCCTTTATTCCGCGCTGTCCCATCTCAATAAACCAGGAATTAACATCATGACTGCAGAAGACCCGGTAGAGTACAACTTTTTCGGAATCAACCAGGTGCAGATAAAGGACGACATAGGCCTTAACTTCGGCGTTGCCCTGAGGTCTTTTCTGAGGCAGGACCCTGACGTGATAATGGTCGGAGAAATAAGGGATTTCGAGACTGCAGAGATTGCCGTAAAGGCCGCACTTACAGGCCATTTTGTGCTTAGCACACTGCATACAAATGATGCGCCGAGCACTGTGACCAGGCTGATCAATATGGGTATAGAACCGCTCCTTGTGTCAACGTCCGTAATACTCATACTGGCGCAGAGGCTTGCGAGAAAGATATGCCAGAACTGCAAGGAAGAACATAAGGTCTCTGAAACAGCCCTGCTTAAAGTCGGGTTTAATCCTGATATAATTAAAGATGTGAAGTGTTATATTGGGGCCGGATGCCCTGATTGCAACCAGACAGGATATAAGGGAAGGGTAGCGCTTTATGAGGTCATGCCTGTAAAAGAGGAACTCAAAGAGCTGATCCTTCAGGGCGCTTCTGCACCGGAGATAAAGAAACTGGCCATAAAAACCGGTATGCTGACGTTGCGTCAGAGCGGGATAAGAAAGATCATAGACGGTATAACCACGATAGAGGAAGTGCTCAGGGTGACGTTTGAAGACTGATTTGCCTGAATTGCTGAAGATTATGATCGAGCGTGGCGCGTCAGACCTGCACATATCCACAGGCAGCCCCCCGAGGCTAAGACTGGTCGGCAGGCTTGTACCCCTTGCAGACCATCCGTCTCTTACTTCCGAAGATACAAGGCACCTTTGTTACAGCATCCTTACTGAGACCCAAAAACAAAATTTTGAGGAAAACAACGAACTTGACCTGTCCTTCGGCGTAAAGGGGCTGAGCAGGTTCAGGGCCAATATCTTCATGCAAAGGGGCGCTGTAGCAGGCGCTTTCAGGGCCATACCATTTCAAATAAGCTCATTCCAGGAACTCGGACTGCCTGATATTATTGAGGACCTTATAAAAAAACCCCAGGGTCTTATACTTGTTACAGGGCCTACGGGAAGCGGCAAGTCAACAACGCTGGCTTCCATGATAGACAGGATCAATACTGAAAGGGAAGCGCATATAGTTACAGTTGAGGACCCGATCGAGTTCCTGCACACCCACAAGAAATGCCTTATAAACCAGAGGGAGATTAACTCCGACACCTTTTCTTTCAAGAGGGCGCTGAAGTCCATACTGAGACAGGACCCGGACATTGTACTGGTCGGAGAGATGCGCGACCTGGAGACAATAGAGACAGCAATAAGCATTTCCGAGACAGGCCACCTTACCTTTGCCACTCTTCATACAAATTCAACCATACAAACTATTAACCGGATAATTGATGTGTTCCCTCCCCACCAGCAGGAGCAGATAAGGGTCCAGTTGTCTTTTGTACTCGAAGGCATACTCACTCAGCAGTTAATACCAAGAAAGGACGGAGAGGGAAGGGTCCTTGCAGTTGAAGTGCTTGTTCCAACTCCAGCCATAAGGAACCTGATAAGGGAAGACAAACTGCACCAGATATATTCCATGATGCAGACCGGACAGAGGACATCCGGGATGCAGACAATGAACCAGTCACTTTTTGATCTGTACACAAAAGAGATAATTTCCCGCGAAGAGGCCATAAACAGCTCCGCATTCCCTGAAGAGATGGTCCAGATGTTTACAAAAGGCACGACCCACAGCGGACATACATATAAATAGGCAGAAGGTATTCAGCATATCAGTCCCGCCGTTTAAACAGCACTTAAGCTTACTTTTATTTTATTCTTTTGGGGTGTGTATAAATATTGAACCGGTCCGCCCTTATAAACCCGGCAACAGTGACCCCGCTTTTATCTGCTATATCCAGGGCAAGACTGGTTGGTGATGTCCTGCTCGCAACCATCGGTATGCCCCACCTGGCACATTTGGACACGATCTCAGACGACAGCCTTCCACTGGCAAGCATTATCTTGCCCTTGAACGGGACGTTTTCAAGAAGCGCGTATCCAATGACCTTATCCACTGCATTATGTCTCCCGATATCTTCTGCAAGACAGATTATTTCATTGCCGTCACTGAGGCCGGCGCTGTGGACGCATCCAGTAAGTTTGTAAAGCCCGGAGGCTGTCTGGAACTCCCTGAATAAATTTTTCAGGTCTTCTGCATTTATACTGAAGCTGTCGTCTATCTGCTGCAGCGCCAATCTCTTGGGGAAGGTAATTCCTCCAATACATCCTGATGTTATGACCCCTCCCTCCATTGATACCTCCCCTTCAGCCGGGATATCAACCATTACATCATCATTGTACTCTATAGTCATCCTCTCTGCGCACCAGCCGCCTTTTATAATGTCCTCTGTCATAAACATACCTACAACCAGTTCCCTGACCATCAGCGGGGTGCAATACAGGCTCAAAACCTCCCTGCCGTTTACAGATATCCTGAGACGTTTTTCAACGCCTATCAGGTCTTCACGCTCTTCTGTGAAACTGCCGGAGTTCCTGAAAATATTTCTCTTTATATAGCCTTCCACCCTGATAAATTAACATAGTCATGCAATGAAAACCAACCAGGATGGCGTTACCAGTACATTCAGGGTGGGGGGTTCAGCAAAAACTGGTATAATGTTTTAGAGACTATACGTTGCTTGTCGCTATTGCAGGAGGCGCAGTTTAATAAAATGGCAGACACAATTGGAAATGATGCTTTGCAGACCGCCGGTTTTTTAAAAAACGTATTTGATGCCTTTCCATCCCTCGTGTTCGTGGTTGATAATGATGTCCGCGTATATCATATGAATTCAGCGGCCTCAAAAATTCTCGGCATTGATAGGGAACAATTCTTTTTGAAGCGCGGCGGAGAAATAATGAAATGCATACACTCCACCGAAACACCCGGAGGATGCGGCGCTGCTGCTTCGTGTAAAGACTGCATTGTCAGGAACTCTGTAAATGAGGCTGTCCATGGCAATAAAATATATCGAAAAAGCACCGTAATGGAACTTGTCCAAAAAGGCGGCACAGTTAATGTGCACTATTTTGTGACTGCATCTCCGCTTGAATACGAAGGCAAAACATTTGTCCTCCTGGTCATGGAAGATATAACAGAGTTAAAACAGACAGAGGAAGCCCTGCGTGCCAGTGAAAGCAAACTGCGGGACATTACATCTGTTTTAGGCGAAGGGGTTTATGTGTTGGACAAGGATGGATGTCTCGCATTTATGAATCCTGAGGCGGAGAACCTTTTGGGCTGGACAGAGACTGAATTGCTTGGTAAAAACATACACGATTTAATCCACTATCAGAAGGCCGACGGAACACCATTGCCTGCCAAGGACTGTCCTGTGCTGCAAACAATTCATTCCGGCAAGTCTTGCAGGATTGCGGAGGAAGTCCTGACGCGCAGAGACGGTACGTTATTGCCTGTTGCCCTGGTTTCAACCCCTATTATAGAAAAAGGGGAGGTCATCGGCTCCGTCGCCGCCTTTCACGACATAACTGAGCGCAAACGGTCCCAGGAAAGCCTGAGACGTGCAAATGAACTCCTTGAACATAAGGCAACAACAGATGCGCTTACAGGCATTTACAACAGGCTTAAATTCAATGACATGGCCGAAGCAGAAATACAGAGGACCATACGTCATGGGACCCCGCTCTCTTTGATAATGATGGACATTGATTATTTCAAAAAGATCAATGACACTTACGGTCATTTGTGTGGAGACTGCGTACTCAGGGAAATCACAATGTTGGTCAACAGGACCATCCGTCAGTATGATCTGTTTGCAAGATGGGGCGGAGAAGAATTTATGATACTGTCTCCCAATAATGATATCGAAAACGCCAGGCAATTGGCTGAGAGGCTGCGGACTGAAATCGAGGACTTTGATTTCAGCTCAGCGCACAGTGTGACATGCAGTTTCGGAGTTGCAGAGTTCAAAGAAGGTGACAATATTGACAGCTTCACAAAACGCACTGACGACGCCCTTTACAAGGCCAAAGCCAAAGGCAGGAACAGGGTTGAATTGGGATAAGTTATTCTAAGTGTTGAGTAAACAGCAGGACTGTTTTTAACGCTGCAACCATGGGTGGTCAGCTTTTTGTTGATATCTTTTTTATGAACCGGAGGGAAGAGAGTTCATCTACAAGTTTCTTTACTGACAGGTCCTGATTAAAAGATATCTTCAGATAAAACACTATCTCTTTGAGTTCGGACAATACTTCATAATCCGCGTTGAGGACCGAAGCACGGTGCTTATCCAGTATCGCGGTTATGTCCTCTTCTTTAGCAGAGTCGTCTGCGTATATTGTAACAGTCCTGAACAGCACCTTCGGCATGTTCTTTTCAACTCCCCTCAGCACAAAAAGTGCAATTATGGTTATTACAGAGGTAACAAGGCCTGCCGCATAAAGACCGCTCCCTATAGCCAGCCCTATGGCAGATACAATCCAGATGCATGCGGCTGTTGTTAGTCCCTGCACACTACCTCCGGTTTTCAGGATCACACCGGCCCCCAAAAACCCAACGCCGGTTATCGCGCCGGCGGCCAATCTCGCAGGGTCGGCCCTGACATACGAAGGATCAAGATAACTGAGATTATGGTAATACTCGGAGACTATCATGAGAAGTACGCAGGCAACACAGACAATGAGCTGTGTCCTGAATCCCGCTGCCCTGCCGTGCGCCTGCCTTTCAAACCCTATCAAGCCGCCTATCAGTGCGCCAAGCAGGAGGCGTATTATGATTTCCGATGTTGAGATCATGCTTAAATATTATTATTTCTCTCAGCACTATTGCAAGTATTATCAGAAAAAATTATAATCACTGTGATGGAAGAAGCCTGCATAGAGAAAAAGATTTACTACCACGACACCGACTGCGGAGGAGTAGTCTATTACGCCAACTACCTGAAATACCTTGAGGAGGCCAGGACTGAATTCTTTACAGCAATGGGCATTGACCTTAAGCGGCTTTCTGAAAAAGGCATTATCTTTGTCGTTGCAAAGGTGGAGATCAGTTACAAGTCTCCGGCAAGGTATCAGGACATCATAAGGGTCCATACCCGGATTGAAAGGGCAAAGATGTCTGCAATGCTTTTTTCCCAGAGGGTCACAAAGGACGGTTCCCTTGTAGCTGAGGCAACTACAACGCTTGTCTGTGTAGGCGCTGCCCTCAAACCAATCCCAATTCCGGATGAGATCAAAAAAATCCTGTCGCACCCGGCATGACAGACTGATAAACCGCTATGTTATAATAATGAGGGCAGAGCCGTTATTGAGCGTGACCCGACAAAGGAGATAGCATATGAAAAAACTTTCAATTCTACTGGTAGCAGTTTTTGTTTTTGTCTCACTTGCAGCTGGACAGACTGTATACGCGGGACCTAAAAGTGAACCTTCATTGTCCGGCAAGGTAGTTGAGACCATGAACAGCGGAGGATATACTTACGTCCTTCTTGAAAAAAGCGGCAAAAAAACATGGGTGGCCCTGCCTGAGACAAAAGTGGTCAAGGGACAGCAGATGTCTTGCCAGCCAGGGGCTGAGATGGTAAATTTCACAAGCAAGACTCTTAAACGCACCTTCGACAAAATAGTCTTTTCAGCAGGCGTAGTTAAATAGCAAGACATACAGACACGCTGATTTTACGCAGGTTTCAATAATGCCGGAGTGGATTTACCATCTCCGGCAGTTTTCTTGTATTTTCTTCTGCCTTGCTTAAAGGCCAACAGTAGTGAACGGTACCTGCCTTAAGCAGAGTCTTAAGCTCACCTACTTCCGGAAATCTTCCCTGTCTTCACAATGACATAGCAATCTGAAATTTTTAAGATTAATCCATATGAATAAACTCCCGATAACAGTATTAAGGACAAGGATGGTAAAAAACATGGTTACCAAAGAAGACATGAAGGAAATTCTAAAAGAGAGCCCTCTCTTTGTATGGGTTGACGAAGCTGATGTTGAAATCATCGTTGAAAGCCTGCATCAACGTCTTTTAACTATAGCCTTCAATAGTTAGCTGATAAGACTCCCTGTCATCTCTCAAGGCCATTCTCCCTTAAACATTCGTAATACGAACGTACCCTTCTCTTAAAAGTTTCCCCGGGCCTTTTTAGTGGTGCCTTAACTTGCTGCTCCTCTAAACACATTTGCCTTATCGCTTCCGGTCTATACTTATACCAGTAAACCAAACCAAGTCCTATTACACATACGAGTAATATGATTATAAATGTTTTTCCCATCTTTAACCTCCTACCGTTGTATCTATATTATGAGAATTCCAGGGCATCATAATTCTTTAATATAATAAATATTTTGAACGCAGTTTGCGAAATTGTTCCAGTTGCTCCTGCCAGTTCATCATTATATCAGAAGGGTCCAGCCCATCCTTGATGTTTTGCAATACCATCTGCGAGCCGATTAACGGCAATGTTTTATCAATCTGGAACTTATCCGGATAAAGTCGGTAAAGCGCGCTTGCGATCTCTATGCCCAGCAGGGCCGAATCTATAGCCTGGCGGTCAACAAGCATGATCTGGACACCATGGCATACTTCTTTATCAAAGCGACCACCCCTTGGAGTAAATCCTACAGGCATAAAACGCACACCCTGAATCTTACGCTCATTAAGGTATTCTGAAAGGTCTTTTGCCGTTATCCACGGGGCCCCGAGAAGCTCAAAAGGTGTGTCCGTCCCGCGCCCCACGCTTACGTTAGCACCCTCTACCATTGCCACTCCTGAATAAAGGACAGTTTCCAGGAGGGTACGCAGATTGGGCGAGGGATTCACCCAAGGCAAACCGGTTTCATCATACCAGTCAGTGCGCTCGTAACCTCGCATTTTGATGACATGCAATTCCACATTGATCCTGTTTTCCGTGTTAAACATCTGCGCCAGTTCACCTGCGGTCATACCGTGCCTTGACGGCAACATAAAGTAACCTGTAAAGGATTTCAGTGCTTTGTCCATAACAGGGCCCTGGACTGCAGAGCCGGTTATGGGATTTGGCCTGTCGAGTACGTAAAACGCTATGCCTTTCCGGGCCGCGGCTTCCATCGAGTAAGCCATAGTGGTGATATACGTGTAAAAACGGACACCAGCATCCTGAATATCAAAAACAAGTGCATCAAGACCGTCGAGCATCTTATCTGAGGGACGCATATTGTCACCGTAAAGGCTATAAACAGGCAAACCCGTTGAGGCCTCAACAGAAGAATTGATCTTCCCATCCGACTTCCCTGACATGCCGTGTTCCGGGCTGAAAAAAGCTTTAAGCTTTACCCCTTTGGCATTGGCCAGTATATCAATAGTGCGCTTCCCTGATTTGTTAAGGCCGGAATGATTTGTGATCAGCCCCACTCGCCGCCCGATAAGCGGCGAAAAATTCTCGGCCTCCAGGGTATCTATCCCGGTCAGCACCTTGCCGTTCCTCAGACCTTGCACACGATAACTCTTCATGAGTTCATAATAACCTGTAAGCGACCTCCTGCTATCTAAAACCTGGCCGGTCAAAGACGGGCCAAGTGCGCTTGCAGCAATTGTTGCTATCCCGGACCTGAGAGGTCCGGCATCCCCCTTTCCATCCGGGTGGACCCGGTTTGTCAGGACAATCACATAAGTCTTGGTGACAGGATCTATCCAGATTGATGTCCCGGTGTAGCCGGTATGACCGAAAGAACCAACCGGAAAGAGCACCCCGCGGTTGGATGTGAAAGGGGAGTCAATGTCCCAGCCAAGACCTCTCAGTACCGGTTTGCCAGGCGGGCTTTGGGGCGTAGTCATCTTCTCAACCATAAGCGGGCTCAGGATATGCACACCTTTGAAACTGCCCCCTGAAAGAAGCATCTGAGCAAATATGGAAAGGTCATCGGCTGTAGAGAAAAGACCAGCGTGTCCAGCCACACCTCCCATTTTATATGCAGTGGGGTCATGGACCTCTCCCCGCAGCATTTTCCATGAGGTCATATACTGGTGCTGCGTAGGCGCAATGCGGTCATACAGTTTAGGGGAAGGCCTGAAGCCGGTATCTCTCATGCCCAAGGGTTTAAAAATGTGGTCGGAACAATATTCGTCAAGACGTTGTCCTGAAGTTTTTTTAATGAGTTCGCCAAGAATTTCAAAATTTATATCACTGTAAACGAACCGTGTGCCGGGTGAAAACACCGGCTTCTCATCGACGATCAGCTTCAGGGCCGTATCATGGCCGGCCCACTTCGGCTTCATATCCAAGTCAGGCCGGAGCCCTGAATAATGTGTCATCAGTTCGCGTACTGTTATGCTTTCCTTGCCGTTGGATTTAAACTCCGGCCAGTATTCGGCAACTGCTCCTTCGAAGCGCAGCTTACCGTTCTCGGTCAGCTGCATTAAAGCTGTAGTTGTTGCGATCACCTTGGTGAGAGAAGACACATCAAAAATAGTGTCTATAGTCATGGGCAGTTTGTCAGGTACCAGTGAACGGTAGCCAAAGGCCCTGCGAAAAAAAATTTTGTCCCGGTTCCCGATCAGTACTACAGCCCCTGGAATCTGACCGGAGCGAATAGCCTTACTGACGATCTCCTCTATAGGGGGGGCCAATTTTTCTTCGTTCAGTTCCGGATTTAAGTAATCAGCAGCCCATGCCTGATGAGCAGGCGCGATATGTATTTCAAGAATGATGAAAAATACAAAGACTAAAACAATGGATCTCTTGATAAATATGGTGCCAGGACTCTTGTAAAAGCTTTGAAGCATATCAGTCTCGCTGTTTTGAAATAGCATTAATGCTTGATTATACCGCAGCCTTTGCATATAATCCAAGGTCAGCGTCAATTCAAAAATCTTGTTCACATAAAGCATTTTTCATACTATACTTTACTTATATCTTATCTAGGAGAAAGAATATGAACTTAAAGCATCGTTTTTGTTTAATAATCCTGGCCTTTGTTTATCTATGTATCTTCTTTGTTCGTCCTTCAATTTCAGAGGAAAAGTCAAAAAATGATACCACTTTTGAGCAAAGCAAGACGGAAGTACTTAAAGGTATTGAGACCTTTGAACATAGTTTAACAGCAACTAAAAGCTGCATATCCGGAGCTAAAACATCTGATGAATTAAATAAATGTCTTGTGGATGAAGCAAGGATAAAATTTCAGCACATCCAGGACATGCTGTCAGAAATAGGAATGAGTTGGGAAGAAAGAAAATTACAAAGGCTTAAGCGGGACTAAATTTATGGATGCCAGGATAATACGCAACGAGATTGAAAGGCTTGAAAAGCTCCCGACAATCCCCACTGTATTAACAAAACTCCTGGACATCATAGAGAATCCAAGGACTTCTTTGAGCGAGATAGGTAATTTCATATCAAAAGATCCTGCTCTTGCATCAGTTATCCTCAAAGCGATCAACTCGCCTGTTTACGGGTTCCCAGGCAGAATATCTACCGTAAGCCAGGCACTGATACTTTTGGGCCTGAATGTTGTTAAAGGAACGCTGCTTAGTATCGCGGTATTTGAAATAATGCAAAAGGTAATGGCCGGACTTCGGGAACATTCTGTAGGTTGCGCAATTACAGCAAGAATAATTTCCAGAAGGAAATCTCTGGATTGTTTTGAAGAGGTCGCTATTGCAGCCTTGCTTCATGACCTGGGTAAAGTTATTTTAGGCCTGAAATTCTCCGATGATTATCAAAAAATTATAAGTGAGTCAACTGAAAGACATAGCTTCATATTTGACACAGAGAAAGCCCGTTTTGGTGTGGATCATGCTGATGTAGGGACCTGGCTTTTGGAAAAATGGCAATTCCCCCGGAGTTTGATTGAGGCGATTGACTACCATCACCAGCCCCAGCTTTCAAGGAATTTCCCTGTGCAGACAGCGATAGTCCATTTATCAGATGTCCTTATACGGGCAAAAGGATTTGGCTTTGCAGGTGACAATCTTGTGCCGGCGATAAGTCCTTATGCCTGGAAAACCCTCAATCTTACCGAAACAGATATAAAAGGGATATTAGATGAGATGGAAGATTCACTAAAACATACAGATGATATTCTTATCATAGATATGAAAGACAGTTAAAAGATTTGAAAGCAATGCTGATAAATTGTTGCAGGTATTGTTATTTTCCGTTTAAGCTGCTCAAACGTTCATACATCCTTGCATTTTCAATTGCGGTGCCGCAGACCTCTGCAAGTGAGGCTGAAAAGGACACATCTTCTTCTGAGAACTGGCGCGGCCTGTCTGTCAGCAGCCTTAAAACCCCAATGACTTTGCCCCTGGCAATTATTGGCAGGGTGAGTATGCTCCTGATGCCTTCTTCTAAGGCTTCTTTCTGGTAATGCACACGCTTGTCAGTGGCCACGTCAGCTATGGCAACAGGTCTTGTCTGGAGCGCCTCCCTGACGTTTTCTTCAGTATCTACAGGCCCCCTTCCAAGATATTTCATGCTGAGCCCATAGGATGCAGCCAGTTCAAGCTTCTGTTCCGTCTGATCCAGCAATCTGATTGTAGCTGCCTTTAGATTCATGACCTCAGGCAGCTTTTTGACTATAAGATCAAGTACTTCACTTAACCTTAATGTGGAGCTTACAACTGTTGTGACCTCTTCAAACACCCTCAGGTATTCCTTTGCACTGGTCAGGGAAGTCTCGAAGGTCCGTGCATTTATTATGGCAATGGCTGCCTGTTCGGCTATAGCTATCATGAATTTCATTTCTTCGTCAGTGTATTTTACAGGTTCCGAGGTATACATCCTCAGCACGCCTATGACCTCTTTTTTGAATTTGACTGGTATGGAAAGTATGCTCCTTATGCCTTCCCCTTCAGCCTCCGTGCGATATCTGGCGTCAGTATCAGAAGTGATGTCGTATATGGAGACTGCCTTGCCGGACAGGGCATCTGCTATGCTTGCGTCATAGTCCACAGGCCCTTTATCTACGTAACCGGCGCTGAGGCCGTAATGGGCGGCAACCTCCAGTTTTTGGGTCTCCTTGTTAAGAAGCCTGAGCATGCTCGCCTTTACATTCATTACTTTGACGGCATTAGTGACTATGAGGTTCAGCACTTCATTAAGAGAGAGACTTGAACTAATGGCCTTGCATATATTCTGGTAACTTTCAAGATAGACCTTTTTCTCAAATATCTTGTCAGCGCAGTCAGGACACATGCCGTGGGTAAACACGCCGAACCCTTCATCAGTCAGGTATTTTTCAATCTGCTCCCATGATTCATTAAGCATCTTTATCTTTTTGCACCAGGCGCATATCGGAATCAGGCGGTCTTTTCTGTGGCTCTTTGCATACGCTTCTACCGCAGGGAATACCCTGGAATTGTCCCGTAATATGGAGACCGAGCCTATTATTTTTTTACCCTTAAAGACAGGAGAGGCATTTTCTTCAATGTATATTTTATGATTGTCCCTGCAAATAAGGAAAAGATTGCTGATGGCCGGTCTGGATGTTTGCAGACACCGGGTCATCGGGTAATCATTTACAGGCATCCTGGTCCCGGCAAGATCTTCATAATTAAGCACACCGGTGAAATCCTTTCCCCGGATCTCTTCTGAACTATAACCTGTAAGGGTTTCAGCTCCTTCATTCCAGTATTCTATTTGCCTGTCGCTGTTAACATAACATACAGCGTCGGAGATACTGCCAAGTATATCGAGATGGATATTACCGAACATCTTTAATTATATCATCCGTGAATAAGTGTTTAGGGCCTTTTAATAGGAGTATAAAGCCAAATAATGCGATTGTGGTGTAATTGGAGCAAAACTCAAATATATCAGGAGATAAACGGCAATGGCGTTCTGGACGAGTAAATGGTATCTCTAAGTACCAACTGTGATGCCTTTTTATTGGAAACGTTTATTACAAGGGGCTCTTTCAAATCGGCTGTAATCAGGTCATTGTTCAAAGCCAGGAGTACAATCACGGCAATGTCTCCAGCCCTTTTTATGCCAAGAAATTTCTCAATATCATCACTAATCTTAAATGAATAGGAAGGAAAAAAATTGAAGGGGTTTGTGACTAAGAATGCCGTTTCAGGTTCATCCACTGCGTGAAGCCATTTTATAATATCCCTATAATCTATCAGGAAATACTTATTAAGTTTGCTGTGCCCTGGAATCCCCGAAGAGAAATTAATAAGCATATCCTTATCAATTTCCACATCGCCGAACCTTGTTGTATTGACCCTCATTTTCTGCCTCAAAAGAGAAGGAAATAACTCCCTAAACCTTTTTCAATAAGATCTTCTGGACATTTTCCTTCGTTAATTTTACCATTATCAAATATTCTTCCGAAGGTATCTGCATGACAACCTTTCCGTTTTGATCTGTAATCCTTAAAACTACATTCTGGTCTGTGTCAGTGACATACGCCGCGTTGAACCCGGCAAAGCCGTTGACCTGTGGGGGATTATGATTGCCTTTCGCGTGCTGAATGTCTTTGACTCCGTCCCTGAATGCCGGATTGTTTCTCAGGTCTGTTGCAGGTAATGCTGCGGGCAAATTGATATTAACCGTGTGGGCCATTTCATTCCTCCTTGATTCCTGTATATGCTGCTGTCGGGCATCCTGCCCTTTCAATGCATAAAAATACAATACGTGTAGAGGCCGCTGAGATCTCACCTCCCTGTTATAAATCATTAAAACGCAATTACGCGTTACTTCTTTTTCGGATTAATTCCTGAAAACTTTAATCCTTATCAATACCATGCATATATCCGATGGAACTCTCCGTAATTATATCGTTTTCGTTTTATAAATTATTCAGCGCATTATGGAACGGTTTGCCGACCTTGAAATGGAGCACCCTCTTTGCAGGCACCTGGACCTTTTCCCCTGTCCTCGGGTTCCTGGCTGTTTTTGCGCTCCTCTGTTTGAGCCTGAAATTCCCGAATCCCCTGATTTCTATTTTCTCGCCGCGGGCGAGCGCATCTTTCATGCCGTCAAAGACGGTATTAATGATAGTCTCAACCTGCTTTTTTGTGAGTCCTTCCACTCTTTCAGTCACCTTTTCTATCAGTACTGATTTTGTCATAACATACCTCCTAATTAGTTGTTAGCGTTAGTGATGGGGTCGGACTTGACATAGTCTGACCCCACCATCCTAATGACCCCACCATCCTAATAATATGGCAGAATAAACTTTAATTCTGATCTTGGAATTATTTTTAATAACCCCTCAGGTATTCTGCCGCCGAGAAGTTCTAAAACAGGATGCCTCTCCTTTTTTGTAACAATATTGGGCTCGCCCTTTATTCCGACCATCTTTGCGGCAGCCTTTATAGCATCTTCCAGATCGCCGAGCTCATCCACAAGGCCGATTTTTAAGGCCTGTCTTCCTGAAAATACACTGCCGTCAGCTATTTTTCTGACAGCCTCAACAGGCATTTTTCTGCCATCAGCAATAGCATTTATAAACTGGTCATGGACATCATCCATAACAGACTGGAGTATCTGTCTTTCTTCTTTGCCTATGCCCCTGAAGGGTGACGCAATATCCTTGTGCTTGCCGCTTGCAATCACTTCGCTTTTTATACCGAGTTTGTCCATAAACCCCTTAATGTTAGGCATCTGCATTATTACTCCTATGGAGCCGGTGGTTGTGCCTGGATTGGCCACAATCCTGCTTGCAGGAGAAGAGATATAATAACCGCCTGATGCGGCAAGAGAACCCATAGATATAACGACTTTCTTTACAACAGTTGCCTTCTTTATTTCTTCGTATATCTCCTGGGAAGGTACAACACCTCCTCCAGGGCTGTCAACTCTTACAACAATGGCCTTGACAGACCTGTCCTTAACATACTCCTTTATCTCTTCAATGGTCTTTTTTGAATCAAGTATTGGACCTTCAACCCTTATAAGGGCAATCTTGTCGCCAACAGGCATATCTTTCTGGAAAAGCGTAACAAGAATGCTTATTGCAATGAGAACAGCAATAAAAATTGTTATGGATATGCAGGCAGTCTTAACTTTCATGTGCCTTCAATCTTTTCATGCTGAGACCTATCTTCCTCTCCTCGGCATTAACTTTTATGATCCTGACCTGTATCTCGTCTCCCTCTTTAAGTTCCATTGATTCGTCTATCTCAGATGAATATACAAGTCCTTCCACGCCACCTTCGAGTTCCACAAAAATGCCGAAATCGCTGATCTTCAGGACCCGCCCGGAAAACTCCTCTCCAATTTTGAATTTCACAGGGATTTCGTTCTGCCATGGATCAGGCCCAAGCTGTTTTATGCCAAGAGACATCCGTTCCTTGTCCGGTTCAATGCTGAGGACTACAGCCTCTATTTTCTGGCCTTTCTTCAAAACCTCTGAGGGATGTTTTATATGTTTGATCCATGAAAGGTCTGATACGTGTATCAAGCCATCAACTCCTTCGGGAAGTCTCACAAAAGCCCCGAAGTCGGTTATTGTCTTCACCTTACCTATTATCTTTTGTCCTGTCTCGTACCTTTCGGAAACAAGCGCCCAGGGTTTTGGCTGGAGTTGCTTAAGGCTAAGAGACAGCCTCCTTTCGTCCCTGTTGACATTCAGGACAACAGCCTCCACCTCATCTCCTGTGGAGACATACTTTGAGGGACGTTTTTGGCGCGCGGACCAATCAAGTTCTGACACATGGATAAGGCCTTCAAGTCCTTCCTCGACTTCAACAAAAACACCGTAGTCAACTATATTTACGACCCTCCCCTTCAGTTTCATCCCTACTGTGTATTTTCCCTCGACCGACTGCCACGGGTCAGGGGTCTTTTGCTTGTATCCAAGGGTCACCTTTTCGGACTCAGCGTCATACTTAAGGACGATAAACTCTTTTTCATCACCTAAAGAAAAGAATTCAGAGGGGTGACTGACTCTCCTCCACGATATGTCCGATATGTGAAGCAGTCCATCAACGCCGCCCAAATCTATAAAAACACCATAATCCGTAATATTCTTCACAATGCCTTTTATTATATCGCCTTCTTTCAGTTCCTTCAGTGTTTCTATCTTCTTTTGAGACCGCTCCTCCTCAACTACAATACGCCTGGATACAACAATAGACGTACCTGCAGCCTGGTTGAAAGATGTCTTTTGCTGGGTCATTTTTATTATCTTCAGTGGTATGGTCTGCCCCACGTAGGAATCAATGTCCTTTATCCCTTTAACATCAATCTGGGAAGCCGGGAGGAAGGCTGTCACGCCAAGCACATTGACCATCAGTCCGCCCTTTGTCTTCCCTGCAACTTTCCCCTCTAGCAGGGAATTATTGGTGTATGCAGCGGTCAAGGTCTCCCATGTCCTTATCTTCGATGCCCTGTCCCTTGAAAGCGCGACAACGCCATCGCGGTCATTTATCCTTTCGACAAATACCTCTATGTAATCTCCGGACTTTAACCCGGACATTTCTTCTTGTGTAAACTCGGATACAGGAATGATTCCCTCTGACTTATAACCAACATCTATGACCACCCCGTCGCTTTTAATGGCAATCACCCTTCCTTTGGTTATTGCCCCTCTTTCAACCCGTTGCAGGGTCTCATCATAAAGCCTTTCGAGGTCTTTTGTTTCGTCTGTCGGTTGAATATCCATTGCTATTCATTCCCTCCTATATCTCTGATTCTCTCTTGTATTTCCTTGATAATCCAATCAGGTGTTGATGCGCCGGCAGTTATTCCAACATTATTCATTCCGGAAAACCACTCTTCTCTTATTTCAGAAGATGTCTCGATATGATATGTCGGTACAGACATGGAGACGCAAAGGGTTGCAAGCTGCGTTGTGTTAGCGCTGTTCTTACCGCCTACTACTACCATTACGTCCGCCTTTTTTGCCATCGCCATTGTCTCTTTAAGCCGCAATGATGTGGAATTACATATCGTATTGAACACCTTGATCTCTTCAACCCGCTCAAGTGCCTCGGAAATAAAATTTTTCAGGACACTGACAGGCTGGGTAGTCTGCACTACAACTCCGACCCTGCGTTTTAGCTTCCGGAGTTTCTCATCTTTGTTGACTACTACCGCATCATCACCGGCGTAACTCATCAGGCCCTTGACCTCGGGGTGTTCCTTATCTCCGATAATAACTACCTGATAACCGTCTTCTTTCAGGAGTTTAGCATATTGCTGGGCCTTTTTCACAAAAGGACAAGTCGCATCAACCACTTCATATCCTTTTTCCGCCAGCCTTGCGGATATCTCCCCTGGTACGCCGTGAGTCCTTATTATAAGGGTCTTTATCCTGACATCGTCAATATTGTCTGTTGGTGATACTGACTGTTGCCTTAATTTTTCTATGACCTGAGGGTTATGTATGATGGGACCGAATGTAAAGACATCGTTGCTGTTTCTGGCAGCCTTAAAGGCCATATCAACAGCCCTCTTGACTCCAAAACAGAAACCTGCGCGTTTTGCGGTTATTATCTTCATCTGAAAAACAGGTCAAGTCCTGGAATTCACTTAACCTTTGCCTTAACCCAAACCTCCTGAATTTTCATGTCCTTCCCCAAACAGAGGGACCAGGAACATTTTGCCAGCAATTCAAAGCACTTACATTATAGAATAACGAATTCATGTTACAAGTAGCAATATCCTCTCAACCACCTCTTCCAGTCCCACATGGGTAGTGTCAATATAAATCGCGTCATCCGCCCTTTTTAACGGCGCAACATCTCGGCTGCTGTCTCTAACATCCCTCTCCCTTATGTCCCTTATGGCCTCTTCTATTGCTATTTCAACGCCTTTTTCTTTGAGCTGGAGATACCGCCTTTTTGCACGTCCCTCCTCTGAGGCGTCAAGAAAGAATTTCTTCCATGCGTCGGGGAACACAACTGTTGTCATGTCCCTTCCTTCAGCCACAATATCGTTCGAAACAGCGGCATCCCGTTGTATCTGAAAAAGAAAATCTCTCACCACTTTTCTGGCTGAAAATACCGAGGCATAATGTCCGGCCTCAGTGGTCCTGATTGCCTCTGATACATCTTCATCGTTCAGAAAAACAGATTTACCGTCAAGGGTAATGACTGCATCACCGATTACCCTGAGAATATCCTCATCAGGACTTTCAGGGACAATGCTGCGCTGCCTCAGGTAAAGGGCTGCAGCGCGATAAAGAGCTCCGGTATCAAGAAACTGGAACCCCAACCTCTTTGCTACGAGCTGAGATACGGTGCTTTTACCTGCTCCGGACGGACCATCTATTGCGATTACCTTACCCATATCTCCCTCAAATTACGAATTAATAATTAGGAATTAAGAATTATTGAAGTTTTTATAATAAATTACCTTGATTCGTAATTCCTAATTATTAATTCGTAATTATTTTTGTAAAGTTTTCAGCATTTCGTAAAACCCCGGGAATGATATGTCCATGCATGAAGCATTATTAATCGTTGTAGTGCCTTCTGAAACAAGCGCAGCCACTGAAAGGGACATGGCAATCCTGTGGTCCCCGTAACTTTCCACCTTGGCGCCCCTTAAAGCCGCCCTGCCATTAATCGCAATGCCATCAGGATACTCCTCAAGTTCAACCCCGAGCTTTTTCAACTCTGCTGCCATGGCCTTTATCCTGTCAGACTCCTTGACCCTCAGTTCTTCTGCACCCCTGATCTCGGTAATACCGTCAGCCTGGGTTGCAAGAACGCATAATATCGGGAATTCGTCTATGAGGGAAGGGATTGAGTCTTTTCCGATCCTTACAGCCTTGAGATCGCCGGCAGTCCTGCAAAGAATGTCTGCAACAGGTTCTCCTGAAACGTCCCTTATATTACTCAATTCCACAACCGCACCCATTTCCTTCATAACATCAAGCAACCCTGTCCTTGTAGGGTTTATCCCGACGCCCTTAATTAATACTTCCGAACCAGGAACCATAACAGCCGCTGCCATGAAAAATGCAGCAGAAGAAAAATCAGAAGGCACGGTCATATCAAGTGACTTCAACTCCCTGCCGCCTTCCAGTCTTACAGTAAGCCCATCAACCCTTAAATCAGCCCCCATTGCACCGAGCATTCTTTCAGTATGGTCTCTTGACAGATACGGCTCGGCAATTGATGTCCGACCATCAGCATACAGCCCTGCCAGAACCAGGCATGATTTGACCTGCGCAGACGCAACGGGCATTTTGTAGTCTATGCCCCTGAGCTTTTTTCCCTTGATCGCTATAGGAGGATACCTGTCATCAGCCCTGGCAAAAATGCTCGCGCCCATTTGCTTAAGAGGGTCAATCACTCTTGCCATCGGCCTCTGTTTTAAAGAATCATCCCCTGTAAGCACAGAGAAAAACGGATTGCCAGCAAGGATGCCGGATATGAGCCTCATGGTAGTGCCGGAATTGCCGCAATTAATAACATCCAGCGGCTCTTTGAAGCCGTATAATCCCTTACCGTTAATTATGAGCACATTGGGAGAGCCTTCTGTTATTTCGAGGCCAAGTGCCCTGAATGCATTAATAGTGCTTAACGGGTCTTCAGCCATCAGCAGGTTTCTAACAACACTTTTACCATTGGCTATTGATGCAAACATGACTGCCCTGTGTGAGATGGATTTGTCAGGGGGCGGAATTATTTCGCCTTTCAATCCCCTGATTTTAGTGAGTTCATAGTCCATAGCTATTTCAATTTTCTTCTCAGGGTCTGGGCCTTTGAAAACTCGCCTTCAATTTTTGAGGCGGAGTTTTCCTTAAGGCAATCGGCCATCCTGTCCAGGTTGTCCCTGAATACATTGATAAGCTTGATCAGGTTGTCCCTGTTCAGGATTGATATGTCCCGCCACAATTCAGGAGAACTTAGCGCGATCCTTGTTGTGTCCCGAAAGCCCTTTCCGGCGTATTCTATATAGGCCGGGTCAATATCATTAACGGTGTTGACTATAGCATAGGCAATAAGATGGGGCAAATGGCTGACTGCAGCGTATACTTCATCATGTCTGAAAGGGTCCATCAATTCGACCCTCGCGCCAAAGGTTTCCCAAATGGATACGATCTTTTTTATTGCAGTATCACTTGTTTTCGTGGTAGGAGTTACAATGCATTTTGCATTATTGAACAGGTCAGCCCTTGCGTCACCTATACCTGACTTGTCACTGCCGGCTATAGGATGGGAGCCTGCATAAATACCACTGCCCTGCAACGATGACTCCAATTCGTAAACAAGCGCTCCCTTGACACTCCCCACATCAGTTATCAGTGCGCCTTCCTTTACTGAATTCTTGATTTTTTCTGCAACATCCTTGAATAAGCCAACAGGGGTGGAAAGCAGTATTAAATCCGAGTCTTCACATGCCTTGCAGGCATCAAGACTGTAATCATCTATGATCCCGCGCTGCTTTGCCTGTATCAGGTTGTCTTCTGTTCTGCCGTAACCATGCAATGTACCGCACAGTTTATTTTTTTTCAGGGCAAGCGCAAAAGAGGCCCCAATAAGACCTACTCCGATTACAGTTACTTTATTGAAAAACAGATTTTTATCTTCAACCACGGTTATCTCTTTAATATGCTTCTGCTTATATTTCCCTGCCTACAGCCTGGGCAACGAGTTTCAAGTCAATCATCAGTTGTGCGAACATTTCAGGCGTCAGCGACTGTTCGCCGTCAGAGAGCGCCTCTTCAGGATTTGTATGCACCTCTATTATCAGGGCATCAGCGCCTGCGGCAACAGCGGCCTTTGCCATAGGCGCAACCAGGTCCCATTTCCCTACGCCGTGACTTGGATCAACAACAACAGGCAGATGGGTCAGTTGCTTCAGAACAGGCACAGCGCTGAGGTCGAGGGTGTTCCTTGTAGCAGTCTCAAATGTCCTTATGCCCCTTTCACAGAGCATAACATTTTGGTTTCCCCTGGACATGATATATTCAGCAGACATCAGCCATTCTTTGATCGTTGCAGACAACCCGCGCTTAAGCAGCACAGGTTTCTCAACAGAACCGACTTCAAGCAGGAGTCTGAAATTCTGCATATTCCTCGCGCCTATCTGTATTATGTCAGTATATTCCATTATTACATCCATGTCCCTGGGGTCCATGATTTCTGTAATTACAGGAAGCCCTGTCTTTTTCCTCACTTCTGCAAGATGCTTCAGTCCCTCTTCCCCAAGGCCCTGAAACGAATATGGAGAGGTCCTTGGTTTGTAAGCCCCGCCCCTAAGGAAAGTCGCGCCGCTCTCCTTCACCTTTTCAGCGATAGCCATAAGTATTGTCTTGTTCTCTACAGCACAGGGGCCTGCCATTACAGGTATTTTTTTACCGCCGATAATATTGCCACTGATGTTTATCTCGGTATTTTCCTTTTTGAAGTCACGGCTGGCGAGTTTGTAAGGTTTCAATATCCGCAGGACACTTTCAACGCCGGTCATTACCCGGATAGCATCTTCTTCTTCCTCGGTGATCTTTGATGTGTCACCAATTACGCCTATAATAGACCTTTCAGTACCCTGGGACAATGTTGATTTCAGCCCCTTGCTTTCAAGTTTCTTCAGTATATGTCTTATATTTTCTTCCGGAGTGCCCGGCTTCAATACTATAATATCCATAAGTCCTCCAATTTAAATAAGAATGGGGGGTAGCAACTTCTCGCTTCTTAGTTCTTACTTATTACTTCCTTAAGTGCTTCTATAAAACGCTTATTTTCTTCCGGCAGCCCAATGGTGACCCTGATTTCTTTGGGCCCTACAGGTCTGACAATAACACCCATCTTCAGAAGCGCATCATTGATTACCTTTGACTCAGTATTCAAATGCATATATATAAAGTTTGCCTCTGTTGGGACATAAGCAACACCCATTGAATCGAGCTCCCTGTACAGGAATTGTTTGCCCTGCTCATTTATTCCAACGGTTTTTCTTATATGGTCATCATCTGTCAATGCGGACATGGCTGCCAACTGTGCCAGGGCATTTGTATTGAAAGGTCCCCTGATCTTGTCCAGCTCACCAACAATATCTTTTCCTGCTATGCCGTATCCAATCCTGAGACCTGCCAGTCCATAAATCTTTGAAAAGGTCCTGAGTATAAGAATGTCCCTCTTTTCAAAGTAATACCTGAGGCTGACGGGCTGCTCAGGGCTTGTGACATATTCATTATACGCCTCATCCATGACAACCAGCACACCATCAGGCACCTTAGCCATGAACCTTTCAACCTCGTCTCTCTTGTTGAGACCGCCGGTAGGATTGTTCGGATTTGCGATAAATATGATCCTGGTCCTGCCTGTGACCGCTTTAGCCATCGCCTCCAGATCATGCCTGTAATCCATGAGCGGGACTTCCACGCATACGCCACCGGCTGCCCTGACAGCTAATGGATAGGAAACAAATGAAGGGCTTCCCATTACAGCTTCGTTTCCGGGGCCCATGTAAGTTCTCACTGCAATATCTATCAGGGTATTTGACCCGTTACCAAGAATTATATCATCAATATTTACTTTATTTGCCTTGGGGCCTTTCCCTGATACTTTTTCTGAAATCGCATTTTTGAGATGAAAAGCGCTGTCATCAGGATATCTGCAAAGGTCCTGCCCGTTTTTCAGGAACTCTCTCAATGCTTCCAATGCACGTGCAGAAGGGCCCATCGGGTTTTCGTTTGAAGCCAGCTTGATGCAGTCTTTTATCCCCAGTTCCCTTTCAAGTTCCTCAATAGGCTTGCCGGGCACATAGGGTTTTAGGTCCGATACATATTTCAGGGGCTTCATCATTGATTATTCCTTATCATTTGCCTCATCAGCAGGATAGGAGCCGAGATGTTTAAGGTACAGGCAGTTGTCCTTTACAGCTTCTATCGCCTTTCTGACCTTCTTTTCATCAATGTGGCCTTCCATGTCTACAAAAAATATATACTCCCATGCCCGCCTTTTTGAAGGCCTTGATTCGATCTTGGTAAGGTTTATCTTTGACTTTCTGAACGGGTGCAATATTTCGTAAAGCGCCCCGGGCTTGTCTTTTATGGTGAACATTATGGATGTCTTGTCCTTGCCTGTCTTTGCCGGATAGCCTCTAGTGATAACAAGAAACCTTGTGAAATTGTTTTTGTTGTCCTCAATGCGTTTCGCGATAAACTGCAGGTCATACAACCTGGCAGCCATCTCACTCGCAATTGCAGCTGCATCTTCATCCCTTGAGGCTGTCTCTGCTGCCTGCGCAGTGCTCGCTGCTTCAAATATCGGTATCCCCGGCATATTTGACTCAAGCCATATCCTGCACTGTGCTGTTGGTTGCGGGTGGGAATAAATCTTCTTTACCTTTAACTTGTCACCGCTCTTCGACAAGAGATTTTGAGAGATCTCAAGAAGCACTTCAGCCGCGATTTTGAGGTCGTAATCCACAAACATGTCGAGGGTATAATTGACAACGCCTTCTGTAGAATTCTCTATAGGCACAAGGCCGTAATCAGCAGCCCCCCCGTCAACTGCATCAAAAACAGCCTTTATGCTCTGTACAGGCACGTATTCCGCTGCTGACCCGAAATGTCTCATAGCAGCCAGATGAGTAAAGGTCCCGCCGGGACCGAAGAACGCCACCTTAAGTGGCTGCTCAAGGGAAAGGCAGGTTGAGATTATCTCACGGAATATGACCTTTAACGCACTATTCGGGAAACGCCCCTTATTGAGAGTAGTCAGGCGATCGAGGATGGCCCTCTCTCTCTCAGGAGAGTAGAATTGTATGTTACCGCTTCTCTTTGTTTTACCTATATCAAGGACTATTTCAGCCCTTTCACTCAATAGCCTCAGCATCTCAGCGTCTATAGTATCTATTTCGCCTCTGAGCTTTTCGATCCGCGCAGTTAATTCCTTGTTTTCACTCATAGCTTATAATAATACAGGAATATTCCTTGTTTTTTCAATGGTTACATATTAAGCGAGTGTAATTATTCAATGCATAGACATAAGCATCAACCTGGGCAGTTTTGCTATCATAAATAACCAATGGCACAACATACGGAGGACCTGATGACAAATATAGATGGTTTTATAGAAAAACTGAAGAGGCACCAGCTGATGGTTGCAGTCCGGACCGAAACCCCGGGAGACGCCTACAATGCTGCGATGGCTTGCATAGAAGGGGGGATCAGGTTCATCGAGATCACCTTCTCGGTGCCTGAGGCCGACAATGTGATAAGACAATTAAGCAACGATGCAAGGGCCTCCATCGGGGCCGGCACGGTCCTGAGCGTTGCTGATGCAAAAAGGGCACTTAAGGCCGGTGCTTCCTACATTGTAAGCCCGAACTTTGATGAAAAAGTGGTGAAGTTTGCAAAGAAAGAAGGCGCCATTTCAATTCCCGGCGCGTGTACTCCGACAGAAATATACAGGGCATACAAAGCCGGTGGAGATATCATTAAACTATTTCCTTTTGTTGAAATAGGCGGTCTCAATTTCCTGAAGGCGCTCAGGGGGCCGCTGCCCTTTGTGAAATATATGCTTTGCGGCGGTGCGACCCTTGATAATATATCCAGCTACCTTGCTGCTAACGCGACAGCGATACTTATCGGGACAGCCATAGTCAGGCGTGATCTTGTGGCAGCAGGAGACTGGAATTCCATTGCAGGCCTGGCAGATAATTTTGCAAAAAAAGTTGAAGAATATGCGCTGGCAAAGGCCTGACTTCACTTAGAAGCAGCTAATCATGTATAATTTTTAATGCGCTATGTTCGCAGATAATATTTTCCCGGAGGAATTACGAAATGTTTAGACCTCAGATAAAGGTCCTCGATTGTACAGTCCGCGACGGCGGCTTGATCAACCAATGGCAATTCAGCGATGATTTTGTAAGGAAGGTTTTTATCGCTCTTACCCAGGCCGGCGTAGACTATATGGAGATAGGCTACAAGTCTTCCGAGAAATATTTTTCCAGGAGTGAAAACGGCTCATGGAAGTTCTGTTCCGAAGACGACCTGAAAAGGATTGTAGGCGACATGGAAAATAAGATGAAATTGTCTGCCATGGCGGACATAGGCCGTATAGACTACGGAGATATACCCAAAAAGAGCGAGAGCGTCCTTGACATGATCAGGGTGGCCTGCTATGTGAAGGAGGTTGATAAAGCGATCAGCCTTGCCCACCATTGCATGGAAAAGGGCTATGAGACCACGATAAACCTAATGGCGGTCTCAAAGGTCATTGCAAAGGACCTTGATGACGCACTTGAGGACCTTTCAAAAAGCGATGTGCCTGTCATCTATCTCGTTGACAGCTTCGGCGCCATGTATTCAGAGCAGATCAACTTCCTCGCAAAAAAATACTTTGCAGCGCTCCCCGGTAAGGGACTCGGCATACATGCCCACAATAACCAGCAACTCGCCTTCGCAAATACGATAGAGGGGATTGTAGGAGGGATAAACCATCTTGACGCCACGATTTACGGAATGGGCAGGGGTGCAGGCAACTGTCCTCTTGAACTGCTGCTATCGTTCCTCAAGAACCCGAAATTCGATATAAGGCCTATCATTGAGATCATCCAGGAGATATTTATTCCTATGAAGGCTAAAGTAGAATGGGGTTATCATATTCCATATATGATTACCGGTATTCTGAATGAGCACCCCAGGAGCGGGATGAAGGCCATGTCTGCGGAAAAGCTTCCTGATCTCAGGCAGTTTTACGAAGGCCTCAGGGACGACACACAACTCGATTAGGAAAGTGCCTCAAGCAGAAGGCGTTGGTTTTGGAGCAGAACTGATAGCCAGAAGTTCATTCTTTCAGCGTTTGTCTTGTCCTGCCAGTGATTGAAGAGATGCCCTGCATTGCCAAGGGGTACTCTCCCTTCAATTGGATGTATCTCAAGAGTGAAGGTAACAAGCTCCGGCCCCAGAGATTCAAGGGATGTTTTAACTATTTCTAAAAGCCCGGAAGGCCCGTACATCAGAGGTACAGACCGGGCACCCTTGTATTCAAAAGGTATGGGCATTCCCTGCAAAAAACTCAGGTGGTCAGAAACATCGAATGGACTGAAGGTTGAAAGCGGATGTCCGTCATGCAGATGAAAATGCACCGGTTTTTTTAACTTACCCAGTTCCTTAATTACCTTAAGCACAGCCGGAAGCGCAGAAGCTGCAGCATCCTGTATATCACCTATCCGCTCCGGAAGCCCCGGATCATCGGGATGGATTGCGCAGACATCCTCCCCGGGATGTTTGAGGAAATAGGCATCTCTTGCCTGTTTAATGCCTATATGCCCAATGTCTACACATGCGCTGATGCGTCCGAGGTCTTTTATGCGCCTGAAAAAATCCAAAAAAACCGGGGCGTCAAGAAAAACCGCATATTCTATAAACAGAATTGGCCCCCCCTCTGTTCTTTCAAGCCTTTGTCCCATATCTCTTACAGCAACAATATAGTCGGCAGGGCTTGTGGCAATCTCCGGCTGGTCATGTACGACCATTCCCGATATCCGTCCCCTGAAACGTCCGGCAAAATCAGAGATCAGAGCGCGGGATTCTTCCTTTAAGATATTAATATCACGGCTTAGGTGGACCATAGAAGGACTTTCAGAAGACTTGGGGAAACCGAGAAGCGCGGCAAGTTCATCAGGTGTGTTAGCATAAAATTCAGCGCCGAGACCTGCTTCACTGAAACGCAGGCCGGCAAGGTCAAGGAGGGCATCGTCACCTTCGACCCTCTTCTGAAAAAGCGCCAAAATCCCGGGATACTGCTTTCTCATTTCAGCACATGATTAGTGGTGAGATGGTGTTACGGTTGCTGAGTTGCCTGAACCTCCGGCTGCAGATGCCAATGCAGCGGCGGCGGCAGCGGCCACTGCCGCTAAAACCGTTATTGTCCCTGTTGAAATGCCAGCTGTTGTAGCCACCCCTGCTGCAGCTCCTGCTGCTGTGGCCCCTGCAGGTGAGGCCCCACCTGCTGCTCCGGCATCAACCGTTTGCGCCTCCGCCTTTGCAGAAAAGCCCGGGGAGATCAACATGCTAAATGTAAAAATAAAAAGCAATGTCAGCACCATTTTAGTGTTAAGGGCCATTTAAGCCTCCCGTTTTTCTTCCGTATTATGAACTTGCCACTATATTAACATGTGGATTACAACTTTTTGCAGCCCTTGCGTTAATATATAAAACAGGACTACAGGCATGAACGGATTTGAGATAATCAAAACACATAAGGTAGCGATAATGAAAAAATTCGGCGTCAAAAAAATAGGTGTTATCGGGCGAAGCAATGTAAAGGACAAAGGTGATCTGGATGTCCTGGTTGAGCTTGATGACGGGCACAAAAACTTTGATAATTATATTAGCCTTAAGACCTTTCTTGAAGACCTGTTGGAACGCGACATAAGGTTAGTGCCCTCAAAACCACTTAAGTTCTATTTTAAAAAAAGCGTTTTTGAGGAAGTATTTTATATTTAGACAGCTATAGCCCCTGCTGTGGCCGGGCCTGCACAAGGAATATGTCATCACCTGTGATTACGCCCTCTATGTCCTGGGGCATCCCGAATGAATCCTGAACAAAGCGGCCTATTGATGAAAGACGTCTTCCGAGTGTTTTCCTTAGGGCCGGGGCCACGGAAAGACCGGCCTTTGAGTAGTCAACTGTTTTTCGCAATGTCCCGCCTGCTTCATCAGGCCACACAGCATTGCTGAAATTGGCGAATGAGAACATCCTTGCATCCCCGGTCTTTTTGTTGCAGACCATCCTGTAAGGAGTTCCCCTTTCAGCGCCTGAGGCCAGTGTTTCACCGAGGCCGACCGCAAGCTCGACATAGACTTCGCTGAGATTCAGGTTAAGCGGATTAACTGTATGCATGATAAACGAATATTCAGGCATGATGATTTGCTGGATAAGCACTGCCATGTAAGCCTTGTGATGGGGTATCCCGGCCTGCTTCCTGCTGAGGACGGCGCGTTTTGTCCAGAGAGAAGCCCAGACTTTAAGCAATGCGTCCGCAATGTCTGAAGATGAAACATTGGCAACGGAATCATAAAGCCCCGCGCCGGCCATCTCTTGCAGGTCCTCGCAATTGGCGCTTGAGCGTACCATCAGCTTTTTGTCCTGGCCGAACCTTTGCCGGATACCATTAACGATCTCATCAGGCACTGTTAACTGTAATATCAAACTGCGAAGCCTATTCAGGGCATCTTCAAAATCCAGGGCTGACATATCATCCAGTTTATTCATCAGGTCCCTGTATTCAGTATCGTCACCATGATTTAAGCGCATCAATCCTTCCATGGCCCCAAAAGGGACAACAATCCCCGTGGGAGTAATAAACCCTGATTCAACGGCATGAGAAATTTCCTCAAGCATCATAGCAGCGTTTGCCTTTCCTCCTCCATTTAATGCATTGACACTTTTTAATTCCAGCAGAGAAGGTCCAAAGGACAGATGCACTTCAGGCATCCTGGCTGTTTTGGGGAGGGTTAAAGGCCTTTCAAGGCCTGTCCTGTCAGAAGATGTTTCGAGCCTGACAGCATCGGAGGTTGCATCGAGACAGACATGTTCTCCGGCCAGCTTTTTTAATTCAATAAATTGCTCCCTGTCCTCGCATACAACAAACACCACCCGGCCTTGCCTTGCCCTTACCCCAAGATGGGAGAGATGTGGCAGTTCATGCGCAAGGATTATGCCGGCCACAAAGTCCGGTATCTCCTCATCTCCTTCCACATGTTCAAGCAGGGCAATGACCTGCTCCTCAGGCAAAGGCCCCAAATCATCCATGCGGTATGCGCAAATCAAACGTGCCGTGACCTTGCCTGTAACAAGTATGTCCCAGGGAGGGAGGCCTGCAAGAGACCTGATATGTTTCAGCAAACCTGAGACGAGCTTTGAAAGCTGAAACACAAGATTCCCCCGAATATCACCTTCAGAAAAGAACTTTATGGCGTCCTCTGATACACCCAATTTACGCCCAAGGGCCTCAACTCTCGCAGGGAACAATGCCAGCACGGTGTCGGTGTATTCATGCGAGAGCCTCATACAGCGGTCAAGCGAGGCCTTGAGTAAAAGGATGTCCTCCCTGTCTGAAGGATCAAAAACAGGTTTCAGGGCATTGGTCCCTGATTCAATGGCGCTGCATTCCTCAGGCCCTATGCTGCTAAGCCGGAGATTAGCCACTGCAAGGGAAAGGACACCGAGCACCTGCGTCCACTGTAATTCCTGCCTGTCGGCCCCATTTATCAGACTGCTCAAAAGCATAAATGCAAAATCTTCAAGGCCGATGTCAGCGAGCATGAACTCCTGGGCCATGGAGCCCTTTTCACTCAAGGCCCTTGCGAGGAACCTGTGCCTGAGCCTTGTCAATATTTCGAGCGCGCTGATTTCATGTTCAACAGACGCATCCCGGGTATTCTTTGCATGAAGGAATTTTCTGATAAGGTTACCGTCTTCGGTCTCGGATTTCCTTATCATTGTATCAAGGCGTTCCTCAAGGGAAAGGGCATTAAAGAATTCCTTCAGTTCCTCATGAAATGCTATGAACTCTCCGACAAAAGGACCGCTGTAGTGAGCGTCCGGAGCTGTGATCTTCCTGAGTATTGCTTCGGAAGTTGCAAGGTCTTCAGGTCCGGCGCACCGGTGCAGCTTGTTCTGGAGCGTATGTTTGATCTCATTTTTGAGGTCTTGAGGGATATCATTCCTGTGTGCTATGTCCCGTATCCTTGTAAGGGGCTCTGCCCTGAGAAAGATGCTGTCATAAGAAGGCAGGTATGGATATATTTTCCTTATGATAAAGGCATTGGCTGGACCGGTAATATTGCCCAGGCTGCTGTCTATGCGCTGTGCTGTCCTGGCGTGATGGCTTGGCCGGAAGTGACGTCCATCTTCACATGCAGGTATCCGTCCTGTGCTGATAAAACGCAAATATACTGACAGGTAAACGAGTTGTTCAATATCAGGGCCGGCTTTTTCATTCTCCAAAAAGCTGCCGACCCACTCAAGCTTTTCCCTCCAGCTCCTGTTACGGTTATCAGCCTCTGCGATTATGTCTGAGAAATCTTCTTTTGCAGCCATATCCAAAACTCAGGGGGTATCAAGTATTCTGGCAAGTATCCTGTACAGCCTGTCGCGGGCGTTATTGAGAAGAGAGGGGGGCAGGGGCCATTGCTCAAGGACCATCGAACCTGAAAAATTCCTCTTGACCATGCGTTCCATAAAGTCGGCAATACCGGAGGGGTCCTTTGCTGAATGGCCGGTAAACAAAGTCAGATGGCTGTCCATGCTGCCGTAATTTTCATGCAGATGCACATGCGTAACCGGCGTTTGCGGTTTTAACATATCCACAAACCCGAGGTAGTCATTCCGGGTTGAGGCGCACAGGTTTGCATGGCCGATATCAAGACACATCCCGACATGCCCTGTCGGTATGTCCTTCAAATCATGAAGCGCCCTGAACAATTCATTGAAATCCTCAGGTCCTGTAAAGACCGTGTTTTCAATAGTCAGCCTGATATTCGCCTTTTTGGTCAGGTTTATCACAGGTTTAATGGCCTTGATATAAGCAGCAATTCCCTGATCATTGTAGAGGTGGATATTGAGAATAGTTGCGCCTATGTCAAACGCAAAATCCGTGCATTTTGAGAGTGTGCCGAGCGTGTCGGGGTCCAGCGGATTTGCGGGCCAGGGGGCATGCACAGAGAGGGCCACGTCATGTTGTCCGGCAGTGTCCCTGATATATCTTCGCGTCTCCTCATCCATGTCATCAACATCCCACCCCTCACCGGTCTCCTTTTTGTCAGGGAACCATTCAAAGGCATTAAAACCGCTCGCAACGGCATATTCAAAAGGCTCCATGATCATAGAAGCTGAAAAAGCCGTCTGGTTGCCTATCCTTATTTTACTTTTCATGTCCATTTTCAAGCCTAATATAATTCCCATTTGTTTGTAAACCTAAAAGTGCATAAAAATCATATGCAACAGGCGGGACTGAATGTTATATCTGGGGCCTCGCCTGCACTACATAATACTGTCCATCCGCGTATGCGCCTTCAATGTCCTGGGGAGAATTGAAGACTTTTTCCACGATTGCCCCTATCTCAGCTATTTTGGTCATAAGTTTTTCTCTGAACCCGGTGTCCCAGACCAGACGCTCATCAGTATAGTTTAAACCGGCTTCTCTCGGTTGCTTTAACATGACACTATCATAAAGGCCTGCCCCGGCATAATCTACCAGGTCTTCACCATTTGAATCCGAGCGGAAAATAAGCCCTCCGCCGAAAAGCCCTATACTCTTGCCAGGATAGGCCATAAGTTTCAGCTCCTGCGTGTCTTTCCTGTATGTGAAGCTCAAGGCCCTTCCAGGATAGTTCCCGACCAGTGTCTCTCCAAGGCCGTTCACCACTTCAGCGTAAAGCTCGTTACTGTCGTTGTTTAAAGGATTGACCGTATGAATAACAAAGGCATAATCAGCTTCAACAACCTGCTGTATAAGCACTGCCATGAACAGGTCGTTGTGGCCAATGCCCCTTGCCTTGCGGCTCAGATATGCCCTTTCGTTCCACTTGGAAGCCCATACACGCTTTATGCACATCCATGCCTCGACCCAGTTTCCAGGCCATTGAAGTCCTGAATCGTCCATGGCCTTGCGAAGGATCACTGGCAGTTCTTCAGGTGGATCGAGCAGCAGCATGGTTTTGCGGATTTCAGCAAGCACGCTTGGGGGATCTGATTCTATCGCATCTGTAAGTTCCCGGCATTTGTCAGAGGTTTTTAGATTGTGGCCAAGGCTGAGCACCTTCTCTGCAACACCGAAAGGGAGCGCCGCAGATGCAGGGAGGTGTATCCAGTCAGGCAATTTGCCGTAAAGACTTTTGAGATTATTTGATTTGGCCCCGACCAACCCATCTCTGAAATCCTTTCCCGGGACAGCATATGAGGAAAATTCCGGCTTCGGTATCTTTCTCCGTTCAGGCTTTATTAATGGTATTGATACATTGGTTTCTACACTACCCTCCTGGAAAACCACGTCCCCTGTAGCGCTGATAACTAAATTGAGTTGGCGGCCCCTGAAAGACTTGAGATGTTCAAAGGTCTTTTCATCGTAACAGGTAGCGAATAAAAGGTGGGCATTTCTTGCGCGTATCGCCACGTGCGAGACAATATCTGTCATATCAGGGGTGATGACAGCGGTAATCCCTTCAGGCGGTTCTTCATCACCCATTACCTTGTCGGCAATAATTACGGTCGGCCTGTCAAACTTTTTACCCTGGACTGACCTTAAACTGTCAACGACTTCAACCAATCCGCTTGCCTTGCCAGGACTGATGACCTGCCAGTCTCCAAGATGTGCACTCTTTCTCAGAATGGGATCCAGGTAATGCATCAGCATTGAAAGTACAAACGCGAGTCTGCCTCGAACAATCTCTTCGCTGAAAAGGTTAACAGCCCATGAATCAGCATTAAACGCGCTGCCAAGTGATATCGCCTTTGACTGGAACAGCCTGTAATAACGGTCGCTGAATCCGCTGATCGCCCTTCCAATCCTGTCGAGCACCGACTTCGCATGTAAAGACCAGTCCAGGCTGAAACGTGGAATAGACTTAAGCCTCTCCCAGTGGCGGAAACAGGCTGTGAGTTCAACGTCATCAAACGAAAACCTGAGGTTCTCAAGCGCCAGATATGTCATTTCCACAAGCAGGTCTCCCCCGATATTTGAACTGATACTGCGCTCAGCCACAGTGCGCAGGAATTCGTCCATTGCAGCATCGAGGAAAAGCGCGTCTCGCACCCTTCTTGTGTCCTTATCATTATTCATGATATTGTTCAGAACGCGCCGTGCCTCTGTGATCCTTTGCATAAGCTCTGTCACCGGCATATTAGTATCGTCTTTGCGGTGGAGTATAAAGGTAAGCAGGTCGTTCATACCCCCATCAAATAGATATCTTGCAGCATGGACAGCGGTCGAGAGGTCTGTGCCGGAATGGACAGACTTGAGTATGCCGAGGTAATGCTCAAAGTCATGGATGAGTCCGTCTTTAATATAATGAACAAAATCAGGTGGAGTGACTATTGGCCTCTCGAAACTCGCAAGCCTCTCCTTTGTGACCCCTCCAGCCCTCAGCGTATTATAAAATGTGTCGAGGTTGCCGTTGCTTCTCAGGAATGCAAGATAGGCCTCGCATATGACTATGTCATCAGGCGTTGTATTGTTGTGTACCTTCTGGTGCCATTCTTCCATGAAATGTCCTGACACCTCTTTTATATGGTGGCGGTGCATGATATTGAGGATCTCATCCCTTATCCTTTGACCTTCCCCCCCACGACCCAGGGTTGTCATCATCAAACGCACCAGTTCCCTCGCACCTGTGTTGTTTATATAGATGTCTGTAAGTTTCAGTGTCAGGCGGTCCTGTGAATGGCTCAGTTCCTTTGGCTTTGTGTTGTAGTTGCGCTGCCAGTCAAGCTGCCTTATCGCGGAAAAGCGGAGCCAGACGAAAAGCAGGGCCAATCCTTCAATATCATTTTGGACCTTATCGGCAAGGTCGTAGCAAAGGTTAAAGCGGTGCATCAGGGTCCATGAATGACGGCCAGTCTCTGCCTTGATGATCTCGTCGGAGAACTCCGAGAGTTGCGGGGCGTCCTTGAAAAGCTCTTTGCCCGGCAGTCTTATGGAATAATTCTTGCCGTTATTATTGTCCCAACTGTTGCCTTCCGGAAAGAAAAGCACAAAGGCGACGGCTGAAAAATCTGCTTTCCTGTCCAGCCTGATCAGAATATGGCCTTTGCTGTTGGCCGCTTTAAACGGTGTCTGGACAGCACTCTTATCAAAAGGCCTTGTGCCTTCAGGCCATATCTCCTGTTGAGGGGCCTGCCATGAGGAGCAGCTATTCGTACAAAGTCCCCAGTGGAGCAGACATTCATCCTTGCCTTCAATCTCCAAAGACAACTCGATATAGTCGTCAAGTGTCAGTTTTTCAACTATAAGTTTTATACCGCTTTTCAGGACAATCTCTTCTGTTATTGGTGTCATAAGGTAAAGTATAACATTAAATATCCAAGTCCAGTCCTTGACAAGATGAAACTCACTTTGCTATTTTTCAGAAACCTTACATAAAAATATTTCGGCTGCTATTGGGGTATGAAACACATCTTCCCGGCAAATTCCTGTAAAATCGGTCAAAAGGACTTTGAAGGTCCCGCTATGCAAGCTTCATGGCCCGCTATCTATTTAAAAGGAGGATATTTATGCAACGTTACTGGTTATCTCTCCTTATTGCAGTAAGTGCTGCCTTATTTATGCTCTACCAGGACGGCGCATTTGCGGAAAGGTCTGAAAAGATAAAGGCAGGAGAAACCGGGACCACGACCGGGGAGAAAAAAGAAGAGGCCCTGAATCCTCCGACCATTCAAATAGACAAACCTTCCCTGGATAATGGGGGGACAATTACTGTTACAGGTACATCGCCTGAGGGCAAGCCGGTTTATATTGAGATATGGTCCGATAATAAGGCGCGCGCATCACATTTTGATGCTGAAGTTGACCATGACACCGGCAAAAGGCCTTATATACTTTATATGACTGATGACATGCCGGCCTATTACACAATGTTTGTTCCAAAAAGCCGGAAGGGGACCCTTGCGGAAATAAGGGAGGAGGGGGGGAAATGGAGTTTTTCAAAAGCGCTTAAAGATCTTGGCGCTGATGCTGTTTACTCTGCGCCTGCAAAGGCAAAAATAGACAGATACCAGGCGACACTGACGGGAAGCATTATAGGGTCACGCGGGGACGAGATGCCTGCAATGGATGACAAGGACAACAGAAAAAATTCAATGCAGCTTGTAAAGGCCCGCTTCGTTAAACCTGACAATGTTTTGAAGGCTGATGTCGAGGTAAATCCTGATGGTACATACAAAGCCGAGATAAAGATACGCAATGGCCTTGCGCCTGGCAAATATTATATAGTGGCCGCGCTGGATAAAAACTCAAGGAGCCAGGCTGTTTCTTTTGAAAATAATATAAATTTCCCGCTTGTTTATCTCAGCAATGCAGGGACAAGCCTGAACATTTTCGGACCCTTCTTCCTGACACTGGCAATAGTTATTTTCGGGGTCCTCATGGGCGCTGGAGGCGGATTCATTATGAATCCCCTGCTCGTTTCGATATGGCCTCTTCCACATACTCTTGTAGCGGGAACGGTCATGCCGACAGTGCTTTTTTCCCAGGCAAGCGGCATCTATAATTACTCCAGGATCAAATTCATAAGCTGGAAGCTCGGTATCGCAATCGGACTTGCAATGGTGCTGGGAGGCTTTATCGGCCCCAAATTGACCGAGCTGATTACTCTTGACCAGTTTAAATTTGTATTCGGCTGGATACTGATTGGCCTTGCAGGCCTTATGTTCTGGCAGACCACGCCCGGTTATATCGAGAAGAACAAGAAAGAGCAGGCGATCCTTATTGAATTCAGGAAAAGGGCCGAGGAAGCTGCCAGGTCAAAATAAGGTTACTCCTAAGGAGACATATATATGATAGTAGAATTCTGGGGACATGAATTTAAGATAAATGTTGTTTTAGGTTGTATAGGCGGG
>Ga0209211_10000284_pt1 | contig 111579 bp, 102 predicted proteins | sample RifGroA2_FD_183992 | JGI IMG/M metagenome (GOLD analysis project Ga0209211, IMG submission 183992) | Groundwater microbial communities from Rifle, Colorado, USA - Groundwater A2 (SPAdes) (version 2) | ecosystem: Environmental > Aquatic > Deep subsurface > Groundwater | place: Rifle, Colorado...
CAACAACGATTCGTTCATTTCATTCCTTAGAGATGCGTTAAGACCCTTAATCCACAGAAAATGGCATCCGACAAACCAAATCTCTCTCTTCTCACGTCGGCAACTGGAAAAACTGGGGTCTTTTTAGAAATAGCAAGATTTGGCCAAATGGCGGCTTTTCCCTATCCAAAATTTTTACAAAAACAAATCTGCTTTATCGTTAACCAATTCAGCGTCTATCCCCCAAAGGTCCATCCATGTAAGTATTTGAGTATCTATTTTATCATTTATATCGGTAGCAAAACAAGAGGCAATGCCGGAAGAAGTCCCGGGAGTTTTAAAAGATAGCCTTTTGCCAACGACGCGTTCGCCGGCTTGTTCACGCAACATTTGAATTACAGCCTGTTGCTTAAGCGTAGGCTGGCGATCTTCAAGCGTTGCACTTATTCGACTTTGCGCTTGCTCTGCAAGACCCGTTAATTCCGCTTCCAGATCCGAATCCGTTACTTCCGCGTCTCTCAAATAAGCTGAAAAATCTTCAAGAATTTTAGGTTCCCTATAAGCGACTTTTGCTAAAACGTCTCTCAGCAACGTTGCGACATTGCCTTTATTTCTTAATAAAACATTGGCAATTATTTCACAAAAAGACTCTCTATCGGTATTGCGAGGCATTTGTATTCCAAAAAGCGCTTCTCCAAATACAACGTCGTCTGAGTTTATTAACATAATCATTCATTGTTAGACGTTAATAATAACAGACATTAATAATTATGTCAAACCTTAGACTTTGGCCTAAATCTTCCTCATTGGTGCCACCGAAATCGCAAGTTTCTTAACCCCAATTCTTGGATCTTCAAAAGCAACAGTTGCGACACCTCCGATAACATTCAGAACGATTCCTTTGCCAAAAGTGGCATGATTGATTTTATCGCCATCTTTAAATTCGGAGCCTTCTTCAATTCTTTCAACCGGCACCGGTTTAAACGCTTTTCTATCCATGCTGAATCCTGCGGAAAATTCATCAGAAGTCGCCCCAAAATATTGTTCCGCGATACCTTCGGATTCTTTTTCGCGTGAGAACATGCTGTTTTCCGGAATGTAATTTTTCTCAACAAGCGCTTCATCAAGATATTCCAAAAATTGCGAAGGAGCATTTGATTTATAATCGCCATATAAAAGTCTTTCTTGCGCAAACAATAAATACAAAACTTCCTTTGCCCTTGTGCAAGCCACATACATCAATCGTCTTTCTTCCTCAAGTTCGCCGGCTTCAATCAAACTGCGAACATGCGGAAAAATTCCATCTTCCATTCCCGCGATAAAAACATAAGGAAATTCAAGACCTTTTGCGCCGTGAACCGTCATCATCGTCACCGAATTTTCTCTTTCATCAAGGTTGTCGGCCTCTGCAATAAGTGAAATTTCCTCAAGAAATACGCGTAAACTCATGCCCGATTCAAGGCTGTCATATTTTTTCGCAACAGAAATAAGTTCGCGCACATTTTCAAGCGCCGCCTCGCCTTCCGCCGTATTATCATCAATAAATTTTTTATATCCGCTGTCTTCGATAACGTGTTTTATAACGCTCGCCGCATTATTTTCCGAATTTATTTGCTGCAATCTTTCGATTCCTTTTGCAAAGTTTTTCAAAGATTCTTTTTTTGCAGTCGGGATGTCTACGCCGCCATTTGAGCCGCCCAAGTCATTCGCGATCATTTTGATCGCTTCAAAAACCGTCACATCATTTTGTACAGAAAAATTTTGTATAGCTTCAATCGTTTTTGCACCGATATTTCTTGGTGGAACATTAATAATTCTCATCATGCTAACCGTATCGCTTGGGTTTGTAATAACGCGTAAATAAGCCACAATATCCTTGATTTCTTTTCTACTATAGAACTTTATTCCGCCAATTATTTTATATGGAATTCCGAATTTCAAAAATACTTCTTCAATCACGCGTGATTGCGCATGCGTGCGATACAAAACCACAAAATCGTTATATCGCGGATCTTCATAAGTCTGCAATCTCGACAAAATTTCTTCGGAAATAAGTTCGGCTTCATGCATGCCATTTAATGCTCTCCAGATCCTGATTTTTTCACCATCGGCGCGTTCAGTCCAAAGCTTTTTATCTTTGCGTTTTTTATTTTTCGAAATCACAGAATGCGCCGTATCAAGAATCTGTTTTGTTGAGCGATAATTTTGTTCGAGCTTCACAATTTTGGCATCAGGATAGTCTTTTTCAAAGTCCAAAATATTTTGAACAGTCGCCCCGCGCCATGAATAAATGCTCTGATCGTCATCTCCAATTACAGCAATATTTTTATATTTATTCGCGAGCAAATTCAGTAAAACATATTGCGCTTTATTCGTATCCTGATATTCATCCGCGGAAATATATTTCCATTTTTCCTGATAATAAGTCAGCAAGTCCGGATGTTTTTGAAAGAGTTCAACGGCTTTCATAATCAAATCATCAAAATCCATCGCCTGATTTTTATGCAACGCCTTTTGATATAAAGGGTAAAGTTCGGCTACAGCTTCTGCGAAAGTCGAATCCACAAAATCATGATAAATTTCCGGTCCGAGAAGTTGGTTTTTTGCGTTTGAAATTTCAGAAAGAACGCTTCGTGGAATTATTTTATGCTCATCAACGCCCTGATCGCGCATTATATTTTTCATCAAAATTTGCTGATCGGATTCATCATAAATAACAAAACCATCTTCAAAATCAATCATATGCGCATGCTGCCGGAGAATTCGCAAACATATCGAGTGAAAAGTTCCAACTGTAGGCATATCCGCAGATTCATGCCTTGAATAAGTGGCTTTTCCAAGAAGTTTCGCAAGTCTCTTTTTCATTTCTTCAGCGGCCTTATTCGTGAAAGTTACCGCTAAAATATTGTTCGGAGAAATTTTTCCGATTTCAATCATATGTGCAATTCGATGCGTGAGCACGCGCGTTTTTCCGCTACCGGCGCCGGCAAGAACGCACATCGGTCCATCAATGTGTATAACCGCTTCCTTCTGCTCTTTATTTAGATTTTCAAGTATGTGACTCATAGTGTATCTATTTTAGACGACAAAACTCAAAAACCAAAGGTCAAATATCTAACAAATTTCTGACACGGGGGACGGAGGCCGAGGGTGAATCAGATAAATTTTAGGTTTTGATTTTTCGAGAGCAAAAATCAAAACCTAGTAATGAATCGCAATCGGCGTCCCAACGTTTGTGAAGTCATAAACAAAGCTCGCGTCTTCAGGAAGCAGTCTTACGCATCCATGACTGACAGGTCTGCCAATGTGGTCAACAGCTTCTGTCCAAAGTGAGTCGTCTTTAAACCATTCAGTTGGAGCTGATTCATCCGGTTCAAGTTGCAAAATTCTGTGGCGAAGTTTCGCGTTTCCGAGACTTGGAAGAGCATGCAGTCCCGCACCTTTATAGAAGGTTTGCCATTTTGGCATAATATAAGGAGTGCCGCCACCGGCAATTCTAACTTGTTGTTTAAATTCAATTTTATAGTCTCCGGTTGGAGTTGGTGTGGCAATAGCGCCGGTTGAAGTTTTGAAAATTCTAATCAATTTATCTCCAATTCTTACATACATTTTTTGTTCCGATAAATCGACTTCAAGCGATTTTGGAGCGCTCAAATCAAGTTCGGAGAATTTCATAGAAATAGGGATGAGTTCCGCTTTTTTAGCTATATCTTCTTCTGATTCAGACGTTTCTCCAACGTGAAAATCAACCATGATTTCCGAATCCTTCATCCAGGTTCTATTCTCAATAACGAGCGCGAAAAATTCACGATAAATATCCGCTTCAAAAGGCGCCGTCACTTCAAATTCAAATGCCGCGATTTGTCCAGGATCAATTTTTTCATCTTTTATCATTATACGATTGCCGTTCAAAAATGCGCTTTGTCTATCGAGTGAACGAGTCGTTCCAAGGCTTACAATCGGCACATTTTGGCAATTTGTATTTTCTGAAAACCATGGAATATTCCCGGTATTTTCAAAAAATAAAGCCATGCGAAATTTTTGATTTGACGTAACTTTTAAGCCAAGTGTATTTTTGATTGGTCTAGCGGAAAAAACTCCTTGTGCAGGCATTTCAAACGAACACTCGGGGCTTCCGGAAAGTTCCAAAGCAGAATCGGTGCTTGGCGTAACTTCTGGAGTGACGGCCGGTGTTAAAATTGGAGCCGTAACAGTTGGTGCAACTTCTTTTTTATCTTTAGGTGCGACAACCGGTGAAGCTTCCAAAGTAGGCGCAGCAGGTTTTTTTGCAGTATCTTCATTTAAATCAACCTCAAGAACAGCAGGTTCAGATGTTATATCAGAATCTAAGAAGCTTGCCTTTGAATAGTTTTCAGATGGTCTGGAAATAAATCCAATCAATCCGCCTACTACAAAAAGGATTGTTACAACTGCTATTATTTTAAATATTTTTGATTTCACTTTTTGTTTATTTTTAATTTTAGTATACTAAATTATAATACAAAAAAACAGAAATGTCAAACATGAATTTATAAATAATTATAAAAATTCACCTTAACTAAAAAACAATTTTAGGATTCCGGAAGATTAAGGGTCAGGGGGAGGTTTAAAATATAAACGCTAAAACAAATGGGGATTTGTCGCCAGAACCAAGAACTATACTAAGTATACTACTTTATCAGCTTTTGCACCTCTTTTTGAAAACTTTCCAAATCTTTAAAATGTCTATATACGGAAGCAAATCGAATATACGCAACTTCATCAATTTTTTTCAATTTTTCCATGACGCCTTCGCCAACGGTTTTGCTTGGCACTTCTTTTCCGATTCCCGCCCATTCTTCTTCCAAATCGTTTAATAAGCTCTGGATTTGCTCATGTGTGACAGGCCGTTTTTCGCACGCACGCCAAATTCCGCGTTCCAGTTTTTCTCTATTATAAGGCTCGCGCGAGTTATCCTTTTTTATAATGATAAAGCTCGTCGCTTCGATTTTTTCAAAAGTCGTAAATCTATATTTGCATTTTTCGCATTCACGTCTGCGGCGTATCGATTTTCCTTCCTGCGTCTCGCGCGAATCAATAACGCTTGTATCGTGAAATTTACATTTTGGGCATTTCATGGCTGTATTTTAGCATAAATTCTTTGATATTCCCTCCCCGCAAACGAATCCGTCATTCCGGCAATATAATCTTTAATCACAACCGCACGTTTTTCGCCCTTATCAATCCACTTTTGAATATGCGGTGGAAGCGTATTCGGATCGCTGAAATAAGCCTCAAAAAGACCTTCAATTATTTTCATTCCGCGGTCCATTTTTTCACGAATTCGCGGCGACATATAAAATTCTTTCATCAAAAATGCACGCAATATTTCCATTTCTTTTTCCATTTTTTTGCTAAAACTCACAATTTCGCCTTTGAATTTTCGCACATCAGTAAGGCTATTAATCCCATGCTTTTTTATATTTTTTTCCGTTTGATTTATCAGGTCATCAATCATCAAGCTTATCAATTTTGATATGACTCTTGCACGCAAAACATTTCCTTCCAAGCCTTTTTTATACGATTTTTTGGCTAATTTAAGCGCACTATTCCACAGCACCAATTTCTCCAATTTCTCAATTGTAAATAGTCCAGCACGAATTCCATCGTCAATATCGTGATTCATATATGCAATTCCGTCCGCCAAATTCACAACTTGCGCTTCAAGATGCGGATAAGATTCAAATTCAATGCCGCGCTGATCATATGCGGTTTGGTGCTTAATCAAGCCATCGATCACTTCTCGACTCAAATTTAATCCCGGAAAATTCGGATAAAGTTTTTCCATAAATTCAACAGTTCTGCGGCTCTGCGCGTTATGCTCATAATTCATTCCAAATTTTTGCATTATTTTATTCAGCGCCTCTTCTCCGCTATGTCCAAAAGGCGTGTGTCCGAGGTCGTGCGCGAGTGCAATTGATTCCGCCAAATCCTCATTCAGCCCAAGAGTTCTTGCAATATCACGGCTTATTTGAGCCACTTCCATGGTGTGCGTTAAACGGTTTCGAAAATGATCGCCTTCATAAGCCAAAAAAACCTGCGTCTTTTCTTGCAGTCTGCGAAACGATTTTGAGTGAATTATTCTGTCGCGATCGCGTTGAAAACACGTGCGATTTTCATCATCTTTTTCTTTATAAATCCTGCCCAAAGATTTTGCACTTTTGCACGCATATGGCGCAAGCGTTTTTTCCTCATTCTTCTCGAGATTTATGCGCTTAAGAATCATGCCTTAATTTTAACCGCCTCCTCTTCCCTTTGCACTTGACAATCAGGCTTATTTATATTACTATAATACCCTATAAATTTAAATCATGACTGTAAACCCAGAAGCATACCAATCAGAGCTGGACGATACCGTGCACGTTATAGAAATAAGAGGCGAAGCTGGCAATGGTGCCGGTCAATTAAAAAAAGCATTGTTAGGTTTTGCAAGTTTATTTACTTCAAGAGCAAAGACTGCAGTAGGAGATTTGGAAGAAGTTCGAGATGCACCAATCATTGCGCCTTTAACGGACGGTGAAAAGAAAAGGCTGAAAATGCTATTTCCTGACGGTTTTGAAAATTCCAACTCAAAACAAAGAAATGTTGGAAACTGCTATTATTTGGCGGCTTGGCGCAATGTAAAGAAACATCAGCTTGGAGCAAAAGTGATCGCAAGTATGTTGGCAAGAGTAGAAAGAGCAGGTTGGGATGTAGAATTCCCAAACGGGCGAAATTTTTTAATCGGTGACAATGAAGAGCTGGGATATCAGATGGTGCCTGACGAAAGAGGGATAGAGCGCAAAAGAAAATCAGTTGATGGGCAACGTGGAGATGTTATTATGGAAAGAGCATTTGGAAGACTCAGAAAAGCTGAAAGAAATGTAGGAGGCGAAGCTGGTCAAATGCATACAATGGCAATAATTGTTGGAGGATTCTGTAGTGAAGTTTTTAAAGCATTTTTTGATGACATTGCAAAAGAAATAATAGACATAGGGTCATATCAGCCACTCGCAAAAACACCCGTTATTTATAGATATAAAGATCGAGCTTTAAATGCATTTAAAGAGCAAGCTGCGCATCCATCAAATTTTATTTTTACAGCAATTACGCCAAACGTTAAGACTCCATATTCTATAGAAAACACAAATCGTGAAAATGAATTTGATGACAAATTTTTATACTATATGGATCCGGAAAAAAGATTTCCATGTCGCCACGCTTATTCGATCGAGTCGGTTGATTTGCGTTCTGAAACTCTTGTAATTGTGAATCCTTGGAACACGGGAAGGTTGAAATATAGAATAACTTTTGATAAATTTTTTGAATATTTTAGTAAGCTTGAAGGCGTTGAATTTGATGAGCAAAAAGTAATTAAAAAATTTCCTGAAGTTGTTTTTCAGGGAGATTCGATTGATGTTGACGAGCCACAAGAATTAAAGCCGGGACTCAGATATTCAATAAGAGGATTGGGATACACAGTTGTTAGATTTAGCGGCGAATTAGGTCCAACGGTCATGGCACGCATAAATTCAGACGATGAATTGGAGTTGGAATCAAGCGCAAGAACAAAGCATAGAATAAAAAAAGGCGAATGGTTTATAATCTCAAAAGAATTTATGGCCGGGCACAGACGGGTCTCTATCAATCACGCAAGAATAAAATATCTCGGAGATGGAGAAGTAGAAATTCGCGATAACAATTCAACAAACGGTACAGCGATAATTGATATTAAACACGTAGATGGGTATGTTCCGTCGAAACGCCTTATGCCGGGACAAGAAGAAATTTACGAAATGCATAATAAGGATATTGAGATCGTTTTAGCTGATACGGTAACGCTTTTGTGTGTGCGTAGAGAAGGTAAAATATTGGTATTTCAAAAGGGCAGAGTTGCGCCAATAGCGGAAATGATTCCGGGGGACATGAGGATTATTGGATGCAAAGAAGTTCTTGATTTGAAAAAAAGAGTTTCAAGAGTGCACATCGAACTCCGAAATCTTAATGGGCATTTGTCGGTTCGCGATGTTATGTCAAAAGGCGGAACGGTCACAAGAAAGGTGAACGAGAGAGAGGAGGCGATTGCGTCTGCTCCCGATTCCGAACCTGAATAAATTGCCTCCGTCTCCTTGATGCCGGCGCGTGATATAATCATTCCATGAAGCTCTCAGAATTCATTCAGCGTTTTCTTGAAAATTGCGAAGTTGAGAAAAATCAATCTCCAAAAACAGTTCGCAATTATTCGCATTATTTGGGGAGATTTTTGGAATTCGCAGGAGATATTGAGCCAAAAAAAATCACGCTTGATAAGGTCCACGATTTTAGGCTTTTTTTAAATCGTATAAGGGATAGAGCGGACGGACAACTTGGCATAAAAACGCAGACATATCACATAATTGCGCTACGTGCATTTTTGAAATATTTGATAAAAAACGATATTGAAACTCTTGCACCGGAGAAGATCGAACTGCCAAAAATTCCGCAAAGAACGGTTGAGTTTTTGGATCACGATGAAATCGATCGCATTTTCAAAGAAGTCGACACTTCAAACATTTCCGGTTTGCGTGATATTGCGATTTTGGAAACACTTTATTCAACGGGTCTTCGCGTCAGCGAACTTGCAAAACTTGATCGCAAGAATATCGATTTCAAAACAAAAGAATTTATGATTCGCGGAAAAGGCAGAAAACCTCGACTTGTCTTTTTATCTGATCGCTCTGCGGAAAAAATTCGCACATATCTTGAAAAACGTGAGGATAATTTTGAACCACTTTTTATAAATTTCAAGCGCGGAAGCACTGCCGAAGACATTACTCTTGGCGAAAAACGTCGCCTCACAACCGTTAGCATTGAAAATATTGTGCGCAAATATGCAAGAAAAGCGGGAATTGTAAAACAGGTTTCGCCGCATACGCTTAGGCATTGTCTTCAAAAGGACACACGCATAATTTTAAACAATAAAATATGCTCAGCGGAGGAGTTATTTTTATCGAAAAATAAATATATTAAAAGTGTGGATTTTATTACAGGAAAAATAAAAGATAAAAAAATACTTCAAAGGTTCAAATATAAAACAGATAAACTCATAAATATACAAGCTGACGGTAGGGAGTTGATTTGTACGCCGGAACATAAGCTATTCACAATCGCGGAAGATGGAATACGTGAAATTCAAGCTAAGAATTTAAAAATTAATGACTATGTGGCCGGGATAAAATATATACCGAATTTTCCTGAAAATAGAATCCTTAAGCCTGATTTATGGAGATTGATCGGGTATATACTTGGAGATGGGGTTATTAATGAAAGATTTAGGGGTGTAAAAATTTACGATAAAGATCAGGAAAATTTGAGGTTTTATTCCAAAATTTTTAAACGCAATTTTCAGAAAGAACCATTTATCAAACAGCGTAACGAAAATTCATACGAATTGATTTTTTACTCAGTGGATTTTGTAAAATTCATTAGACGGTTTGTGCCACGTTCAATTTCAAAATATAAACGAATTCCGGTAAAGCTTTTTCAGGCAACATCAGAGGAAATTCGAAGTTTTATAGCAGGATTTTATGATGCGGAAGGGAATAACGGCGATAGTATAAGGATATTTTCTTCAAGCAAGGAGCTTTTAAAAGATTTACAAATGTTATTTATAAGGATTGGAATAAATACGCACATTTTAAAAAGAAAACGTCTTGTTAGGCTTCCACAAGGCAAAATAATATCAAATATAATATACACGCTTCACGTTTTAGACGCTGATGAAAGAAGAAAATTCAGGCATATGATCCCGACTTTAAAGAATAAGGCTTTAGAGCAGAAAAATATTGAAAAAATCGAATACGATAAAATTCCATCGCAGCCATTGATGAAATTGTTACTCGATACGATAAAGGAGAAAGGTATAACAGGGATGCACCAATATATGGAAAAAAAACACATGATTAAGCACCTTAATCGCTATAAGCGCTTGGCAACAACGAGATATTCATTATTAAAAATACTAGAAGGGGCGAAAAAGTTTAATAAAAATGGAGAATTGGATCTTTTAATAACAATAATAGGCTCGATATGTGAAGCGAAAAATGTAATATGGCTTAAGGTGAAAAAAATCGAGAAAACAAAAGCAAAAGAAGATGTATACGATTTTAGCGTTGATGAAACGCATAATCTTATAACGGATGGGTTTGTTTCACATAATTCTTATGCCACAACTCTCCTCCGAAACGGCGCAGACATCAGGTCCGTTCAAGAAATGCTCGGCCACGCCTCAATCACAACCACTCAAATCTATACGCACGTCACAAACGAGCGTTTAAAAGAGATACACAGGAAGTTCCATGTTTAGGCTGGACTTTTAGGTTATTTTATGCTAAAATATTAAGATAATTTTACGTTATCTTAAATGCTAAACGTGGAAGAAATAAAAACAAAAATTCGTCGAATTTTCAGTTCTATCTATATTTTCAAGTCGGAAGAGGTGGATGGCTTGCTTGTGAGAATAGATAAAATGTCCATTAAAGGGCTCGAGGAAGTCCTTAGGCTTGCTGAATCAATAAAAGAAAAGCAGGAAGAATTTTTAAAAGAAATGATTGAGAAAGATAAGGATTTTTTGCCGGGTCTCAAGGGCGTTTTGAAGAGTAATACAAAAAAGCTCATGGAAGCGGAAAGCGATAAAGATAGCGCCGAGGCCGATAAGCTTATTGAGGATTTTTTCGATAAAAACTAAATATGTTTGATATAGAAAGAAGAAAATTTGTTTATTTCAGCGGAGGTCCGGAAGGGGCCGATATATCCTCGGAATCCGTTAAAGGATTGAAGGATAAAAAAGAAGCCGGCGAACAGAAGGAACTGGACGTTGACTCTTTGGTTGCGGATTCAAATAAAATACTTGAAAAACACGAAGAAGAAATACATAAATTACCAAAAGATTTTCAAAATGCATTACATGATAACGTAGTCCAATATTTTCTTGCTTCAGCGGATAGATATGATGCCAATGCGGAAAAGGGCTTAAATAAAGCCGAATTCGGAAAATATAAAGCGGATATGCTGCAAAAATTGCAAGAAATTGTTAAGAAATATGCGCCAACAGAGGAAGATGAAAAGGAAAATAAGGAAAAAGAAATGGCTGCGCGCAAAGCCTTGAAATATGCGGAAAAAGGCATGGAGGCACAAGATACAAAAATAGAAGATGTAAATTTTGACGAGGCAAATCTTAGTTCTCCGGAGGGTATTCAAGGGGAATTTACAAAGTTTAATGCCCAAAGCGGAGATATGCGCAAAGAAAGCGCAGAAGTTTCGCAAAGCTTTGCGGCTTTTCAAAAAACTTTAAAGATATTTAATGAAAATAAAACATACATTGATCTTTTTTCAGACAGTCCTGAGCTTAAAATTCTTCAAGATAGGCTTGAAGGATTAAAGCAAAAATTTGATCAAAAAATACAAGAAGTCAGGAGTAAAAAAGATAAAATAACTGCATATGGCAGAAAAATAGAAGATGCTACGGCTGCTCTTAGGGGAGAAAAAATTAAAGAAAGAGACCAAAAATTAAAAAATATTGATGAGAATAGTACGGAAGCGGATAAGCAGAAAATGAAAGACGAGGTTAGGTACGGACAGCTTCAACAACAGCAAACAAAGCTTGGTGCGCAAAGAATTAATTTGGAAAAATATCGCGATAATTTAACACATCAAACTGAGGCCGTTGATGAAAAAGAAAAAAAGACACAAGTCGAAGCGGAAAGTTTAAAAACCTTTAATGAGCACCTTGAAGATGCTGTGGCGCAAATCGATCAGGCTCTTTCCGGAGACTTGCCTGAAGAGCAAAAAAAACAACTTGAAGAAAAAAAGAAGTCCATTTTGGATCGCAAAGGTGGTATTGATGATGCATTAAAAGGCAGTATCTCACAAGCAGATGCCGCATTAGATGCAAAGAAAGCGCTTGAAGCAAAGAAAATCGAAGCAAAAATGGGTTTGGACAATGTGAATATGTATTTGGAGAAGACGGTAAATCCGAGTATGGAAGACGTAAGTTCATCAATAAAGGAAATCGAAATCGCAAAACTTAAAAACGGTACGGAAAAAGAACAGGTTCAGGCGGAATACATGGACACAATGAAGACTATAGATGATATGGATAGAGCAGTCGCAGACAATGTCCTTGAAAATAATTTGGCAAATACGCAAATTTTGAATGGACTTGAACAGCAAAGAAAAGCTTTGGATAGTGTTGAAGTGGAAAAAGCGGGAGCTTGGGAGGTGACAGGAGGAAAAGTATTTAGCACAATTGGCGAAGGAATAACACTTTTTACAAAGGATCTTTTATGCGAAACGCTACTCGATCCATTTAGCAAAATGGTAAAAAGAGCTACGAAAGATATTCCGGGCGTGAACTTTTTAGTTGCGGCGGGATGTGCTGTAACGGTAGATCTCGTTTCAGGCGTAGTTGAAGGAACGGGCGAATTGATAAATGGCGTTAGTCAAATGCTTGCCGATCCGGTCAATACGGGTAAAGGCTTAGGCGCACTTATTGGGCGTAATCCGGCCACCGGAGAATGGTCTTTTTCCAATGCCGGCAATGCATTAAAGGAAATGGGTAAAGCAATGATAGCTTTGGAAGATTTTGAAAAAGGACATGTTGGGAAGGGCATAGGTAAAGTCGCGCTTAATGTTCTTCTGACTGCAACAGGTATTGGCGCAGCAACAAAAGGTGCGGAAGCCGCATCGGTCGTATTAAGAATTGCGGCAAAAGAGGCCGCAAAAACAGGAGTAAAAGTCGGGGTAATGACAACATTAAAAGCCGGAGCAATTGGAGGTGGCGTATTTGTAAAAGAGTTTGCTGTAGGTCTCTGTAAAATACCAAAAGGCGCTTTAATTGGAGTTGGTAAAGCCCTTAAATCTATTCCACAAATCGGTAAAGGCGCAGGCGCGGCGGCAAAGTTATACGCTGAATTAATAGGAGAGGGAGCAGGCAAACTAGAAGCAGGGTTAAAAGCCGGATATAAGGGCGCGGGTGAAACCGCAAAAGCGGTTGTAGAAGACGTTAAAGCTATACGCGAAGCAGGGTTGAAAGGAGCTGCGGAAGGAGCTAAAGATGCCGTAAAAGGAGCTTATTCCGGCGCTTTAGAGAAAGGGAGCAAAGCGGTTAAAGACATTAAAGCTATGAAGCACGAAGGAGGTTGGGCGAAAACCATTAAAGAAGGTATTGCAAATAAATTTAAGGAAGCGAGGAGGGATTTTAACGATAGAAAATTCAATGGTTTAGTTAAAGACGAAACAGGCGCAAAAATAGACATGGTAAAGTACGAAAAGGATTTTGCTGAATATGAGCAAAGCCTTTCAGAAATGGTAAAAAGTGGGATTAAAGAAGGCGATGCCGTAAAAGCACTTTTTAAAGAAAATCCTGATTTGGTAATGAAAGCATTCAGATATGAAAAAGCGGAAGCAAAGCTCGCAAAAGCACGAGAAGCAATCGAGGCAAGAATATATACAAAAGACGTTAGAGATTATACAAATTTAGAAAGTTCAGTTAGTAAGTACGGAGATGACTGCAGTGATATGCGTAGAAAATATAAAATTGATCCGGTTAAGAACGACGGGACGACTATGAGAATGAAAACAACAGGAGAAGCGCTCGAAGAAGCTAGGGGTAAAGCAGTGGCAGCAGGGACGACGAAAGATATAGAAGCTATAGATGGATTGCTTGCAATGGAAGAAAAGCTTGGAAGAAAATTAGACGCATTTAATGATCTTCATTTAAGAATAAAAAACAGAAGAAGTGAAAGTCACAGTTGGGCAGATGATGCCGATTTTAAAGCGCACGCAAAAGAAAAAGGTATAGATGATATTTTAAGGCTGGAGCCTGAACAATTAAAAGCATTAAAAGAAGAATTCCTTCAAAAAAACATGAAAGAATTTATTGAAAGATCAGGATTGGATATCAACATGGAATTAAAAAGAATGGACCAGTCGCTTTATAGACCTGAAAGCGGGATTAAAAGATGGGATATCGACGGGTTAAAAGCTATGCCACCGGGAGAAATACAAAGCGCGATGCATAGCCACTTGGAACAATTTACAAAAGGTAAAAATGCTCCTTTAAGCAAAGACGCCGCGAGATTAATGGAAGGACGACTTAACGATGTCATGGAAGCCGCATCAAAAGCGGGCGTTTCATCGGAAGACATACTGGTGATATTAAATGATAGCGCTGACAAGATGATCTATCAGACAATGGAGAGCTTCAAAAGACAAATGCCCGATCATGGTATACGCCATATATCAGGGAATATCAGAGTTAGTGAAAAGATTATGGACGCTTATGAAAAAGCATCAGAAGGAAGAATAGTGTTTACGGCAGAGGACAGATTGCAAATGATGCTTACGCAAATAAATCACGACATAGGATATACATCAGCAATAGATTTGAAGGGGTTTACAGGTACAAACGCGCATCCAATAATCAGTACACAGTTTTTGGAGCGAAGCTTGGGAGAAGGGGTGGAGGCAATGAACAATGTATATGGAGGATTATTTGGACCGGAAGGATATGGGCGTATGAAAAGCGCAATATTAAATCACGATGGGCTTGAAGTTCTTAGAGTGGCAGGAGCCGCAGAAAAGGAGGCTGCGTTCTTGAACGTAATTAAACTTTCCGACAATTTAGCATTATTTTCATTCGATAAATTGCCCGAAGTTTTTATGCGAAATCCGGATTGTGCAAAGTTGCTGGGTCAAATAGAGCAGGCCGTAAAGAATGGAAGGCCTGAGTTATTAGGGCCGTTAAAAAACCAAATGAGAACGCAAATTCTCGATATGCAAGTGAAGGGACTTGTATCAAGCAGTGAAAGTAGAGGTTTAATGCAAGCTGTGGACGAAGTGAATTCGGGAATGACTGCTAAAAAAAGCTTAGGTACGCTTGCGGGAGAGCATGGGGACGAGGTGGTGGCGTTTACAATAGGTAAAGATGGGGAGTTGGTACCAACGCTTCAGCTGAAATCAAGCCCGGCATTTGAAAAAATAGAAGAAGCATTAAAGACAGGAGATAGGGCTACGCTTGATGCCGGAACTCAGCAATTTATGGCAATCATGAAAGACTATGCGGAGAATAATAATTGTATAGTACAAATTGTAAATAAGGACGGAAGTATTCATGCTATCAAGCTTTACGGAAAAATGGATGATGCAACCAAAGCAGATGCTTTGGCAAGAGTGAAAGAGGCTATAAAAAGTGGCGAAACCGTGGAACTTGTAAAAGATGGAAAAGCTTTAATGAACGTAGATTTTGGGTCAACTGTAGAGAGAGGAGTTGCGGGAACAAAAGCGGGTTTGACGAAAGAAATAAGTGGAATCGATGCGAAATTGGGAAGAGGAATTACAGTAAAGGAAAGAGCGGCCCTTCTAAGGCAACGAGAATCGTTATCAATGCAATTGCATCAAGCGGAAACCTTAGATGTTGCAGAAGCTATATTGAAGAATACTGAGGAAATAAAGCAGTTAAAAACAGTTGGTGAAATTGAAGAAGCTCAAAAAAATGTTGTTAAAGCCAAAAAAGCTTATGCGGAAAATCCAACCGAGGCAGCGAAAGAAGCGTTGGAAGGAGCAAGAGCGGAGATGCTGGAGACTACTAATCGGTTAGTAGAGTCTTTGCCGGAAGACTTGTCAACGCGGGTGTCCAGAATTATCAACGAAGCAGGGGCCGAAGACGCAAAGCTGCAAGCTATAAGCGAAGTTATACAGAAGGGCTATGACACGGTATTTAATAAATACAACATCGCTAATCAGCTTGAGCGCGATTCAGTATTGCATCAAATACATAGAGTTGGAGAGGCTGATGATGCGCAAAGAGCAACGGGCGCGGGGTTTAAAATTTAAATATTAAATTAATTTTTAAAACAAAATATATATGGACGATAAAGCAAAAACATCACCAGACTCAACCCTATTAGAAGCGAAAATGCTGGCGCATAGAAAATTCGTAGAAGAATTAAAGGTGGATGATAAAAGACACGGAGGAGAAGTGGCAGCTTTGATAGAAGATTTAGCAGAAAGATATCCGGATGGATGGGAAAGCAAATTGGATGCAATTATAGCCGAGGCTAAGAGGCTGGAGGCGGGCGGGTCGGCAAAAGACGCAATGCTTTATTTGAGCGGTATAATGCACGAAATCGACATTCGAAAAACCAAAGAAAAATTGAGGGATAACGAGGGTGATAGGGATAGAAAGGTGGGGATAAAAATGGCTTTATATGATATGTATAAAGGTCACATAACTGTGAATGGCAGGCATTTTGCAAGCGTTGATAACGCTTTTGTGCCGGGTTGGTGGATGAGCGAACAGGTGGAAAGAGGAGAATATGACGAAATTCTAAGAAGAATAGGCGGAAGCAGGGAGGCTTTTACGAATGCTTTAAATCGAGACGCAAAGAGCGATCTTAATGCATAGTTAAAGGTGCATTAAATATATGTGCACAGGAAGTTTCATGGGTGACTAGTCTGCAATTCTTGTTATGGACTTGCCACCGCGTGGGCGCATGAACGGTGTTCCGCTTTTACTTATTTCTATGCTACCAGCTACATGATCAAGAGCATCGCCTTTATCATCCGCTTCAGGTTCTGATTGGTCGGCACCTGTAGCAACGGCACTAGGAGCTGCAGCCGCTACTTGTTGAAATACAAAGCGAAGTCCTGTTTCAAGATCGCCAAGCGCAGCATCACCGATACCCATCGCTCCTTTTCCTTCATTTCTGCTGACTCTATCCATAGCATGAAGATTTGCATCAGCGGCAGGTTTTAAAAGGAGACCTCCTGGGCCAACGTGCGCTACAAAAGAAGGTGCTGCAACTACTTCACCAGCTTTATAAGCATGAGGTCGAATTGTCATTCCGTCAGCTGCGTCTGGTGATTCTGTGTGGTTTGGTCCTAATCTTGTCATATTGTTTTTAGTTAAATTATTATTTCGAGGGTCAATTCTAGCACCTATTATATCATTGTCAAGCATTTTTGGACACAAGATTTTTTTCACAAAACAATTCATTAGATTTAAAGTCAAAAATCAGCTAAAATTCAAATTGCAGATCGTTCAAAAAGCGACAACATAATCTACAAAAACATTTATGATTAAATTTCAAAACATCTCAAAGCAAATCGGAAAAGCCAAAATTTTGTCAGATATAAATCTCGAAATTGATCCGCAAGAATTTTTGTGTTTGGTTGGACCGTCCGGTGCAGGAAAGTCAACATTGCTTCACCTCCTTTTGGGCGCAATCAAGCCAACGGAAGGCTCTATCATTGTTGATGAATACATCGTAAATAAAATGAAAGAATCGAGCTTGAGTGATTTTAGAAAAAAAGTTGGAATGGTCTTTCAGGATTATAAATTGCTTCCGCATAAAACGGTTTATGAAAATGTTGCTTTTGTTTTGGAAGTTTGCGGAATTCCGGATGAATATATAAGGCATCGTGTTCCGGAAGTTTTGAAACTTGTGAATATGCAAAATCATGCGGACAAATTTCCAAAAGAACTTTCCGGTGGCGAAGCTCAAAAAACGGCTTTAGCTCGGGCTCTTGCGCACATGCCAAAATTGCTTATCGCGGATGAACCAACTGCAGATCTTGATCCTGAAGCCGCGGCGGAACTCATCGATTTATTGCTTAAAATAAACAACAGCGGCACAACCGTTATTCTTGCGACGCACAATAAAGCGATTGTTGATAAATTGAAACAGCGCGTTGTGGTGCTTAAAGAAGGGAAAATTGTGAGTGATAAAAAATCCGCCGGTTATGACGACTAAACTAAAATTTTAAAATTCAAAAATACTATGGCGACATATAAAGAATCAGGAGTTGATATTTCACTCGGCGATAAATCCTCGGAAATCGCATACGCAGAGGCAAAAAAGACGTTCAAGAATCGCAAAGGAATGATTGGTTGTCCGCTCACGATGGATGGCGGATTCACGGGCGCGCTTGATTTCGGCGATTTTTATCTTGTGCAAAATGACGATGGAATCGGTTCAAAATTCAAAATTGCTGACGATATTGGAAAATACGATACAGCCGGTTATGACCTTGCGGCAATGGTTATTGACGATGCGATTTGTGTCGGTGCGGAATGCATCACGGTTTCAAACACGATTGATACGGAAAAAGTTGATCCTGTGAAAATCGGAAAAATGATGAAAGGTCTTTCCAAGGCTTGTGCTGAACAAAAAGTGGTTATTCCGGGCGGCGAAATTGCGGAAATCCCAAGTATGATAAAAGGTACGGTTTGGAATTCAACCGCTGTCGGAATCGTTGAAAAAAAGAAATTTATTGATTGCAGTAAAGTTCGTCTCGGCGATGCGCTTATTGGACTTTACAGCAAAGGATTCAGATCAAACGGGTTTTCGCTCGTTCGATATGTTTTGAAAAATGCATTTGGCGAAAATTGGTATGGCAAGAAATTTGATGCCAAAAAAACTTGGGCGGAAACGGTTCTTGAACCAACACAAATTTATCATTCCGCAGTTTTGGAACTCGTCGGTCGATACAAAAAACCTCGCAAAATTGACGTTAAAGGAATTGCGCACGTTACTGGCGGTGGAGTTCCGGGAAATACTTGCCGTATCTTTAAAAAAACGCATACAGGAGCTATTTTAGACAACCTTTTTGAACCTCCAAAAATGATGCTTGAACTTCAAAAATTGGGTAAAGTCTCTGACGAAGAAGCTTATACGGTTTGGAACATGGGTACGGGAATGATTCTGTGCGTCGCTCAAAAAGACGTCAAAAAATCTCTCGAACTTTTGAAAAAAGGCGGTGTCAAAGCGCAGGTTATCGGTCGCGTCACAAATAAGCCGACAATTGAAATCACGAGCCGCGGACATAATAGCAAAGGCAAAAAACTGAGCTTCAAAATCAGCTAAAAGGTCGCAATCCCCCCTTTCTAACACGTTTGACAAATCTATAAAACTGTAGTATAATTTTAGTAGTATATAAATAAACAAAAACAAATATGAACTCAACTTCTCCATATTCAAACGATAAAGTTTTGTGGTCTGAAGATGTAGCGGCATTAAACAAGGCGGATAAAGGGCATGTAGTCAATAAGCTGAATAGAGCCTTAACACAAGCTAAAGCGGATCCTCGTACAAACGAGCACCTTTTGACGCCGGGCACGATTGAACAGGTAGTCGCAGACGCAATAGAAGTCGGCGATGTTGATAGGGTGTTAGCAGGCATGACGGATGTTATTGGAACAAGGCTTGGAATGGCAGCCGGTTTTAATCAGAAAAGAGGAGAAGTTCTTAAAGCCATTGCTGCTTGGAAAACTGAGCATGCAGATGAATTAAAAAAATTGAAGAATGATTCACCAAGATTTCAGGAGAGCCTTATGCTCATAAAAGGAAGGCTTGAAGGGCTTAACAGAAGAGAATTCGCGACAATTGCGGAAGCAAAATTAGCAATGCTTCCAGTGGCAAGCGCAATTCGTACTAGTAATGCACGATTTATAAAACCAGATGAACCAGGGAGGTTACATAGATATACGGTTACAACTGCAAATCTATCGTTTGAAGGAAAACCATTCACGTTAAAATTATCAAGAGTCGGGAGCGAAGATAGTCCAACGAAAGTGTTAACTTTGGATTTTGAAACAAAAACAGGAGAAGGTCCCGATATTAATGCGCTTTGGGATATGGTGCGCAAAGACGAAAAAGAATAAATATTAGAAAATAAAATATTAACAAAAACAAATATGACTACTCAATTAGGCTCCGGTACATTTCTTTTAGCGGACGGTCCGGAAAACCCAAATAGATATTATCCAATATCAGAATCAGGCAAGGGCGCAGAGGCATTGGGCAAGGCGGATAAAGACGCTGTGCTGCAAAAAATGGACGAAGGACTAAGACGGGCTTCGTCATATCGCCCGGGTACCAGCAATGTAGATCTAGAGCTTGGAGGGATTGAGGAAGCGGTTATGCGCGCTGTAGAAATAGGTGAGGTGGACAGGTTGTTGGGTTTTATGACAGAAGCTGTTGGGAAGAAGCTAGGCGCAGCAGCCGGTTTTAACGAGAAAAGGGGGATTACTCTTAGAGCTATTGCTGAATGGAAGGTTCAGCATGCGGATGAAATTCAAGCATTAGGAAAGGATTCGCCACGCTTTAAAGCGGGTGTCGATTTTATAACAGGCAGGCTCAAAGAACTTGATGGAAAAAACTTTGAAGACATGGCAGACGCAAAATATATGATACTTAGAGTGAAAGAGAGTATTACCCATCATAATGATGTTTATGTAAGGCCGGAAAATAAGGGAAAGCAGGAGGGAAAAGTTGAAATTGCAAAAGTGACACCATTATTTGAAGGTAAGCCGTTTGAATTGACGCTATATAGAACGGGAAGCAGCTCAAATCCAACAAAAGAATTGGGGCTGGATATTGATGAAGAGATATTGAGCGGGATGAATAAGGCAAAAGAAGATGAAGAGTAGGCGTAGCGATTTGGCGCCAACTTTCTTGTCACAAATTTGTTAATTTTTTGTTAAGAAATTTTTATACGCCGTTCATGTGAGTGCGATAAAATTTTCGCATGGAAAAATATAAATGCATCTATCCAAGCGAATTTCCGGCGGCACTTAAGCATATTTCAGATCCGCCAAAAAAGCTTTACGTAAAAGGCAACCCTGAAGTTTTAAATAATATTTCAGTTGCGGTAGTTGGTACGCGCAGACCGTCTTTGTATGGTCGCATGCAGGCCGAAATTATTTCCGATTTTTTATCAAAAAATAATGTGACAATCGTTAGCGGCCTTGCAAAAGGAATCGACATTTTGGCGCATCTGCAAGCCATAAAAAACAATACGCCAACAATCGCGGTTCTTGGGAGTGGTCTTGAAAATATTTATCCGCAAACGCATAAAAGATACATTGATGAAATCGCAAAAAATGGCGCAGTAATTACAGAATACGAGCCGCTTGAGCCACCAATTAATTTTCATTTTCCGGAAAGAAATCGTATAATCGCGGCGCTTTCAGAGGCCACGGTTGTGATTGAAGCGCCCGAGCAATCTGGCGCAATAATTACCGCACACCTTGCTGTGAAAATGGGGAAAGAAGTTTTTGCCGTGCCGTCAGATGTTGATAGGCACACCGGAAAAGGCTCAAATAAACTGCTTCGCGACGGTGAGGCGCATCCGCTTCTTTCTCCGCATGAAATTTTGGAGAGTTTAAACATTCAAATTCAAATGCCATTTGGGGACGGAGGCACGCAACTTTTTGGATCCGGCCAGCAACAACTTTTGCCACATCTGACCGATAAAGAAACCAGAATCTATCGCACCCTTTCAAGAAAATCCGCTAAAACAATTGATGAAATTTCTGCATCCACAAGCCTCTCCGCGCAAGAAATAATGATTTCAATTTCATTTATGGAAATGCAAAATTTAATAGAGCGATACGGCGCGGGATTTATTAAGAAATAAATTTAAATTTGACTTATTATGCTTAATTGGTTATAGTTTTAAACCTAAATATTAATATTTATAACATGGGGACATCACCGGATTCACCGGATCCATTGGATCGACAAGCGGAAGGAGGAGGGGAACGAAAAGAAAGCCTGGAAGCTGCTTTTTTACGCATGCATCCTGGAGCTACGATTATGACTCGTGACGTCTACGGCCATTATTGTGAACCAGGGTCGAGTATTTATGCAAATGAGCGTACCTCAGCAGATTTTAATGCACGTATGGGGAGGGCAAGAGTAGGTTATTATTTAGATGCAAATACGCGAAGAGTTACAGAAGTAATTGAATGGATTGAAACATGTAAGGTTCGCGGACGCTTCCTGTGGGTTAACGATCTTTAAGCCCTTTACGAGTTCGTAACTCTAAATACTTCCGCCATCGTTGTAGCGCCTTCAATAACCTTCAAAATTCCATCTTCTTGCATTGTAGTCATGCCTTTTTTGCGAGCGATTTCAAGGATTTTAAAGGCCGCCATTTTATTCAAAATTGCTTCCTTAATTTCGTTATCAATTTCAATCATTTCGCAGACAACAACGCGTCCCAAATACCCCGTTTTGCTACATTTTTCGCATCCAATTGCTTCAACAAGTTCAGTTGGCACAGCCACATTCAAGTCCGGTCTTGCGATTTTTATAGACTCAAGATTTTTTGAAATTATTGCACGATCAGAATCGCTTATAGGTTTTTTCTGTACGCACGCAGGGCAAACACGTCTTGCAAGTCTTTGCGCGATAACAGTATGCAAACTTGGCGCAATCATAAATTCTTGAAGTCCCATATTCACCAAGCGTGGGATCGCTTCAATCGCCGTATTTGTATGTAAAGTACTGAGCAAAACATGACCCGTCAAAGAAGCCTGCGCGGCCGCATTTGCCGTATCAAGATCACGTATTTCACCGATCATTACAACGTCCGGATCCTGTCTGAGCAATGTTTTTAACCCTCCCGCAAAATCATACCCGCGCTTAGCATCAATTTGACTTTGAACAATTCCTTCAAGTCGGTATTCAATAGGATCTTCAAGTGTAATTATTTTTGTTTCCGCATCGTTAAATTTCGTGAGCAAAGAATAAAGAGTTGTCGTTTTACCTGATCCTGTAGGCCCTGTAACAAGCACCATTCCATAAGACAAATTTGCCAAATTATTCATTTTTTCAAGATATTTTCCTTCATATCCAAGCTCTTCAAAAGTCGTAAAATGCTTTCCACTATCAAGCAATCTACATACAAAACTTTCACCAAATTCAGTTGGAATGGAACTGACACGAACATCGATTTTGCGCTCATTAATCGCAAAAGCATATCTTCCGTCCTGTGGAATATTCGTAATATTTAATTTCATTTTACATCTATACTTCAACTGGTTTGTCATGTTTGCATAAGCCGCATTTGAAACATGAAAAATCGTATGCAAAACACCATCAATTCGAAATCTGATGCGCGTATCTTTTGCTCCGGGTTCATAATGCATATCCGAAGCGTTTGTTTTTATGGCACCAACTTCAATAATATTAAGCGCTTCCTCGGAAGTCATCTTCTCGACTTTTTCTTTTAAATCAGCCAAAACTTCAAGCTCTTTATCATAAGCTTGGCGCGTTTCTGAAACCGTTGTTTCCAGCTTTTTTTCTGTGAATTTTTTGTGATATTCATACATCTTTAACCCATCTACGAAACTGTCATCAGAAGTAAGTGCAAGATGAAGAATAAAACCCTTTGTTTTCAACTCGTCCATCAAAGCTTTCGTTTCAGCCTTTTCAGGATCAACGATAGCAAGGCGCAAATCATATCCAACTTTCAAAAACGGAATTGCAAAAGCATTTTTTGCAATGTCATAATCAACGATTCGAAGCAAGTCCGGATTGATCGGAGTTTTGCCAATTTCGACATATTCAATCTTGAGCTCTTTTGCGCGCTCTTTAATTTGTTTTTCTTTAAAATCGCGGTTTATCGAAGTCAAAACCTTATTTACGTCTTTATCATGTCCTTCTCCATGCTCGTGCTCAGACGCAATGCCAATTGAGGCGCTTGCAGGCGCGCTAGGCGCAGCTGCCGCAGGAACAGCCGCAGTTTGCGTCGAATTATCGCCGGTTGCGCTTGAACTCCCACTTACCGCGGTATTTGTCGCTGATATTTGATCATCAGGCATTTTTGTTTTTGTTTAACTTTATCCAAATATTATATCACAAAAACCCCGCTTATACAAGAGCTAAGGGTTGATTAAAGTCTAAACTAAAGCTCGAGTCCGTTACGCATATTGTGTCTTTCTTCGGCCCTAGGATCGAATTTTTCGCAACCCATTGGTTCAATTCCAACGCAAATCTTTGTAATAAATACAAAACGAGCGGCGATTTCAGCTATAAATTCACCGGTTTTCATAACACGATTAATAGCTCTGCAGGCGTCAGGGAAAAACGAAGTTTCTAAATGTTCAGGTCTCATATTAAGACAATTATCAATCTAAAGCCGACAAAAGGATATCTATAGAAGACGCCCCTTCATCGCGGAAAATAGTAGCATTAAGAATGGTCGCTAACGACGCAAGTCCGATTTTAACAGGTAAATTGAGGCATCTTTCGCCTACTCCAAGGCCTAGATCGATTGCGCATTTCGCATCAGCTGTTACGTTATCAACCGCAGCATTTGCTTCATCGCCAAGGCTTTTAATCGAGCCAACTAAGGCCAAAACAGCATGTTCTATGGGCTGTTCTTCGTCGAGTTTTTCATTTACAGCGGCCAAAACACAGGCAGTGCGAACATTCTCCACGATTTGCGCGCGTACATCTTTTTTTAAAGTAGGTAATCTTGAAGCGGCTCTTTCAGCGTCAAATAGGCAAGCGACTCTGTCGCCAACTTCGCTAGATCTAACCGCTTTTAATAGCGATTCTCTTAAAACTTCTTCAGCTTTATAATGCCTTGTATTTTCCATTGTAGTTTAGTTATTTTTTTCTGCAGGAAACACTCTTGCGGCAATACTTTTAGCAATATCAAAGGCTTTACCGGCAAGATGGTCAGCTACATCAATTATTACATAGCCGAATCCTTCATTTTCCACTACATGTCTGAGGTCATTTATTGGGGAATTGTTCATGTTTTTATTGTATTAATTTTTACGGACCATTAATTTAACACAACAAAAACTATATGTCAATACTAAATTCAACGAGCCAACTAAGAGTCAAGAGGTTCGGCCTCAGGCATTGGTTTGGCGCCAAGTTTTGCTCGAATTCCGCCAGATACATAAGAAAGTTCTTTACGAATAAGCCGTAAACCTTCTCTGCTCAAAGCATACGCGTTTGCCGCAGTCATTACAGCAGCAATAAGCACATGATCAACCAGATCCGGGTTGCGGTCTTCGCCTTCTGAGGGGGACGAACTCCCATTGCGTCTGTTTTTTGTCATGTAAATTTATTTTACGTTTTTCAACGCTTCAATAATTTGTTTTGCATCTTCTGCGCTAATTTCAGGAACGCCCATCAAGTCTTTTTCACCAAGGCCTTTAATCTGTTCTGTAAGCGAAAGATTTGCAGCCGCAAGCTTCGCAACGATCGCAGGATCAAGTCCGATTTCAGCGATATTTGGCAAAACCTTCTTTTCATCAACTTCAACTTTTGGAGTAATTTCCGCAATATCTTTGATGTCAATTTCAATGCCAACAAGTTCAGAAGCGAGTTTTACGTTTTGTCCTTGTTTGCCGATTGCTAGAGGCCTTTGATCAGTCGCAACATAAACCGTTGCGCGTCTGTTTGCATCGTCAATATTGATTTGGCTGATTTTCGCAGGAGAAAGCGCCGCTTTAATATATGATTCCAAGTCCGCAGACCATAAAATAATGTCCAGTCTTTCGCCGTGCAAGTCGTACATAACGCTTTTTACGCGTACACCTTTTTGTCCAACGCATGACCCAATCGGATCAATTTTTGGATCATTTGAAGAAACGGAAATTTTACATCTAGTGCCGGGGTCTCTTGAAATTCCTTTGATTTCAACAAGTCCGGATTTGATTTCAGGGACTTCAAGTTCCATCAATTTTCGAACCAAATTTGGATGCGTGCGTGAAATCAAAAGTTGAGGTCCTTTTGAAGTTTTTATAACTTTATCCAAATATAATTTGATTCTTTGGCCGTTTGTATATTTTTCACCCGGGATTTGTTGATCATAAGGGAGTCCGGTTGTGAGTTTTCCGTCCAAGCTGATATAAACATTTGTGCCATCAACTCTATGAACAACCGCATTGATAAGCTCATTTTCACGATCCTTGAAAAGTTTATACATAAGTTCGCGTTCAGCTTCCTGAACCCTTTGCAGAATAACTTGTTTTGCGGATTGTGCCGCGATTCTTCCATATCCGACAGGTGTGACATCAAATTTGACTTCATCATCGATTTTCGGATCCTTCTTGTATTTTTTGGCTTCCGCAACGGTCATTTCAAGTTCCGGATCCTCGACTTTTTTCACAACTTTTTTCACAACATAAACAATCGTATTGCCGGATTCATTGTCCAAATCAACGTCAATATTTTGTTCTTTGTTGCCATAATCTTTGCGATAAGCCGCGCGTATCGCAGCTTTAATCATGTCAATTACTTCATTTTTATCAATATTTTTTTCGTCACAGAGTTGGTTAACCGCCGCGGAAAATGCTGTTTGCATAGTATTTTTTGTTAGTTGGTGTCGCTTCGCGACGTTTTGTTTATTTGCGCCTGTGTTCGCTTGTGGCGAACGGCGTGTTATAAAAAACGCAAGATTATAACTTAATCTTGCTTATAACAATAGTTTAGGCCCATTTTTGCCAAAGGTCAAGCGCAAAGCCAAAAAGTCTAGGCAGTCAATCAATTTTATTTAACATTATTTTGGAATGTAATGTTTTTGTACTAATTTGTCCACTTTAAGCCATTTTTCGCTGGTTTTATCCGTCTCTTTTTTGATTTTCCAAAATTCAGGCGCCAGGTTTTCGTTTTCAATCAGGCCTGCGTGTGCAAGTCTTTCATGCGCCTTGCACAGAGGAATGAGCGTATCCGGGTTGTGTGCTTGAGTGAGTTTGAATCTTTCCGTGTGATGAAGGTATTTGTACTTTTTTATACACCCCGGGAATGAACATGTGCCGTTTGTTTTTTCAAGCACATATTTCTCTATTTTTACAGGTACGTATTTTTTTGCGTTTTCTTGCGGGATTGGTTTTTTGGCTTCTACTTGCGCTTGATAGACTTCCATGAGTTTTCGCATAAGCTCGTTCCAATTTCCTTGGCCTTTGAGCTTGCTCAATTGATCTGCTGTTTTCGAATCAAGTTCCATTGAAATATTTTGCATTTTTATTTCAGAAAATAAGTTTTGAAATTGTCCATTTTCCGTACTAGTACGGAATTTTTGTTCGATGATTTTGGCTTCTGTATACTCTTTTTTATATTCCTTAACATATGCCTCTAATGTGTTTTTGCTCATTTCCATGGCTTTTTCAGCCCAAAAATTTGCTGTTTCTTGAGTTGCAATTGAAACAACGGGCCTGATTGCGTTTATTCCTTTTTTATCAATAACCCATTTTAATTCAGGTTTATTTTCCACTTTCTTTAAAATTCGAAGCGCATCATCAACCGCATTCCTGCTCATTCCCGCCAGCTTTGCAGCGTATTCATAGATGCATGTGAATCCATGTTTTTTCCAAATTTTATGTTTTTCTATTTCCGGTAGAAGTAGTATGCATTTTCGCATCCATTCTTTTGCATTTTTGCCATAAAAGACGAATTTCTCGTGGAGATTTTTCTCGAGATTTTGAACCTGATTTTTTTGTGCGTTTTGCGTTGAATTAATCATGTTTTCGATGTTATGTGTTTAGTCATATTCTAGCGGAAACAAGCCAAAAAATCCAGCTCAAGAAGAAAAAATCTGTTGCGAAAAATATAGTGTCATATATACTCACTTTTGGGACGGAAAAAGATTTTATATTGCTATTTTTTCTCCGAATTTTTTATTATTAAAGTTATTATAATTGGAGCAATTATCACCGCAGGGAGTACGACGAAAGGCGTTGCAAGACCGGACATTTTAAAATTTCATTTCCTTAACATAGCTCAGGCACGCCCCTCCAGCGTCCGGCGGATCAACGAAAATCATTTTTACCGTAATCGGACTTGCTTCAGAAGCAGCTTTCAATTTTGTATATTCTTCACCCGCAACTTCTTTCATCCAGGGGCTGCTTATTTTCGTGCCGGCATCGCATCCAATTCCAAGCATGTGGTAGCCATCAATTAAGTTTATCGAGTTTCCGCTTTTAACTTTAGAGTCTATCCAATCCGTCAAAACCGGTGATGTCTTTCCTGAAAGTGCAAAAAACGCGCTATTTGTCATCTCGCCAAATAATTCTTGCTTTTTAACAACCAAATATCCAATAGCATCAGTTTCGCCTTCAAGATGATCACCGACAACTTTAAGCGTATCAATTATCGCACCATTTTCATTTGTTTGTGGCGGCACCGCACTATTTGTTTCAGTTTTCACGGCGTCGATTGCCGCATTCTCTTCACCTTTTTTCGTAAAAAACATTCCCACGGCGATTATTCCAATTAAGACGATTACGATAATTATCGAAACAATTTTGTTCGATTTATAGCCGCCTTGTCCCGGCTCTTTGTCGCATCCGCAACCTCCACATCCGCACTCCTGATCAGTTTTCAAATTTTTATTGTCCATATTTTTTTGGTTAATTAATTAAAAAGCTTGTCAATTATGTCATATACAGTTTGCCCCTTAAACCCCCTGGAAGTCAAAAACATTATTAATCGGGATTTTTGTTTATCTTTTGGAACGCGCGCCAAGCTTTTCATTTTTCTTTCCGCAAGATCAAGCGCGATTCCAGTTTCATCAATCTCATTTTCAGAAAAATATTTATCAATATCTTCATTTTTTATGCCTTTTTTCATGAGCTCAAATTTCATTCCACGCACTCCCTTTGGCTTTAATTTAAGCCGATTTTCAACAAAGTCACTTAAATATTCCGTATCATTTATATATTTCAGCTCCTTAAGTCGCTCAATAACTTTTTCTATAGCCGTTTCATTTGCCACCGCAGTTTTTTTTGCCGAATCTTCCGCGTCAGCGCCATTTGCATTTTCAGCCACATCGTCAATATTTTCGCCATTTCCCGCCGCACGCCCGTACTTCTTTAGTCGCTTTCTTAAGCGCAAAACCATCTCCTGACTAGTTAAACGCCTTATGCCAAGTAAAAACAAAGCATATCCCATAAGTTTTTCATATTGCCATTTTGCAAATTCGCCCGAGCCAGGCTCGCCCGCACCATATTTAGAAAAGTTCGGGGACCCCTCACTCACAGTCCCCGAACAATGCTTAGCCTTTTTACCAAATCTCTTATAGGAGTTCAACATGAAAATCTTTTTTAATGTTGACACTAGACGTTTTCGGTTTTGCCGCCAATCTTCATAGAATCAGCCATTTTCAGGATTTCCTTTTCTATTTCTTTGGAAAGCTTGGCATTTCCGGCAAGCGCCGCGATTGAATTATCTCTTCCAAGTCCAATTTTTTGTTCTTTATAGCTATAAATAGCACCTGCACGTCTTGTGATTTCATATTTTGTAGCAAGATCAAGCATGTCGCCAAAATAGTTAATTCCTTTGTTGTACATAATGTCGAATTCAGCCATTCTAAAAGGTGGCGCGACCTTATTTTTAACGATTTTCACGCGCACTTTTATACCCAAAATTTCCTTTGCATCGCCTGTTCCGGCGTCAATTTTACCAATATTTCGAATATCCATTCTGACAGAAGAATAGAATTTCAAGGCATTTCCACCCGGAGTCGTTTCCGGATTGCCAAATAAAATTCCAAGCTTCATTCTTATTTGGTTAATAAAGATAACCGAAGTTTTAGACTTTGAGATTGCAGCCGTGAGCTTGCGTAAAGCTTGGCTCATGAGTCTTGCTTGAAGACCCATGTGTGCATCGCCCATATCACCTTCAATTTCAGCTTTTGGCACCAATGCTGCAACAGAGTCCACCACGATCACATCAACTGCGTTTGAACGTACCAATGTTTCCGTAATCTCAAGCGCTTGTTCACCGCTATCCGGCTGAGAAACGAGCAAGTCCTTAACTTTAACTCCGATTCTCTCCGCATAAACAGGATCAAGCGCATGTTCAGCGTCAATAAAGGCCGCTGTTCCGCCATGTTTTTGTGCTTCCGCGATAACGTGTAATGATAAAGTTGTTTTTCCTGAGCTTTCAGGTCCAAAAATTTCAATAACGCGTCCGCGTGGTATTCCGCCACCAAGCGCAATATCAAGAGACATTGAACCGGTGCTGATAGTTTCAATTGCTATTCTTTTTCCTTCGCCCATGCGCATGATTGCGCCTTTGCCAAAGTTTTTTTCGATCTGGCTGAGAGCGAGTTCAATTGCTTTTTGTTTTCCACCGGACATTTCTGCCGCCGCATCATCTGCAGCGCTTTGTGAATGTTGTTTTGGTTCCGCCATAATGAATTTGTTTAGAGGATAAAATTATATATTTATTTTGTAGACCAAGTATAGGTGAGCGTATACTCACCTGTCAATAGAATTTTCAAAGTACGTATTTATGCGCATAAATAAGACAAACAAAACAAACGTGCACTAATTCTAGCACGTGTTTATTAAATTTTTCTAAACAGATCTTAACATTATTCTAAACTGTATTTTGTCTATTTTGCTGCATTTTCAACCGGCACCGGCTTTGAATCTTTTGCGACTTCAACCTTTGGCGCTTCCTCTTCTATGTGAAAGTATGTGGCAATGCTTTTTTCCGTTCCAAAAGCCACATTTTTAGTTTTGCAAATTCGACATTTATAAACATATTTTTTTCCAAACGCACGATCCGCTTGTACGATTTTCTCGCAATCTTTGCAGTAAAACACTATCCCTCCCCAGTTGTCTTCCTCTCTCGTCATACTAAATTTTGATTATTGATAATTGAATTTTAAAAATTGAATGTAAATTGTAAATCGAACCTTGTGTTTTACATGTTTGGGTATCTTGAATCTTGATCGACATTCTCTGATTGTTTCATTGCAGTTTCAATGTCAACAACTTTTTCTTCTTCAACAACATTTTCAGCAACATTATTGTTCAAACTTGTATGTTGTCTTGTTTCCGTAATATCAATCAATGGTTTTGATTCGGCTTTTGTATCCCATTTAATGTCAGTTTTTCTTCTTTCAAATATTCCACCAATCAGCATAAACCCAACACCGATAAACGCCGCAACCATTCCAAATCTAAATTCTTTCAGCATGATATTTACGCCAAATTTTGCATGAAAATAAACGGAATTCGCAAGAACGAGCAAGAATAGATCAAACGCTGCAACCATAATATGTGCCATTGGCAATTCAATTCCAAGTCTTGCGACTTTATCTTTCCATTTTTGAGAAATCATGGTCAAAACAGTCCCGGTTCCAAGCAAAAGCATGATGACTCCAATCAAATAAAGCGGACCTGTTATTCCAAAAAACCTGTCGCCGGTTTTAAACGCGTCAATATCCTGATACCAAGGCAAAAATACGCTTAAGGCTGTGATAAGCCCTCCAAGAGCGATAAGTTTATTTTCAAAAGGCATCTCGGATATGATTTGAGATAATCTTTTTGTAGGCATAGTAATTTTGATTAAATCCAAATAAATAATACCGTAAATCTAATTAAAGTAAAGATAGGGACGGAGGTAACCTTGTTCTGTTATAATTGCATCATGAAAATTGCAGTCGACTTTCGCGAAGCTTCAAAGAAAGATAAAACAGGTAAAGGTTGGTTTGCTTATAATTTGATGAAAAACGTTTTCGAACAAGACGCACATAATCAATATATTTTATATACCGATTCAACCCCATCCGATTTCCCAAATTTCAAAAACATCGAATTTCGCTTAATAAAAAGCAAATCCATATTCTGGCATCTAAAGGTTTTGCGCGATTTAAAGTGTGAAAAGCCAGATTTATTTTTAGCTTTAACGAGTTTTATAATTCCCGCACTTGCGCCAAAAAATTTAAAAACAATTATTACGGTTCACGATTTAGTCGCATTTTTATTTCCTGTAAAACACAATCGAAAAGCCGTTTTAATTGAAAAGCTAACTCTCAAAAAAGCGCTTAAAAAAGCCACAAGCATTATCACGATTTCAAAAAGCACAGAATCGGATTTGATAAAACTTTTTGCAAAAAAGATCAAAAATTTATCTGAAAAAATCACAATAATCCCATGCGCCGCATCTGAAAATTTCAAAAAACTTTCGCCGACCGAACAAAAAAATCTGGAAAATTTCAAATATATCCTTGGTGTCGGAACGCTCGAGCCGCGCAAAAATTTTGAAAAACTTATAGACGCATTCAACCTCATAAGTAAAACATTTCCAGCACTTCGACTAGTCATAATTGGCGGCAAGGGTTGGAGTTTCAAAAAGCACGAATCTGAGCGAATTATTTTCAAAGGATACGCTACCGAAAAAGATCTCATTCAGTATTATAATTCCGCAGAAGTATTTATTTTTCCATCTTTATATGAAGGTTTTGGAATCCCGCCGCTCGAAGCGATGCAGTGCGATTGCCCCGTTATTTCGTCAAACGTTTCTTCAATGCCGGAAGTCATTGGCTCTGCAGGTTTGCTCATAAATCCAAACGACGTGCACGAGCTTGCAGAAGCCATAAAATCTGTTTTGACTAATCAAGATTTAAAACGTAGACTAGTCGCAGAGGGGCATATTCAATCGCGAAAATTTTCATACAAATCGTCCGCACAAAAATTAATTAAATTATTCAAAAAAATCACATGAGCAGACTAATTAAAAATATTGGAATAATTGGAAAGAAAGAATTTATCGAACGTGCTGATTTTATAAAAAATCTGCAAAAAATGCTCGAATCTTGCAAGTGCAAACTTGTTTATACAAGTGAAGTTGCGGACAAGAAATTTCTTGAAAAATGCGACTTAATTTTGACGCTTGGCGGCGACGGAACCGTCTTAAAAGTTGCACGTACGATTGCCGGATTAAAAAGAAAACCATACATGCTTGGTGTCCACATGGGTAATGTCGGTTTTTTGGCTGAAACAACGCCTGAAGGCGTAGAAAATGATCTCAAAAATTTTATAAAAGGGGATTGCAAAAGAGACAGAAGAAGGCTCTTAAAAGTTGAAATTTTTCGTGGCACTCGTAGTGTTTTTAAATCCTACGCACTTAATGATGCGGTAATAAACCAAGGCCCATTTGCAAGGCTTTTAAATTTGAACATTCAAGTAGGCGACAAATTAATGTCGGAATTTCGTGGCGATGGAGTGATTGTCGGCACAACAACCGGTTCAACCGGTCACAGTCTTTCAGCCGGTGGCTCAATTATTCACCCAAGGCTCAGAGCTTTCGTTATCACTCCAATGATGTCTTCATCTCTTTCAATGCGTCCAATCATAATTCCGGACACAAGAACAATAAAAATCGAACTTTCAGGCAGAAAACCACTTCAAACCGAAGTTCGCTTAACCGTCGATGGTCAAGACTCATTTCAAATTCAATTCGGCGACAGAATCGTCGTAAAACGCACAACTGAATCAATCACATTTCTTCGCAGAAGAGACACAAATTTCTATTCCACTTTAAGGCACAAGCTTGGTTGGGGCGATACGATAAAATAATTCTACGTCGTGCTCGACGCCTTCACTCCCTTATCTTTTATGCTTGCCTGTCCTGCGGAAAGTCTTGCGATTGGCACTCTATAAGGTGAGCAACTGACATAATTCAATCCAATTTCATGACAGAATTTAACAGAATCCGGATCTCCGCCGTGTTCGCCGCATATTCCGATATCAATACCAGGTTTGACGCTTCGTGCTTTATTTACAGCCATTTTCATAAGTTCGCCAACACCTTCTTTATCAATAGATTCCGAAGGATCGCGTTCAAAAATACCTTTATCAATATATGCGCCCATAAATTTTCCAACATCATCACGTGAGATTCCATAAGTCGTTTGCGTGAGATCATTTGTTCCGAATGAGAAGAAATCCGCAATCTCAGCCAATTTGTCCGCAATCAAACATGCGCGTGGCAATTCGATCATTGTACCGATTTTATAATCAAAAGTTATTGCATCTTTGTATTTCGCAATAACATTAAGAACAAGCTCTTTCATAGCTTTAAATTCATTCAAATTCGCGACCAAAGGAATTTCAATTTCAACTTTAACGACCGCGCCTTTTCTGCTCGCTTCAATTCCGGCTTCAATAATTGCTTGCGCCTGCATTTCATAGATCTCCGGATATGTGATTCCCAAGCGACATCCTCTGTGTCCAAGCATTGGGTTTATTTCGTGCAAGCTGGAAATAACAGACATCAAATCATCAAAGCTAACATTCATTCTTTCAGAAAGTTCTCGAATTTTTGCTTCTTTTTCAGGTAAAAATTCATGAAGAGGTGGATCAAGAAGGCGAACGGTAACAGGCAATCCGGTCATCACTTCAAATATTCCAACAAAATCTTCACGTTGATAAGGAAGTAGTTTTGCGAGTGCTTTTCTTCGTCCCTCTTCACTTTTTGACATAATCATTTCGCGAACATTATCAATTCTTCCTTCTTGAAAAAACATGTGTTCTGTGCGGCAAAGTCCAACTCCCTCAGCTCCAAAATCCATGGCAACTTTTGCATCAAAAGGAGTATCAACATTTGTTCTAACGCGTAATTTTCTTTCTCGATCCGCAAATCCCATAATAATTCCAAAGTCTCCGCTGACACCGGCTTTAACCATTGCGACTTCTCCAAGGATCACACTTCCGGTTGCGCCATCAAGACTAATGATTTCGCCTTCATTAACAACAACATCACCAATTTTTACAGTCTTTGTATTTTTATCAACAGAGATCGCGCTACAGCCCGCAACACATGGCTTGCCCATGCCACGGCAAACGAGCGCCGCGTGCGATGTCATTCCACCCATCGATGTCAAAATTCCTTCCGCAACATTCATTCCGTGAATATCTTCAGGCGTTGTTTCTTTGCGAACTAAAATAACTTTTTCTTTTTTATTAGTCCAAATGACGGCATCATCTGCGGAAAAAACGACTTTTCCAGTACATGCGCCGGGACTTGCAGGCAAACCTTTTGCAACAACATTTTTCTTTGCTTTTGGATCGATTGTTGGGTGAAGCAAGCTGTCTAATATATAAGGATCAATTCGCATAACCGCTTCATCTTCACTAATAACACCTTCTTTAATCATTTCAGATGCAATTCGAATTGCAGCTTGAGCCGTTCTCTTTCCGTTTCTGGTCTGCAAAATAAAGAGTCTGCCATCTTCAATTGTGAATTCCATATCCTGCATATCGCGATAATGTTTTTCGAGTTTTGCTTGAATTTCAAGAAGTTGTGCATAGCTTTTTGGCATAACTTCAGCTAATTGATCGATTGATTGTGGCGTCCTGATGCCCGCAACAACATCTTCGCCCTGCGCATTCATCAAGAATTCTCCATAGAACTTCTTTTCACCTGTCGCAGGATTTCTTGTGAAGCAAACGCCCGTGCCGCTTGTGTCGCCCATATTTCCAAAAACCATTGCTTGAATATTCACAGCCGTACCTTTTATATTCGTAACTCTGTTAATTCTTCTATAATGAATCGCGCGTGAATTGTTCCAAGATTTAAACACAGCCTCAATCGCGAGTTTCATTTGCTTTAAAGGTTCTTGTGGGAAGTCGGTTCCAATGTGAGATTTTATTACTTTTTTATATTCGACAATCAAATTTTTCAAATCTTCGGCAGTAAGCTCCGTATCCAGTTTTACGCCTTTTGCGCGTTTAATTTTATCGATTTCTTCTTCAAAATGTTCATGATCAACTCCAAGGACAACATCAGAAAACATTTGTATAAATCTTCGATACGAATCATAAGAAAAGCGTGGATTTTGCGTTTTTAAAGCCAATCCTTCGACTGCTTCGTCGTTTAATCCAAGGTTCAAAATCGTATCCATCATGCCGGGCATAGAAATTGCGGCGCCACTTCTAACGCTAACCAATAAAGGATTTTTTATATCTCCAAATTTCTTGCCAAGCTTTGCTTCCAGCTCCGCAATTCTTTCATTTAACATCGCATCAAACGTTTCAGGCAAGGAGTTATTTTCAAGATAATAGTTGCACATGTCAGTCGTGATCGTGAATCCGGGTGGCACAGGCAAGCCAAGATTTGTCATTTCAGCCAAATTTGCACCCTTTCCACCAAGCAGAGTTTTCATGTCTTTATTTCCTTCTTCGAATGCGTAGATCATTTTTGAGTTTGTCATAGTGTGCTCGTGTTTAGTTAAATTTTTAGTAGACGAAACGCTCGCAGCCTTCATTGAGGTTGTGTCTTGTGTGTTTGTCATATTTTATATTATTAATAAATACAAATTTATTTCCAAACTTGGAACCATTTTTTCTTAGGAGCTTGAAGTTGCATAACTTGATGTTCAAGAAACATGACTTTGTCTTGAAGCTCTTTCATAAATCTTCCCGAATGTTCTCTTTCTCGCTGGTGTTGTTCGACTATGCCCGTTAAAAGTTTTTGAAACTCCATCATAGCTGTATAGTCGACGGAAAGTTCGGTATTGCTCTTTTCTATGACCTCCGTGCCCTTTTGACTAGTCGATTTTTTTGAAGTTTTTTGACTGGTCGTTTTTTTATTTTGACTATTCAAACCGATATTTTCTTGACTATCCGACTGACTAGTCTCGCGACTGGTCGTCTGACTAGCCGAAACAGTTTTTTTCTCTTTTATATTACTCTCTTCGCAGTTATACAATTTGGTAACATCCGCCTTATCAACCAGGTATACAAAACCTTGCGGAGTTTTTTGTCTCTTCACGCCGATCTTTTTTGCCTTAATTGCACGTCTGATCGTTTGTTCAGCCTTTTTGCTTAAAGATGCGGCTTCCTGAAGTGAAATAAAGTTCTGCATTTCATTTTTCATAAGTTCATTTTAGCGACTAGTCATTTGCCTAGTCAAACCTAAACTAATAAATTGGCTTGCCAAGTTGGACTTAAGCAAATAAAATAGGGTACGCACGAGAAAGGAAAGTTTATTTGGGTCATTAGCTCAGTTGGTAGAGCGGCTCCCTTTTAAGGAGACGGTCGCAAGTTCGATTCTTGCATGGCCCACCAAATAATAGCGAGTTTTACGGTCCGTAGTGAAGCGGACGCGTATTCAGCGTACGCGGAACGCAGAATGCTAAATGAGACCAGCAAAACCCTATCGCAAATAGCGCAGAGGCAAAGACCAGAACTATTTTTGATTCCGTATGTGTTTTATATCATTTATATATAAGATTTACATAAGAAGTATATGAGATTGATATAATTCCCATACGGATTTAAAAACGCAAAATGCAACAGGAGCAAAAGCGTTTAAAGCGTTTAGCATATTTAGAAATTAGAGACTTAGCGCACTTAGAAATTTGCTATTAATCTCCTTCGCGTCCAGCCAAAATTCCCCCAAAAATCAAAGCCAGCGCCGGCAATAAGAACCAATAATTATAAAAATTTATCAAAGTTTGAACAAGTGGGGATTGGCCTGTAAATGAGGTAATTGAGATTTTGTCCGCGCTCGCTGCTCCAGCAATAAAGCTTAATCCGGAAACATACATAAGAACAGTGCCAATAATTAATCCCGCGCTCAAGAATCCAAAAAATCCGGTCATCACCAATCGCGACGTTGTTGACTTTCCAATGTCGGAATTAACCGTAAATCCACCTCGAACCGACATGACAATGACGACGATAACGAACAAAAGTAATTTCACCATTGCAGCAGAGCTATCCGGTCCGCTCCCGGGTGATGCCGTATGTAATAATTTTATAAATGCTGCAGAGTGGCTGAAGTAAGCAGCAAAAAGATTGCCTGCCGCATCAGCGGAAAGTGCAGCAACATAAGTTCCAAGAATAATTTTTACAGTATTATTTTTTCCAATAATAAAACTATACGCAATGATTATCGCAAAGAACGCGACAATAAATAAATCCCATGACAAGGCTATATTCATAATGAGGAGGGTAAATCTTTATCAATGGTACTGCAATTGCGTGAACTTTGCAAATGTTCGCGCGTCAGGAATTAGAACCATCCTTTATCGCCAACCTTTACGCCGGTTTCTTTTGCAAGTTCGTTATAAAGCTCACGTTCGCGCTTAGAAAGTTTATTTGGAATATCAACGATAACAGTGACAAAATGATCGCCGCGTTCATTATCATTCAATTTTTTTACTCCGTATTCTTTAAGTCTGAAAACTTTTCCACTTTGTGTTCCCGCAGGGATTTTAAGCTTAATCAAGCCATAAAGTGTTTCAATATCAACTTCGCTTCCAAGGACTGCCTGCGCGATACCAATCTTCTTTTCGGTATTTATATCAAATCCTTCTCTATTGAATTTTTTACTTTGTGAAACACGCATTGTTGTATATAAATCCCCAAAATCTCCACCTTTTGTACCCGCTTCGCCTTTTCCGGAAAGCTTTATTGTTGTGCCATTATCAACGCCCGCCGGAATTCTGATTTTGACGTGCTCAACCACACGCATTCGTCCGGCTCCATTGCATCTCTTACACGGTGCCTTCGGTGTTTTGCCTTCACCTTGGCATTTGTCACACGTTTTTGACGTTGCGATTTGTCCAAGAATTGTATTGCGTACAGTTCGAACTTCACCTGTGCCATTACACTCGTCACAAGTAATTATTGGAGTCCCAGGTTCAGCCCCATTCCCATTACAAGCATCGCATTTCCCGATTTTGGTTATTTCAAGCTCTTTTTCCGTACCAAAAGCCGCTTCTTCAAATGTTATGCTGATTGTTGCTTCTATATCACTGCCGCGTCTTGGGCCTTTTCTTGATCTCCCGCGTCTATTTCCTCCTCCAAAAAACGTTTCAAAAATGTCAGAAAATCCTTCTCCGGAAAATCCTGAGAAATCAAATCCTCCACCACCGAATCCGCCTTGCGAGAATCCATCAGCGCCTCCAAAACCCGTTCCGGAAGTTCCACCGGTTGAATTTGGGTTATATCCGGGCATACTGCCATATTGGTCATAAGTTTGGCGTTTTTTCGGATCAGAGACGACCTCATAAGCCTGATTTATTTCTTTGAACTTTTCCTCAGCTCCTTTATCGCCCTTATGCTTATCAGGATGCCATTTCATGGCCATTTTTCTGTACGCGCGCTTAATCTCCTGCTCTGTAGCGGATTTTTGAACTCCAAGTGTTTCGTAAAAGTCTTTTGGCATAATTAAATCTTAATAAACGTTGCCTCGATAATCTATATCTATGATTTCAATTTCGCAACCGATTTGTCTTTATTTAAGGCTAATATTAAATCATCAACGTTAATGCCTTTGCCTTTATTGTCTCGGTTGACATTAAATATATTTCCTTTTTTAATAGAGCTTGTCTTGGCTTGTGAAGAAGTCATGTGATTTCACTTTAAAGGTGTTTTGCTACGCAAAACCTTTTATTTATATGGAGCAACCGCTTCGCTATTGCTCTGTGGTACCGCGTACGGGAATCGAACCCATGTACTCACCTTGAGAAGGTGATGTCCTAACCGCTAGACGAACGCGGCATATTTTTGAATGCAAAACGTATTATAGCGGAGCTTGGGCGGTGGTACAAGACCCATTTTATATCGCCATACATTCAGGTATTCGCAACTCCTAATTTTTACTATTTTTGCCATTATCATACATTTACAACATATCCTCTTAGCTTGTCACCTGATTTAGTGAAACATTTTGACATATTCGTAGTTTCTAGATGTGAAGCCGAAATTCATCACAAGTCATTTCCAAACCAGGTAAAACGAGATCAGACCCAGATCACTTGTTATTGACTTACAGATGAGCTTTGGCTACAATATCCGCGAACTGTTGAAGTACCATAGAAACAACGAAAATTAGGCTTACAAATCACAAAAATTCCCTTTCTTATTTTATATATAGGAAGGGCTACTATAATGAAGTACTTTGAAAATTAGGCAAAACAAACGAAAAGTAGTACAAGTTATGATTGACAAAAACTATAACTATGGTTTTATCGGATACATCAAAAAGCTCAACAGCTTCAGGTTGTCCGACGAAACTTTTTATATATAAGTTCTTACTTTATTTATTATTTTTTAACCTTATTCTACATGGATATCCCTGTTGGTTTGCGCATGCTTCGCAAGGCCGTTGCCGGTCTTAGCGTAGTTGCAATCCTTCTGAGCTTCGTGGTGGTGTCCACAGCAAGTGCTGCATTCAAAGATGTGAATAGCGGCGATTGGTTCTACACATATGTGAACCAGCTTGTTGAGGATGGCATCGTAGATGGTTCAAAGGAGTTTTTCGGCCCAACTGTAGCGGTCAGCCGCGCAGAAATGGCAAAATACATTGTCTTGGCAGCCGGTTTCACAGACAAAGATCTCGTGAATCCTGCAACAGCATCTTTCAAAGATGTTCCAACGACACATGCATTCTATAAATACGTTGAAACAGCCAAAGCACACGGTTTCATCAACGGTGATGGTGGTACAGGTCTTTATCGCCCTGAATCAACATTAAACCGCGCTGAAGCTTCGAAAGTTTTGGTTAACGCATTAGAGCTTCAGACAAGCACAGCCGGTGGACCTCATTTCACAGATGTTAAATCTGGAGAATGGTTCTACTCATTTGTCGAAACATGCTACAACTGGTCAGTTGTAGATGGTGTTTCAGCAGGTGTTTTCAAACCAGCTGACTTGCTCCAGAGAGCACAGGTTGCAAAAATGGTTGTCTTAGCACAATCACCAGTTGCAAGAGGAGGAGTTGTTCCTCCAGTTTCAGGAGTTGGTTCATTGACAGTAGCTTTATCAGCTGCTTCACCAGCCCCAACAAATCTTCCAGACGGATCAGCGTACAACAATGTTGCTGCATTTGACTTCACAGCACCAGCTGGAACAGATGTAGTCATCAAAGGTCTTATGCTTTCAAAAGGCGGATACGTTGCAAACAGCAACGTCTCAGGCATAAGCGTCTGGGATTCAGCCGGAAAAAGACACGGCAATGTTATCTCAACTTTATCAGCAGAAGGTCAAGCAAACTTAATGTTTGCCGCAGAACCAATCACTGTTAAAGGTGGTACAACAGAAACAGTTACAGTAAAAATCAATCTTAGCTCAACAGCAGGAGCAACAGCCACAACTGTTTCCTTCGGCTTAGTCGCAGCTACAGATGTTACATCAACAGCAGCAACAGTTGACGCAGTATTCCCATTAACAGGTGCCACATTCGGTATCGTTGATGGTTCGAACTCATTGGGTTCAGTTACACTCGATGAAGAAGCTTTAAATGCTTCAGGTGTCACATTGAATGTCAATGATGCTGACGAGCAAGAAATTGCAAAATTCAGCCTTCAAGAAACATCAAGCAAAGAAGATGTAAAGCTTGCAAGCCTTACACTTTATAACTATGGAAACGCTTCATCTACAGATTACGCAGACGTTCAATTGGTCTCACAAGACGGAACAGTTCTTTCAACTGTAAACGCCAATGGCCAATACGTCACATTTGACTTGTCAGCAGCTCCTTACCTCCTTGCAAAAGGACAAAAGAAGACGTTCACAGTCAGAGCGAAAATCGTAAATGGTGCTACAAAAACAATCCAGTTCGTTGTCTATAACGATTACGATGTAACCGTTACAGGAGCTCAAACAAAAGCAAGCTTGCTTGCAATTGCCGGCTCAAACGACACAGCATTCCCAATTGGTAATTCAACAACTGTATATAACAAGGTAACAATCGGTTCAGGTTCATTGACGTTCGGAAGAGATGTCACATCTCCTTCAACAGCAGTCACACCTGGTACAACGAACGTTGTTCTTGCTAAGTACTATATGAAACCAAATGGAGAAGACATGGAACTTCGCCAGATCAGCTTTGGCTTGGATCAAAATACAAGCTCAGTTGATTTGACAGGAACAGTTTATGTCAAAGTCGATGGTGCAACAGTCTTCAGTGCTCCTGCGTCTGATTATGTAGACGATGGTACTGTACAGACAGAAACACTTTCAACATATCCTACAATCAAAGCAGGAAAAACAGCATATTTAACATTTGAAGTCTCAGTATCATCAAGCGCAACTAGCTCAGATGCATACTTTGTAAATGCAGCTGACGTCATTCTCGTCAAGAGAGTGATCACAAACGATCTTACAGATCCTACAGTCGCAACATCAAATGGTTACACAGTAGCTGTAAAATCAGGACACCTTGATGTCACGACTCTTTCAACACCAGTCGCAGCATCAGCAGTTCCAGGTTCAAACAACTTTGTATTCGCAAAATTTGAATTGAACGCACAAAACTCAGGTGAAGATGTCAAAGTTTCATCTTTGACAGTCACGGACACATTGGGCGCAGGTTCAGATTATTCAGGCGTTACAAACTTGCAGATGTACGATGCAGCAGGAAATGCTCTTCCAACATCTTCAAGCACTTCAACAAATGCAGCAACAGTTGCATTCAACTTCACACAATCACTTCTTGTCACAAAAACAACACCGGTTGTTTTGACATTGAAGGGTGATATCGTTTCTGCAACAGGAACATCACACACGTTCAACATTGCAGCAACGGATGCACACATTACAGCAGTTGGTGCAACAACAGGTAACTCAATCACAGGTGCAAACCTTGATGAAGCTGGTTCAGGTCAGGCAATGGCAGTCACGACAAACGGTGCGCTTACAATGTCGCTCGTTTCCGGTACAAATGCCACACCTGCACAGAATCAGTTAGTTACACTTGGTGCAACAAATGGCACATATTTGGCATTCAGACTTACAGCTCAATATGAAGCAATCAAAGTTACATCATTCAAAATCACAGCGACAGGTACAGCTTTGAACCAGAATGATGTTAGAAATATTGCTCTTTATAGAGGCACAGATACAACGCCATTTGCTACAGCGGCACAATTCTCTTCATGCGCAGCAAACGTTTGTACATACACATGGACAGTTTCAGAAAACTTGCTTCCAGCACCGGTTGATCCATCAAGCCCTGTTACAGTTTATGTTAAAGCAGACGTAGGTGGAGAAGGTATTGCAAACCTTGGTGATGATTTCTACTTCAGCGTCGCAGACGTTGATACAGACTTCGTAGCAAAGGGTGCAGCAACAAATACAACACTTGGCGCGGGAGATAAATCAGGTACAGCATCTCCATCATCAGTCAAGTCTTATATTGCTCCATTCACAGTTGTAACATCAGCAGACACTCCATCAGCAGGTTCAACTGTTGAACAAACAGTCGCAGCTGGTACAGCTGTTGGTCGCTTCAAGGTAACAAACAATGGATCTGCACAGATCACATTGACAGACGTTACATTCACAAACAATGGATCGGATTCAGGTACGCTTGATACATACGATTTGTATGCTTCAAACGAAAACTCAAATAACTACAATGGAACGGTCTTAGCGAATGAAACAGTCAACTCAGTTGCATTCGGAGCAGGCGCAACAGATGTAACAATCAACGGTGGAGCATATAGATACCTCACGGTATATATTGGCTCAGTTGTTACGGGTCTTACAGCAGGTGATAGCTGGAATCTTTCCATCGCATCACTTGGAGATCTTAAATATAGCGTTGCAGAATCAGGTCTTGGCTATTCAGGAAATCCAGCCAACGACAATGATCTCGGCGATACATCTACAGGTCTCTACGTTGACGGCAAACCAGTTCTCGGCACAATCACAAAGAAATAATTGGTTAGCTCGATACTCTGATTAAGAGAAATTAGCAAAAAGCCCCGCGGAAACGCGGGGCTTTTTTATGTAAATGTGATAAAATTCAGGCATGAATATGTTTGTCAAAATATTTAAAGCCTTCAATGACGCCAAGGTCAAATATCTAGTTATTGGCGGTGTCGCGGTAAATTTACATGGATATCCAAGATTTACAGGAGATCTTGATGTTTTGCTTTTTCTTAACAAGGAGAACTTGAGTAGAGTTGATGTCGTTATGAAAAAGCTTGGATATAGCGAGAGATTGCCTGTATCTATAATGAATTTGAGCGATGGTGAGCAGGTTAAAAAATGGGTTAAAGAGAAAAGTTTTAAAGCTTTTACTTTTAATCCTCCCGAGCACGAGCTTTTGCAAATAGACGTTGTTATAGAGGAATCATTAAAGTTCGAACAATTTTATGGAAAAAAGTTAATGAAGGAATTTTCGGGCGTTAAAATACCGGTCGTTTCACTTGGAGACTTGATTCAAATGAAAAAGAAAACCGGTAGATCGAAAGATGAAGATGATTTGCAGGTTCTTAAACATCTAAGTCAATTATGAAAAAATGTTTAAAAATTAGGGATAAGTCGGATATTGACATTGAAACCTTAAAAATTTGGAAGAAAGCGAGCACGAGGGCCAGGCTTGATTGGCTGGAGTCAGCCTTTAAATTCGGTAAACATTTTGGACTTAAAAAGCGTTGATAGCGCTATAGTTCGAAACAAATCCCAAGCTTCAAGCTAAGCTTTTAGCTTTGACTTTTGACCTAAATTCTGGTATAATTTTAATAATAAAACAAATAACAAAAATAAAAATGGAACATTCTACGCATCATCATGCTCACGTTGTTGAGCATCAGCATCCTGAAAGATATGCTTACTACAAGAGTAAGAAATTTCTGATTGCTATGCTTGCCGCAGTTGTATTAATTGCAGGGCTTGTTATGGCTGGAGAAAAAGGACTTCTTAAAGGCCTTTTATTTAGCTCAGGAAGCACTGTTAAATCCGTGACGATAGAAAGTGTCACTCCGGCGCCTCAAGAGGTCGGAAGGGTCAAAATTACGAACGCAAACGGCTTGCCTGTTTCATTTTCTTCTTTGAAATTGGAAGACGGTGGAGCTTATGCGAAAGGCGCCGATTATAAACTTATTATCTCAGAAGCAAATTCAGAAGATTATCTTTCTGTAATTGGCCAAACAGAGCAAAACGGTTCACTCGAATTCAAATTGAACGTGAACGTTGTTGTTCCTGCAAAATCATATAAATATTTGATTGTTCAGTTGGTTAATCCGGATATGCTTCCACCAACAACGAAATATGATTTCAAAGTTACGGCTGTTGGAGAACTTGAAGTCAAATAACCAATAATTAATTTACGAAATTTACAAAGCCTCGAAGAAAATTCGGGGCTTTTTTAAAAATTGAAACTTGAAAATTGAATGTAAATTGATTCTTGTATCTTGTAAATTGCTCCGTCACGTTCCCTCTTCCCACGAATTTAAATACTTAACCTGTTCCGCAGTCAATTTATCTATTTTTACATCAAAAGAAGCAAGTGCGATTTTTGCAATATCGTCATCGATTGAAACAGGCAGTGTATGAACTTTGCTTTCTAATTTGCCTCGATTCTTTGCTAAAAATTCACACGCGAGAGCTTGTCCGCAAAAACTAAGTCCCATAACTTCGCTTGGATGGCCTTCTGCGGCCGCCAAATTGATAAGCCTTCCTTCGCCCGCGAGGTAAATCACGCGTCCGTTTTTCAAAGTATATTCATCAAGATAAGGTCTGATTCTGCATTTTTTTGTTGCGGCTTTTTCCAATTCTTTAATATCTATTTCGCAGTCAAAATGTCCGGAGTTAGCCATGATTGCACCGTTTTTCATCTCTGAAAAGTGCTCTTTTGCTATCACATGAATATCGCCTGTAACAGTTATAAAAATATCGCCGAGCTTGCACGCGTCTTCCATTTTCATCACACGGAATCCGTCAAAATAAGCTTGCAGAGCTTTAAAATGGTCGACTTCGCAAACAACAACATTTGCGCCAAGTCCTTTTGCGCGCATGCTTGCGCCCTTTCCGCAATCTCCATATCCGACAATAACAACTGTTTTTCCCGCAAACAAAATATTTGAAGCGCGAATTATTCCATCCAAAGTCGATTGTCCGGTTCCATAATAATTATCAACCAAATGTTTTGTTTTATTGTCATTCACCGCAACAACAGGATACTCAAGAGCTTTGTCGCGTTCCATTGCGCGAAGCCTTATAACGCCCGTTGTAGTTTCTTCTGTTCCGCCAATCAATTTTGGCAAAAGTTCTTTATGATTTTTATGAATTTCACTTACCAAGTCACACCCATCGTCAATTGTAATATCCGGCTCTCCTTCAATTACATATCCCAAATATCGATAATAATCTTCACGCGTTTCGCCTTTATACGCATAGACATTTACGCCTTCTTTAGCTAAATATGCCGCGACATCGTCTTGTGTTGAAAGGGGATTGCAGCCGGTTATAAAAATTTTCGCGCCACCGGCTTGTAAAGTTTCAACAAGCATCGCGGTTTCTTTTGTAACATGCAAAGCCATGCCGATTTTAAGGCCTTCCAAAGGTCTTTCTTTCGCAAATCTTTCTTTTATTTTCATGAGCGATCCCATGTTTTGTCGTGCAAAATCAGCATTTAATTTTCCTTGATCGGCAAGCGACAAACTGCAAACTTCAAACGTTTTTCCTTTATCCATTTTTATGATTTATAAATTTTTAAAATTATTTCGAAGCCGCTTTAAGAGCCGTCGTTCTATCCGTTTTTTCCCATGTGAATTCTTTTTCAGTTCTTCCAAAGTGGCCATATGCCGCGGTTTTTCGATATATCGGTCGAAGTAAATCAAGCATCGTAACGCTTCCACCCGGCGATAAATCGAATACTCTTTTTACACCGGCAACAAGCTTTTCTTCGGAAACTTTTCTTGTGCCAAAGGTGTCGATATTTATACTTAAAGGTTCCGTTCCGCCAATAACATAAGCAAGTTGGATTTCGCATTTATCAGCAAGTCCTGCAGCAACAATATTTTTCGCAATGTAGCGAGCCATATATGCGCCTGATCTATCGACTTTTGTTGGATCCTTTCCGGAGAAGCATCCGCCGCCTGTGTGTCCCATTCCGCCGTATGTATCAACAACTATTTTTCTTCCGGTAACGCCGCAATCCGCAACAGGTCCGCCAATAACAAATCGTCCGGTATTGTTGATATAAAATTTCGCGGTTTTGCTTAAAAATTTTCCACAAACAGGCTTAATCACTTCTTCGATTATGGCTTCTTTAAGCTTTTTATCGGTGACATCAGGATCGTGTTGAGCTGCAATAACAACCGAGTGAATTGAAACGGGTTTGCCGTTTTTATATTCAACCGTAACCTGCGTTTTTCCATCCGGTCTAAGCCATTTTAATTTTTTGCTTTTGCGAACTTCCGCAAGTTGTTTGGCAAGTTTATGTGCTGTAATAATTGGGAATGGCATTAATTCCGGAGTTTCATTTGTTGCAAAACCCGTCATCATACCTTGATCTCCGGCACCTTGTTTTTTCGTACCGGTTGTTCGAACACCTTGCGCAATATCAGGCGATTGTCCGTGAATAGTATTGAAAACCGCAAGAGTATGCCAATCAAAGCCATATTCCGCATTATCATATCCAATATCACGCACAACTTCACGAGCAAGATTGTTGATATCAACCCATGCGTTTGTCGTGACTTCTCCGCCAACCATAATAAATCCCATTCCTGCAAAAACTTCGCACGCAACGCGTGCATATTTATCTTGTTTCAAAATCTGATCCAAAACTTCATCTGAAATTTGGTCGCAGACCTTGTCCGGGTGTCCTTCTGTTACGGACTCCGATGTAAACATAAAATTTTTCATATATAAAAATTATTTATTGACGCGATTAATTCTAGTACAGCGGCAGAAGATATAAAAGCCAAAATCATCCAAGTTCTTTTGCGCGTTTATATGCATTTTTTATAGCCTTCTCAATAAGTTTTCCAAATTTACCTTTTTCCAAAGTTTTTATAGCTCTTTCAGTTGTTCCTTTTTTGGAAGTAACGCGAAGGCGTAATTCCTTTTCAGTTTCAAAATTTAATGCGCTCATTTTTGAAGCACCAAGAAAAGTTTGGATAGTCAATTTACGCGCAACCTCTTCTTTAAGCCCTAATTTCACGCCAGCTTTTATCATATTTTCCATAAAATACCAGACATACGCAGGACCGCTTCCGGAAGTCGCAGTAACTTTATTTATATCGCTTTCATTTTTCATTTCGATCTCTTCACCAATCGCTTTTAAAATATTTTTTACAGATTCTTTTTGCTTTGGGCTAAAATTTGGAGCAATCCAAACAGACATACTTTCATTAATCAACGCTGGTAGGTTTGGCACCACACGCGCAATAAATTTATGAGAAAGTCCTTTTTCGATTGTTTTAATTTTGACTCCCGTGGCAATCGAAACAACAATTGCATGAGCGGGAATTTTGCCTTTTAATTCGGCTAAAAACGGTTCAAAATCTTGCGGTTTTACAGCCAAAATCACAACATCAGCGCCCTTAACTGCCTCAATATTATTCATTACAGTTTTTATATTTGTGCGCTTTTTTAATTCGGTTAATTTTGCGGAATTTTTGTCGCTCACAATAACTTCGCATTTTTCGAGTTGCTTGCTTATGCCTTTCGCAAAGGCTCCGCCCATATTTCCTCCGCCAAGAATTGCAATTTTCATTTTATTTGTCATTTAGATTTTATTACTTCCTACACTGCCCACTCCCATATATTTTCCATTTATAGGTAGTGAGTCCTTCAAGCGCAAACGGTCCGCGAACGTGCAGTTTTTGGGTTGAAATGCCAATTTCCGCGCCAAGTCCGAATTGCGCGCCATCTGTAAATTGCGTTGTTGCGTTAACATAAACGCACGCCGCATCAACTTCATTCAAAAATCTTTCCGCAGATTTTTTGTCACTCGTGATAATCGCTTCGGAATGGCGGAGTGAATGTTTTTCAATGTGTGTAAGCGCTTCGTCGAGGTTATCAACAACTCTAATCGCCAAAATATAATCCAAAAATTCAGTGTCAAAATCCTGCGCAGTTGCGCGTTTTAATTTTGTATATTTTTCGTTCAGAATTTTATGCGCTCTTTTGTCCGCACGGATCTCAACATCGTGCTTTGCAAGTTCTTTAGCCAATATCGGCAATAATTTTTGTGCCGAATCCTTGTGAACAAGTAGTGTATCGAGCGTATTGCAAATCGAAACTCTGCGCGTTTTTGCATTAACAGTAATCGCCACCGCCATTTTCAAATCAAACTTTTTATCAATATACGTGTGTACGACGGATGCGCCGGTATTTATCGCGGGAATGCTCGAATTTTCAACCACAAAATTAATCAAACCTTTTCCACCGCGAGGAATCACAACGTCAATTAAGCTCTTCATCTTGAGAAAATCCGCAATCGAATCTTTTTCAACGGAATCAACGAATTGAACAATATTCTCATTTACACCAACGGATTTTAACGCCGCTTTTATTGCTTTTATAATCACGCGATTTGAATTTATCGCTTCTTTCCCGCCTTTTAATATAACGGCATTTCCGCTTTTCAAAGCCAAAGTTGCGGCATCAACCGTTACGTTTGGGCGCGACTCATAAATCATCAAAATCACGCCAAACGGCACAGACACTTGTTGAATTTTTAGTCCACTTGGTTGTTTGCGCTTGCTCAAAATTTTTCCAACAGGATCAGGAAGAGAAACAACGTTTTTGATATCACTGCAAATTCCGGTTATTCTCTCTTTATTCAAAAGCACGCGATCAACCATTGGGCCAAGTCCGGCTTTTTCAGTTGTCAAAACATCTTTCGCGTTCTCTTTCAGGATTTCTTTTTCATATTTTTTTATGAATTTCGCAATCGCCAAAAGTGCTTTATTTTTTTGACTAGTCGTCATTAATCCGGCACTTTTTGAAGCCATTTTTGCCGCTTGTGCGATTTTTAGTGCGTCAATCTTCATATGCGAATTTTTATTATTTTAAAACTTTTTTACCAAAATAATTTCCGTTATTTCCAAGCATTTTTTCAATGCGCATAAGTCTGTTATATTTTGCAACTCTTTCACTTCGGCAGAGCGACCCCGTCTTGATTTGTCCTGCATTCAAAGCAACTGCCAAATCCGCAATTGTCGAATCTTCCGTTTCGCCGCTTCTATGCGAAATGACATTTCTCCACCCTACACTTTGAGCCATTTTAATTGCCGCAATGGTTTCCGTCACGGTGCCGATTTGATTTAATTTAATTAAAATTGCATTCGCCATTTTTTGGTCTATACCGCTTTGCAAACGCTTAATATTTGTTACAAACAAGTCATCGCCGACAACTTGAATTTTATCGCCAAATTTTGCGGTGAAGTTTATAAATCCTTCAAAATCATCTTCCGCAAAACCATCTTCAATCGAAACGATTGGATATTTGGAAATAAGCTCACCGTAAAAATCGGAAAGTTCAAAATTTGTAAGTTCACGAGCCTGTCCGGCAACTTTTAATTTATATTTCTTGGAAGTTGCATCGTAAAATTCCGAAGAAGCCGGGTCCATTGCGATATAAACATCCTGTCCGGGCTTATATCCTGCCGTTTCAATTGCTTTTACGATATAATCCAGAGCGTCTTCGTTTGTGCTTAATTTAGGCGCAAAACCGCCTTCGTCACCAACGCCGACGCTAAATCCTTTTTCGCTCAATAATTTCTTGAGAACATGAAATATTTCCGATCCCATTCGAATTGCTTCGGAAAAATTCGGAGCGCCAAGTGGCATAATCATAAATTCCTGAATTTCAAGTCCGCTATCGGCATGTTTTCCACCATTCAAAATATTCATCATCGGCGCAGGAAGAGTATTTCCACCTCCAAGGTATTGGAATAACTCAACGCCATTTTCATTCGCAGACGCGTATGCCGCAGCCATAGAAACGCCAAGGATTGCATTTGCGCCAAGCTTGCCTTTATTTTCCGTTCCATCAAGTTTAATCATCAATTCATCAAGACCTTTTTGATCAGATGCTTCAAATCCTTTCACAGCCGCATCAATAGTCATATTAACGTTTTCAACCGCTTTTAAAACGCCTTTACCGGAATATCTCGATTTATCACCGTCGCGAAGCTCAACGGCTTCATGTGCGCCTGTTGAAGCGCCACTTGGCACCATTGCCTTTCCATGAGATTTTTCAGTTTCAAGCTCAACAAGCACGGTTGGATTTCCGCGAGAATCAAGAATTTCGAACGCTTGTACCTTTTTGATTTTTGACATATAAAAATGGGTAAATTTTATAGCTCAACTTTACCTTTTTGTGTCACTTTTCGCAAGGATCGAATCTCTAGACTTTTTGGCTGATTTTAAGTATTATCATGGCGCATAAAATGAAAATCTAACAAAATACCTTATGGATATTACATGGCATGGCAGAACGTGTTTTACAGTCAAAAGCAAAGACGGATCAGTCGTTTTGGATCCGATAATCGCAGATGGATTTAAAGCTCCAAAATTAAAAGCAGACGTTGTGCTTATCAGCAAACCATCAGAGGATGGTAAATACGAGCCGGTTGAAGGCGAGCCAAAATTAATTGATTGGCCGGGCGAATATGACGTTAAAGGAATCCCGATTTTTACGATTGAGGCATGGGATATTCCAAAGAGCGAAGAAGATAAGGGTGCGCCAAAAAATGCAGTTAATGTTTCTGTTTTTGAGCTTGAAGGAATCAGATTTTGTCATCTTGGATATCTTGGACATAAGCTAACCGACGACATGATGGAACATTTGCAAAATATCCACGTTCTTTTTGTGCCGGTTGGTGGAAAATACGCAATGGATGCCAAAAAAGCCCATGAGGTTATTGAAGAGATTGAGCCAAATGTTGTTATCCCGATGCTTTATAAGTTTGATGGCGAAACATTGGATGTTGATCCAATTGCGAATTTTCTGAAAGAAGAAGGTGTCAAAAATCCGCTTGAACTTGAAAAGTATTCGATTGCATCAAAAGCCCAGCTTCCACAAGATCACACGGATTTTGTTATATTAAAGCCGGCAGCATAAAATTAAATCGATTGTCGCACTTTTAGCGCTTAGGAGACGCTAAAACCAATGTGCGAAAATTGAAAAGTGAAAATTGTAATTTGAAAATTATTTGATAATTGTAGGTAAATTGATTCTTGATCATTTCATCATATGGTCCCATAGTTCAACGGATAGAACATCGCACTCCTAAGGCGAGGATGCAGGTTCAATTCTTGCTGGGACCACCAACTACATGCGAGAAAAACGGTTCGTAGTGTAGGATATGCGTATTTAGCATATCCGGATTGAAGAAGAAAAAGAGAAGAAATTAGTCGAACGAAGTGAAGACTTATTTCAAGCTTTTTCAGTTTTTCCCTTGTGCAAAATAGCGAGTTTTTCATAAAAAATTTAACAATTTGTTAAGAAAAATCATTGACAGGGTTTATGGCATATAGGAAAATGAAGACGTCTATCCACCAAGAGGGCTAAGTCCCTCTTTTTTCGTATATAAATTTTCCAAGACGAAAGAAAGGGTTTGCGTATTTATAGATGGAAGTAATTTTTATCACAGGCTTATTAATTTGCTCGGACATACGATATTCGGTAGTTATTTGGAATTTTTAGAGAGGATAATCGGCAAGAATCAGACGTTAGCAGAAGTAATTTATTACATAGGTAGAATTAATCCAAATACAGGCCTAACAAAAGAAGCTAAATCAAAAAGTAGAGAGCTGTACGAAAAGCAAGAAAAATTCCTTAAATGGTTGAGTAAATGCGGTATTTCATATAAATTGGGATATTTTCAGAAAGACGGGAGAACGGAAAAGGGAATCGACGTTAAAATAGCGGTTGATATGATAAGGCTTGCTTATGAAGATAAGTACGATGCGGCATTTTTGATTAGCGGAGATGGGGATTTGGTTGATGCTGTAAATTTAGTAAAAGTTCTTGGCAAAAAAGTTTATAACGTTATTTTTTACAAAGACAAAAGTTTTTCATATAGATTAAGGCAGGCTTGCGGAAAATATTTTTATATAGATAAGCAGATTAATGATTTTGCGAAGTTACTTCTTCCTCACCAAAAAATACAACCCAATCCCAATAACAACGATCGGGAGAAGCATGTGTAGTGGCATGAAGATAATCGGGAAAAACACCTGCGCCAAAAGGATAACGCCGATAACCAAAACGATAATTCCAAGAACGTTTTTTGAATCGCTCCACCAATTTTTCCCGTGCTTTAATTCATGCGCGATTTTTTGCGCATTATGACCGATATTTTCAATGAATTTTTTTGCCGCATGTTCACGATCGCCCTCGATTTGTTCAGTTGGATCTTCGGGAATAATAAGCGCCAAAGCAATATAAAACAAAATCCCAATTCCACTCAAAGCAAGGAGCAAGAACAAGATTCTTATAAGGGTCGCATCAACATTAAAATACTTCGCAATTCCGCCGCAGATGCCAAAAAGTACGCGATCGGACTTGGAACGATATAATTTTTTAGTTTCTTTTTTCATATAATTATTATACATGAAAATTGCCCCGTCTCCATGGGCTTTACTTCCTCCCCGTTTTATAGTATAATATATATGTAAGTTTAGAAGCTTGGCTTCGTCCACTTCTACTTACCGGCCTCTCACAAGGGGGTTCGCCCCCGACCTATAAAGTCGGGGTTTTTAATTTTTGGAAGGCAAATCAGCAGGCGCGGATTCATTACTTGAAGTAGCTGGGCAATTGGCGCTGGAACGTGCTTCGTTGTAATAATAAGCGGCAGTAGCGCCGAGCCCAAGAATGATTGCAGATAAAACAACAGCCATGCGCCTATGAAAGCGCTTCGTTGCTCTATTTATTGCATCAACGGTAGTATGGATATCATCAGTAGATTTTTTTAAAGCCATGCTCATTTGCCAAAGAGAAAGAGAATCAAATAAAGCTCTGGGCAATGTCTTATTTGCATAAAGCATTTCATCGGCACTCCTCGTTAATACAACATCATGCAACTCCAGTAAATATTCGCTTATCGAAAAAATAAAATTAGAAAATCTTACAACTTCTTCGGGAGAAGTGATTCGTTTTTCTAAGCTGGCAATAAATTGTTCGAGCTCGTCAAAAAGAGTTTGCAAGGTAGCGGTATCGCAAGTGGTAAAAGATAATTTATCAAATTGGCGTATAGCAAGTTCGTCAAATTCTTTTTGCAGTTCGTCCAATAGTCCTGTTCGTTCTGCGCTTGGCGGTGATGTTTCCATATTTATATTTTAAGGAAATAATAATAATTTAATAATTACAATAAGTAAAGATTTAATGTGAATATGTGACTTATGCGGTTTGAGTCCCTCTTGAAAAACTGCCTCCGTCCCCGTATCCTCTGATTATGAAATTTCTCGTTAAAACATTTGGCTGTCAGATGAACTATTCGGATTCTGAGCGTTTAAAGAGCGTTCTTGAGCATCTGGGATACACGGAAGCTCAGGATCCAAAAAAAGCGGATTTGATAATTATGAATTCGTGCTCGGTTCGTCAGCATGCGGAGGATCGTATTTTTGGTTTCGCGCTTCAATACGATTTGATGCACCAAAAAAATAAGAATTTCAAAGTCGGCCTCACGGGCTGCATGGTGCGAAAAACGTCAACTCGCAAACAAGAAAAAAATGGCGAAAAAGTTGATAAGCTTTTAAAGAGAATTGCATCTATAGATTTCACGGTTCGTATTGAAGAGATTGCAAAACTTCCGGAAATTCTTGGAATAAAATCCGCAAAAATTAGTAAAGAAAATGAGAAAATCGCGCCTCAAGAACTCCAGAATTATTTTCATATTGATCCAAAACACACATCAAAAGCGCAAGCATTTATTCCGATTTCAACGGGTTGCGATAAATTTTGCAGTTATTGCATTGTGCCTTATGCGCGCGGTCGCGAGCATTCTCGTCCGATGAAAGACATTCTTGCGGAAGTAAAAAATCTTGTTGAAAAAGGATATAAAGAAGTAACGCTTGTTGGGCAAACGGTCAATTCATACGGACTGAGTGTTGCGGATAAAAAGACAAAAGAGTTCGCATCGAAAATTGCCTCCGTCCCCCTGTCAAAATTGCCTACGTCTCCATTCACCCGCCTTCTCCAAGAAGTCGATAAATTTCATGCAAAAGGGCTTAAGCGTGTTCGTTTTACTTCTCCGTATCCGCTTGATGTCGCCGACGATTTTATCGATGCTATGGGTAAATTAAAAACCGTCATGCCATATATTCATCTTCCGATTCAATCAGGTGATAACGAAACTTTGAAAAGAATGAATCGCAAATATACGGCCGAGCATTACACTGACATAATTAAGCGCATCAGAAAGCGTGTTCCGAACTGTTCGATTACAACGGATATTATCGTTGGTTTTTGCGGCGAAACAGAAAAACAGTTCATGAATACGTATAAATTATTCAAAAAAATAAAGTGGGAAATGTGCTATATCGCAAAGTATTCTCCGCGTCCCGGGACGGTTTCCGAAAAGCTGTTAAAAGATGATGTGCTTGCCAAAGAAAAGGCACGCAGATTTCATAAATTAAATGATTTGCTTCGCGAAATTGCATTCGCAAGAAACAAAACTTTTGTCGGAAAAACAGTTGGCGTTCTTGTCGAATCTTTCAAAAAAGGGCTTAACACAGGCAAAAGCGAGCACTTTAAAATCGTGCAATTCAAATCCAAAAAATCCATGGTTGGGCAAATCGTGCCGATTAAAATTACAAAAGCGTATGAGTGGATTTTGGAGGGGAAAGCGGTCGGGCGCATTTAAGTTTATTTTGCAACTAAACTATTTTACATTTTCCAAATATTCTTTTTCACCTTGCACTGCCAAGTTTGATAATTCTTTTAATTCTGCGGCAAATCCACTTGATGCATCAGCAAGCGATTTTCTCCATTCTTTATATTCGGGAGCCAATTTCGGGGTCATATGATATTGGATTAATTCCAAAAATTCAGCGCGTATTGCACCATAAGTTTCATCAATTTTTTCATAATTAAAAACCCATTTACCATCAGGGCTTTTTGCAATTAAACCGGTGCGCAAAAATATTTTTACATTCACGATTCCTTCAACGGCATAATCATCAGATTTATCAGGAATATCCAAATATCGCAAACAGGTTCGAGCGTGACCGACCATCATTTCATTCATAATGCGAGGTGAAATATTTCGCTGTTTTAAGGCTAAAATTGCAACCCAAGAAGATTTTACTTCTTTAAAATCCTTTACCGTTCCCATGAAAGAGTGTCCAACTTCATGTCCGCCAAGACCTTGAACAATGTATTGCCCTTTTGAAGTTTTATCTTTCAAAAAATCCATGGAATCTCCAAAAATCTTTTTTGCAACAGCAGCGCTCAATTCTTCTCTTTCAAAAGTTTCTTTGGAAAAACAATAAGATTTTGCGCCGTATGAATCTTGGATATCATCATATCTAACACCTCCTTGACCGGATCCCATAAGCCTTAAAGCATCTCCGGCGCCTGCGATTGTAGCGGCAATTGAGGCATCGGATTTTGACATGGCAATTAAAGAAGGTTCCAGTTTTTTCATTTGTCTTTCGTTCAAAACTTCACCAGCAATTTCACGCATAGAGACGGCATTATCACGGCTCATTTCTCCCATCATTTTATCCTCTTCCAAAGTCGTATTTTGGACTATGATCCTGATATCAGGCATAACTTTTATTTTTGCAGGATCGATAAAAGTTGCATAACCGGATTCAATTTGATGTACAAGTTGAATACGGCCTTTTAATTGGAGCCAAAGCTTATCAACTTCTTTCCACATATTAACCGATTTCCATTCTCCATCATCTTTTATGCTTTCGTCGCACAATAAAGCGGCTTTATATGCTTCCAAATAAGCAATCATTTTTTGTTTGTCCAGTCCTCCGCCAAAGTCTTTATCTTGATGCTGTCCAAGTACGTCGATTAAATTTTGGAGTTCTGCTGCATGCGTCTCAACATTTTCTTTAAAAGCAATTGCATAAGGAATGCTTTTATAAACACCTTCGCTTTCTTCATGAACAACAGCATAAGGATCATCAAGTCCATTTTCAGTCAAAAATTTTTCAAATTTTCCACCGCGATTTTTGAATCTTTTCATTAATGAGTCCGGATATAGTTTTTTATTCCAATCTAAATAAGCTTTATCAATCGGGGTTGTTGTTTTTAAAAGACCGACTATTAAGGTTTTTTCAGCAGGGCTGACTCCAAGTCTTTCACCGTGCGTTTCAAGAGATTTTTCAGTTATTTCTTTTATCATTTCATTTTTGATTGTTCCGAGTTCAAGTGCAGCAAGATACAAATCAAGTCTATCTTTATAAATCATTGCCAAGGGCTCAAAATCGCTTACTTTTATGGCTTGAATTACGTTTTCGCCGTATTCTTCAAAGTTTTCAGCGAGAACTCTGAATCTAGGGGAATCAATGAGTGCATTGATTTCATCCTTTATCGTTTCGAAGAAGTCAGGCAGATTATCACATTTTTCAAGCCTTTCAATTATTGCGCGCTCATCAGAATCTTCCATTACAAGATTCACTCTGCTGGAAAAGCCAGTGGACAATGCGGCTAAATGACGCGACTCAGCTGTCACTTCAGGTGTAGCCTGCAAATCGGTTTGATCACGCTGAACATCGCTATTTGCGCCAGTATCAACTCCACGTTTTTGGCTGTTATTAGCCATTTTATTTTTGAGTTTTATTTGTACGTTTTAAATCGATGGCTTTTTTATTATTTTCAATTTTTTTAAGCGCAGCCATTTTTTTTAAAACTTGCTCGAATTTGTCGAGATGATTTTTTAACATATCTAAATATTATAGCATATTTTAGCCAAAAAATCCATGCTGAAAATGTGATTTATTCATCCAATCACAGCCTTGATTCTCCTTATCCCGGAAGCAACCGCTTCTTCCTTCAGGATTTTGAAACTTTTTAAATCACCGGTGTTATTTGCATGAGGGCCGCCGCAAATTTCTTTGCTGAAATCGCCCATAAAATAAACCTTAACCTTATCGCCATATTTTGCGTCAAAAACGCCGATTGCGCCTTTATTTTTAGCTTCATCGACAGTCATTTCTTCAAAGTGAATAGGCAAATTCGCCTTAATTTGTTCATTCACAATCGCTTCAATTTTTGCGAGCTCTTCCGGCGTTACTTTTTGAGGATGCGAGAAATCAAAACGAAGCCTTTCCGCGGTTATGTTGCTACCTTTTTGATAAACATGATCGCCAAGAATTTGTCTTAATGCCTTATTTAAAAGATGAGTCGCAGTGTGTAATTTTCGAACTTCTTCGCTGTGATCTGCAAGTCCTCCGGCAAATTTTTGCAAAGCTCCGGCACGTGACATGTCTTGGTGTTTTTTATATTCTTCGTCAAAAAGTTTTCGATCAACTTTTAGACTTTTTTCCTTTGCGAGCTCTTCAATTAATTCGATAGGAAAGCCATAAGTTTCATATAGATTAAATGCAACATCGCCGGGAATTGTATCCAGTTTTTTCTCAAAAACCTCAGGAAGAATTCTTTGAAATTCTCTTTCTCCACGAACAATTGTATTCGCAAATTTTTCTTCTTCTTTTTGGAGTTCGCTTAAAATTCTTTCACGATTTTTTTGAAGTTCAGTGTAATAATCGCCATAAACTTCGATGAATATTTCTGCAATCTTGTCTGTAAAATTCTCATTTATTCCAAGAATTTTTCCGTGCCTGATCGCGCGTCTTGCAAGTCTGCGAACAATATAACCTTGGTCAACATTTGAAGGTGTGACGCCAAGATTATCGCCCATAATGAACGTCACAGCGCGTAAATGATCAAGGATAATTCTTTCACTTTTTAAATTAGATTCAGTTTTTTCATAATTCGCAAGGATACGTAATTTGGTCATTGCGTCAGTAAAAAGCTCTGTTTCAAAGCACGATTTTTTCCCCTGCAAAATTGCGAAAGTTCTTTCAAATCCCATTCCGGTATCAACATTTGTTTGTGCTAAAGGTTCGTATTTTCCTTCTGCGGTTTTGTTATATTTCATGAAAACATCATTCCAAATTTCAACCCAATTTGCGTCATCAGGATCGAATTTTTTCGGCGCAGAGCCTTCACCAGTCCAATAAAACATTTCCGTATCAGGGCCGCATGGACCGGTTTTTCCAGCAGGTCCCCACCAGTTATTTTTCTTTGGTAAAAATGCAATTCGCTCATCGGAAATTCCAAAAGATTTCCACGCGTTTGCGGCTTCATCGTCACGCGGAGCATCAGAGTCTCCCGCGAAACACGAGAAAGCAAGATTTTTTATATCAAATCCGAGTCCGCCTTTTTCATCAGGCAATGTCAAAAAATTATAACTAAATTCAATCGCTTCTTTTTTAAAATAATCACCAAGTGACCAGTTTCCAAGCATCTCAAAGAATGTGCAATGAGTCATATCACCAACTTCATCAATGTCATCTGTGCGAACGCATTTTTGCACATCGGTGAGCCTTTTCCCGGCAGGATGCGGTTCGCCAACGAAATACGGCACAAGCGGATGCATGCCTGCGGTTGTAAATAAAACCGTTGGATCATTTTCCGGAATTATCGACGCGGACGAAATCTCTTTATGTCCGCATTGTTTCACAAAAAACTCGATATATTTTCTTCTTAATTCGTTTGCTGTCATAGTTATTTTTTAAGCAAAAAGATTATAACACATTTGATAAATTTTGGAGCTGAAAAATAGATATTCTTAAAGCTCAAAATTTGCTAAACTAATCTCATGGGAAAGAAATCCTCCTCAAAAAAAATACACAAAGGGGAAATTCCTGCAAAGCCTGCGCATCCGCACAAAGAAAAGCATTTCAAGAAGATTCCAATGCTCGGTATTGTTTTGATAAACGTAATTGCAGTTGTTTTTGCAGGGTTTGTTATTTGGAAATATATCAGCATGGTTGTGCCGATTAGCAGTTTGCTTCCTGAGGATAAAACGATTGCATATACTGAAATGAAAATCGATAGCAGTGACAAAGAAGTTCAGGCTTTTTTCGACATGATAAAGTCAAATCCATTAATGCGAAAAGAGCATTTAATGGCACTCGCAGAGGATTTCACAGGCGAAAATTTCAAGAGCTCGATTCTTCCATGGCTTGGCAGAAATGCGGGAATTGCGTTGATTGGAAGCTCGAAAAATGAAGATCAGGCAAATGTTCTTGTATTCGTTGAAGTAAAAGATAAAAATCTTGCCTTGGAGTTTTTCAAAAACATGGGACTTAGATATAAAAATGACGCGCTCACGGAAAATGAATACAAAAAATACACGGTTTATTCATATAAAACCGGCGAAGCATTTTCATTCACATTCATTGGAAAATACGTTGTTATTGCGATTTCCGAGGATGCGATGAATGATTTTATAGATGGAATTATAGGTTCAAACAGACTCGCATCAGGTTATGAAGTCGATTTTTCAAGGACTTATGTGAATCCAAAACTGATTTCAAAATTTTCAGGATCGCAAGACACGAATGTGAAGAATAAATATTTGATTACGATTTTTGATCCGTTAATTACGATTTTCAAAAATACATGGATTCGCGCAAATGTTAAATATGGACATGTAAATGCCACAACTACAACGGAGCTAAAATACAAATATCAAAAAGGTCCAAGCTATGATGCTGAACTTATTTCGTATTTCCCATCAGATATTAAATTATTTTATGGCGGTTCAAGCCTTATGAGTCAAATTGACAATATAAGTTCCATGGTTGAACAAGAAAATGCAAATCTTAAAAAAACCATGAAAGAATTAATCCTTTTCCAAATCAAAGATACCTTTGGTGACATTTCCGTTGAAAACGACATTCATCCGCTTATACAAGGCGAATACGCGTTTGCAATTTCAGATAAAAATGACATTATGTTTGGAATAAAATCGGGAAAAGTCGATGAAAATAAATTGAAATCAATGATTGTCGCAATAAGAAAAAGTCCGTTTATGAGGCGAACAATCAGGGACGAAAATAGTGTTGCGGTTCAGTGGAACGTTCTTTATTCCGCAGACGCATATCGTGGGATGAAAACATTTGGCGTACAGCTTGAACAGGCAAAATGGGGCATATATACGGCAAATGTTAATGATATGCTTTTTGTGACTTCAGGCTTGGATTCATTAAAAAAACTTATCGATACATACATTGATAGGCAAAATACATTTGCAGAATCGAACGAATTTAAGAATGGTCCGGAAAAAGTTTTAAGCGGTGCGGACGAAATTTTTTACGCAAATTTATACAAATTTCCGGATTTCATGGCGAAGATTTCAGACTATTTAACGCCAATAAAGGTGGTCAGCATTGGCAGAGAATACGAAGATTTTAAGATCATATCAAATTGCATTATTTTGGTTGAATAATGGAAAAGAAAATACACAAATATTTCGGCGCGGTCTGGATAGGGGTTTTTGGCATAATAATCATTATTTTAATAAATTCCCTGAACTCATACGGACGTGGAATGAAAATTATTTCGCATGTAAAAGAGTCTTCAACGGGTATTTATAAAAACATGGTTGAAGCGGGTAAGCTTGCGGAAAAATCAGATTTTGATTCAGCGAAAAATTTAATATCAAAAGCGGAAAATGAATCCGAAAAAATCAATCAAGATTTGTGGTTTTTGAGCGGAGCTGAAGGGATACAGACTATAAAAATCGGTAAATATTTAACATCAGCGGCAACAAATTTCTTAAATATTATAGAGGGCATAAATAGCATTGGGATTGGTTTTATTGATATAAACTCAGACAGTCCAAAAGCATATCCGATCAGCAACAGAATTGCGAAAATAAACGCGGAATACACTTCGTTTATCGAGAACATTGATCTGGCGGAGAAAGCATTAAGCCCCGCAGAGACATCTTTTTTGCCTAAAAAATTTGAAGAAAAGATAAATACTTTTAGCGCACAAATTAAAAAAATAAAAAATTTAATGCCGGATACGCCATCATTCGTGAAAGGTTTGTCTGCAATTCTTGGTGAAAATCAGAAGCAAACAATTCTTGTTTTATTGCAGAACGATGCGGAATCAAGGCCTACGGGTGGATTTATTGGTAGCGTTCTTTTTACGGAAATTCAAAATGGAAAAATCAGTTTTAAATTTCAAGATGTCTACGATATTGATCGCGGATTTAAAGAAATCGTTGAGCCACCGGCGGAAATTAAAAAGCTCACGGATAAGTGGTTTTTTCGGGATTCGAATTATTCGCCCGACTTCAAAGTCTCTGCAAAAAAAGCGATTTGGTTTTATGAAAAAGAGACCGGCGTTAAGGTTGATACAGTTATTGCAATCAATCAAAGTTTACTCAAAAACATTCTTGAATTAACAGGCGAAGTTTGGGTTCCGGGGCTTAATAAAGCCTTAAATAAAGATAATTACCAAACCGTTCTTTCATACATTATCGAATCAAAATTAATGGGCGCATTCACTCCAAAAAAGATTTTAAAAGACTTTGTCGAAGAATTTAAAAGTGCAATTTTCAACGTGAAAGATAAGAAAAAAATGCTCGGAATCATCATGAGTGAAATTGTTAAAAACAACATTCTCGGATATTCAGATAATACGGATATACAAAGCCTTTTTAGGCTCATCGGCATGAACGGTGAAATAATAAAAACACGAGAAAATGAAGATTATTTTAACGTGGTTTCTGTTTCAATCGGCGGAAATAAATCCGATGCGCACATTGATCAAAGCGTTACTCACACGACTTACGTTAATTCGGATGGCGAAATAAATGACGAAGTTTCAATCGAGCGTTTTGATAATTTTAGCAGGCAAAAAGAAGAAGAAATAAAACAGACGCTTGCGAAATTTGGCTATAGAAACGTGCCAAATTGGGTTATGGATATTTTTGGTCGCAGTAAAAATAAAGCGATTTTTAGAGTTTATGTTCCAAAAGGCGTAACTTTAAAAGACGAAAATCTTGGCATCGGAATAAAAGATGTGAAGAAATTATACGACGCGGATTTGGACAAAGATTATTTTTCATTCATCATGGAAACGCATCCGGGACAAACAAAAAAAGCGATTTTAAGATACAGACTTCCTTTTAAATTGGACTTTACACCGGCCGCGACTTATCGGCTTACGGTTCAGCGCCAACCGGGCTTGATTCAGACGAAATTTACTAAAAAAATGTTCGCCGAAAAGTCATTAAAAATTGCGGATCTATATCCAAAATTGCAAGAACCAACCGAACTTAAGGGCTACAATATGTTTTCAGCTTTAATAATTGAAAATTAATAATCGAAAATTATTTGATTATTGTAAGTGAATTGATAATTGGCTATTGCAGTGCAATTGCCGCCTGTTTCAGATACATCAAAAGGAATTCCGTATCAAGATTTTTGAGCTTACTTTTATCTTTAAAATAAGAGGAAACATATCCGTTTAAATGGCCTTTAACGCCGAGTGGCACAATGACAACCGAGACAAATCCGTTTTTTCGCGCAAGATCCGGAGATGAATAAATATTTTCTTTTTGTATGTCGTCGACAATAATAATGCCGCCTTCTTTTATCGCTTTTTCAACAAGACTCCCTTTATATGCCAGCGGTTTTTTATTATTCCATTCAGATCCTGCGCCCATTGTATATTTAACGAAAAATTTATTTCTATCGGTGTCGTATAGGCGAATAACGCATGCGTCCGCCTTCATAAATGCGCTAACTGAATTTGCAATCAGCGTATTCAAATCATCATCCGGCATATCAACAGCCATAAAATTTATAAGATCATTCAGGTAATCCAATTTTCTTTTTATGGTCCCGGTTTCGCGATAAGAATCCTGAAGTAAGCTAAAATATTTTTCCGATTCTTCTTTATATTTTTTATGAAGAGAGCCGATTTTGCTGATATCTGTCATCGTAATCATTCGGCAATCATTAAAAACTTTTGTGGCTCCAATAAGAACAGGCACCATGTTTCCGGATTTGGAATTCACTTCAATCGGACGTTCGGGCGTATCGCCGCGCAAGCCCTTTTCAACTTCTTTTATGTAATGTTTTTTATTATTTTCATTAAAAAAATCAAAAACACTTCTGCCAATACACTCATCCGGTTTTGAGCAGACGAGCTTTATAAAACCCGGATTTGCATAAATGATATCGAAATTTTTATCTTCAATAATCACCGGTTCGCTCATTTCATCAAGCAACGATTTATATTTTGCGGATTCTTCATGCGTCACAAAATAATCGTTGAACCGGTTGAGGAGGTTAAACTGATCTGTTTGTATTGGATCAACCAATAATTTCTTGTTTAAACTATATTAATTCTACCATAACCGGTCTTGGTTCAATAGCGAATAAATATAACATCTATTTAAACACTCCAAAAGATCGTGCTACAATGTTATTGCGATGACAAAAAGCTTAAAAATACATATAGACTTAATCAATGAAAATCTAGCAACTCTTAAGTGTAAATTTGGGGTTAAGAGGATAGCTATTTTTGGGTCTGTTGCTAGGGGCGAAAATAATAAAAATAGTGATATTGATGTTATGGTGGAGCTGGATCAGCCGATAAGTCTTTTTGCATTTATGGAACTTGAAAATTACCTTTCCAAAATATTGGGCGCAAAAGTTGATTTGACAACAAAAAAAGCCATCAAGTCGACAATAAAAAAAGAAGTTCTTAAGGATCTTGTGTATGCCTAAAAGAGACATATTTTTGTATGTAAATGATATTTATTGCTCTTGCAATAAGATTTTAAAATATACGAAAGGATGTAATTTTGCGAAATTTAAAAAAGATGAAATGATAATAGATGCCGTCGTGAGAAACCTGGAAATAATAGGCGAAGCGGCAAAAAATGCGCCAAGTAAGCTAAAAGAAGGTCATAAGGAAATTCCATGGAGGCAAATAATCGGAATGAGAAATAAGGTGACGCATGAATATTTCGGCATAGATAGCGAGATTCTTTGGGAGGCGATAAAGGAAGACATCCCGGCCTTAAAGGAAAAAATAGCAAAAATTAAAAAGACGTTTAAGAGGCAGGTGCTTTTTTAATTCCGGAGCCGTCCGTCGGAATTAATTCTTTAAGGAATCGGCACAGCTTCCGCTAAAGCCTTCTTCTTTTTTGATTTTCTATAAAAAATAATCCCCATAACAATTATCCATACGGCGATTATTATCATTAGGTTTTTGAAATTGGTGATTTTGAGTATTTGCGGACCAATAAGGTAAATCATCAAAGTCCAAAAGCTGTTCCAGATTAAAAAAGCCAGAAAAGAATAAATCAAAAATGTTCGGGTTTTTAAATGTAAAATTCCCGCGCTGGTTGCTGTAAGCGAGCCTACGTGAGGATGAAAATAGCTTATTAATATGATTTTTGGACCATATTTTTCCAATCTTTGTTTCATTCTTTCTATCTCGGATTTGAGTCCGAATTTTAAAAGTAATTTATACCAACCATATTTTCCAAGAAGGAAATTCAAAATTGAAGTTAGGAAAAAGCAAAGCGTAATTAAAGCGACCGTTAAAGGCACATTTTGATGTCCGGTTATTGCAAAAGTTGTTCCCATTATGATTACGATTGATCCCGGAAAATACCAGTTTACAACCAAAAGCCCCTCCATTAAAGAAGCGATAATAATCACATAATAGCCATGTTCATTGTAGGCATTTTGCGCATAATTAATTATTTCCGCAAAGGTTGGCAATCCAAAAAATTGATATAAAAGTAAAAACACCCCCATAGCTATAAATAGCCCGATTGGGAAGGATGCATATTTTAAAAAGTTTCTAAAATTATTCATTGGTGAGGGTGATTCTGGAGCCGCCTTTCGGATTCGAACCGAAGACCTACTGTTTACAAAACAGTTGCTCTACCAGCTGAGCTAAGGCGGCATAGTGCAAAAATATTAGCACGGCGGTAATTGCTGCGCAATATATTTTTTAAACTTAAAAATTGTAACTTGAAAATTGAATGTAAATTGTAAATTGAAGCTTGATCATTTCCTAAAGTAGTCATTCGCCGCGGTATCCTCATATTTAAATAGCACCAAACTTTTATCAAGATAATTGCCATATTCACCGGTTTCTTTCATATGGTCGATGATTTTAGCTTGTAGCTTTTCAAATTCCAACTGACTATATTTTTTATTAAAAATGCAATATTCGTTATTTTTCACAGAGATGCATCCAAAAAGATATTTTGAATTTGCGCAAAACTCACAATACTGCATAAACTTGCCATTTCCGGCAGTATTGCAGAACCAAACCATGTAGTTATTATAGAAGCCAAAAGAGTCGTAGCAAAGCTCGGAATTTTCCATATAATTAACGTCCTGACAATCTTTGCAATCCATAACTTGGCCCAAATAAGCGCAATCTTCACACCTTTCCGCGTTAAAAGATTCAAAAACGTTTTTGCAATGGAACAGGTAATTCCCAACAACGTTTTCATTATGCGCGCCAATCATAAACTGCCTTGGCATACGCATTTTTAGCATTTCAAAATTATTAAAATCAAGCGAAGAAGGTTTTTTTAAATCCATATTTTTTATTCGCACAAGATATTCTTCTTTTGAATAAGGCTTATTAAAAATGTGATAAGAAGCGCCCCTTATTCCAACGCAAAAAACGCAATCATGACAATTTTTGAGATCATATCCATATTTGCAGTCGCGGCAATTTTCAGAATCTTGAAGCCAGTCGCAATTGTATAATTTTTCACTATCAATGCATTCATAGCAAAGTTCTGAGTGCCTCAAAATTGTATTATCAACACAATCCTTGGAATAATAAGGCGAGCCATAATAGCAATCTTCAACAACAATTGAGCCATAAACAATGTAGCAATTTTTCGCGTCGCAACAATAATTCGCATAATCGCTATTTGTCACATTTTGTGCATTTAAAGCCATTCTTGGAGTTTTATTTTGCAAGATTTTAAAGTTTTCCGTAAAAGTTTTTTTAAAATCAAAATCCACGCCAAAGGCGAGTGGGTCCCACGCATCGCTCCACCAAGCCTCTTTTTGATAAACCGGAAATAGCGTACCGGCAGGATAAGTGCTGATTATATCTTTTCCGGTTAAATCACATTTTCTTTTATGCAGATGGCGTTCATTTCGAAAACTCAGTCGCAACTTTTGGCGATCAAGCGGATTTTGCAGTTTTGGTGCGGGTAAATTGAATCGTTCGTGGAAAAGTTGCATGGAAATATAAATAAATTCGAGAGAATTATAGCATACGACGGTCGCATCAAACCTGTTGACCTTGACTTACCCAAAAAAACTGTTAGTATAATATCCAATACTTAATACAATAAGTCGAAATGAATAGATCGAACGCTAAAAATTCAGGACAAGATAGCCTTAAAACCGTAAATGAATTTATGCTCGTAAGAGCTTTTGGATTAAAGCCGGAATTAGAAGTTAAAGTTGTTTTTAAAGGCAGAGGTGTGCCGCGAGAAGGTATTGTTTGCGATTTAGTTTATAGGGATGGTGTATTTTCAATTAATGTTCCGGGATTGGGATACTCAAGAACAGTGCGTTTGAACGGAAGTGCTGCATGGGCTGACGTTGAAATTCTTGGAAGTGAAGAAGCGATTGCACAAGCCGTTGTTGACGCGGATGACGTGGAAAAAGCAAGAGGCATAATGGAGGCTCCGGATTTTTGGGGCGATGCGCCAAATGGGCCGAATACGCGAGAAAGGGTTAGGAAAACGTTAAGTCCTGATCAAGCTTTTTTCGATGAATTCACAAGAAATATATTTCCAGTGCTAGATCCCGCGACGCCGACAATAAATAGGGGATATGTAATAACAGAATGTCACAGGATGGACAGGAAATTCGGGAGGGATTGGATTGCTTATTTATCCAGAGTGACTCCGTTTGATGGTAAACTGAGAGATGAGTCGTGGACAGGGTTAAGAATTACAGATCAAATAGCTGAACAGATGTGGGGTCTTTTTAAGCAAAAATTTTCTATCGTAGGTGGTTTGAATAAAAGAGTTCATGTTGATTTTGCAGCATCACCTAGCAGGAATATGCTAATTATTCAGTTCAAATTTATTTAGCTTGCACAAGGGAAATGCTGAAAAAACTTGAAATAAGTCTGCGCTACGCTTGACTAATTCCTACGTTTTTTCTCCTACGTTCCGAGAACGCTAGATACGCGCTCTCTTCACTACGGATCGCATTTCTCACATGTAGCTGGAGCCGCCTCCGAGAGTCGAACTCGGGACCTGCGGTTTACGATACCGACGCTCTACCAACTGAGCTAAGGCGGCAAACGGCGCATCCAAACTATACCTGATCATTTTGCATGATGCAGGCACTATTTTATAGCAAAAGCTTTGAAAGCGCCAAGTGGAAATCTTTTATTTGAACAGAGGGCTTTGTTCAAGTTGCATAAGATTTTTTTGCACCGCTATTCCAAGAATGTTTTTTCGGCCATATAAAGACCTTTTCATCCTCTTGAATAACGGGATCCTGATTGTGTTTACTGGTTTGAACATGTTATGTAAATTTAATTTTTATACTTTCTAATGATTCCGGTGACAACACCCTGAACTTGAAGTTCATTCATCGGAATCAAATCGTGATATTCTGGATTTTCAGCTCTTAAATAAGTTATGCCATTTTCCTTAACAAGCCTTTTTAAAGTATTTTCGTTATCAATAAGCGCAACAACGATATCGAAAACATTTGGCTCAATGGAGCTGCAAACGATTGCGGTATCGCCATCCATAATTCCGGCATCGATCATGCTATTGCCCTTCACTTTGAGCAGCCAAGATTCAGGTTTATAAACCAAATCTTCGCCGACATTTACGTAGTCCGTGACGTATTCTTCTGTTAAAACAGGGCCACCCGCAGGGATCATTCCAAGAACAGGCAATTTGAACGAACTGACAACATTTTCAAACCTTTCGCGAACGCTATTAAGCATTTTTATTCCGCGAGGGGTGCTATCTTTTTGAATATAACCTTTTTCTTTAAGCGCATGCAAAAGCTTTAAGATGCTATTGTCTGAACTCACTTTCATTTTTTCACGCATTTCGCGCAATGTTGGACTGCCGCCATTTGAAATTTGATATTTTTCTATGAAGCGAAGAAGTTTGCCTTGTTTATCTGTCAGTACTTTTGAGACGCTTCCATTTGTCGCTTGGATTTTAGATTTTGTCATTTTTCTAAATGGTTAATTTTTAGTACACCAAGATTATAGGTGAGGGTATACTCACCTGTCAACAGATTTTTCACGAATGTGAAAAATCGCAAGTCTAATAGGGCAGAACATCGAATTATTGAGAAAAATATATCGAGAGACAGAATTCAAAAACTACCCAAAATAATCCGAAACGCTATTTAGAAATCAAATAATTCTACCTTTTTCTGAAGCAAAATCCTCCCCCAAAAATTATATTTATTCACCGCAATATTATATTCAACCGCCGCAATCTGAACCGTTTCATTATTTTCTGAAAAAGTATTTTTAATTTCCAGGAAATTCAAATCATGCATCATTTTTTGTGACTTTTTTCCGTGCGAAATTATTCTTTTTATCATGAAATTCATTTCTGCAACATTCTCATCCGTAATCTCAAAATAGGCTTTCTGACGCGCTTTAACCGTCTCAATAAATATTTTTTTATTCGCCGGAAAATGCTTTCTAAAAATCTCAATCAGCGCAGGGACAGCATCCTGCCTTCTTCGGAGTAGAAAATATAATCTTAACCAATTTTTATTAACATCTTTTTTCAAGTTCATGAAAAAAACATAAAAAATAATGGCCAAAACAAGCAGGACAAAAATGCAAACGCTAACAATTAAAATATTCATAAACATAGAATTATTATTCCACGGGGTTTGCTTCTACCGCAATCTCTTTTGGTCGTTGCTTTTCTATGAGCTCTTCTCTTGCTCTCATTAAAGCCCTGAAGTGGAATTCAACGTTTGGCACGTCGCGCAGAATCATTATCGCCGAAGAAGATGCAAAAGTTATAACAATGTCTCCATATTTCAAGAAATTTTTTATCAATCCTTCTTGATCCTCCTTTACTTCTTGGATTGTTCCGATATCTGCAATTTCTTTTAAATCTTTGATGTAAACTGATTTTGAAAGCGCAAGTAAACGTCTGTCGGTTAATATACAAATGGTCAAAAAATGATCAAGGATTTTAATGAAAAACCAATGCGTATAAGCCAAAAATATAATTAAAGAAAAAGTTGTTACGAAATAATGCAATGAAGAGCTTATTTTATACAGATCATAAAAAACTATCGCTGTAATTGCGCCTGCGACAATTGAGCACATGAGAATAAATATCAAAATCGCGGGGATCATATAAAGCCAATGTTTTCTAAAAAATAAAATAAAATTTTCATCAGCCAGTTGGCCTTTAAAGACTTTATCCTTATTGTCAGCCGGATTTTCCATCATACGTAAGTTAAATAGGTTAAAGTAAATGAAACAGCGGCAACAAAGATTATGGCAAAAAGGTAAATTGTCGAGACTTTTTTTATTGATATAAATCTAAAAAGCAGAGTGTATTTTGACTCCGGCAAATGGTTTCTTTTCATGCAACCATAATGGATTCGAAGTATCGTAACTATCGCGAATCCTATTGATATGATATTGAGGACTATGATGGTAAGCCAAGTAAGCATGTATTACATTATTATCCTTTTATGGCTTTTGCACAAGCAAAGCGGCAATTTTTTTTGAAGCATTTCTACAGAATTCTCCAAACAACCTTGTTGCGGTGCTCATATTTTGAAGTCGCCTTTTATCGCGCATTAAAGGCGATATTTTTTCAATCATTAATTTTGGTAAATCTTCACCCGGATAGATCACTTCGCTTGCACCAATCGTTTTCATAAAATCTGCATTCGTAACTTGCTCTCCGCGACTTATTTTTGTTCCAAGGGGTATAAGCAAACTCGGCTTATTTAAGGCCGCGATTTCACAGACAGCACTTGCACCCGCACGTCCGACAACAAGATCGGTAATCGCATAAAGATGAGGCAATTCTTTATCCGCATATTCAATTTGATAATAATTTTCCAAATGTTTTTCAACATGTTTTATGCCAATTTTTCCGCGTCCTGTTATGTGAATAACATTAAAATTTTTCAAAAGTCTTGGCAGAATTTCCCAAACAGCTTCATTAATTGAAGTCGCACCAAGACTTCCCCCCCAAATCATAATCGTTGGCCTATTATTTTTGATTTTCGTTATTTCATGGCCTTCTACAACAGATCCTTTAAAAATCATTTTCCTTACAGGCATGCCCGTTGTAATTGTTTTTTTCGGATTTAATCCTTTTGTTTCCGGAAAAGTAACACAAATCTTATCCGCGAATCTTGCGCAAATTTTTGTCGCCAAGCCCGGGACACTGTCTGCTTCATGAATCACAACTCGAATTTTAAGCATTCTTCCGGCAACAACAACGGGCACAGAAACATATCCGCCTTTGCTAAAAATCACGTCAGGTCTAAATCGCCTTAAAATAAAATAAGATTGAATTAGCCCCATCGGAATTTTAAACAAATCTATAAAATTATTTATCGAAAAATATCTGCGAAGCTTGCCGGTATAAACGCCATCAAAAGAAATTCCGGCTTTTTCACATATATCTTTTTCAGGCCCTTTCTTGGAGCCTATATACAGAATTTCGCATCCCGAACAGATTTTTTTAACCTCTTCTATAATTGCTATATTTGGCAGGATGTGACCCGCTGTGCCTCCACCCGTGAGAACTATGCGCATAATTTGATGTTGTGTATGTAGAAATATTTACCAAAATTCCAACGCCGATCAAAGTCGCAACAAGACTTGATCCACCATAGCTTATAAATGGCAGTGTAATGCCTGTTACAGGGAAAAGTCCAATATTAACCGCAATATTTAAGAACGCTTGAATCACAACCCATGCAGTGATTCCTGATGCGGCAAGCATGGAAAATGTATCAGGAGCCCTTGCTGCAATTTTAAATCCGCGATATCCGATAACGGCATACGCAATAACGATAAAAATAATTCTCATGAATCCCATTTCTTCGGCTGATGCCGCAAAAATAAAGTCATCTGAGGCTTGCGGAAGCCAATATGATTTTTGAATTCCTTGAGTTAAACCTTTGCCGAAAAATCCGCCACTTCCAACGGCGATATTCGCTTGTTCTGTTTGCCAGCACGAACTTTCGCTACAAACTTCTTCACCGGCACCCATAAAGGTTGTGAATCTTTCACGAATGTGCGGTACGGCAACAGCCAAAAGCAGTCCAACAAAAATAGCGGCCGTAATTCCAATTGCAAGATGCCGAACTTTCGTATCCGCCAAAAAATACATTATGGAGGCAATGCTGACGATGATAACGACGCTTCCGATATCCGGCTGAAGCATGACCGGAATAACAATCAAAAACATGACTACAATAAACGGTAGAAATCCATATTTAAAGGTTTTTAATTCCATTTTTTTATCTTCCAGCCACCGCGAAAAATAAAGAATCATGGCAAGTTTTGCGAACTCGGTTGGTTGAAGAGATGTATAGAAAATCGTAATCCAGCTTTTTGCAAAAGTATTATTTGATGAGCCAAAAATCAAAACAACAACAAGAAGAGCAACAAGTGCAATAAAAACTCCTGTCGAAATTCTTCTCCAAAATCTGTATGAAATTTTTGCAAAAATAAGAAACGCGGAAACGCCGATTAAAAGCCTCCATAAATGTCTTTTGAACAGCAGGTAACAATCAACATTCGGATCATCACAGCTTGGATAAAGAATATCCGGCGCAGAAAGTTGTATTGATTTTGGCACGCCAATACTCGTGATCATTACAAGCCCAAAAAGAAGCAAAGCCCCGATTGTTATAAGAAGCACTGTGTCCGCTTTATGACCGATTTTCATATGAAAATAGTATGCGTTTTCGAGGGGATAAATGCCATTGACAAGGGAGGGAAATATAGTAAAATAGAAGCCTAATAATTAACTAAATTAAAATATGAGCGAAGATAAAAATGAATTTGGACGAGCCGATATTTTTGGAGCAGGCGAATATTTACAAAGAAGCGATGAAAGCATGCTTTTTGATACAGCTGATTGGGATGAAATGGGTGACGGAAATATTGATAATATCAATAAATTTAGGGCGGTTGAAGGGTTAAGCTTTATTGAAACCGGCGCGGCAGTTGTTATTGGGAAAAGATTGCACGCTTTGCACGATGCGCTTGCTTTGGTTGATAGTGGAAGAGGGTATGATGGAGACGTTAGAGCGGTTTTAACGCAACAGATTAGAGAAGAAAATATGGCTATATTGCACGCTTTGCAAAAGAAAGCGGGACAATGGGTTTTTGATTTGATGGAGGAAGAAGCGAGCGGGCCAGGAGACGTGTCAATAACTCATCCGGAGACAGTGGAGAGATTAAGCAAAGCATTTAGACGTGGAATGGACGAGAATGCAAAAGGCGGACACAGAGGCAAAAAAGGTGGAATATTGATATTTTAATATAGCGCCTTATACAAGCACTTTCCCGCAGGCATTTTGATTTCTTTTGTGTTCGGTTTTTTATTCGTGAATTTTGCGGGGGCGTTTTTTATTAGTGCGAACGGAATTTTTTCATTTGCTTCGCCGATGTACACGCTTGCGGAGCAAGCAAGTGCGTCAGCGATATTTTTGCTCGTTGTTTTTAATTTTTTTCCGAATAAATCTTTTTTTCCACGCAGGTTTTTTATGCCTTCAAATCCGGCATATCCAATTGCAATTGCGGTTACACCGGCTCTAAGTGGAGCAATGAATGAATCCGAAATAACAATTCCGCAATTTTTCACGTCAAATTTATTTTTTATTTTTTTCAAAAATTCTTCAGCGGATTTGTATGAATTTTTTGGCCACAAAACTGCAAAATTTTCTTGAATATTTGAAGTATCTATCCCTGCGGATGGGGCAAATATGCCGTCTTTTACAGTCAAAAACATTTCGCCGGGCCAAAGTTTATCGGCTTCTTGGATGACGAGTTCCGTGAATCTTGGATCGGACTTATACGCCGAATATCTTTTAAAATTTAAAGATTTTGCGCGTTTTCCGGGTTTTATTTTTCGCAAATCAATAACGCGTTTTTCTGAAATAGACGCGACTTTTGATGCAATAACAATTATCGAATTTTCGCTGACCTTTCCGCTAAATTCGTTTCCAGATTTTTTCAATGCACGACAAAAAACATCAAACAAATCATCGCCGATTTTTATTGTAGGAGAAGAGATTGGTAAAATTTCCATATTATTTTTCTTGCGGAGTTTCGTGCTCAACAGCCATAAAATCCTTGCCCGAAGCGCTGGCAATTAGGCCGTAAACATAAGATAAAATGCCGTGTGAAAGTCCCATGAAAATCCAGATTGAAGGAAAGATTGCGAACAAAAATACAGTTGGTGTATCGGAAAATTTGTTGATTGCAAGAAGCGCCGCGGCACCAAAAATAATTGCGATAATCGTGCTATAAATTCCAACAACCGCATATTTTGGATTTGAAACAATCTCAAGAGCAAGAATGCTGGATTGTCCGCTCAAAAACACTTGAACAGCAACCGCATACATCAGATATTTTATATCAATATTTGCAAGGACAACATAAAGGGGGATCATCAAAACAAAAATTAAAAGATTGATGTATAAAATTTTAATTATTGCTTCGGTTGTGCGGGTATATTTTTCTTTCTCGGAAAATCCCATAAGAAATGCGCCAACAATGTTTGTGGCTAAGATTGCAACAAAAATCATTGCCATGAAAACGAAAATGAACATCGGATGGACTTCATCGCCCGTTAAAGAAGTCGTTGGATTGATCATCGGCTGAATGTACGTGGCGGTCAAAACGTACGTGATGAAAAGTATTAAGGTGCCGGAAATGCCTGCGACAAGCCCTGCGACGACACGCATTATTAACGATTTTATGGAAGGTTTTTCAGACATGTTTTTTAGTTTTTAAATTTTTTAAGCTCTTTTAATTTTATCATAAAATACGATTATTACCAAAATTCCGGCTGTAATAAAAGAATCCGCAAGATTGAAAACCGGCCAAATCCAAATTGAGATGAAGTCAATCACTTGTCCGGAAATTGTTCGGTCGATGATGTTCCCAAGTGCGCCGCCAAGAGTTATTGAAACAGCAAAAATCGCGAGGTTTTTTGATAAATCAAGAAATTTATATGCGGCAAAAACGCCTGCAATTACAAGAAAAATCGCAATTGTAATCGAAATATATGCCGGAATCGGAATGCTAAAAGCAATTCCTGAATTTCGGTAAATTAATTCCGGAAAAAATCGCGTCATCAAGGACTTTGAAAGTTGGTCGAGGAAGATGGCGGCGATCGAAATTGAAATTATCTTCGCCGAAATTTTGAAAGTTTTTTTATTCACGAGGGTATTATAGCACGCAATAAACGATAAATTCCGTAATATTTTCTTGAAACATTACAAGAATTTTTTATAAACTTTTTTTTAAAAAATGGCTTATTTATGCCAAAATTTGTCGGACTTCCCGCCCCGGGGCGGTATTTTTTATTATGCAATAAACTAAGAGTTTCGTAATAAAATCCTGAGCCGGCTCAAGGCGGACTGAGCTTAAAATTCTACGAAAAACATACGAAAAATCCCCGCCAAGACTGACGAGGATTTGTTTAGCGGTACCGATGGGAACTTAAGAACTTACAACTATTTTAGCATCAAAACTATACAAGCTCAATATCGCAAAAATCTGTTTATGAATTTGTTAAGACCAGTTTAGAGAGATTTAATCTTGATATGATTTAATATGCATCGACCGGCAAAGAAAGGGCCTAGCAGGTTGCCACAGGAACTTAAGAACTTCCTAAGACGGGTTCGATTCCCGTTGGGTCCACCCTTGCCGGTCATTTTTTATGACTTTTGACATTCATTTGGAACAATTTGGATTTTGAGCTTTGTCATTTTTCTGCTAAAATTCTAGCACAAATGGCTTATTCATTATTCGACATCGCAGGTCCGGTTATGATTGGTCCAAGCAGTTCGCACACCGCGGGAGCTGTGAAAATTGGGCAGTTTGCTCGAGCGGTTTTTGATAAAACTCCTTCAAAAGTTACATTTTATATGCACGGATCTTTTGCGACGGTTTCGGCGGGCCATGCAACGGATAAAGCTCTTATGGCCGGAATTATGAAATTTAAAACGAGTGATCCGCAAATAAAAAATGCGCTTAATATAGCCAAAAAACTTGGCATAGCATATAAATTTGCAAAGACAGATTTGGGTCCGGAATTTCATCCAAATACTGTGAAAATCGTACTTGAAGCGCCGGGCAAAAAATCAATGGAAGTTATCGGTTCGTCGATCGGTGGAGGTAGTGCGAGAATTGTAAAAATAAATGATTTTGATGTGGATATTAAAGCGATTGCAGGTAAATATAAATATCTCGTGATTTCGCACAGCAATGATTCAGCCGTTTTGACAGAAGTTCTTCAGAAAATAACAAAATTCGACAAATATTATATTGCCGGAATTCAATCCGCGCATATTGATAATCACTCGCTTACAATATTGAATCTTGAGGGTCGCGATTTAAGTTTAAAACAAGTTCTTGAGCTAGCGAAAGTTAAAGGAGTTGAATTTGTAAGATCATTAACCAAATTGGACTAATGAAAAGATTTGTTTTTCATACAGGCGCGGAATTGCTTAGACTAGCCGAAAAGTACAAAATGCCGATTTCAGAAATCGCATTAAATTATGAACAGGGGGTTTCCGAAAAAACCGAAAAAGAAGTTATCGCAAAAATGAAAAGAAATTTGGACGTTATGCGTGAAGCGGTTAAATCCGGACTCAGATTAAACAAAAAATCATTCAGCGGAATGTCCGGCGGAAACGCAGGCAAGATGCTAAAATATGCGGGATCAAAATCCAAAAAAATCACCAGTAAAGCACTGCTAAAAGCAATGGCATATGCAATTGCATGCGGCGAAACAAATGCTCAAATGGGCAGAATTGTTGCTTTTCCAACAGCAGGAGCTTCCGGAGTTATTCCTGCGGCGGTTTTGAGCGTCTCCGAAGAATTGAAATTGAGCGACGAAAAAATAATGAAAGGACTTTTCACGGCATCTGCGATTGGGCTTATTATAGCGGAAAATGCAACCCTCGCAGGAGCATACGGAGGATGTCAGGCGGAGATTGGTTCCGCTTCTGCAATGGCTGCCGCCGCGATTACAGAAATGCGCGGTGGAACGCCAAAACAATGTCTTGATGCCGCATCTTTGTCTTTAAAAAACATGCTCGGATTAACATGCGACCCGATTGCCGGACTTGTTGAGGTTCCATGTGTAAAAAGAAACGCGATGGGCGTGACGAATGCATTTTCGGGTTCGGAAATTGCGCTCGCCGGAATTGAAAGTTTTGTGACATTTGACGACGTTGTTGAAGCCATGAAAACAACCGGTGAAATGATGCCTTCCGCATTGCGTGAAACTGCGCTTGGTGGCTTGGCGCTGACGCCAACAGGCTGTCGCATTCGTGCAAAAATCGGACTTCCTCCAATAAAAAGTGCGCATTAATATGCATTATAAATAAACTTTATGTTTAAATTTGGAGTTCTCGCAAGTACCAGAGGTACAGATCTGCAAGCCATAATTGATGAAATGAAAAACGGAAATATGCCCGGAATTGAACTTGCGGTTGTTGTTAGTAATAAGGCGGACGCATTTGCGATTGAGCGCGCAAAAGCGCAAGGGTTTAAAGCGGTTTTCATAGATCCAAAGAGCTTAACACGTGAGCAATACGACGAAAAATTAGTTGAAGTTTTGAAGGAAAATGGAGTCGAACTCGTTTGCCTAATCGGATATATGAAAATTCTTACTCCTATTTTTGTGCGGGCTTTTGCAGGAAAAATTGTGAACGTTCATCCGGCGCTTATTCCAAAATTTTCAGGAAAAAATTTCTTTGGCGCAAGTGTTCATGAGGCTGTTTTGGCCGCACACGAAACCGAAACTGGTTGCACTTTTCATTTTGTGACCGAAGAAGTCGATGGTGGTCCGATAATCCTTCAGAAAAAAGTCGCGGTTGATTCTTCCGACACATCCGATTCACTTAAAGAAAAAGTTCAAACTCTGGAAAAAAAATATTATCCGGAAATTGTTAGGCAGTTTGCGGCGGGGAAATTCAGCTTAGAGAATGCGATAATTCAGGCGGAATGAGATCGGTATTGACTTAAATTGTGGGTATTGTTAAAATCAACCTCCAGAATTTAATAAATAAAAATATGGCAGGACGAACCCAGGATGGCACAGACAGAACGGGCGATGAAGCGGATGAAGCCGTAACGAGTGGCGCTTTAGTTGAAATAGATACAAAATTATTAAGCGTTGAAGTGGAAGCGTTTGCGGACGACAATGAATTAGCTCTTTTTTTATCAAAGCAAGACAATAAACCCGATGGCGTGCAAGGAGATCAAGGTCTTGCAAGATTTGAATCTTTAAAATTAAAATTGCATCAGGCCGGATATCGAATCGGAATTGGATTAAAAGGCGTTTCAGCAGGTAACGCAATCAGCATGGGAGCGGTGTTTTGCGAGGAACTGCATGCCACATTAATTCCCGGTTGCGGAGGAATGAATATTTACGAAGATAGATGGCAAATAATAGAATTGTTAATAAAAGAAGGCGCTTTTTGCGTAGGATTTAAAGAGGGAGTTGAAAAAGCGCAAGCGGCAGCGGAATTGGGCGACGCTTGGTTTAGGATTGATGTTCCAAAGCCCGATGGAGAATGAATTTAAAAATAAAACAATGAGCGATCACGACAATCTACCGGCAGTCATCGAAAATCCAGACTGGTTTGCAAGTGAAACGGAAATGGGTGCATTCAGGGTAGACAGAGATAAAAGCGCAAATTTAATCGAAGAATATAAAGCAAGCGGGAGGAGGGATCTGCTGGATGTTAGCGTTTGGTATAAGCCATTCATGAGGCCAGTTGAAGCAAGGGCGGAAGAAGTGAGAATGCAACTTGGAGTGATAGATGCGGAGGATTTTCCATGCTTTGACAAAGAATGGGACGATATAAGCGATGAAGAAATTCGTCGTTATTTAGACAGCGAAATTAATAATGGTCCCGCACAATTGATATATGAATGCATTGAGGAAGTATCGACGAATTTTAATGGGACAACGCTGGATGTGTTAGACGCAACAGTTGAGAACGCATGTAAGATAATAGCGAAAAAGTTAAAACAATTGGGCGGGAAAATACAGCCGGCGGAAATTATTGAAATAGCTCAAGGGCTTGAAACAAGCTATTTTACGTTAATAAAAGAAAACGGGATAAAGGTGAAACAAGGTGCACTTTCAAGGATCGGAGGTGCAAGCAGAATCGCAGAGACGATTCACGTTTATTACAGGAGGAAAGATTAGTCATTTTTTGAGCTTACGCGAGGTTTTTCGCAATCATCGTTAATGCCCGCTATGAACTCCCGCTTTTGCATTGTTAAAAGCGCTTTTTCGTGCTATAATATTAAGATTTATATAAAAATAAAAATTAAACAAAAACAATATGAATACTACACCTACAGGTGCTCCTGATAGTGAGCCAAAAATGACCGTTGTTCTTACGACATTGGATAGAAATGAATTTGAGAGGGAAAACAGTGGGGAAGCAAGAAAATCGGCTGATTCTATACAGCGAGATGGTGAAGGGATGGTTTTAGTCAAGAGAGGCGGCTTTAAAACGTTGTACGGACCTGATGGCAAGATAATGCAAAGATTTGCAGGTAATTTTAATGAATTTCTAACTCAGCAAGAGTATGAGGAATTTATTAAAGATATGATGAGCCACATGTACGGCCCAAGTCATAGTGATACGACGAATTTTAGAGTGAAATGGTATATAGAAAATAATATTATTCCAAAGCAATACCAGCCAATATATTGTAGAATATTTGAATATGAAATCGATCAAAATGTAACAGTACCCAGAGCACTTATTTTTAAAAGAATTGAAGATGCAATATTGGTGGCAGATAAAAGCGTTGTTGATGCACTGAAAGGAACTCAAGGCAAAGATGTAAATTATTTCGACGTATATCAAAAAGCAAAAGACAAAGACGAGGAAGTCGTTTTCGTTGGTTCAAAGTTTGATTGCATAAAGAATAAAAAGGCTTTTCATGTACCGTCAGAAGGTGGATACATTGATGTTTTGGATGCTAAATTTACAAATCCAAAGCAATGGACAACGGAAGTGGTCAGGCCTGAAGAGGTGCAAGAACCAATCACGGGCATTGGCCTAGATAATAAGGAAAACTTTTTGCTCGTTGGATGTGGTCACAAATTATATATTTATGATTTTCAATCCAGACCGCTTGAGTTATATGGAGAAGTATTTGAAGATGCGGACGTTAATTTTGAAGGCACGTTATATTGCGAAGAAAATGGTGTTGATCAAAATATTTTAGTTGGAGCAAGCGATGGAAGCCTTAGAAGGATATCTACAAACTTTAATTTATTCAAAAGTGGCGCGGAAAGAAATGCGGCTAAGGCCGATGAATCCAGAGAAAAAGCCAGAGCATTAAAAGTGGCCGCACAATTGGGACATCTTGAGGCTTTAAGAAAAGCCGCTGCCAGCGGAGCAACTGCTTCTACAAAAGTGGCGAATATCGTGGTGAATTCGCCTATGGTTCAAGAACAGGCTCGACAAAACCTCGAAACTTTTCAGCCAAAATTGGACGCGGCGACAACAATCGCCGGAATTCAAGAAATAAGAAAAGAAATCGCAGAATATAAAGACGTGGTACGTATCGCTGTTACTGACACGGAAGTCGTTGAAGCCATGTTTAAGCCATTAATGGAATATGTCGCGCAAAGAGAAATTGATATTGTTACGCCCGAACTTATATCCGAAAAAACCAGAATTGTGGTTGTTGCAAATAGCGTTGATGCCATGACTGTTCCGGACGTTTTGAAATTGAAAAGCAGAATTGATTATCTTAGAACAAATGCAAATTTACCGGGAGTCGAAAGGTCTCTTAAAGGCGAGGTTTTGGACTTATGTGATGATGTTGATGGAAAAATAAGAACAGTATTAAACGCAAATGAGGACAGATTAATTCAAGAGATTGATGTGGTTGTTGATAGGATAAGGGCAACGCTTGATGGTTTTACAAAGTCACGCGAAATGGAGGAGTGGGTGATTATTGATTATCCGCAAATCGTGGATCAAATCACAATGCAGATGAAGCTTGCTTCTCTTCAACAAACAAAGCTTCAGGAGCATGGCGTTAAGGCGATTGAAAAGGTTACAAGATTAAAGAGGGAATATGAAAAGAAATTCAGAGAGCAATATGACACCGTTCAAGCAAATGTTGCTGAAGGCATTGGTTCGCAAGTGAAAACTGCGGAATTATTGATTGCGCAGCTCATGGAAGATTTTTCCGCAAAGGTTGAGAGGAGAGAGTTTGCGGATAAGGATCAGATTAATCTTTGGGTTGACGCTCATCCTTTAAGTAGAAATATAGAAGATGTCATATCGACCATCGAAGATCATGATCCGGAAAAGGCTCACGCGTTATCCATGAAATTAAAAATCGGCATTGCGGCACTTAAGAGCCAATCAAAAAGGAATATGGAGAAAAAAGCGGAAGTTTCAACAGGAAAAAACCAAGTCCCTTTTGGCAATTTTATGTTTAACGTTTGGGAAGCAAAAGCCGAAAAGCTTAGCGTTAATGTTGTGTTGGATTTCAAAGTTGATGATGCAACTAAAGGAGCCGGCGTAAAGCCAAATGACTACATGTGTGAATTGGTTTTTAAAACAAAAGATAAATCCGGGAGCGTAAAAGAGGTTCCGTTAAGCTTGGAAGAAGTCAGAAAATATGGGCTTTCGAATCCGCGTCTCCTTGGCGATTTTGAATTTGGAAAAACATATATGACAGTTGGTGAAGCGAAAAAGATAATCGCAAAAGTAAAAGATATGAACTTTGGATTGATGCCTGATGTGCAAGCTAAATATGAAGAATTTCAAGCAAACATTCGTGCAATGCATGTGAAGATTAAAGAAAGCGCAAAAGAGTGGCAAGAGGCAGACGGGAAATTTCCGGGCATTGTGGAAGCGGCAAGATTAAAAGGCCCGGGGAGCATTTGGGCAACTCTTCTTTCAGACAGAAGGGCGATGATAAAACAATATCATGAATTTTTAGACAAAGAAGGACTTTATGTTTGGCAAAAAATGAGAAGCTTTAAGGAAGGGATAATTAATGGAAAAATGAAAAACGGTTCGCAAGGAAAAATTCCAAAAATGTCAGATAATCCGCATTGGACATTGGACGAAGAAACAGAGCAAAATCTTGAAGATTTTGCAACGAACGCGAAAATGTCATTGGACTTGAGAGATGGAATGATCTCTTTGGAAGGGCATGCGGGAACAGGTAAGGATGTTCTTGTGAGTATATTCTGTGCAAAAACGCAAAGACCAAAATATACTTTTGACTGTTCAAAATGGACAACTGAATTTGATCTTTCGCAAGACGTTTCGCTTGCCGCTGATGGTGGCGCGAGTTATACGGTTAAGGAGGATTCGGTTATTGTAAAAGCCTTGGAAACGCCAGGTGCGGTTTTGTATTTTAATGAATTTAATGCAATGCCACAGCAAGCTCAGATGTTTCTACATTCTCTCTTTGATGAAAAAAGACAAATTACGTTGAAAACAAGCCAAGGTAGAATCGTCAAGGCTCATCCATCGGTGATTATTTGTTCTTCGATGAATCCTGATTATCCGGAGACTTATAAGCCTCAGTTTGCAACAAGATCCAGAATGATTCCGATTAAAGTTGGATATCCAAAATTCAAAAAAGAAGATGGAACATTTGGTACATCAGAGGCATTAAGAACAGCAAGATCGATAAGGTCACTTGAGGATTTCACGATTGGAGACATTTCCGAGAATGAATTTGTTGATATGTGGAATGCTTATATAAACAGAGGCGATGAAACCAATCCACTTTTAACGCCTACAAGAAAATTTGATATCGAGGTGATATTTGCCCTCTTAACTTTTGGGAATGAAATAAGAGAAGCATTTATTAAAGGCATTGATGGGTCAAATACCGGTCCGGATGATTTTACGATCAGTCAGCCGTTCACGATGCGTGAAATGAGAAGATGCGCATGGCTATTGAACAATATGAGTCCTTCGGAAAAAGAAGATATAGGTAAAGCCGAAGAAACGGCGAGAAAATTTATTAGAAGAGTTTATAGCTCATATATTTTCAATGGAGAAGAGGCAAGGAGTTTGGAAGAAAAATTGACGGGTTGGAGCACGAAAAAACCAACAACGGTACCGGTTGCGCCAGCGGTACCTCCTACTACGCCTTAATAAAATAAAAAATGTCAGATATCTTGCAACCATCCGCGGGGAGATTAACTCGAGAGCAGCTTAGGCAAGCCACTCAGGTTGCATCGTATGTTAAGGACGTGCGATTAAAAGTTTTGCCCGGGAAATCTTGGGCACCGCATTATCCAAATAATGCAGAAAGGGAAAAACAGCTTGAGGATGTCCTTAGAGGGAGAATAACTCCTGAGCAGGTTGATCAAAGCCTGATGAAGCCGGACGGATTTATTTATGACGCAATGGAAATTCAAGAATTGGGACTGGGCGGATTGATTGGTAAAGTAAGAGATGTCGCAGAATTTTACGAAAGATTTCCATATGGACAATTTGCGGAATTTCTCTATGGATTAAAAGATAAAGATACGGATTTGGCGACCGCCACAGAACTTTTTTCTTCAATCGCAAGATCAAAAATACAATCAGATCTTATTAAAGCTCTTGGAACAACCGGTAAACAACAAGCAAAGAGAGCGCTTGAAGTTGAGCATAAAAAGAACGTGGCAGAAGCCGGGGACAGAAAAAGGACGCAAAAAATATTTGATGTTTTGAAGGCAAGATGGATGAAAAAACAGGGGATAATAAGTAAGGACGATTTAAGGAAACTTGAAGGTCAGGCGGGAGAAGAATTATGCGACATCGCAGATTCATTGGAAGATGCATTCCAGGATTACGTTAAAACGGGTGATCCAAAAGCACATAAAAAACTTACGGAAAAAGTTAGAGATAGTTTTGAAGAGATAAAAAGACAGCAAGAGGAAGATAAATTGGATGATTTTATAGAAAAGGCGCTTGAAGATCCGGACGCACTTCCACCTGAAATGAAAGATCAATTAGAGCAAATGTTCAATGATTTTCAGCCACCGCAAGGAGGTACCGCGCCTAGCGTAAGAAAAAAACTTTCTCCTTCGATGGATCCAATGAAAAAAGGAGCGGAAAAAAGTGAGATAGCGCCAATTTATACAATTGAACCCGACTTAACGGGCTATTATCAAGGGCAAATTTATTCAAGGTTTAATACAAGAGAGGTTGAGTGGGACAATACGTCATCGTATAAAAAAGTGAATTCCGGATCAGCGCCAAAAGAGCACGTCATTAGAAGTAAATGCTCTCCGGGTGACATGGTGCCAATTTTTATGCCGAGAAATTATTCACCTTCTCCATTTTCACTTCCTTCGGGAATTGAAATTTATCAGGATGAAAAAGGCTGTTTTTGTTTAAAAAATAATACCGGTTCGGCTTATGAATTTGAAATCGGATTTGGAAAAACACCAAGCGCAAATTCAAATAAACCGGTTGCAGATGAAACTGCGGACATTTCTTCGGGATCTTTATCTAATGCGACAACGAATTACATCTCAGGTCTTCGTGGAAAATCAAACGTGGAAAAAGCAAAAGCAATCGTGCGCTACATGAAAAATATTATGAAATTGGAATACAGCAATGACGATAAATATAATCTGATTTATAAAAAAAATCCTTCAAGATATTTTGCGGAAATAGAAACGCATAAGCAGGTTGATTGTGATGTTGCGCAAACATATTTTATTGCGCTTTGTAGATTGGCCGGAGTTCCTTCAAGGTTAGTAGAGGGGCATAGTGTTGACATGGTGAAAGATGGCAAGGCGATAATTCATTCAGGTACGGGCCACGCGTGGACTGAAGTTTGGAATGAGCAAGCAAATAAATGGCAAACAATAGATTCAACGCCGGAAAAAGCTGATGATTCTGATGAAGGTGGCGAAAGTGGTAAGGGGAAAGATGAAGATACTGATATCGATGCGCCGGAGCAAGATCCACGTGATGAAAAAGAACCGCCTTCGCCTGAAGAAGTTGCGAAAAAAGTTGAAGATCAGCTCGAAAAAACAAAAAAAGGCGATAAAAAAGATAAAACAAAAGGCTCGGATGTTTCGGAAAAAACAAGGGATAAAATGAAAAAAATGAAAGAAGAAAAGAATAAGAAGAAAAAGAAGTCCGGCGAAAAAGGCGAAAAGCAGGAAGGAGGAGAGCCTCAGGACGGAGAGCCTCAAGACGGTGAGAGTGGCGAATCCGGCGAAAGTAGCGAAAGCGGCGAGCCTCAAGACGGTGAGAGTGGCGAATCGGGAGAAGATGGCGAATCCGGAGGCGAAGCCGGTGAGTCCGTGAGCGATGAAGAATGGAAAGAAACGGAAGAGGAAGTGGAAGGGGCAAAAGATGAAGGCGCGGAAAAAGCAAAAAAAACAAAAGAAATCAAAGATAAAATAGCCGAAGCGGAAGACTTTAAAGATCTCAAGGACGTTGAAGATAAATTAGAAAACGCGAATCTGGACGAGGACGTAAAAGACCAATTTAAAAAAGATCTGGAAGCGAAAAAGGAAAAACTAAAAGACGAATTAAAGAAAAAAATAGAAAAAATGAGAGATGAAGGGTTTATCGATGAAGACAAAGCGAAAAAAATGATAGAAGACTTGAATAAGCATGAATTTACGGAGGGTCTTGAAAGAATTAAACAGCAGATTTCTAATGAAAGTGCTCTGTATAATGAATATGATGCTATAAGGCGCGAAATAATGCCATTGGTTGAAAAATGGTATAAATTTTTCGCATCTAAATTGCCAACATTCGAAGATCCTGAGTTCGGAGATGACGTTGGAAGAAAAGGTAGAGTTGATAGAAGAGCTATGAGTAAGCCGGTGAATCTTCTTTTCGGAACGCTAAAAAATCCGTTAGTGATTAAGTCTACCGTTAGGCCAAAATTCATGGCTGAACTGGTTTTGGACATAAGCGGTTCCATGACAAGCAGAATGCGTGATTGTAGAAAGTTGTTGATTTTCTGGGCTGAACTTTTTGAAAGAATTTCAAAGGAATATGGTTATATCGATTTCTCGATTTTGGTATATGACGAAAACGTGGAACTCGTGAAAGGTTTTGATCAAAAATATAGCTCCAAACAGAGGTATGATTTTGGCATGGGGAATAGAAAAACCATAAAAGCTCGACTTATGGAAGCGACTGTTGCAAGAAATAATAATGATATGGGCAAAGCGGTTTTGGAGGGGAACAGGCTTTTAAATGCGGCATTAAAAAAGCACGGAAAAGGCTTTCTTTCAGCGCTTTATGTATTTACAGATGGGGATACGGTTGGAACATTGCCGGGAGTCAGATTGAAAAACTTTCTTAATGGATTGGAATCTTATTGTGGTGAATGGTGGGGTAAGCATTTGAAAAAAGCTTTTATGCTTGGTTCTGAAGAGCAAAAAAGAGTGCTTTCAGAAACTTTTGGAGAAGCCGATTCGGATGCAGTGCCGGAAATGGACGAGCTTATCAGAAAGTCAATGATGGGATTGGCAAGAGACTTTGAGGTTTTCAAAAAAAGGTTGCCTAAAGGGGGATAAACTACTTCCACTTCCAAAAATATTTCACCATGCTGGCGATGTGATGCCAGAAGACTTTTTTTAGAAGCAAATGTGAGACTCCGCCGCCACTCAAACGTTTGTGGTAATGGTTGATTTGCGCATCGGGATAATAAACAACGCGAAGGCCTTTTGCGTGAATTTTTTGGCACAAATCCGCGTCTTCCATAAACAGAAAATATCTTTCATCAAACCCGCCTATTTCTTCAAACAATTTTTTTGGCATCAAAACTGCGGCTCCAACAAGCCAATCTACGTCATGCATAACATTTGGATCAAGCCCCGTCATGACATATTTTTGAACGCGATTTTTGAAATATTTTATTTTGCCGAGCGCTGTTCGTTTTGCGACAAGATCTATGAAATGCGGAAATCTGCGGAACGAATCCTGAATATCACCATTTGCATAAATTAATTTTGGGCCAAGAGCGCCAATATCGGGATGCTTTTCCATGTAATCAACCATTTTTTGGAGTGCATCGGGGAAAACGGTCGTATCCGGATTTAAGAAAAGTAAATATTCGCCAAGCGCATGTTTTGCGCCAAGGTTATTGCCTTTTGCAAAGCCAAGATTTTTGTGCGTTTTGATTAATTTTATGCGATTATCTGCGGCAGCTTTATCAAGAAATCCACGACTGATCGGATCAATCGAAACATTATCCACAAAAATTATTTCAAATTTGAAATCGGTTTTTGCCGCTTCCAGAGCCTCAACGCAAAGCTTTGGAAAATATTTGTGATTGAAATTTATTGTAATTGTTGAAAGTTTCATTTGAGATTATTTAAGCTTCTTTGCCATTTCTTCTCTCGCTTTTTTATCCAATTCAGCCTTATTTTCCGCAATTTTAAGCTCCCATTTACCCGTTACGAATTTGTTATCATCAATATTTTCCGCAAGAACAATTCCGGAACCGATGAAAGAATTATTTCCGATTTTCACGCCCGGCATAATGCTCGCATTGATTCCAACGCGCACGTTTTTGCCCGTGATTACGCCAAGTTTGTTTCTTTGGCTATCAACTTTTTCACCATTTATTTTCACGGGAATATTTTTTTCATCAAGTCGCAAATTTCCGGTTATCGCTCCGGCTCCAAAAGAAGTTCCGTCGCCAATCACGCTATCGCCAACATAATTTGAGTGCATCCAGACGCCATTTCCAATATAGCTCCTCGCAACTTCAGTTGATTTTCCAATCACACAATTTTCGCCAATATGACTGTCGCGCACCATTGCATAATTTGCAATAAGTGTATTTTTTCCGATATAGCACGGACCGTTGATTATCGCATATTCAAGCACTCGCACGCCGTCTTCAATAATCACATCGCCTTTAATAATTGCATACTTTGAAATTTCCGCCTTCTTGGAAATTCGCGCATTTTTCGCAATGCGACCTGCGGTCGCGTGAAACAAAAATTTCCACAATTCAAGCACGTGCCACGGATATTTCACAGCCTGCCAAAAACCATCGTGTTTAATTGCCTTAATTCGAAATCCATCGCGCGCCATATTGCTCACAGCCGTTTCATACAAATCATCGCGATTCGTCTTGGCATTTTTCAAATATTTAACCAAATCCTGCGCATTTTTATAAAAATGAATCACGATATTCACGAGTTTGCTTGGCTCATTTCCTTCACCCGGTTTTTCGATAATTTTCTCTATAAATCCACGTTTATTAAGTTTTAAATATCCTCCGGGAAAATATTCATTAACATGACGCGCCACCATAAATCCATCCGCATCCTTTTTCTTATATTCCGCTTTTAAAGTTTCAAAAATTTTGCCATCAACAATATCATTCGAACTGACAATCAGAATAGGCTCCTTGCCAATATAAGGGCTCGCCTGCATCACGGCACCGGCCATCCCAAGCGAGAGATCTTCCTGGATGATGATTGGCATGCTAAGGTGCATTTTTTTCTTTAAAGCCTGAAATTCTTTGTGATTATGCTCCCCGCAAATAAAGATAAAATCGCCAAAACCGGCCTTTTGAAGCGTCTCAAGTTGATGCTGAGCCAACGGTTTCCCAAGAAAAGGCATCAAGTTTTTATCTTCAATAGGCTTGAGTCTTTTACTCTTTCCAGCCGCAAGAATAAGCGTTTTCATAGTGTTTATTACCTGCCTATTTTAGCCCCATTACGTTTAAAATACAAATTCCGCAACATCGAAAAATTTGTCTAGGAAATTTCACGTAAAAATCCTCACTTAACACTTGACAATAAAAAAAAAGTAAGTATAATGATTGCACTTGAATATTAATAACTGTCAAATTTAAAATATGAAGGTGCACGAAACAGGGCATGATAAGGCCAATGATAGGGTAACAACACATCCGCCGGTCGAACTGCATTCGCCAGGCGGGGTGATTACTCTTGAGTCACACGGGAGGTTAAGAGTTTTAGTTGCGGACGATATAAGAGACGATGTATTTTTTTTGATGAGAACTTTGAGGCAAAGAGGACACGAAACTCTTTTTGCAGACACTCCTTCAGCGGCAAAGCAGCTTATGATGACTGGAGGCGTTGACGTCGTAATATCGGATTTACGCATGCCTGTTCTGGCAATGGGGCATGAAGTGATGATGCACGCAATAGAAGCCGGAATAAGAACAATTGCTCACACCGGAACACCGGATGAAATAGATCCCGATTTAGCCGTTAGGCTTCATGCTGTAATTGAAAAAACAGCAGATCGAGCTAAGCTCGCGACCAGATTGACCGAAGCTTTGCGTCCTTCGCAACAGGAATAAGTTTTTCAGCTTCACGTCACGATCTCGCCCAATTTTTCAACTTTTTCCGCATTCTCAATTTCCATCCCGATCCTTTCACCATAGCTCATGCTTTCGCCGTATAAATAGCCTGAATAAGGCGTATATTTTGTGCCGGGACTGCCAGGAATTCTCATGCTGACGTCAAAAATCACAATTTCTTCTTTGCCTGCGCGCGTTGCGACAGCGCCTTGAAGTGCAAATGGTCCGATGATTCCGGGAGCAACTTCTTTTTTCATAGTCGCAACAAATTTTTCTCCCATATCAAAGATTTTTTCTACAAGCGATTCTTTCACTGTGCAGGAAATGTGACCGGTTTCAATCATTGAAGGTCGATAGTCGGCATCTAGAAGCTCTTCTTGGGTTTTCGCATCAAGCCTTAAAAATCCATCAAGATTTGTTTGTCTGCGAGTGTCTGTTCCCATTAATTCAAGTTCGCCGGTTATTGGAGAATAAAAGAAATTCATATTTACTTGCGCGCCGATTATAAATTCTTCAATCACGGAATTATCCAAATCTTGCTTCGTAATAGTCCCGGTGCTCACCATTCTTTTACTTATTATGAAATAATCCTCAGTATTTGCGATCACGAAAAAAGCTCTTTCGTATCCGCGAATCGCCTCATTAACTTTCACAATCAAAGGCCCGCCGCCATCTTTTACAAAATGTTCATCCAAAACTTCACGCATTTTATTTTCATCATATCCGCTCTGCGATTTTCTGATATTTTTTGGAGTTCTGATTCCGGCCTTTTCAAGAAGATAATACTGATTTTTTGGCATGTGCCTTTCTTCAAGCTTCACAAGTCCGCGACTGCCATAAATCGGCACAAGAAAGTCATTTTCAATTTCATTAAAATCGCAATAAACCCAAAAATATCTATTGTGAATGAAGATTGTGTTCAGAGCTCGGAGCTTTTCTTGAACTTCCGGTTTCACAATATCTTTAAATTTTTCGACTTCGATAATTTCATCGATGCATCCGATTTTTTTACCGTCTCTTTCGCGCGTTTTATAATATTTTGAATAAGTCTCGCTTCGTCCTTTTTGGCATACGGCAACGGTTTTAAAGCCATATTTTTTCACGCCCGTGCAGACATCTAAAGCGCTATGTCCGCCAAGCACGCCAATATGAATATTTTTTGGATCATATTTTTTGAGAACTTCTTCGATATTTTTTTGTGTAATCATAGCCAAAGGATATTACATGTTAATTTCGTTTGCAATTTCTTTTAAAGCATCAAGAGAAATTTGGAAAAACTGATTTCTTTCAATTCCAATTTTTTCAATATCGGCGATAAATTGGCGGTTTACTTTAGCCGCAAAAGACGAATCTTTGAATTTTTTATTTATGGATTTTGGCTCTACTTCGGCAATCTTTTTATCAGGCCTCATAAGCACATATGCAAAAATCAAACCGGTCACGCTTTCGCCTGCGGCAAGCGCAAAATCAAGCTTACTCTCTCGTTTTACGTCAATTCCCGTAACGTCTTCGCAATGCGCCATGATTGCATGAAGCATCTCCGGATTATCATATCCGGCGGCTTTCAAAATTTCACAAGTTTTTTTAGCATGCATATCTGTGTTATCTTGTACTTCTTCCCAATCCAAATCGTGCAAAAGTCCTGTGCATTCCCAAAGTTCTTGGTCTTCGCCGAGGTGTTTCGCAAGCGCTTTCAAGATCGCACCACTTTCAATCGAATGCCACAAATTATATTCTTGATGTATGTGCTGTTTAAGCAAATCTCTGGCTTCTGTTGTAGTCATATTTTGAATTTTAAAATTATAAAAATTGCGTCCGTCCTAATTATCCAAGAATTTTCGAAAGCTTTCCAGCCTTAATCGCTCTCTTTATTTCCAGCGCGATTCTTCTTCCTGTGCTCATTGGAACGTCATATTTAAGCCATGTATAAGGCGAGCCATTGATGTATGGATTTGTGCCGGCAACAATTCTTGCGCTTATTTCAAATACATAAAATTTCAAATCCGGATCAACGATTGTTTCCAGACAGAATGGGCCAAAAAGCCCTTTTCCAACCAATTTTTTTGATGCTTCAACAACGCGTTTCCCCATTTCATACATTTCCGGAAGCAAAGATTCGCGAACTACAAGCGGCATATTGCCGGTTATCGTGTAGCTTGTGCGAATTTTCACGTCCAATTGATCTTTCGCCGCGATTCTTCCGATCGAATCCGCATTTGATTCATAGCGCTTATCAAAGCTCATAATTTCGAGTTCGCCGGTCAAGCTCGAATGAAAATAGTGAATATAAAGCGGAACTCCAACGACATATTCCTGAAGTGCGTAATCTTTTTCATTTGGATATTCTTTTATGCGTTCGTAAAATTCTTTTGGATTATTTGCGATGAAATAGCCCTTTCCGCCAAGTGCTCCATGAAATTTCACAATCACCGGACGATCAATATCTTCGGGTTTTTCATAAATTTTTGGAGTATTGATTTTGGCCATTTGAAGCCATTTTCGTTCTTTTCTTCGATCCGATTCCCAGTCAAGAATCCCTTTTGTGCCATAATGCATCACTTTAATTTTCTCAACATTTTCAGGCTTGATATAGCTGACGAAAGACCCATGTGGGATCAAAATCGCGTTTTCTTTAATCAATCGGTCTTCAATTTTGAAGAAGGAAGTCCAATTATCAACCAAAATTATTTCATCAACAAATTTATAGCTTTTATAAAAATCCGCATTATCTTTTCTGCAAATGCATATGGTTTTAAAGCCTTCATCATGCGCTCCTTTGAGGATCTGAAGCGCCGTATGGCTTCCAAGTGTTGCTATTTTGTAAGAAGTTTTCTTCGTCATATTTCTGCTATTTTAACCTAAAAACACACGACTTGTCCAGAGGAAATTTTGGAGATAACAAAAAGCGCGTGCGTCGATACTTGACAAAATGAATATCTCGAGCAATAATATACACCTAAAAATTAAATTAAATTATTATGAATAAAGAGTCGCGAGGACAAGCCGGAGAAGCAGTGGATTCATCGCTTAAAGAGCTTTTTGATCGTATTCGTCATCTTGGAGAGGTGCCGGTTGAGCTAAAGCAAGAAATGCGAAACGCGAAAATTGCAATAGTCGTATGTTTGGGCTTATTGGCTGTAGGAGTGGGAATGTCAACGAGCTGTGCGCGATCTGAAAGTGGTGCATGCGGTTCAGACGACCAAGCTGAAGCAGTAAACGAAAGCCCAGAGGCGCGATTAGATGAATTATTGTATAAGGCGCTGGAAGAGCTCAATGTTACACAATTTGAAAAGTCGCTTAAAACTTTAGAAGAGGCTGAAGCCTTATTGGAAGGGATAAAATCATTGGAGGGCAATCCAAGCATAAAAAGGAGAATTGACTGCATTCGCGCAAGAGATCTTGCAAGAAAAGCGACGATAACAAAGGATGAGCAATTAAAGTGGGAACTTTTTGATGAAGCAAAAAAAATAGCGCTTCAAGTGAAAGACGATGAAATGGGTCCCGGTGCAAGAGCGGATCTTTTGCAGGAGATGGATGAGATAGAGAGGGGTTTGAATAATTATGAACCACGAATTAAATATCTGGATTTAGGAAAAGGTTTTTGAAATAGCTCAAGTTTTTTAGTGCTATAATATAAGCACTCTTTAACCAAATTCCTATGAATGAATCAATTCAACAGCTTCAGGCTATTTTGGCAGATCCGATAAAAGGCAAGCTATTAATTTTACTTTTGATTTGGAGCTTTATTTGGAAAGGAATTGCTCTTTGGAAATCAGGCAGAAATAATCAAATGCCGTGGTTTATCGTAATTTTGCTTCTGAATACGGTCGGAATTTTGGAGATTGTTTATATCGGGTTTTTTCAGAAGAAAAAGTAAGCGCCGAGCTTAAAATCTGTAAATTTCCTTCCTGTGCTTAATTCTTAAAATAACCAGAATTTTTATATTGCCTTTATCGTCAACGCTAAAAACGGCTCTATAATCGCCAATTCGGAATCTGTACAAGTCAAAAAGGCCTTTTAATTTTTTGGCAAATAAAAAAGGGTTTTCTTGATGGCGAAAGAAGTCTATTTTATTCGTAATATAATCCGATGTGGGCCTTGGTAATTTATTCAAATCTTTTAAAGCTTTTTCAGAGTATATAAACGAATATAAGGTCATAATCCAAGTTTTTTACGAACCTCTTCGTGAGTATAAACTTTGCCAAGTCTAACGTCCTCTCTTGCTTGTTCAATTTCTTTTGCGAAGTTTTCAAGAATGAAATCGTCTTCATCAACAGGTCTTATATCCAAAATTGGTTTTGAATGATACATAACGATATAGCGTATTTGTTTTTTGCGAGACTCTTTCCAGAGTTTTGTTATATTGTTGCGAAATTCTTTGATTCCAATTGCTTTTGTTGTCATGATATTTGTATTAAAAAGTATAACTAAAGTGTACACTTTCTAATAGATTGGATCAAGATTAAAGCCGGCACTTGGTTAAACCCGACGGGAATCGAACCCGCATCCAAGAGTGTCAAGTTCTCGGATGTAAACCATTACCAGGCCCATTTATGCCGGCATGCGCGTATTTAATCATAAGAAGATGAACTGGCTATAAAATAATTATTAAATATATATGAAAAATATATAAATGGCTTTGAATACGCTAAAAAAGATGTTATAATAAAAATAGTGTCAAGTTCTCGGGTAACCATACCAAAAATCCTCATCAGTCTTGGTGGGGATTTTTTAAAACATGATGGGCCCCTTTAAAATGCACCAAATTTTCATCGAAAACGCTTTCTCCGCGAGAATCTACAGGAGAATGAACGAAATGTTGATAATAATCCATTTTTAAAACAGACGTTGATTGCGCGTACCAAATTAAATCAGTTATTTTTTTATTGAAAAGACAATGTGAGTCCGGTGAAGCCATTTTTTCATAATCTTTAAAATGCTCATAGATTCTATCCAAAGCCTTTTGCGCTTTTTCCTTACCATAATCGCAATAAATTACTATTTTTGATTCACCGGATATGGAGATTTTAAAGTATGAAATCGCGTCTCTTAATTCCGGATCCGAATCTATAGCTTGCAATAATTTTTCAATTATAAATGGGATAAATTCAGGCGAAGGAGTTAAATGGATTTTATATTCCTGAGACAGCGTGTCGATATCTTGTTTAAATTCAGCAGAATCAAAGCTTCTTGGGTCATCCATGTATTTGCCAACCAGAAATTCAATTGCCCTTGCAGTTTCAAGGTCACGATTTTCAACTTCTTTTACAGGAGGAAAGGTGAAAGAACCATCGTGTGCATCCATAATCCTTGGCTTGTCGTTGCCGGGAACACGAAGAGCTTTAGCGACTTTATGACGCACTCCCGGATAAGTTGGTGAAAAATGATTCGGATATTTATCTAAAAGGCGCTGTAATCTGTGTTTAGTTCGTAACGCATCAAGACCGTTTATTATTTGTATCCTATCTCTTAATTTTGCAAATTTATAATCCGCATCATCGGACTCATTTTCAGCTTGTGTTGGGCGTAAGCTTTGATTCATATTTTAATGCCTAAAAAATCTCTTCCCCGTGAAAACCATCGGCACATTCATTTCATCAACCGCTTTTATAACTTCTTCATCTTTGATGCTTCCGCCCGGTTGGATGAGCGCAACTGCACCCGCTTTTATGGATTCAATAGCCGCATCCGGGAATGGAAAAAATGCGTCGGATGACATCACGGAACCTTTTATGAAATTTTCATCATGTCTGTTTTTTGCTTTGTGCGCCGCAATAACGACTGAATCAACGCGTGACATTTGACCGCTTCCAATGCTTGTCGTCATTTCAACAACATCACCGGATTCTGATTTGCTTGGAACGCATTTTGCAAAAACAACAGCGTTTGAAACAACGTGTTTTACAACTTTCGTTGCAAAGATCATAGCGCGAATTTGCTCTTGTGTAGGCGCGGATTTCGTCACAGTTTTCAAATCTTTTTCACTTAATTGATATGTGTCTTTTGTTTGAATCAAAACTCCTCCGGCAACTTTTTTAATATCGCGTCTGAGCAAATCTAATTTTAATGTTCCGGTTTCAAGAAGTCTGACATTTGGCTTTTTGCTCAATATTTCAAGCGAATCTTGTTCAAATTTTGGACAGATAATAATTTCAAGAAAAATCTTTTTATCCGCAATATACTGCGCGATTTCTTTTGTGCAATTTCGATTTAATGCGATTACGCCGCCAAAAGCGGACAACGGATCAACGTTAAATGCAAAATCAAAAGCTTCAAAAATTGTGTCTGCGCTTGCGACTCCGCAAGGATTATTATGCTTAATTATCGCAGTTGTTGGCCTTTCAAATTCCTTAACAAGTTCAAGCGCGGAATCCGCATCAACGTAATTATTAAAAGACATTTGCTTTCCTTGAATCACTTTTGCGTTCGTTACGTTCGAATCATTATTCAAAGGATTTCTGAAAAATGCGGCTTTCTGATGAGGATTTTCGCCATATCGAAGTGATGCGACTTTTTCATAATGCAAATCCATAAGCTCAGGTTCGCCCAAAGTTTCGCGAAACCAATGTTCAATCTTTTCATCATATTGATAAGTGCGATTGAATGCTCTTTTTGCCAAGCGTTTTCGTGTTTCAAGGCTTGTTTCTCCGGATTTTTCAAGTTCTTCCGTTACAGTTTTATAATCTTCCGGATAAGTGACAACGGTTACGAATTTATAATTTTTCGCACTTGCGCGAATCAAAGTCACGCCACCAATATCAATTTTTTCGATCAATTCATCTTCGGTCACACCGTCTTTTTCAAGCGTTTCTTCAAACGGATAAAGGTTGCAAATAACATAATCAATCAAGCCGAGCTCATGTTTTTCAAGCTCTTCCATGTGCTTTTTATCATCACGCACAGCCAAAATTCCACCATAAATTTTTGGATTCAAGGTTTTCACGCGGCCATCCATAATCTCAGGAAATCCCGTATATTCCGAAATATCGATTACGGCAATGCCGCTATCTTTTAGGTGTTTGCTTGTACCTCCGGTTGAAAGGATTTCATATCCGGCTTTTACTAGCGCTTTGGCCAGTTCCGCTACTCCTGTTTTGTCGTAAACGCTGATTAAAGCGTACTTCTTTGGGTTCATAGCGGGAAAAGTATAACGGGTTTAAATTGCCAAATCAAGAGGTGAAAATTGCACAATATATCGCGCATAAAAAAGCCCCGTTTTTGAGGCGGGGCTTTAAGTTAATTGTTTAAAACTTATGGAGTTGTAGGAGTTACAACGTTGACTGTATAACCAGTCGAAGATAATTTTACCTTCATGCCCGGTCCACTTCCAACAGGATTATCATAAACGGTTGCATCACCTATAGAAAATGTATGAGAACCAACTGACTTATTTTTCATGCTACCATTTTCCAATAAAGAAAAAACAAGCGGTTTATCAGATGTAATAGCCTGTAACCATTGTGAAGGAGTAGCGCCGATACCCTGAATATCTCCGGTGCTTCTAACTACACCAACCTGTTTGCCGGTAGAGACGTTTACAAGAAATAGCGAATCACAATAGCTACACGATGCGCTGTATAGATCTGAAAATTTAGCGCCATCCGCAGCCAAATCATTAAGTTTTGTTGGTAATAAATAGACTGGCGTAGTTGAATCCGTAGAGAATTTAAATTTAGCCAATTCAAAGTGATATGACTTTGTAGGGTCTACGTTTTTAGAAGTTGTTGCATCGCCACTCGCGACAGTTAAATTTGGTTTAGGAAGGATTTGTTTAGAGAAAGTTGCATTATCGGATAAGCCTATATTAACCAATGAAAGCTTTTCAATCGTTGTGCCTCCAGTTCCAGCCTCGTAGGTAATGCCTTTGACTTTAATAGCAGATTTATCCAAAGAGAAGGTATGAGTTCCTCCCTCTGCGCTTTGATCAATGTCTCCCTTCAAGGTAAGAATTACGGGCATATTAGGAGCAACAGAGAAAGTTCTAGTTAAGCCATCTGTAATCTCATTTTTACCACTAATCATAATCTTGAAATTTTTGATATCAGAAGGCTTGGCGCCGTTAGAAGGAGTGTCTTTTATGGTAAGATTTTCCAACTTAATAAATTTAGAAGTGGATCCGGACGCATCAAAAACAAATTTGCCGAGTTCGACTCCTATGTAAGAATTGCCTGAATGTATGTTATCCCAATTTGGAGTGGAAAGGCCTTTTTGTGCAATAACGGACAATTTATCAGCAGATGTAATTCGAGTCTGCATCGTTTTATATTGAGCATTGAGAGAGTCCCTCAGGGCATTAATAGAAGCATTTCTCGGATCACCACATTTATTAATATTGACAGCTTCAGACGTCATCAAATTTTCATAATCACTCAAAAACGCTTTAGCCGTTGTGTAATCCATTGAAGCATTAAATGCAGATTGTACTTTTTCGAATTTTTTGCTTTCATCAGTACAAGTTATTGAAGGAGCCACAGCTGCAGTTGTTGTTTCAGTTGGATTCAACAAAGATTGATATGCACTTTCTGTTGCAGCGTCTATTACACAGCCGGCTTTTTTCATATTATCGTATCCAATTTTTGAATTAACTTTATTTTTAGCTTGTACCAAGACCTGTAAAAGTTTTACATTTTTCGGGCAATCAGCAAGTCCTATAGCTGATCCCTTAAATAATCCACCTCCGCTTGAGGTAAATAAAAATACACCGACTCCGATCAAGAGTGCGGCGACGATACCGATTACGATTTTTTTGTTCATGTTTGTTTTTGTTAGATTTTTATTTTGCTGTCTATATTATACTATATTTTAATAAATAAGTCAAACACGCAAAGTATAGACCATTGAGCTCATTTTGGCGCTTAAAATGTGATTTTTATCCTCCAAGTCGTGAGAATTCGACAAAAAGTAAAGTAAACAAAACAACCATAATAATCGGCGCAATCAAAGAAATATAATTCGTTTTATTCGGTTTAAAATTATTCAAGAGCAGGGAATTTGTAACTACAGAAATTGAGCTGAATGCCATTGCAAGGCCCGCAAGCTCAGGCTTTAAAACCATGCCAAATCCAATAAATATTCTTGCCGCAATCGGTATGCCGATAATGTTATAAAAAAGCGCAAAAAACATGTTTTGCTTGATTTTATTCATCGTAGCTTTTGAAAGCTGAATCATTGTAACCAAATCGCGTAGATCATTTTTAACAATCACGATTCCTCCGGTTTCAATTGCAACATCTGTTCCTGAGCCCATAACAATGCCTAAATCAGCTTGCGCAAGCGCGGGCGCGTCATTGATTCCATCTCCAACCATTGCGACGAATTTACCGGCATTTTGCAGTTTTTTGACTTCACCGGCTTTATCTTGCGGCAAAACTTCAGAAAGAACGTTTTCGATTCCGAGTTGGCTCGCAATTGCTTTTGCGGTTGCATGATTATCTCCCGTAATCATATAAAGCTCATAACCCATTTGTTTAAGCGAAAATATCGCTTCTCTGGAAGTTTCTTTAATCGTATCCGCGACAGCAACAGCACCCAAAATTTCTTTTTCATTCGATAAAATCATCACGGTTTTTCCTTCAGATTCTTTCTCGGCTAAGCGTTTTTCAATATTTTTAATATTCAAATTTGCATGCGCCGTAATAAGTTTTTTATTTCCAAAAAAATAAGTTTTATTTCCTATATTTCCGGATATTCCATGTCCGGGAATGGCTTTAAAATCCTTTATTTCATACATTCGAACAGACTGCGCATTTGCATGTGAATAAATCGCCTCGGCAAGAGGATGTTCGGATGAACGTTCAAGGCTTGCGGAAAGTGACAAAATTTCTTTTTCATTCATATCGGAAAAGCTCAAAACATCAGTGACTTCCGGTTTTCCTTTCGTGAGAGTTCCGGTCTTATCAAAAATAATTGTTGTGATTTTTTGCGTTAATTCAAGAGGTTCGCCGCCCTTAATCAAAATTCCATATTGCGCGCCTTTTCCAGTTCCAACCATGATTGCAGTTGGCGTCGCAAGCCCAAGGGCGCACGGACAAGCGATAACGATGACGGCTGTAAAAGCCATCAAAGAAAATGATAAAGTTGCGCCAAGCGCAAAATACCAAACTGCAAAAGTCGCAATTGCGACAAGAATAACAGCCGGAACAAACCATGCGGAAACTTTATCCGCAAATGCTTGGATTGGTGCGCGTGAACCTTGTGCATCTTCAACCATTTTTATAATTCTGGAAAGCATTGTATCTGAGCCGATTTTTACGGCTTTAAATTCAAAACTCCCGGTCTTATTTATTGTCGCGCCGATCACGTTTTCTCCGATTGTTTTTTCAACAGGAATGCTTTCGCCGGTTATCATTGATTCATCAATCGCAGATGAACCTTTTGTAATTTTTCCATCAACGGGAATTTTTTCCCCGGGACGAACGAGGATGATATCTCCGATTTTTACATCTTCAATCGGAACATCTTTCGTGACGCCATTTTCTATGATTCGTGCGGTTTTTGCTTGCAGTCCAACGAGTTTTTTCACGGCATCCGAAGTCTTGCCTTTCGCCTTCATTTCAAGCCATTTTCCAAGGATGACGAAAGTGATCAAAAACGCCGCAGTTTCAAAATAAAGTTCCGGAATTTTTTCCCCATCAAGGCCAATCAAACTCTTATTTATAATCGCAAAATAAGTGTAATTAAAAAGGCTATAAAAATACGCAACCGACGTACCAATCGCAATCAAGCTATCCATATTAAAGGTTTTCATTCGCAAACTGGAAGCCATGCCTTTATAAAAAGAATATCCAATAATGAATTGCACGGGCGTCGTAAGGATAAGGGAAATGATGCCCATATATGGCATCAAAATTTCCGCTCCCGGCAAAACTTTAAAGAAATCAAGAAGCATAAAATAAAGCATCGGCAAGCTCAAAATTAAGCCGATGAAGAACCTTTTTCTATAGCTGGAAATTTGCTCATGTTGTCTCTCGGATTTTTTTGCAGACGTGTCCAAATCCGCAAATTCAGCCTTATATCCGGCTTTTTCAATGGCTTTTATAATTAAGTTTTGCTGAAGTTTATTTTCATCAAAAACAACAGAGGCTTTTTCCGCTCCATAGCTGACATTCACGTCCGAAACGCCATCAAGCTTTTTAATTGAACGATGTATTATATTTGCGCACGAAGCGCAGTGCATGCCTGTTATAGTAATTTCTTTTTTCATATGTAAATTGGTCAATTGATAATTGTAAATTTTCCCGTATACATCCCCATACTGCACGAAAATTTAATAGTCCCTTCTTCAGTTGGCGTGAATTCGATCACATTTTCACCTTCTTCCAGATATTTCCTTATATTCATTTTTGGCATAAATATGCTGCTTGCGCACGTATTGATATTTTCCGAATTTATAATCCATTTCACGGGAATGCCTTTTTTAACAACAAAATAATCAGGATCATATCCAAAAGTTGATTGCGTCATTTTTGCGATTTGCACGCCATTTTCAATAGGCACATTCGATTCAATTTGATTGTTTTGAGCGCCCCCTGAAGCAATCGTCCATCCCGTTAAATTCCATCCATTTGAAAAGTTAAAAAGCGCAAGAATAACAACTACCACGCCGGCAAATTTGAAAAAACTTTTCGCGATTTTTCCTTTAATAAAAGATGTTAATCCGCCAATTCCAAGAAGTCCGGGCATTGTTCCGATTGCAAAAAGTCCCATAATAACCGCGCCATAAACAAAGCTCCCACTGCTGATCGCGTAGAGTTGCATTGCTTGCGTAAACCCGCACGGCAAAAAGAAAGTGAGCGCTCCAACAAGCATCGCATTTTTATGGTTATACTCTTTTTCTTGCTTATTTAAGCCAAACGCCTTGGCAATTCCGGAAGGAAGACTTATAGAAAAACCGGAAATTTTTGGAGAAATTTCAGTTAGTTGCAAGCCGATGATAAGCATCAAAACGCTGACCGCGATTGTGAGCAGACCAATTGTTGCGCCCGATAATTGAAAAACTTTTCCAAGAAGCCCAATTGCGCCGCCAAGAATGGCAAATGAAATAACGCGTCCAAGATTAAAGAATAAATGCGGACGAAATTTTTGCATTGAAGTCGCATCCGGATGCAAATCCGAATACTTGGAAGATATCGCAAGGGTAAGCCCTCCAATGAGTGCCATGCATGTGGAAAAACCCGCGGTCAAACCCATTACAAGGGGCAAAGCGAGCCCAAGAGAAGACGAGTTCGAATTAAAATTAACATCAAATAGACCGGTGCTTTTTAAAATAAAATAAAGCACAATAATAATTAACGCGGAAATTGTAAGATTTTTATAAACGTCAGGATCTGCGGTTATCCAAGGTTTGTTTTCTTCTTCCACGCCAATTTCATAACCTGCAAGTTTTATTGCTTCTTCTATCTTTGATTGTGAGATTGGTGCAGTTGAATAAATTTCAGCAGACTTTCTTTTATGGCTCACTTTTGCTTTTGTTATGCCAGGAATCTTGAGAAGCTCTTCCTCAATTATCAGTTCGCAAGAGCGGCAATGCATGCCTTTTATTGGTACATTTATTTTTTCCATAGCGTTGATTTAATTATTTTTTAATACGGTCTTATTTATTCATAAGCTTTGAAACCTTTAGAATTTCATCAATCATTTTTTGCTTTTTCGCTTCCTGATTTGTTGCCATCGCGGATTTAAAACAGGAATTTAAATGGCCTTCCATAAGCATTTGATGAGCGGATTTTAAAAGTCCGATTACAGCCAAATTTTGTTGCATAACGTCTATGCAATAAGCGCCTTCTTCCAGCATTTGTATAATTTTTTCAATGTGACTTTTAGCTTTCTTCAGGTTGATAAGCGTTTTTTCATGGGAGTGATTCATTTTTTATTGTTTTAATAATACCTACACCTAGGGTACAGGTATAGGTAGTTATTGTCAACGTGAAAAAGTTTATGAAAAATTTAAGATTTGTTTAGAGGAATTTAATCTTGGTTGGATAGAATTTGAAGTGTCCGAAAAAATCGGACACTTATTTTTTAACAATTTTTATATGAAAATAGCAAAAATTGCTTTGTTTGATGGTAAAAGCATTAGGAAAGTTTGGCATGAGGAGGAGTGGTGGTTTTCGGTCGTGGACGTTTGTGCTGTGCTGACAAATAGCTTGGACGCAGGAGCGTATTGGAGAAAGCTTAAACAGAGGTTGAATGAAGAAAGAGGCAAGGTCGTGACAAATCGTCACGACCTGAATGAAAGTGTAAATGAACCCGTGACGTTTTGTCACGGTTTGAAAGGCGAAAGCGGCAACGAGCTGTCGACAATTTGTCGACAGCTGAAAATGCTGGCATCCGACGGCAAGATGCGTGAAACCGATTGCGCAAATACCGAAGGCGTTCTCCGCATCATTCAGTCAATTCCATCCCCAAAAGCTGAACCTTTCAAGTTATGGTTGGCCAGAATTGGGAAAGAGAGAATTGATGAAATCGCAGACCCGGAGTTAGCTGTAAATAGAGCTAAAGAGATTTATGAAAGAAAAGGATATTCAAAAGAATGGATTGATAAAAGATTGCGTGGAATTGCGGTTAGAAACAGTTTAACCGATGAGTGGCGAGATCGAGGTGTAAAAAATCGGCTTGAGTATGCCATTTTAACAAATGATATTATGCAAGGCGCATTTGATATGAAAGTTGAAGATTATAAAAAGTTTAAAGATTTGGATAAAGAAAATCTTCGTGATCACATGACGGATTTGGAAATTATTTTAACAATGCTCGGTGAAGCGACGACAACCGAAATAACGAAAGTTAAAGATTCGCATGGGTTCAAAAAGCTTGATATTGATGCCAAAAAAGGAGGCAAAGTCGCGGGAAGAACAAGGAAAGACATTGAAGAGCAAACCGGAAAACCTGTGCGATCAAAGGAAAATTATTTGGAAAATCCGCAAAGCGAAAATCCGCGATTTAAAGCTCGCTAAAGGATGTGTACAATTTGTACATACCCTTAGAAAATCACCATATTATCCCTATGCACAACCTCTTCATCCAAAATTGCACCCGCCAAATAACACGCTTCGCCGTTTTTACATCCTTTGAATTTTTCAAGATCCAAAGATGAATAGTTTGTTTCGCCGATTGCAATTATATCGCCATTTTGAGCATAAATTTCAACAAAATCCCCGCGCTCGAATTTGCCTTTTATTCCACTTACGCCAACGGGAAGCAAGCTTTTTCCGCGCTCTTTCAAGGCTTTAACCGCACCATCATCAATAATAATCCCGCATCCGGCTTTCACTTGCGATTTAAACCAGTTTTGTTTGCTTGTATGTTTTTCTGTCATTGGGTGAATAACTGTAAAATCGCACGCAACTCCACCGATAATATTCGAAATAATATTCTCATCATTTCCACTCGCAATATATGTTGTTATTCCGCTATTTGAAGCGAATTCCGCGGCTTTAATTTTTCCCGACATTCCGCCCAAGCTCTTTTTTGAACCGGCGCCTTTTGCGAGTTTTTTAACACTTCCGTCAATAACCGAAAGTTCGCGTATCAATTCCGCAGAAGGATTTTTCGTCGGATCATCTGTATAAAAACCTTTAACCGAAGTCAAAATAATCAGTTTATCCGCATCAACCATAGCCGCGACTTTGCTCGCAAGATTGTCATTGTCGCCAAATTTAATTTCCGCGTAAGCCGTAACGTCATTTTCGTTGATGATCGGAATCGCATTAAATCGCGTCAAAAGTTCAAGGGTGTTGCGTGTTGTTATGAAAGATTCGCGATTTTTAAAATCAAGATTTGTCAGCAAAACCTGCGCCGTAACAATCTCGTGTTTCTTAAAGAAATCACGATAAGTGTTCATCAAAATTCCTTGCCCAATCGCCGCAAGCGCTTGTTTATAAGGAATATTATCTTCACGTTCAAGCTTCATTTCGCTTCTTCCACTCGCAACCGCGCCCGAAGTAACGATAATAATTTTATGCCCGCTTTTTTTAAGCGCCGCAATCTGCTCAACAAAACTTCCGATAAAATTCGTATTTAACGTATTATCTTCTTTTGTGACGAGAGCCGAACCGACTTTGATGACGAGAGTTTGTGACATGGCTTCATTATACATCGCTTCGTTATGATTGACAAATCTTACAAATATATGATAAAATAATCTTATATATAAACGTTAATTCGAATGTCAACTCATGTACCACCAGATGATGCGGGCGAAAGACGTGGAAATAATCCTCAAAGGGAGTATTTTAATCGTTTAACACCAGCTGAAAGAGCTTTGTGGATTGCGGATCATCGCTTTCACATGAAAAGACCGACAGATCTTAATGCACAAACTTTGCCGGGAGGCGAAGACACGAGAAGAGATATATCTGCGCTTTTCGATAGACTGGAAGCGAGGCCGGATGATGCCGTTGTCGTTGAAAATGCTCAACCTGCAAATCAACCCGAAGCTCCTCAGTCATTAGCTATAGATGAAAGCCTTGACGCAGCGAGGTTAGATAATTTAAGGCGTGGATTTGACACATCTGTCGCAATTTGGGAAGAAGCAGGCTTATTTACATCGGAAAGAGAAGCAAATGGATACGCAAAGCCGAATTTTGATACACATTATTTGCCACGCATGAATCAAGGGATTCTTGAATTGGCTGAAGATGGCGAAGGTCTTAATAAAGGTTACAATGTTCCAGTATTCACGCCTTTGGATGTCCCTGTATATAGCGAAAAACCTGACGTTTTGTCTTACTACAAATTACTTGAGGAGGCATTGAGATACGCTTTAAATACAGAAGTATCCGGTAAACCGAAGGGATATATTTTGGTTGGGTCAAGGAGTGAGCAAAAAGATGAAGCCGTAGTTGATAAAATTTTGAAAAACTGGAAAAATCTTTTTAGTTCAGGGAGATATATATTTGAATCAAGAGAGTTTAAAGGAAGTGATCGTTTGGGGACTTTAATGGAAGAGGGGCTGATTGGTGGTTTGTCCGAACAGGGATTATTGCAGAGTTTGACAGGGGTTGAAAAAGTAACGGGAGGGGTTTTACGTTTTGAACGGGCAAAGCTTATTCAGCCGGAAGATGTAGGTGATAAGAAAATGGGATTTAAAAAGTGGATGAGAATAACGGATGACCCACATTGGCCACTTGGTCCGCTTCCGATACCAAAAGAAGCTTCGCATCAAAATCTAAAAGAGGCTATTGCTTATGCAATTTTGTGTCTCAAAACTAAAGGTATGCTTCCGGATTATTGTGGAAGCAGGATGTGGGACGAGAATGAAACATGCATAGCTCCAAGAACAATAGTGATAGCAAAAACAGCAATGACCGGAAGTCAAGATGTGTGTTGTCCAGCATTTTTATCGGCTAACGGCGGTAGATATATTGATGATTGGGATAAGATTGGATATACAGGCAATGGTCCAAAAGATGGAGTAAGAGATGGCGTGAGAATAAACTAATTTTATTTATATTTATTTATTTCAACTTCTTCCATAACCCTTCTTGCCAAGTTTTTGCGAGTTTTTTGACAGGCAAATCAATAAGTTTTTTGCGACCGTCGAGGATCGTATATGTGCCCGCTTTTGTCTTGCCAATATCGTAAACCGGCACAGAGGCTTTCTTGAAAGTCGCTAAGAATTTAGCAACAGATTTTTTATCAATTTCAACAACAAATCCGCCTGTTTGCGAGAATAATTTTTTATCTGCGCTAAGTTTTTTGTCCGGAACGTTTTTCAAATTCACTTCGATTCCAGTATTCCCTTCAGCGCGTCCGCCAAAGCACATTTCGGCTAAGGTAACCGCAATTCCACCTTCTGAAATATCATGCGCGCTCAAAACAAATCCCGCTTGAATCGCATCCGTAAGCGCAATCAATTCGTTCATCACGATTTTTCCATCCGGTTTTGGAACATTTTTTCCGACAAAGTTTTTGCCTTCATTTCCGCATCCAAGTCGATAGTATTCGCTTCCGCCAAGTTCGTCTTTTCTCGCATTAATCAAATATAAAACACTTCCGCGATTTTTCAGTTGCATGGTAATTGATTTTCGATAATCCGGCATTGTTCCAACGCAGCAAATAACAGCGCTTGGCACGATTTTTGCTTTTGGATTTTCATTATATAAGCTCACATTTCCGGAAATAACAGGCACACTCCATTTTGGAAATTCCTTTAGTTTAACCGATTTTAAAGCATCCGCGATTCCCGTGATTCCTTCAACGAGTTCGTCCATGCTTTCTTTATGTTCCGGATTTCCATAGTTCAAACAATCCGTCACGGCCTGAGGATAAGCGCCAACCGCCGCGACATTTCGCATTGATTCAATCACCGCGTTATAGCCCTGCCAGTACGCCGAAATTTCTCCATATTCAGAGCTTCCATCGGTTTTTAAAGCGACTCCGACAAGTTTTTTATCCGTAGGAATATTCTCATCAATCAGCGGACAAATCACACTCGCATCCGCTTCGCCGGCTTCTATATGCACAAATCCTTGAACTTGTTTGTCATATCTTTCATACGCAGGTCTGCGTGAAGCAATATTTTCCGAATCAAGAAGCTTTAATAAAACTTCTCCCAAATCTTTCGCAACTTTATATTTTGGCTCGCTTAACTTCTTTTTTTCAGGCGTATGAGCTCGATTATATTTAAATCCCTCGGTTAAATCGCAAGCTTTCGCATTCACAACCGCTTCGCCTTTATACATCAAAACGTATTTTTCGCCTTTTACAACTTTTCCAACCTTAAAAGCGCCGGCATTATCAGCCACGCTTCCGAGTTTCCATTTTTTATTGTAATGATCAAGAATGAGCTGAGTAAAATCCGGATGCACGCACCACATCATGCGTTCCTGCGTTTCCGCACACGCAATCACATGAGGTTCCATATTTTTATATGCTGTATTTACGGCTTCCAGATTCATTTCTGCGCCCAAATTCACGCGTGAAACCATTTCAACGGACGAGCAAACAAAACCGCCCGCACCAAAATCTTTAAATGCGACTCGATTCAACCATCCGCGCTCTTTTATGATTTTAAATAAATCGTATGTGCTCGCCATAATATGCCTTTTCAAAAACGGATTTGGCTCTTGAACCGCAGATTTTTTTGATTCTTTTTGATCTTCATCAAGATTTGCGGATGCAAATGACGCGCCGCCCATTCCGCTTCTATCCGTCGCTTTTCCAACTAAAATAAATTCATAACCTTTTTCCGCCGCATCTTTCGGAACCATGGAATGAATAAGTTCACTTTCACGCAAAAGCCCGACAGAAACAACGTTTACAAGGCAGTTGTCATTATATGATTTGTGAAAATTTATATCTCCGCCAAGATTTGGAACGCCAATTGGATTGCCATAACCGGAAATTCCCGAAATAACGCCATTCGCGACCCATCTTGAAGTGTGATCTGTGATTTCGCCAAAACGCAAAGGATCAAGTGTGCCAATTACGCGTCCGCCCATACAAAGAACATCGCGAACAATTCCACCTACGCCAGTTGCCGCGCCTTCATAAGGTACAACTTGCGATGGATGATTGTGGCTTTCGTGAGCCATAATTAAACCATAGCGATCGCGTCCGACATCTTGAATTGCAACAACGCCACTGTCTTCGCCCGGCCCAAGAATCACATTTGGTGCCTCGGTTGGAAATAAACTTAAATATCTTCTCGAGCTTTTATATGAACAATGTTCCGATCCTTGAATGCTAAAAATTGTGGCTTCCGTGAGCGTTGGATTTCTGCCCAAGAGCTCCGGCACATGCCTTGCTTCTCCCAAGCTTAAGCCAAGCTTATGCTCCTTCATAATTTCTTTCAGCTGTGCGTCCGTTGATTTTTGAAATTCCAAATGTTGTTCCATAGTAAAATCAGTATAGCAGAAAAAGTGCAGATATGAATATGGCAAAATCAGCTCAACTTGCCCTTGACAAAATATAGATTAGCATTTAGAATAAAAACCTTTTAAAAATTTAAACTAAATTATCATGGCAGAATTAGGCCTTACGGGAAGATCAAGCATTAGGAGAGACATCCCATTTCTTAGAGAATTTTCAGTTGGGGACGTTTTGGAATATGACGGAATAGAAGTGGAGATAATTGGTTTTCAAGAAGGTACTCCTCGCCTTCAGTTGGTTAAGGGGGATGAGGTGCCGGAAAGCTTAGAAAATACAATAACGATAGAAATAAGATGCCCAAATCCTGATTTTGCGCCGCAAATGGGAGTTCTTAGAGAAGTTGGAAAAACCGTAGCGCATGTCAGAAAAGCAACGGGAGCTGTTGAAAAAGTTGACGTTGGCGATTTGCCTCAAGAAACATTGGTATGGCAGAGCACGGTTAGCGTGGGTAAATTTATTGGGTTGGGATCGATATTGCGTGATAGAGCTTTTATTTTGAAAAACCCAAACGTAAGATACGGGAGAGGGTTTGTGCAAAAGCCAATTTATTAAAAATTTAAATTAATTTATCATGTCTTTTAACCCAGACTTGCCAAGAAGTGAAGATAATCATCCCGATGAGCGCTATTACGACCATGATTATGTAGGAAAAGCAAAAAGGGGAAAGCCGAATATGAAGCGCGATTTCACTGGTGCGTTATATAGATTTGGCAGAAAAGTAGTTGCTGGTCAGGAGAGCTCTCCACGAGCGCCGTTTGTACCAAGAAAATCAGATAATTTTAGACTAAGGCTTTTAATAGAATATGCGCATAGGCGTTTGGAAGAAGCAAGTATCGATCTTGCCGGTGGTATGAAAGACAATAATGCAGGAGGTTGGTTTTTCGACATGATGAGTCATTCAAATTTTGGCGTGGCATTGGATGTAATGCAGGAATTTATTAGGGAGAAATTATCAGATCCAAAATACACTTTGCCGGCAGACATAATGCAAAATGTAGACATTAAAAGATTGTGTAAGATTGCGAAAGAAAATGGAAGTGGTGAGTTGGGACGAATCGCGCTATATGCATCGCTTGAAACCCCAATTGAAATTCCTCTAGACGTGGGAACTTTAGTTATTGAGATTGAAGGAGATGAGGTTATGTTAAGGTTTTCCAAAAAACAATAAACACTTTATTAAAATTTAAACCAAATTATTATGCCACAAGGACCATTTCGACTACCAGAAGGAACAGCGATTCCATTTTTACCGAAATATTACGTTGGATTTAAAGTAAAGAACAACCTAACCGGTGAAACAGTTGAAGTAATGGATTTTGACAGTGGACATGATGGCGGCCATAGGTTATTAAGTGCTCCGCCTACTATTACTATTGAAATCGATACGCCAAATGCAAAATACAAAGATCAGATGGAAGCATTTGCAGCAGTCGATGCTGTTTCAAATAAAGTAAGAGATGAGTTTGGACTCGAACACGTCACTACCGTTGCCCCTGCGGCATATAAAGAAGAAAAAACTCTTACAGTGCAAGAATTTAAAGATTTAATGGCGGAGATTGCGGCTGTAAATGCGGCTAATCCGGCTCAGGAAAAAGTCGGCGCAGATAAAGGAGGCGATGGCTTATTTTTAGTCTTAGATGCACTTCTTGCAAGAGCTAGTTCAGGCGGCAGAGAGGATGGAAATTGGCAGGACAGACTTGCGACATTAGTAAATCGTCCGAACGTTACAGTTACAGAAGTTACAGATAGGGAAGGAGCCGTTGACGAAATCCCCTTGAAGCCACGCAGTTCACAAGCAGGTGAAGGCGGTCTCGCCCAATTTGTTGTTGATATAGGCGCGCTTGTTATGAGAGCAGGAAGTGAAAGAGCTTTCGATCTTGAATGGGACGGGAGTGAAAGGGTGCCTTTTGGCGCGGTTGTTATGGGCAAGACAATCAAATATGTTCAAGGCGGAGTTGTCATGTCTACGGAAGACGAAATAATTGGAGCTTACGATAGGATTATTGACAATGGCGGACCAGACGGAGAGCATAATAAGATGCGTATTTATATGAAGGCCGCCGAGGCCGGCATCAGAAGAAGATAATTAAAACGTAAAACTAAAAAAGCCACCCAATTTCTTGAGTGGCCTTCTGATTTCGTATTTCGGAAGAGTTATCTCACAAACGGCATCAACGCCACGATTCTTGCTCTTTTTATCGCAGATGCAAGCCTTTTCTGATGTTTGATGCATGTTCCGCTGTAATACCTTGGAACGATTTTCATGTATTTCGTGATGTACTTTTGAAGCAAACCAAGATTTTTGTAATCAACTTCTTTAATTTGATTGGCGCAAAGTTTGCATTTTCTATTTTGATATGTAGGCATTTTATTTAATTGTTAATTGAAAATTGAATGTAAATTGTAAATTAGTTATTGACCATTTCCTCTATAGCTCGCCATTCGCGCTTTCCTCAAGGAATTCATCCAGTCCCGATTCGCCCTGGCTTTCTTCCGTTTGAATCAAGACATTGTGTTCCTCGCCGTCTTTTTCGCGCTTTTCAAGAATGATGACATCGTGAATAACGACTTCTGTGCGATATTTCTTCGTATTATCAGGTAATAAAATCGTACGAGTTTTAAGATAGCCTTCAATGTAAACAAGCTTGCCTTTTTTTAAGATCTGCACGCAGATTTCAGCTAAGCGAGCCCACGCAACGACCTCGTGAAATTCGGTTGAAGTGTGTTTTTGGCCATCTTTTGTCATCCATTCGCGATTTGTAGCAACGCCAAAAGACGTGATAGCTTGGCCACCTTGTGTGGTTTTAAGCTCTGGATCGCGAGTTAGATTTCCGATGATAAAAACTTTATTAATGTTTCTCATAATTAATTAAATGATTAAATCAGGGTTGTCCATGATTCTCTTGAGCTTTTCGTCAACATCGCTCAATTCTTCCTTGGCTTTTGCTTTCTTTGCAGGGGCTTTTACGGATTTTTCTTCTTTTTCCGTTTCCGCCGCTTCAACTTCTTTAACCTCTTCTTTTTCGACTTTTTCGGCTTTCTTTACAAGTTTTTTGACCTCAACTTCTTCGACTTTTTCAACCTTTTCGACTGCCTTTTTAACAATCTTCGCAGGGTGCAATCTTTCTTCTGCTTTTTGTTCTTTTTCGGCTAATTCTTTTGCTTCGAGTTTTTCGACTTCTTTCGCCTCAGCTTCATAGTCCTTAAGCGTTTTTAATTCATATCCGACTGGAGTTTTAAGAATCATATGACGGAGAACCGCGGCATCAAGCCTTAAAGTGCGGTCCAATTCAGTGATTCCTTTTCCGTTTTCGGCGGAAAAATTAAGTACGACGTAAAATCCGCGATCTTGCTTTCTTATACGATAAGCAAGGTCACGCATTCCCCAAACGTCTTCATTGGTAAGCTTTCCGGCGGTTTTTAAAGTCGCCTTTATTTCCTCAACCTTTTTCAAGGTATTGGCTTCTCCAAGCTCAGGAGAGAGTACGAACATGAGTTCGTAATTTTGGACATCGTCAAGTAATCGTGCCATTTTCTGTGGTTTAAAGAATAAATCTTTAAGCTTTTTCTGATATGCAAGCGCCGCGCGCCTGCCAAAAAAAAAGCAGAAAGGCTTTTAAAGCGCAGTCAAAATATCAGAAATCCATATCGGATGTCAAGTAGAATGGGCTAAAAAGACCCCGGTTTTTCCATGATAAAATTTGAATAATGGCTTAAATAAAACAAAGAAATGGGTTAAGATTTTGACGAATAATCACAAAAAATAACCCATTTCCATGAGTAAATATATACAAGATTGTATAAGAAACAATAGCAGATCAATAAT
>Ga0209211_10000287_pt1 | contig 111031 bp, 80 predicted proteins | sample RifGroA2_FD_183992 | JGI IMG/M metagenome (GOLD analysis project Ga0209211, IMG submission 183992) | Groundwater microbial communities from Rifle, Colorado, USA - Groundwater A2 (SPAdes) (version 2) | ecosystem: Environmental > Aquatic > Deep subsurface > Groundwater | place: Rifle, Colorado...
TCGAATTAAACCACATGATCCACCGCTTGTGCGGGCCCCCGTCAATTCCTTTGAGTTTTAACCTTGCGGCCGTACTCCCCAGGCGGTAGACTTAATGCGTTAGCGTCGGCACGGGAGGGGTCGATACCTCCCACACCTGGTCTACATAGTTTACGGCTAGGACTACCAGGGTATCTAATCCTGTTTGCTCCCCTAGCTTTCGCGTCTCAGCGTCAGTAACGGCCCAGAGATCTGCCTTCGCCTTTGGCGTTCTTCCAGATATCTACGCATTTCACCGCTACACCTGGAATTCCAATCTCCCCTACCGCACTCAAGAAGCCCAGTTTCTGTCGACATTTCAGGGTTGAGCCCTGAGCTTTAACGACAGACTTAAGCTCCCGCCTACACGCGCTTTACGCCTAGTAATTCCGAGTAACGCTCGCCACCTACGTATTACCGCGGCTGCTGGCACGTAGTTAGCCGTGGCTTATTCACAGAGTACCGTCAAACCCTTGCGGGCTTTCGTCCCCTGTAAAAGGAGTTTACGATCCGAAAACCTTCGTCCTCCACGCGGCGTCGCTGGATCAGACTTTCGTCCATTGTCCAAAATTCCCCACTGCTGCCTCCCGTAGGAGTAGGGCCCGTGTCTCAGTGCCCTTGTGGCCGGTCATCCTTTTAGATCGGCTACCCGTCATTGCCTTGGTGGTCCGTTACACCGCCAACTAGCTGATAGGCCGCAAACCCCTCCTCAATCGACCCTTGCGGGCCTTTCATCAAATCCCAATGCTGAGACCTGATTATATGGGGTATTAGTCCGACTTTCGTCAGGTTATCCCCCTTTTGAGGGCAGGTTGTTTACGTGTTACTCACCCGTCTGCCACTAAGCGCCCGATATTCTGGTACGCTCCGTTCGACTTGCATGTGTTAGGCACGCCGCCAGCGTTAACTCTGAGCCAGGATCAAACTCTCCATTGAAATCCGTAACAGCTCATAGCAAACATCGCTATTAACTATTAGCATTTACGGAGAAGTTCTAATTAGCTCTTATTTATCGTTTGCGTGTTAATTACTTCTATTGCAAAGTTATCACACCCAATTGGATTTTTAATGATTAATCATCCATAAACATCAGTAACCGGTTTTCAGTAACCGGTAAACCGGTCACTGATTACTGGCCACCGCTGTTCATATTCAGGGTGCCCATTCATACATAATTTTTTTAGAGAACAAACCCTTTCCTGTTTTTCTTAGCGCTAACAGGTGCGGGTCATTTGGCTCGCCGCGGCTTTTATTCGCGGCTACAAGAATATAGTATCAAACTTTTTTAAAACTTGTCAACTGTTATTTTTCTCGTCGAGAAATCGCTTTTTAAAAGCGCGCGTTTTTCAAATACATCCGGATCGGTCCGTCTTTTTTTCCGTTCCGCCAGACTCCGGCTTCACCCAGGCCCCGCTTTATTTCGGGCCGGAAAGCCGTTCTATTGCGACAGGATTATTGTACCAAAATCGGGGACATAATACCTAATAAGCCGACGCCGCTAAGCCGCCACATTCCGGCATAAGAACATTCGGAAGGAGATATCCCTTACCTTATATATAGGAAGGCGGGGGAGGGGGCGGCTTTTCCGGCGCGCCCCCGGATCGCCGCGGCTCCAGCCGCGAGATTATCCCGGACAATTCCGCGAGGGCGGACTCAAGCGACGCGACTTTCCAGATGACGGGGTTCAGGTTTTCGGCAGAAACTCCGTCCCTCAACTCCACAAACCCGGCCCTGGCCCGCTCTATGGCGGCAAGCTTCTCCTCAAGCCCGGAGACCTGCCCGCCTAATTTTCTCAATGCGGCGCCAGCCGCGGATTCCGAAACGGTCAACTGCCTGATCTTCTCGCCCAGCTTCCCGAGCTTCGACGAGAACTCCTCCATGGCGGCGCCCCATACTCCCTGTTTGGCCGAAAACTCGCCGGTTTTGCGGTCGGCTTTCTCCATCCTTTCCCGCAGTTCCCTGGCGGCGCTTCCGTAAGCCCCTGACTCCCCTTCCAGCTCCGCTATTCTTGTGAGGACGGCATCAAACCGCTTATGCAGCTCCCTGAGCGCCTCTTCCGACAGTTCATGTTTGCTTTCCAGGCCCAGGGCGCGCTCTTCCCCCCTGTCCGCCCTTGCGGCGGAATCTTTCATAAAGGCTTCGGCGCCGCGGTTTTTCTCCTCAAGCTCGGCCAGTTTGGCCTCCAGACTGCGCATTTTAGCGCGCACCCCGGCAGCCTCCTGTCCGGCAAGGACGCCGCCGGCCTCTATCTGCGCGAGCCTGTGTTCAAGAAGCTCAAAATTATTGCGTAAATCTCTAGGGATGACTGATTGGATCACGCCGCGAATCTCTGACACCTGTTCTTTCAGGCCCGAAAGGGATCGCTCAAGACCGTAGATCTTCTCCTCCAGCCTCCTTTCATTTTCGTCGGCCGACCGCTTTTTCCACTCACGGGCTTCCTCCAGACGTTCCTTCAGCCCGGAAACTTCCCGCTCAAAACCGGTCAGCCTGCCCCCGGTTTCATCGGCCGCCCGCCTTTCCCATTCACGGGCCTCCTCCAGGCGCTCTTTCAGCCCGGAAACGGCCTGTTCAAAGCCGGCCAGCCTCTTTTCATTCTCTTCGGCCAGCCGCCTTTCCCACAGGCTGGTCTCGTCCAGGCGCTCCTTCAGCCCGGAAACGGCCTGCTCGATGCCGGCCAGCCTGCTTTCCAGCCTTTTCTCGGTCTCGCCCGTGCGCTGGCCGCTCCTGAGCGACTTGAACATGTCCTCAACCTGGCTTATGGCCTGGCGCTGAAGCTCGTCTTTATTTTTAAGCTCAAGAGAAAAAGCCAGCGCCTTCTCCTGGGTCTCGTAAAGCCGTTTCTCAAGTTCGGAGATTTTTTTCTGGAAGAAACCGGCCATCCCCGCCTCAGACGCTTTGAACTGGGCCTGCGCTGATTCTTCTCCCGGAGGGGCGGACGGAGCCGGAGGCGGCGGAGGAACGGCAGGAGGCGGAGGGGCGGAAGGCGCTTCTTTCCTGTTAAAAATGGAAAAAACCGAATCGTCCGCTCCTTCTATGAAAGAAGCTCCGCCGCCGAAAGCGCTGTCGTTCCCTTTCTTTTCAGGGTCCATATTCAAGATCCCGCTATTTCTCCGCTTTGTCCGGCAGAAGCGCCTGCGCCGCGCTTAGGGGGCTGGCGATGCGGCCCTCTTTTATCAGCGTAAGCGCGGCATTGACAATCTCCTCGATCGCCTTTTCCGATTTTTCTTCGGAAGGAACGGAGTATTTAAAAGTCTGTTCCACTATCTGCCAGGTCTTTTCCGCCATCTGACTTTTAAGCCTGCCCTTAAAATCCTCATCCATGCGGCTCAGGACCGCGGACCAGTCCTCCGTCTTCACCGCGGAGACCAGCACCGAAAGATCTCTCGGCTCAAGACGGAAAAGATCCTCGAAAAGAATGACTTTCGCCCGCACTTTCCTGGCGATCTCGGGATGCTTCTCCTCAAGCCTGAGCAGCATCTCCCTTTTGGCTTTCAGACTGATCTTGTCCAGCGCCTGGAGAACCTTGTCCATCCCGCCCACGGCCCCGCTGAAGCGCCGCTCCAATTCCTCCTTCAAAGCGATTATCATATCCGGCTTCACGAACCGGAATTCGGCCAGGTGGGCTATCACTTCAGAACTTATCTCCGGCGGCAGCGCTTTCAGGAAAGCGCCTCTTATATCCAGGGGCAGATGAGCCGCTATAAGAGCCACGTTGGCCGGATCTTCTTTGGTCATCATGTGCACAAGCACCGGCACCTGGTCGGGGCGCACCCTGAACACCACCTCTTCCATCCCCTCCGCGGCCGGCTGGGAATACTCCTCCTGTTCTTTTTTAAATTCAAGGCCCGCGCGCGGAACGGCTTCTCCGTCCGCCGCGGCGGCGCCGTCCGCCTGTTTTCCGAACTCCATGCTTATCTGCTGAGTCTTTGCCATGGAACTAATCGAACCTGAAAATTTTAATATGGCGATCATTATAGCCAGCATCGCCACGATCACGGCCAGGGAAAGCAGCCCGTATTTAAAAACTATGCTCACCGCCTCGGGCGTGGACCAGACGGTGGTCCAGAAAGAGGCGAAAGGAGTGCGGACGGTTATTATCGCATCCCCCCGCTTGGAGTCGAGATTAAGGATATTGTAGACAAAAAGCCTTATATTCTCCGCTTCCGCGGAAGGCAGATTTTTATTGAGGATCAGGGTAACCGTCAGCCTCTTCACGAAAGAAGCCGGATAACTGAGCTGCGTGGCGTAGGAACGCGCTTCCGGCGCGGCCGGCGCCTCCCCTCCTTTGGCGGAAGACGGCACGGGGAAGCCGGGAAGAAGCTGCGGCCCGGACTTTTTCTCGGAGGCCGTCTGGCCTATCCCCGCCCAGTGGAAATTGGAGGGCCCAAGGGATCCGGCGGGGCCCTCTACGCTGACTTTTTCGGTCCTGCTGAAATCCATCTCGGCCTGGATCAGCACCTTGGCCTTATTCGGCCCGATGATCTTGAAGACGGCCTCGTTAAGTTTGTTCTCCAGGTCGCTCTCATATCTGCTTTTTTCGTCCAGAGGATGCTGTGCGGCCGCGAGGGAGGGCAAAGCGAAAAACAGGCCAAGACAGGCCAGCCGCCCGATAAAATTTCCCCGGTGTTTTTTTCGTCTCATAACACGCGTGTGAACAGTTCCAGTATTTTACCGAAAAACTGTTTCATAAAAGTTACGTAATTTTGGCTATTTTACTTCCAGCCCTGCATCTTCATAAAATCGATCGTCTGCTGATCCGAAGGATCCAGCTTGACGGCTTTTTCATATATATTCCGCGCTTTTTCCCTGTCGCCCATAGCGTAGTAGACGGAGCCCAGGCGCGTCCAGGCCACCGCGTTCTTGTCGTCCAGCAGCAGCACTTCCTCGCACTGGCGCAGGGCGCTTTCGAAACGCTGCTCGTAGAAGATCTCGGCCGCTTTGTTGAGCTTCTCCTGGATCAGCATGGGGCGCGGCAGGATCTCGTCCTTGCGCAGCTCAAAAGAAGTCAGCCGCACCAGCACGGCCAGGAGTTCGCCGTAAAAAGCCTCGTTAGGCGCGTAACCCAGGGCACTGTGGGCCAGCAGCGCGCTCTTCAGATTGTTGCCGTTCAGATATTCCACCAAAGCCCGGTTGGCTTCATCCGGCTGCTCCCCCCGGATCTTAAGGGCGTCCTGGCGCCGCGGCAGTTCTTTGAGCTTGAGCCCTTTCACTATGGCCGTCAGCCGGATCTCCTTTTCCCCCCAGGGGCCCTTCTTCATCTCCAGATCCATACCCCCGGCCATTTCCACGTTCTCAAGCGCTTTTACGTAATCCCCGCTCCTGATATTTTCTTCGGCTTTGTCCAGGTAATTCCCGGCATAAGACCTGGTCCGGGGCGGCTTGTTAAACCCGCCGAAATAATAATTCAGCGAGACGCGGTTGGAAAGGCCCAGCGTCTCATGCTTGAGCATGGCGACGTCGAACTGGTAGGATTTAAGGAATTTTATGCCGCCGCCGAAAGAGACCGCCTGCCTGTCATAGCCAACCCGCAGGGCGCCGGGGCCCATGACGTATTCCGTACCTATCCTGAATTCTCCGGAACCGGACACGTCCGCCGCCAGGGCAAGACCCGGCAACACTGTGTAAGCGGCGCCGGCTTTAACCGCCGGCTCCAGCCTGTCGCTGGTATCGCCGGAGCTGAAAGACGCGGCATTCTGCAATACAAGTCCGAAATTAAGCCGCCCTCCGGCTAAAGGCCCGTACTGCGCGCCCAGATCCATGCCCATCAGCCTGTCGGAGGAATTGCCCAGCACCCTGCTGGTTATTTTCGCCGCCGCCCCCAGAGACAGCGCGGGCAGGAAGACTCCGCGCAAACCGGCGCCCGCCGCGAAAGCGGTCTCGGAATAGGAGAAAGCGGAAGACGGATTATTGAACTCGTCCCTGCCTTCCGCCGTACCGGCGGAGAACCTGATCATCTGCAGCCCCCAGCCGCCCGGCAGGCGGCCGAAGTTCTGGGCGTACCCCATATAATCGTAGACCGCACCCTCAAACAGCGTGGAGTGCATCAGCGCCGCGTTCCTGCCGGCCAGCATACCCAGCCCCGAAGGATTATAATAGATGGAACTGGCGTCGGAGGACATGGCGGTGTGCGCCCCTCCCATGGCGAGAGGCCTGGCTCCCGCCCCGAAATTAAAGATCTCTCCCGGCCTCCCGGGGGAGGCGAAAGAAGAAGAGGGAAAAGTGCAGGCAAGAACAGAGATGGAAATAAAATACGCCAGACGCCCTTTTGAAAAGGCGCCGCGCATCCTTTCACATTTCTTTTCTCTTCTCCAGCCTTTCATATAAAGATACTCTTCTATATCCCTCATCCCTCATCCCTCATCCCTCATCCCTCATCCCTCATCCCTCATCCCTCATCCCTCATCCCTCATCCCTCATCCCCTAATGTATCACTCCCAGCTTCAAAACCTTACTGTCTCCCGCCGCCTTTACCACGCACAGATACATGCCTTTCGAAACTTTTCTGCCGGAGTCGTCCGCCCCGTCCCAGGCGACGGAATTGCCGCCCGCCTGCCCGCCGGCCGCGCCGGGATTGAAATCAAGGCTGCGCACCTTTCCGCCGAACATATCGTAAATAATAACGCTTACGGACGAATTCTGGTTCATGGTATAAACCAGGGTGACGGCCCGCTTGCGCGAATCGAACGGATTGGGGTACGCGCTTACCGCGCTCAAAGAAGCCGTCGGCAGGGCGCCCACCAGCACACGCGCCACGTCCACGGGTTCGCCGCTTAAAACCCCGGCGCCATTCACCACCCAGATCCTGTAAGAATAAGTTCCCGCCGGCATATTCGCGGCCACGTAAGAGGTTCCGGTAACAAGATCCCCGTCTCCCACCGCCGCGGGGACGGCGGCCAAAACCCTGCCCCCGGCCGCCGACACGGAAACCGCCCCGCCCCCTTTAATATTTTTCCAGACGGGGCTGTCCGTGGTCCTGTACTCCACCACATAACCCTTTATGCCCGAACGGCCGGCGACGGCGGGGGGCCAGGAAACCGCCACGGAATTGCCCTCGGCGCTGGCGCTGCCCGTTCCGGCGATATAAGGCGGTACCGTATCGGTCAAAAGTCCCGGCGAAGAGCCGGGGTCGCTGTAAAACCCGAAATCGCTCAACGTCTTGACGGACACGTAATACGTGGCCCCGTCTTCAAGATTCACCCCCGTCACGGTCACGCTCCTGTCGGCCGGCGAAACGGCGGTCCAGGCCAGCACATCGGCGCTCCCCGGCCCCGTGCCCACGGCGTAGTAAGCCCCCGTTATGCCGCCGAGGGCCGTCGCCATGTGCGATTCCCAGGCGAACTGGATCTTCATCCTGCTCGGCAGGAAAACGGAGGCGAGCGTTACGGCGGGCTGACTGGGCACTTTTATATCCTTAACCGTCGCCACCACGGACGACGCGGAAGCGAACGCCGCCACGGAATCCGGGGAAACCACGCCCACGTAAGTTTTGTCATTGATAGCCAGACCCAGATGATACCCGGGCGAAGCCGCCATCGCCACATCCGCGGTGAGGAAGTAGTAAACCGTGCTGGCAGGAATCAGCCGGTTAAGCGCCGTCATGGTGAGCGAACCCGCCGAGAACGTTCCCTGGCCGGCGAGAGCGTCCGTCCCGGGGGTAAACGCGCCGTCGGCGTTGGTATCGTAGTAAAGTTTTACCGCCGTCACCAGATTGTCGGGAAGATCCCCGACCTTCCCTATTTTCAGGGAGTCCAGCGCCGTCGTGGCCGCGCTGGCGGACAGGCCCAGCCTGAGGAAAGGCTCGCTAACCGCGCCCTGGAATACCCCTATGGCCGCCAGGTTTGAGACAGAAACGCTCAGGACGCGCGGCTTCTTGGTCACGCTCACAAGCGGATAAACCTGCACAGGCAGCCCCTGATCCACCGTAAAATTGGGCGCTGAAACCGTGAATGACTGCGTACCGGCCACCGTAACGCCCACCGACGCGCCAACCAGCGCGTATTCGTTTATATCCAGCGCAATAAAGAATTTTTTTGCGGCCGCGCTGATCTGCTGGGGCGTTATATCCAGCACGGCGCTGCCCGAAATGAATTTATGCGTCCCCTGGGTCGCTTCGGGAAGGGAGGCGCTGAACGCGCCCGAGGCGTCCGTGCTCACGTAGACACGTATATTGTCTATCTGCGAGTCGTCCAGGGAACCGGCTTTCTCCACTTTTATGGCCGAAAGCAGCAGGGCGTACTGCGTGGTTTCAAGCGTAAGCGAGATCATGGCCTGGCGAGCGGCGCCCTGCATAAGGGACGCCGGCGAGATATTCTGACCGCTCACAAAAAGCCCGCTCCTGGTGGCCGCGATCCCCGCCGCCGAGGAAGCCAGCGGGAAATTCTGCCCCGACACGGCGTCCGGGGCCAAGATGCCGAAAGCGCCGGGGCTGGGAATATTGAACGCCACCTGCGCCCCGGCCTGGGCGGTGGGCGAAAGATCGCAGACCAGGAAATACGCCCTGGTGGAAACGGTGACGGTTTCCTGCGCGAAACTCAGCACGGCTTCCCCGTTCACAAGCAGGCTGTTCCCGAGGGTCAGCAGGGTGTCCGAGCCGTCGGTCTCGAACGCGCCGCTGGCGTTATCGTCCCGGTAAAGCTTCAGGTTCGTGAGATCCGCGTCCGAGCCGCCGCCGGTGCGCGTGACCGCCAGCGAGCCCAGCCTGCCCTGGTAGGCGCTCATGGCCAGTTCGAGCTTCATGAACGGTATGTTGGTCTGCCCCTGCGTCACGCTCGCGGGCGCCAGACTGGCCGCCGAAACCAGCAGGCTTGAAGCCGGCTCATTGATAACGGAGGCCGCCGCCGCGAACGGAAACATCGCCCCGCCGGAAACGGACGTGGTGGAAATCGTATTCGGGGAATTCACGGTGAAATAAGCGTCGGTCAGCCAGGAGAAAGTGAAACTGTCTCCGGGCGCCGCGGCCGTGGAAATATCCGCCGTTATGAAGAAGAACTTTTCCTGCGCGGAGGTTATGGTCTGCGTGGCCAGGGTGAGCTCGGCCGTCTGAGAAACGAAGACCCCGGTGCTCAGCGAGATCAGGCTGTCCGAAACCCCCAGCAGGCCGTTGAAATCCGAATCCTGGTAAACTTTCACGTTGGTTATCTTCGCGTCGGGCAGGGTTCCCGTTTTGGTTATCCGTATCCTGGTGAACAGCGCCTGCGAGATGTCCGCCCTCAGGCCGACGCGCATTACGGGCACGCCGCTCTGCCCGGGGTTCACCCCCGAAGGGGACAGGCTGGTGGAGCTCACCGCCACGGCGTTCGGATACTGCACAAGAGACACCGGCGGCACGCTTACCGGGAACGGGGCCGCGGACACCTGATGCGGAACGTTCACCATAAAATAACTGCTGGCGGGAATCAGCAGCCCCAGGGCGCCGCCCGGAACCGCGTTATTGCTTATAGAAGCGGTCAGCAGATAAGTCTGCGTGGACGCCGTTATGACTTCCGACTGGCCGAAGCTCAGATTGGCCGTTCCCGCCGTGAACACGTCGCCGCCGCCGGTCATAAGATTGGAAACAGCCACGCTGGTCCTGTAGACGCGCAGATTTGAAATATCCTCGTCCGTCCCCGCCCCCGAGCGCGAGACGCTCAACCCCTGCCACAGCAGGGTGTTGCGGTCCGTCCAGAGATCCAGTCTCAGTATGGGCACGTTCTGCGCGCCCTGCTGCAGCGAACCCGGCGCCACGTTGACCGGCGCCAGGCCGAGCGTGTTCACCGTCTGTTTTACGACGGTCAGGCCCGAAGCCGCCGGGAAATTGCCGGTAATGGAGGTAAGCGCGCTCGCCGACAGGATAAACCCGGAATTAGTGAGCTGCGCGCCGATGGTGTTCCCGGCCGCGGCGCCCGGCGCTATGACGTACACCACAAAAAACACCTGCGTGGCCCCGGCCGAAAGCGTCTGCGTAGTTATATTTACGGCGGCCACTCCGCCGGCGTCGAACACGCCCTGGCCCAGGAAGGTGTCGCCGGTGGGACTGAAGATCTCGCCCCCCGTATCCTTGTAGAATTTAACGGCGGAAACGTCGCTGTCCAGACTGGAGCCGGTGCGGCTGGCCTTTATCTGGTAGAACTGGTGCGCCCCGGCGTCCACGGTCATCGAGGCTTTCATCACGGCGTATTCCCCGCCGGTGTATACTTCGGCGGGGATAACGTCCGACCCCGTGAAAATTATCCTGCCCTCCTCCTGTATCAGCGTAAGACCCGAGGCAGGCTGGCCGGCGGGGAAGCCGGCGGAGTCCAGCGTTCCAGTGAAAGCCACGGCGGCCGTGGAAACGACGAACGCGCCGAAAGTCCTGCCCAGCGCCGCGCCGGGCGAAATATCCGCGGAAACAAAGAAGCTGACCTGGGCGGCACCGACGGTGGCCGGTTCCTGCGCGCAGGTCAGGACCACCGTTGAAACCCCGTTAGTAAAACTGTCTCCCCCGGAAGATACAGGCGTGTCCGTGCCCGGCTCAAAAGTCCCGTTCTGATTAGCGTCCCGCCACAGCTTTATACCGGACAGATCCGAATCAGCGGCGTCGCCCGACCTGGTAAAAGCGATGCTCTGTATTCTGCCGGTTCCCCCGTCCGTCTGGACCGCCAGTTTCATGACCGGCACATTGAGCTGCCCGCGGTTGCCGTTGGCCGGGGCCAGGCTCACCGCCGTAAAAGAGGAGACCGAAGCGGAATCCGTTATCAGCGTTCCGCTTGAAACCAGCGGAAACTCCGGGGGAGGTGAAACCCGGGAATTGCCCGAGAATATGAACGCCGCCGGGACGTCGAGATTAATGCCCAACTGCCGCCCCACCACGGCCTCCTGCTCGGGTTGTATCGCCAGATAATAAGTGGCTCCCAAAGCCACGGTTACGGACTGCGGCGTGGCCAGCGTTACGGTGGCGACTCCGGCGGTGAATTTAACACCGGTCTGGGAGATAAGAGGTTCCTGTCCCGCCTGGAACACCCCGTCGCCGTTGCTGTCCTTATAAACCAGCAGCTGGTTTACGTCGGAATCGGAAATATCCCCGGACCTGGTAAGCCGTATCCCCGTCCATTGGTCCGTGTGGCCGCTGGTCCTGAGCTGGACGGCCATGGCCGGGGCCGGCTGGCCCTGCATCGAACTGGCCGGCGCGGGGGACTGGGAAACGCTCAGATAAACGGTTCCGCCTACGCTTATGCTTCCGCTCGAAACATTAAGTGCGCCCGCGATATCCCTGGCCCAGACCCTGGCATAGTGCGTTCCCGGCGCAAGCCCCGTAAACGTCGAGCTCAGATCGGCCGTCCAGTTAGTGGAGGCCTTTATCGCGCTGAAATCGGACGCGGTGGAGATCTCCACGCGGTACGGCAAAGCCGGCAGTCCGCTGAAAGCATCCGGCCCGGTCGAATAAACCACGGTAAGCGCCCCGTCAACGGCCGACAGCGAGATGCTGACCGGCGGAGGCGTGGTGTCCACTATCACCGAGTAAGGCCCGGCCGCGCGGACATTGCCCGCCATGTCGGTGACTGTAAATTTAACCTGATTGGTCGCGCCGCAGGGCGACGCTCCGTTGCAGGTCTGCGTATTGGTGGACTGGACCAGGTTGAGGCCCCGGGCGGTCAGGGTCTGCGCGGCTGCGGTTCCATCGCTGCCGGTCAACGCCCCGATAACCGGTGAGACCTGGAAGACTTTGCCGTTGGAACTGGTTCCCGCATAAAGTTTACCGTTGAACGCGGACAAGCTGTAGATCTGAGTCTCCCCGATGCCGCTTAAAACCTGTCTCCAACTTAAACCATCCATGGAAGAATAGATCTTGCCGTTGTCCCCAGTCCCGGCATAGATCTTACCGTTAAATGCGGTAAGGCTGCGAATGTTATTCTCCCCGGTGTTGCTCAGTATCTGCGTCCAGCTTAAACCATCAACGGAAGAGTAGATCTTGCCGTTGCCCTGGGTTCCGGCATAGAGCTTGCCGTTGAACGTGGACAGGCTTAATATGGAACCCTCCCCGGTACCGCTTAGAACCTGCGTCCAGATTGAACCATCTGAGGAGGAATAAATCTTACCGTTGGGATTGGTTCCGGCATAAAATTTACCGTTGAACGCGGACAGGCTTCGGATTGTGCTCTCCCCTGTACCGCTCAGGATCAAATTCCAATTCAAACCGTCAGCGGAAGAGTAGATCTTGCCGTTGGGATAGGTTCCGGCATAGAGCTTGCCGTTGAATGCGGACAGGCTGTAAACATTACTTTCACCGGTACCGCTCATGACTGGTGTCCAACTTGAACCGTCGGCGGAGGAGTAGATCTTGCCGTTGGGACCGGTTCCGGCATAAAGTTTGCCGTTGAACACCGAGAGTGCATGAATATAAGTTTCTCCGGTGCCGCTCAAAACCTGCGTCCAACTCACCCCATCGGCGGAGGAATAAATTTTTCCGTTGGAACCGGTTCCGGCATAAACCTTGCCATTGAACGCGGAAAGACTAATCACATAAATCTCCCCCGTCCCAGACAGCGTCGCCGTATACGTGGACCAGTCCACCCAGCTCGCGCCGGCGTTCGTGGAATACATCACACCGTAGCCGCTGGTCGCTCCGGGGTCATCGTGGCCGTCACCCCTATGTATCAACGCTCCGCTTGAAACCGCCAGCCCGGATAGAATATCCTGCACCGTTATCTGCGCGGTCACGCCCGAAGCCAGATTGTTCCACTGCGTCTCGCCTGACACCCCGGCGGTCGAGTTATAGCTCATGAAGCCCGAAACCGTCGGGCTCGCGAAATCGGTGACAAAGCTGAACGTCTGCGACCAGGGTGAATCATTCCCGATCACGCTCCGCCCGCGCACACGCCAGTAATAAGTAGTCGAGTTCGCCAGCGTATAAGTTGAGATATAAGCCCCGGCGCCGACGGTCGTCATCGTGCTGGTAAACGCCGGCGTCGAAAGGTTAATCAAAGTAGTAGCGAAAGACGGATCATTGGTCGAGACCTGGAGTTGGTAGGAAGCCAGCCCCACAGCCGTCCCCGTGCTGGGCCCGATCCAGTTAAAATTGGGCTGCATATTCACATAGCTTGTATTAGCCGGAAAAGACGGCGTTGAAACAGCCACCGGCGCCACCGTATCAACAAGTATCGCGTAAGGCCCGGCCGCGCGGACATTGCCCGCCATGTCGGTGACTGTGAATTTCACCTGGTTGGTCGCGCCGCAGGGCGACGCCCCGTTGCAGGTCTGCGTATTGGTGGACTGGACCAGGTTAAGGCCCCGGGCGGTCAGTGTCTGCGCGGACAGGATCCCGTCGGCGCCGGTCAGCGCCGCCGCCACCGGTGAGACCTGGAACACCTTGCCGTTGGGCCCGGTTCCGGCGTAGAGCTTGCCGTTGAACTCGGACAGGCTATATATTCTACTCTCCCCGGTACCGCTCAACGCCAAAGCCCAATTTAAACCGTCGACAGAGGAATAAATCTTATTGTTGGGATATGTCCCGGCATAGAGCTTGCCGTTGAACACGGATAAACACATAATTTCCTCCTCCCCGGTACCGCTCAAAACCTGCGTCCAAATCGCCCCATCAACGGAGGAGTAGATTTTACCGGCGCCGCCGGTTCCGGCATAGAGCCTGCCGTTGAATACGGATAGTGCCTGAACATTATCAACGCCAATACCGCTCATTGATTGCGTCCAACTCGAACCATCAGCGGAAGAGTAGATTTTGCCGTCTGGATAGGTTCCGGCATAAAGCCTGCCGTTGAACTCGGACAGGCTCCGGATTGCACTCTCCCCGGTGCCGCCCAGCACCTGCGCCCAACTCGAACCATCTGCGGAGGAATAAATCTTACCGTTGGGATGGGTCCCGGCATAGAGCTTGCCGTTGAATACGGCAAGGCTCCAGATGTACTGCTCGCCGGTGCCGCTAAGCGCCTGCGTCCAGCTTGAACCGTCGGTGGAAGAGTAGATCTTGCCGTTGGAAGCGGTTCCTGCATAAAGCTTGCCGTTAAAAGTGGATAAACTGTAAACAACTCCATCTCCGGTGCCGCTCAAGACCGGAGTCCAGCTCAATCCATCTGCGGAAGAATAGATCTTGCCGTTGGGGCTGGTTCCGGCATAAAGTTTGCCGTTAAAAACGGACAGACTCCTTATATACTGCTCCCCCGTCCCGGACAGCGTCGCCGTATACGTGGACCAGTCCACCCAGCTTGCGCCCGCGTTCGTGGAATACATCACGCCGTAGCCGCTGGTCGCCCCGGGATCGTCGTGGCCGTCGCCTCTGTGGATCAAAGCTCCGGGCGAAACCGCCAGGCCCGACAGGATATCCTGCACCGTTATCTGAGCCGTCACGCCCGAAGCCAGATTGTTCCACTGCGTCTCCCCTGAAACCCCGGAGGTCGAGTTATAGCTCATGAAGCCCGAAACCGTCGGGCTCGCGAAATCGGTGACAAAGCTGAACACCTGCGACCAGGGTGAATCGTTCCCGATCACGCTCCGCCCGCGAACACGCCAGTAATAAGTAGTCGAGTTCGCCAGCGTATAAGTCGAAATATAAGCCCCGGCCCCCACGCTCGTCATCGTGCTGGTAAACGCCGGCGTAGAAAGGTTAATCAAAGTAGTAGCGAAAGACGGATCATTGGTTGAAACCTGCAACTGATAGGAAGCCAGCCCCACAGCCGTCCCCGTGCTGGGCCCGATCCAGTTGAAGTTAGGCTGCATATTCACATAGCTAGTATTAGCCGGAAAAGACGGCGTTGAAACAGCCACCGGCGCCACCGTATCAACAAGTATCGCGTAAGGCCCGGCCGCGCGGACATTGCCCGCCATGTCGGTGACTGTAAATTTAACCTGATTGGTCGCGCCGCAGGGCGACGCTCCGTTGCAGGTCTGCGTATTGGTGGACTGGACCAGATTAAGACCCCGGGCGGTCAGTGTCTGCGCGGCCAAGTTACCGTCGACGCCGGTCAGCGCAGCCGCCACCGGCGAAACCTGGAAGACCTTCCCATTATTGCCGCTCCCGGCGTAGAGCCTGCCGTTGAACGCAGACAGGCTCCGGATATGGATCTCCCCGGGGCCGCTCATAATATGTTTCCAACTCACGCCGTCAGCGGAAGAATAGATCATGCCGCTGGAGTATGTCCCGGCGTACAGCTTGCCATTAAGTACAGCCAGGCTGTTAATGTAAGCCTCCCCTGTACCGCTCAGTGCTTGCGTCCAGGCCGTCCCGTCGGCGGAAGAATAGATTTTACCGTTGGCCCCGGTGCCGGCATACATCCTGCCATTGAACACGGTAAGACTATAAATGCTTATCTCTCCGGTGCCTCCCATAACTTGCGTCCAGACCGATCCGTCCGCGGAAGAATAGATCTTGCCGTTGGCGCCGGTCCCGGCATACAGTTTGCCATTGAATACGGCCAGGCTGTAGATATAAGTTTCCCCGGTGCCGCCCAGCACCTGCGCCCAGCTCGTTCCATCCGCGGAAGAATAGATCTTGCCGTTGGGACCGGTCCCGGCATAGAGCTTGCCGTTAAACACGGACAAGCTCCGGACGACCTGCTCGCCGATGCTGGGTAATGCCACCGTCCAATTTAAACCATCAGCGGAAGAATATATCACACCGCTATTCCCGGTGCCGGCATACAGTTTCCCGTTGAATACGGCAAGACTGTAAATACCAATAGCCCCTATACCGTTCATAGACGGCGTCCAGCTCAGTCCGTCAGCGGAAGAGTATATCTTGCCGTTTGCCCCGGTTCCGGCATACAACTTGCCGTTGAACGCGGCAAGACTAAAAAGAGAAGACTCCCCCGTCCCGGACAGCGTCGCCGTATACGTTGACCAGTCCACCCAGCTTGCGCCCGCGTTCGTGGAATACATCACGCCGTAGCCGCTGGTCGCCCCGGGATCGTCGTGGCCGTCGCCTCTGTGGATCAAGGCCCCGGTTGAAACCGCCAGGCCCGACAGGATATCCTGCACCGTTATCTGCGCTGTCACGCCCGAAGCCAGATTGTTCCATTGCGTCTCGCCTGAAATCCCGGAGGTCGAGTTGTAGCTCATGAAGCCTGAAACCGTCGGGCTCGCGAAATCGGTGACAAAACTGAACACCTGCGACCAGGGTGAATCGTTACCGATCACGCTCCGCCCGCGCACGCGCCAGTAATAAGTAGTCGAGTTCGCCAGCGTATAAGTCGAAATATAAGCCCCGGCCCCCACGCTCGTCATCGTGCTGGTAAACGCCGGCGTAGAAAGGTTGATCAAAGTAGTAGCGAAAGACGGATCATTGGTTGAAACCTGCAACTGATAGGAAGCCAGCCCCACAGCTGTCCCGGTGCTGGGCCCGATCCAGTTAAAATTGGGCTGCATATTCACATAGCTTGTATTAGCCGGAAAAGACGGCGTTGAAACAGCCGTATTCACCGGGCACAATTCCACCGGCGCCGGATTCCCCCCATAAGCCGACCCATTGCCGGGGTAAAGATCCGCGGCGTAAAGAAGGGATGAGGGATGAAGGATAAGGGATGAAACCAGGAAAAAAACAAACCCAAAAGCGCAGGAACCTGAAAAGGTACCTGTTACCTTTTTGAAGGTGTTTAGCGCCTTATCGGCCTTTTTTGCCGTTTCCTGAGTCATAATTTTAGAAGTCAGATCTTTTCTAACCTCTTACCTCTTCCCCAGCTTTAGCCTCTGCTATCTTTCCCAGGTGTAAATGGGAAAAAGAGCAAGGGTTAACTAAGGCGTCCTGGCACAACGCGCACCGAAGGAGCTGCTACGACTAGTGTTAGCCCAACTAGTGAAGTAGCGGTCAGACACGCGTACGTACGACGCAATGTATGACCAGCCGCCGCCGCGCAGGCCGGCGTTAGTGGCACCCGGCACGGGCCATCCTCCAGGCCAGTATACCGTCCCGGTTCCGTTCGCGGGTACGCTCGCGTAACTGCTGTTTAATATGAACTCCCACACATTACCGGCTAAATCAGGTATACCCCACGGCGATGCTCCGGTTTCGGCTGCTGTTCTATACATATCTCCGCTCATATACCGGCCCACGTCAAGCACTTTTGTGCACCCTGCCGTATTGTTGTAATTAAGGTACTTACTTATGCAGGTTCCGCCCTCGTTCGGCGGAGTGTAGGTTAGAATGTCCGGCGCGGTATTGCCCCAGGGGTATGTCCGGGTGTCGCCGTTGATATCACGCCCCGCTTTCTCAAATTCCATCTCGGTAATCGGCCGCAACCCCGCCCAGCTCATATAGCTCCAGGCGTCGGATACCGACAGATAGTTCTTGGCCGCGTTCCTGTCCACAGCCGCATATTTGTTCGGATACGTTCCGGAGTTGGTCATATTATGCCCGTTTGCCACGCCGCTGTAGTAAAGCACCGCCGCGGTGCTGGACCATACGGTGTTCAGGAAATCAGCATACTGCCCCTGCGTTATCTCGTAACGCCCTATATAAAAACTGTTGTAGCCATTGGGCCAGCCTGCCGGCGCGCCGGTTGGAATATCATTTGCGGACGCCACCGTCGCCTGCGCGCCGCCGCCGTAATTATTGTATAAACTGCCGCCTATGCCGCCCGCGTTATAGACGAAACTGCCGGACGGCACGCGCACCATGGAGACGGCGAAGACTTTCACCATGGCGGAATTGGCCGCGGTCGCGCCGCCGGCCGCGTAATTCCAGGTCAGCGTCACGGTAGAAGACCAGAGGCTTTGGGCGGCGGTATGGTTCAGAAAAACGCCCATGTTGTCGCTTGCCGCTGTAAATGCCGCGCCCGCGCCCACGGAACCGCCCGTAAGCGCGGCGTGGTTCCAGGAGCCGTCCGCCCCGGCCTGGGTTGAAAACTTGACAAAGATCCAGTCAGCCGTATTATACTCGCCGCCTCCCGGGGACGTGCCGGTGGAGACGTTGTTTTCCCGGATATTGAAAGTGATGACGGCCGACGAATCCGTGGGGCTGGAAATGGAAACGTTGCCTATAAAAATATTGTTAACCGGCGCCGGCGCCGCAAATTCCCCCGTGGTGAAACTGGCCGTGCCTGACCACGCGCCGTAAGCGCCGCCCGAAGGCTTGGCCCGCGCCCGCCAGTAATACAAGGTATTGGCGCTAAGCCTGGCACTTGAGGAGTAAAACGCGAAAGTGGCCGTGCTTAGGCTGTTGTAAGCGTCGCCCGTAACTGTAATGGTGGAATCCTGACCGCTGAACGCCCCCGAAGACGCGAATACCTGCGCCGAGGTCTGGTCGAAGTCGCCCTGCGGCGAGCCCCCCTGAGAGTCCATCGTCTGCACCGTGTCCACCTGGAAATGGTACTGCACCGAGGCGCCAAGCGTCAGATCCGCCGCGCTAAGCGCCGGGCTCTGGGAAACGGCCGCCGCGGCCGCCGCCGGGGAAAGCAGGGAGGGAGCGGCAAACAGCGGCGCCGCGGCCGCCATAAGCGCCGGCGCAAAAACAACTCCCGTCATCATCAGCCGTTTAATAAGGTTCATAAGTGTGGCTGTACGGCACCCTGCGGCCGGTATCCAGCAACCGGCACGACATAGTGTACGTGATTCGTTTCAGCAAATCCCGAAGAAATTCCGAAGTTTTTTATTTTTTTTCATTCCGGCGAAGCCTTATTAAAAAGATAACGCTATTTTGAGGGCGATTGCATTGTTTTTCCGACCATTTCGCGGAGCCGGTTCAGTATTACGGTTAAATATTCCAGCTTGTTCTCCAGATCGCCTATGGATGAGGCCGTTGAAGCCTGGTTCTTTTCCTGCCGCGCAAGCTTCCCCGAAAACCCGGTAAAAGCGGCCTCGATAACCCCCATTTTACGCACACAGAAACGGAGTTCCTCCGCGGAAACCGGGGTGTTTTCCAAAGCTTCCCGGATCTCGCTTATTCCGGCTTTCAGCTTATCCATGGAAGCGAAATTCTCTTCCAGTCCGGCAAGCCTTTCGAGAGCCTCTTTCAGCTTCCGGGCGGAAATCTCCTCCCTGGCGCCAAGAGCGTCCAGGCCATCTTCCAGCCGTTCCAGACTCCCGGCCTGCGCGGCCGCGGACTCCCCGGACAATTCCTGCTTGACGGAGAGTTCCCGCAGCCTGCGGTCAATTCTGTCGAATTTGGCCTTTACGGCGGACTCCAGGGCGGCGAATCTCGCGTCGCTTTCCGCTTTAAATCCGGAAAAACCGGGATCCTCTTCGTTTGCGCCTGAACTCACGACTCCCCTCCCTCCGCGTTATACGGGCTCTTTAGGCCGCTACACCCATATTATACGATTTGGGCCGTATACAGGGTATTGCCGAAAAATTAAGGAACTGTTAACCCGGGAGCCTGTCAGGGAAAGACGGCGGGGACTTTGAACCAGAAAGTGGAACCCTTGCCCAGACCGGCGCTGGTAGCGCCTATCTCCCCCCCATGCCGGACAATGATCTCCCGGGCGATTGAAAGGCCCAGCCCCCAGCCCAGTTTGCGAAGCTTCTCGTCTTTCTGGTGCCTGGCCTGATAAAATTTCTCAAAGATCTTGCGGGTCTCGCTCGGATGAATGCCTGCGCCGGAATCTTTCACGTTCACTATCAGCCAGCGGCCCTCCGCCCGGGTGCCGACTTCCACAAGCCCGCCCGCCGGGGTGAATTTGACGGCGTTGTTCAAAAGATTCTGAAGCACCTGGGAGAGGCGGAACTTGTCCCCGTCCACTACCGCTTCGGAGTGGACCCGGTCGTATTTCAGAACCACGCCCTTGCCGCGCGCGATTACCTCCATAGAGGGCAGCAGACCGCTTATCAGGGCGCCGAAAGCGAACCGCGCGCGCTCGATCTTGAGTTTTCCGGCCTCTATCATGGCCACGTCGGTCAGGTCGGCGATAAGGCGGCCCAATTGGTCGGTGGAAGTAACGATGTTCTTGAGGTACCGCGCCTCTTTTTCTCCGGCATTTTTTTTGAGCAGCAATTCGCTGAAGCCCCTGATGGAGGCCAGCGGGGTCCGTACATCGTGCACCACCATGGAAAGGAATTTGGACTTCATGTTGTCCATCTGCTCAAGTGTCAGATTGGCGCCGGCCAGCTTTTTGGCGAGTTCCTCCAACTGCCGGGATTTGACATACAGCCGGTTTTCCGAAACGGCCATCGCCCGCGTAAACTGCTGTATCAGCCTGTCAGACCGCACTTCGCGGATCCCGCCCAGCGTTGAATTTATATACTCCGCGCCCCGGAAGAGCACGAAAAGCGCGACGAGCAGCCCAAAGCCGCATACCCCCAGCAGCACCAGGATCTCAGGGGCCATAATACCTGTTTCGCCCTATCAACATCCTCATATGATACAAATTACGAGTTACAAAATTATTGCGGGAGGGGGCGGAGATTTTTGTATACTTTATATCCGAAAGTCACATTACGACGACTGTTGAAATACCTGAATGCCAAAAACACCCGGCGCAAAAAAGATCTGTCCACACTGCGGAAAATCCACCCCGGACAAGACAAGCATCCCCCCGCATATCTTTATTTCAGCGCTGCTGCTCGGCGCGGCCTTTGTTTTCTGGGCCTCCGGCCGCGGACGCCAGAGCGCGCAGCAGTTTATGCCTGTTTCCGGCAAGCTGACCGACGGTATCATAGCTTATATCAACTCTCCCGAGGCGGATACCGCCTGCGGTCCATGCCTGGCCTCGGCCAATAATTTTCTGAAAGAAAAAAAAGAGGCGGAACTGCGGGAAAAAACGAAAGATATGGCTCGCCTGCCCGCCGGAGAATATTTTATGGGCTCTCCCGAGGGCGCGGGAGATCCCGACGAGCATCCACGGCACGCCGTTTATCTGGACGCTTTTTACATTGATAAATACGAAACCACTATCGGAGACTATATGCGGTTTGTGAAAGACACTTCCGGGAATTATCCCGAATGGGCCAAACCGAACGGAAAATTCAACATAGACTCCGGCAAAGAAGATTATTACAAGCGGCTTTATTCCCTGCTTAAGACCTGCGAAACCTGCCCCATAGCGGGAGTCACGGCCCAGAACGCGCAGGCCTATTGCGCCTCAAAGAACAGGCGCCTGCCCACCGAGGCGGAATGGGAAGCGGCCGCCCGCGCCGGCTCGGAAACCGAGTTTTCTTTCGGAGGGAACTCGGTCCCGGCCGGGGATTATGCCTGGCACGATGGGAATTCCGGCGCGAAACCGCACCCCGTGGGCGAAAAGAAACCCAACCCCCTCGGCCTCTACGACATTCACGGCAATGTCTGGGAATGGACAAGCGACTACTATGAGAAATGGTACTACCAGAAAAGCCCCAACAGAGATCCCCGGGGCCCGGAGAAAGCGGAAGAGCGCGTGATCAGGGGCGGCTCCTGGGCTTTTGACGCGGACGCCGCCAGATCCGCCAACAGAGCCAGCAACGACAGATCCAACGATGATATCGGTTTCCGCTGCGCCGTCTCCGAAAGCGCGCTTTCAGCCGGAGAAGAAACCGCCGCGAATCTGGCGATAGAAAAACAATGAGCATACACCATAACCAGCCGAAAGGACTGTTCCTCCTGTTCTTCGTAGAGATGTGGGAGCGCTTTTCCTATTACGGGATGCGCGCGCTTTTAGTGCTCTACATGGTGAAGTATCTCCAGTTTTCCACCGAGAAATCCGGCCAGATCTACGGCTGGTACACCGGAATGGTGTATCTTACGCCGCTGCTCGGCGGCTATATCGCCGACCGCTACCTGGGACAGCGCAAGTCCATCGTAATCGGCGGAACGCTGATGGCGCTGGGGCATTTCGCGATGGCTTTCCCGCCGCTGCCGTTCTTCTTCTCCGCCCTGATACTGCTGATAATGGGCAACGGGTTTTTCAAGCCTAATATTTCCACGGTGGTCGGCTCGCTTTACGAAGAAAACGACCCGCGGCGCGACGCGGGCTTCACTATCTTCTATATGGGGATAAATCTGGGCGCTTTCTTCTCGCCGCTGGTGTGCGGAACCCTGGGAGAAAAAGTGGGCTGGCATTACGGCTTCGGGGCCGCCGGTGTCGGCATGGTGCTGGGACTTGTGATGTACCTGTGGGGACAGAAGGCCCTGCTGGGCGACAAGGGGCTCAGGCCGGCCGCCGCGGGCGGAAAGCCCTATGTCCCTTTTGTGCTTATCGGGATCGTTCTGGCTTTCCTTACGGCCAGCGCCTTCCAGTTCAGCGGCTACGATATAAAGGGAATGATCCCCTCGTATGCCTACACGCTGCTGATCCTGGCGGTTCTGGGCGGTCTGGTATACGCCTACGCCGCGAAGCCGGAGAAATCCAACCTCACCCATACGGAGAAACAGCGCATAGCCGTGATCTTTATAATGGTCTTCTTCAGCATCTTCTTCTGGTCGGCTTTCGAACAGGCCGGCAGTTCGCTTACGCTGTTCGCCGACCGGGAAACCGACAGGGTGATAAGCCTGTTCGGCTGGAGCTGGGAAATGCCGGCCAGCTACTTCCAGTCCATCAACCCGCTGCTGATATTCATCTTAGCGCCGTTCTTTTCCAGGATGTGGGTAAGCCTGGGAGAGGCCGGCAAAGAACCGTCAAGCCCCGTCAAGTTCGTGATCGCCCTGGGGCTCCTGGCCATCGGTTTCGTCGTCATGATAGCGGCCGCCGCGATGTATCAGCAGTCGGGTCCCGTGAGCGTAATGTGGCTGATAGGCGCGTACTTCTTTCACACCCTGGGCGAGCTGTGCCTGTCGCCCGTCGGCCTGTCCCTGGTCACGAAACTCGCGCCGGTGCAGTTCGGCTCGCTTATGATGGGCGTCTGGCTCCTTTCAAGTTTCGCGGCCAACTTCGCGGGCGGCTTCTTCGCCGGAAATTACGACGCGATGAACCACACGCTGTTCTACATGGTTCCGACCGGCACCGCGCTCGGAGCCGCCGCGCTCCTCCTCCTGATCACCCCCAAATTAAAAACCTGGATGCACGGCATACACTAAAAAGGTGCCTGGCACCTTTTTAGTCCTGCGCGGATGACCGGCTATTGTTTTGCGGGGATATTGCCGACGTTTATAAGACCGAAGCCCTGCTGGTCGGAGGTGAGGCCTGGGAGTTTTACGGCGGCCCGTTCAAGCGCCCCTCTTATTTCAGCCGGAGTGACATAGCCGAAACTCATGGCGAGGGCGGCGGCGCCGGCCACGTGCGGAGCGGCCATCGAGGTGCCGTTCATCGTGTTGTAAGAACCTTCCAGCGCGGTCGAGTAGATAATCTGGCCGGGCGCTATGATGTCCACTTCGGGGCCTGTGGACGCAAGAGGGTCGACGCCCTCCGGTGTAAGAATTCCAGACACGCTCCAGGTTTCGGGCGTGAGGGCCGAAACGGCTATAACTTCAGGATACGCCGCCGGATAGGAGACAGAGGCTTTAGGATCGTTACCGGAGGCGGCAATGATGGTCACGCCTTCGGCATAAACGGCTTTTATAGCTTTGTATGCGGCTTCCGACGGCTTCGGGCTGCCGAGGCTCATGTTGACTATCCTGGCGCCTTTATCCCTGCACCAGCCCAACCCGTCTATAAGCCATGAAATCTTGCCGCCGCCTTTTGCGTCCATGGTCTTCCCCACATACAGCGACGCCCCTGGAGCCATGCCTATAACGCCGAAACTATTATGCGCGGCGGCGATTATGCCTGAGACATGGGTGCCGTGACCTGTGTCGTCTTCCGGAGCGGCGCCGGGATTCACAAAGTTATAGCCGTCGGCATAATTAGCCGCGAGATCAGGATGATCGGTGTCTATGCCGGTGTCCAGAACGCAGACTTTCACACCCCGGCCCGTAACTTTCTGCCAGGCGGCCGAGGCCCCCATTCTTTTCATGCCCCACGGCAGTTTCTGGGTGCTTACGGGCTGTTCCGCCGGCCGCGCCGCGGGGACCGGCGCCTGGGCCGCGGCCCGCATGAAATTTTCGAGAGACGGAATGCCGGAAGGAATCTCCTCCCCGAGAAGCCAATATAAATATTCGTCATTTTCCACCAGTACCACGCCGGGCATCCGGTTCAGGGACTGCGAAGCGCTCTCCTCCGAAGGAAAGCTGGCCACGACAGCGTTGATGAGGTTCAGCTCTCTCGTTATTTCCCCCCCGCCCCGCGTTATGACGGAAGCAGCGCGGTTTAAGTGTGAAGATCCGCTGAAAACCACTATTTTCTCCACCGGGCCGCTCCAGGCGGAAACGGAGGACAAAAGCATCAAAACCGGCAGAGAAAGGCCGACCGCCCCCAAAAAACCCGTGGATTTACGCATATGATATTCGACCTCCCGGTTAGGAACTCACGGCTGAATGATATTGTACAAATCGCCGGGAATCCCCAAAAGGGCCGAAAGACCCCTAAATAAAAACCATAAGACCCCCAAAAGGTGCCAGGCACCTTTTTAGATTTTTTTGACGGGGATGTATGTTTTGGCGGGGTCTACGGGAGTTACGTAGGGGCCGTTCCAGGCCCGCGCGAAAATATCTTCCAGCGGGGCGGCCCCGGCCGCGCCCTCCACGATAAGCGCCGCGCCGCGGGTGGCCGTAAAATAGTCGGGAGACCAGTTGGACGTGCTCAGCATGGCTTTCTCACCGTCAACGACAATATATTTGGAATGATCCACCCGCGAAAACGGCACAAAACCTTTGCTATTGACCGGGAAGGACGCTATCTTCACGCTGACATTTATCGCCTGGGACAGGCTTTTGATATCCTTATCGTCCCTGCCGCCCATGGACCAGTCCGCGAAGATCATCTCCACTTTCACCTCTCTTTTACCGGCCTCGCGCAGGGCATTATCAAGCTCTTCCCAGCGGTTTTTTTTGCCGTACGGGAAAAGGGAATAATTCATCACCTGGACATGGATGGTCCGTCTCGCCCCTTTTATCAGCTTGAGCAGTTCCTTTATCTCGATATCAAAGCCGCGCGGAAGCAGGCCTGCCGGGCTGAAAGCCAGGCGGTATTTTACCGCGGCGCCGCCGACAAGGGCCGTCTCCGGATTGGCGGCGTTAAGCGGTTTGGCCGTTTTTCCGAACGCTTTCCCGGGTTCCGCGCCGCCGGCCATGGCCCAATCCGCCTCGAAGATCGCTCCGAAGTCCCGCGCCGCGCGTTCGCTCTTTATACGCGCGCCCACTTCGTGGATCTGGCTCAGCGCGCGCCAGTCGAAGTTCTGGCTGCCCACAAAAACCTCCCGCCCGTCGGCCACGATGAATTTGGCGTGCTGGATCCCGCCGCCTATTTTTTTGAACTCTATTATCCGCGCCTCTATATTTTTTCCGGCCGTCAGACCGGGCAGCGCGTTTGAAGTCTCTTTCATCATCGCTTTTTCCACTATAATGCGCACCTTTACCCCGCGGGCAGCGGCGGCCCTGACCACCGCCAGGACCGGCTCCAGGGCCTCGCCAGGCTTATCGGCGATATAAAACTGCTCAAGCTCCAGGGTCTTGGACGCCCCGTTTATCATCTCTATCCACATCTGTGCGGGGCGCGCTGTGAGCGTGGAACCGTAAACAGTTTCCTCCGGCACGCTCTCGGCGAATTCGATTTCCGCGGCCCTCAAAGACGGCGCGGCCAGCAGCAGAATAACCAGCAATCTCTTTTTCATTTAGTTCTCCTTAAAAAGGAGCCAGCCTCCTTTTAGCGGCTGTAGATGTACGCCACCGCAACTATACCCGTACCTGAAGGGGTCTTTCTGACATCTTCGATATCTAACAGCATCTCGGTGCAGCCCATATGCTTGCCGCCCGGAAAACGCGGCATCCTGCCGTAATTGGAAACGGCTAAACGGGCGTTCATATCGGCCCTGTAAAACACCTCATGCTCGGAAATATTCTGCACGCACCAGAACACATGCTTCCCAATATATGTACTTTTGCCAGAGACGACTTTCTCATAATCCAGAGCCAGGTTTTTGGCCTCTTTTATCGTCGGGGCCATTTGCCTGTCCATTTCCCAGTCCGCCGCGGGATACGCCAGGTAAAGCCACGCGACGGCCAGCAACACAGCCGCCGCGGCGCCGACAGCATAAGCCATTTTTTTATAATCCATAACAATTCCTCCGTTTACACCGGCAATATTTCTTTTTTTACGGCGCGCGGGAAGTAGAACTTGGAGAACTCGCCTGTTACCATGCCGGCGACTATCAGCAGGCCCCCGGCGGCTTTTATCGGGACAAAGTTCTCTCCACCCAGAGTCCAGGCGAAAGCGGCGGCGAAAACCGGCTCCAGAGTGAAGATGATGCCGACCTTGAAAGGCTCTGAAGTCTTCTGGGCCAGCATCTGTATATAAAACGCCGTCAGCGTGGGGAAAATCGCTAATAATATTATAACGCCCCAGCCTTTCACCCCACCCACCCCCAGCGGGCAGCCCGTCAGCAGCGCTATGGCGAAAGAAAAAAGCGACACCAGCCAGAACTGGTGGAAAGCCAGCATTACCGTGTCGGCACCGGCTTTCACATATCTGTCAGTAAAGATCAGGTGCGCGGAGTAAGAGGCCGCCGCCCCCAGCGTCAGCGCGTCCCCGAGGTTAAATCCGTTCACCCCCCCGGTAAGCAGCCACATGCCCGCAATGGCCAGCCCCGCGGACGCAAGCTGCGTACGGGCGGGTCTTTCGCCCCTCAAGAGGAACATAAAAGCGGGAATGAAGATTATGAAAAGGCCGGTTATGAAGCCGGAATTGGAGGCGGAAGTGTACACGAGGCCAATGGTCTGGGCGAGGAAAAGGGCCGAAAGGAAAAAAGAAAGAATAAAACTCTCTTTCAACATCGCGGCCTTATTTTTCCGTTTAAGAACCCAGGGCAGCAGCAGGAGGGCTGCGATGAGGAACCGCATTCCCACCATCGACACAGGATGCACCGAATCCAGCGCGCCTTTCACCAGAACGAATGTGGAGCCCCAGATAGCGGCGCAATAAACAAGGCCTATGTCGGAGAATACGCTCCTCCGGCCGACAGGCATTTCCATTTAAAAATTATACCTTTTTAGAAAAGCCGTCATCCCGGCAATCTGTAAGCCGGGATCCATCGGGGGGAAATTTATGGATTCCTGCTAACGGCACGCAGGAATGACGGTGCCCCCAAAAGGTGCCTGGCACCTTTTGAGTTGTGGGTTATTTTATGGCGAAAGTGTTGGGGGTGTCGGTCGCACCTTTTTTCTGCGATAGTATTTCTGGGGCCAGCAGCACGTCTATGTTGCGGCCCTGGAAAAGGTTCGAGGTTACCACCATTTCAAGGTTGAAGCTGCCCTCTTTCAGGAAAGAGGTGGAATCGGCCAGGCCGGGGATCCCGAGGATCTCGCCTTCGTTGGAAACCAGGAGCTTTCTCGACGATAAGGTCGAGCCGTCCCTATAGGTGGTGCTCACCAGGTAGTCCGCTTTACCCGGACCGCTGGGATTGGAGACCGTGGTTACCGGACTTATCGTGAGATTCTCGGTACCGTTGTAAAGGCCGCCGTTGTCCACAATATCGTTCGTGTAACCGTATTCCTGTACGTCTACGGTGCTGGTCGGGTCTAAGGTTATCTGTTCCAGCACTCCAAGATTGCCCAGATTATTGATCACGCTCTGCGTCCAGGTGAACTGGCCCGGAGTGGTGGCGTTATAGTCCTGCAACTGCCGGAACTGCATACGCTCGTCGGCGTTGAGGCCGCCCGCGCCCGCGCCGGGGGCCAGGGCCACCCCCGGACCGGAAAGGATCTGCTTGTAATCCACAAAAGAGGGATAGTAGCGCGAACCGATATCGGCGCCGTAGCCGGAAAAATCGACCGGCACCGGATTGCCGAAATCTATTGTTTCTTTCACGCTGTCTACGGTATTCGTCAGGTAGACCTCAAAATACTTCAACCAGTTGGCGGGCATGGTCTTCGAAAAATACATGCCGTCGATAATTTTGCCGACCTGGCTTATATCGTCCGGTATTTTGGAATTAAACCGCTCCGTAAGACGGCCCCAGTCCAGACTGTCGGCCTCGGCGCGGCGGCTGAGGAACAGCACCTGGAATTCCTTATTGGAGGGCCTCAACAGATACTCTTCGATGCGGACGCGCTTGCCGAAAGCGTCAATGGAATCCTTGCCCAGCTGCGCCTCGTTGGCTTTCAGCTCGCGGTTGCGCAGTTCCTCCATCATGGTGCGGGTGCGCTCGCGGGCGGTTTCCTGGCGCACTGCCATGGGGCGGGCGGCCATGCCGGCGCGCTCGTCGCCCAGAGAGATCGTTTCCGGCCTGGACATGCCGTCCATGCCGACCTTTATCCTTTCTTCGGAAGAAACCACGGCCATGGCGCCTTTGGAATCATTCACCTCCACCAGACCTTCGGCGACGTTCATCTCCGTGCCGCCGTTCTGCGCGACGTCTATATCGAACTCGGTGCCGCGCACGGCGCAGACGGCCGACGGGGTTCGTACCTCGAAGCGGTTTGAAAACAACCCGGCGACGGCGGCTTTCAGGCGGCCGAATTTAAGCTGGAAGCCGGCTTTCTTTTTATTGGCGGTGTCTACGGAGAAAAGGGTATTGTTACCCAGCATGAACCTGGAACCGTCCGGGAGAAAGACCCCGGCCTTGGAATCCTTGCCCGTGCGTATTTCGGCGCCGGGGGCTATCCTGACGTTGCTCTCCACCGGGATCCACTCCGAAGAGGGGCCGGTGCGCGCCTCCACTCTGCCCGCCGGGGACATTATTATGTCGGCGTTCGCGCCGAGACATGGCCGCGCAACAAGGAGCGGCAGAAGAAAAAGATAATTTATTCCCCTCATATATTAAAACCTCCATTCCAGACCGGCAAAATACATCGCGCTCTCGTAGTTGTAGCGGTAAACCTGTTCGTAGCGGGTATTGGACCGGGAAACCGCCCAGCTGCCCTGCAGTTTAAGATCCAGCGGACGGGCCAGCGGATAGACGGCCTCAAAACTGACGCTGCTGGAATACTGCGCGAGGCGCCCCGAAGCGTAAACCCCGTCCGACTCCTGCGCCAGCCTCTCGACGTACCTGCGCGCGGCGAATTCGTAACCCAGGCGCGTTATGAGACCGGAGGAAAGAAAAGTGAACTGCGCGTTCGGGGCCAGGCGCGTCTCCCAATAGTCATAGTAAGACCTGATGAATTTAAGATGCTTGGGATCGGTGTCCAGGTGGTTCTGGTTGGAGATCAGATTGGCCAGGCCGGCGGTGACCCCCAGCACGGGGCGGATCCCGCCCAGCGCGTCCAGGTCATTGAAGCGCTTCGACAGCCCCAGGTTAAGCGCCTGATACGAATCGGAACGCTTGGAGGACAGATAACTGCCGGCCGAGTTTATGACTTTCTGATCCGGGTAATCTATGAGAGAAAGCGCGGCAAAAAGATCCGCTTTCATGAAACCCGGCAGATCCAGCTCGCTTTCATAGGAGAACTGGTTGGTTATGGTGTCCAGAACCCTGCTGCCGGGATCGGGAGCCGAAAGTTCCTGTCCGTACTGGCTGGCCAGGGATTTAAACCGCGTATACCGCGTGCTGTATACGTCCCAGGACAACTGGTAAAGCCACGGGGTGGACAGGCCCAGGCGCGTCTTGCGCTCAAGGGTAAGGCCCGCCTCGTAACGCCAGAAGTCGTACAGGCCGCACCCCCATTTTTCGTCCTTGGTTTCACGGAACAACTGGTTCTTGGCGCCTATCCTGGGCTTAAGCGAGAAACCGCCCTCAAAGCGCTTGATCCATTTCGCGCCCAGGGAATTGTCCATGCTCTGCTGGAAAAGAGTGCCGCCGCCGGACAGCTCGTTCACCTGTTTGAAGCCGGTGTAAATAGAGCGGGCGCTGACAAAAAAGCCCGAACTGGAAGAATAACTCTTGGCCAGTTGGGCGTCGAAACTGCCGTAGCCGTTAAAAGCTCCCGACTGTTTTTCGAAGAAATACTGGCCTCCGAAAAGATCCAGTTTCCCCGTAAATTCAAACCCCCTGGCTCCGGCGCAGGCCGGCGCCAGCAGCGACACCGCGATTATTATTTTTTTCAATGCAGGCTCCTGTTAACAGCCAGTGGTTAGTGGCTGGTGATTAGTGGTTAAAAGTTAAAACCGAAAGTCATCCTGTGGGTGTCGCCCAGGTCGCCGAAAGGCACATAGGCGTAATCCAGGCTCATCCGGTCCAGCTTAAGTCCCAGTCCGGCGCCCAGCCCCACCAGGCCGCTGTTCAACTCGTCCTGGCTGCGGCCTATCTGATAGCCGGCCCTGAAAGACAGATGCTTGCTGAGCGCGTAATCCGCGCCCAGATCCGCGTAGAACCGCTCGTCGTACACCAGCCAGTCCAGGTCGGCCGCCACGGACAGTTTGCCCTCAAAAAAACCGGTCGCCGCACCGCCTTTCAAAGTCAGGGGCAGCTTGTCCGGGCCTATTTTGGTGCCGAAATTGCGCACCGTGAAAGCCGCCGTCCAGTCGGAATTGATTTTATATGAAGAACCCAGGTCCAGCGCTATCGCCTTGTCGTTCTGGGTATCCAGTTTCTGCTGTATATACTTGAGACTGGCGCCCAGGGACAGGTTGGGGCTAACTTCCGCCCTGGCGTAGGACAGGTTGACGGCGGTATTATTGTTGTCGAACTTGGAATCAGCGGCTTCCGTATCCCCGGCGCGCTTTTCGATGTCGGCTACGGTCAGATAGTTGACTCCGAAGCCGATAACGCCGGTATTATTTTTGAGCGGAGAGGCGTAGCCCACGAAGCCCTGGGACTCGTCTATGAAGAGCATATTATAGCTGGCGGTCAGGCTCCGCTCTTTCAGCCCGGCGAGGCGGCCGGGGTTCCAGTTGACGGAATTCGCGCCTTCGGTAAGCACGCTCGCGGCCGAACCCATGGCAAGCTCTTTCGCGCCAACCCCCACCTTAAGGAATTGCGCGCCCGTGGTTCCCACGCCCGCGGCCCGGGCCGCGGACGCCGCCAGCATTAAAACCGCTGAAAGCAATATTTTCAGTTTCATAGTCTCTCCTATTAAGTGACCGGCCCTACTTTATTACAGCCATTTTGAAAGTGGCGTCTTTCAGGTTCGGCGACTTGCCGGCCAGTTCCACAACTCCGTAATATACGCCGTTGGCGACCTGTTTGCCGTTCTTGTTCCGGCCGTCCCAGTTTACGTAATTATGCTTCGCGGCCTCGAAGTTGACGCTTATATCTTTCACAAGTTCGCCCGCCAGCGTATAGATGCGCACATGTCCCGCGCCGCCGTTGGCCGCGGGAACTTCCACGTGAATGGTGGTGCCGCCGGTATCGGCGACGGTGGCGCCGAAGTTGGAAGTCACGGTCTTGGATTTCAGGTTGAAAGGGTTCGGGAAGTTGAACACTTTCAGTTTGCTGCCCGTATAAGCGGCGCCGGCCACCGAGGGCTTTATGACCGCGAACGTGCCGGACAAAACTCCCGTCCCGGACGTCTGAGGCCTGACCACATATTCCCTGCCGTTGAACACGCCCATGGGGGCGGAACCCCGCTTGGCCGCCAGCACGGAAGCCAGTTGTTTAAGTTTCACTTTTACGGTGCCTTTTACGGGATTGATCGTGGCCACGGCGGGAACGTCCTCCCACTTGGCGGTGGCGCTGTTATAACTCGCTACCGCAAGGTCGTTAAGGTCGGCCGTGGCCTTGTCGTAGGCCAGGGTCAGGTCGAAACCCTTGTCCTCGTTCGGCGCCACGCTTGACAGCGAGACGGTATAGAGATTGCCCGCGAAAGCGCCGGCGCCCAGCGCGTCAACCTTGGCGGATACCGAGGCGTCGCCCTTGTCGGTGCCGGAGAACGTGCAGGAGGGGATGGCGGCCGTTGAAACCGGCTGCATGGCCCCGGCCGGGAACACCAGGGACGAGGAATCTCCTCCGGATTTGTCCATAGGGGCTTCGTTGCTCTTACGGCCCATGCCGTCGTCGGAGTCGTCTCCTATGATGAAGTCATCGATATGCTGGTCGGCGTTGCCCTTGTAGCTTCTGCCGAACAGCAGTTCCTTGTCCACGGTTTTGCCGGAATAGGAGGTAGCGTTACCGTGCAGGACGTACGTGATCCCCGCGGCAAGCTGGCTGAGCGGTATGGAACCGCGCAGTTCGCCGCTGGAAAGTTTTTCAAGGTTGAGCTCGGTCGCGGCGCCGGCATTGTACGGCGCGGCGCTCCATTTGGCGCTTCCTTCCTTGAAGTCCTGAGGATTGAGCACCGTGAACTCATACGCGTTCTCGCCAAGCCTGCCAAACAGCTCTATATCCAGCGGCTTGGTCAGCATGGTGAAGTCTATCCCGGGAAGCACGCCGCCGGTGGCCGTAACCGACTGGTTCAGCGTGTACTTGCCTTTTACTTTGAGAAACACTTTATATGTGTCCCCGGCGACAAGTCCTGAAAGGGAATAAGTGCCGTCGGAACCTGTGATCGTCTTAAGCAGGGGCAAAGGCAGGGCGGGGTTATTCCCGTTATAGGTATCGTTATACGCGTAGATCAGCGCGCCCGGCTGCACCTTGGCAAAAGGCATTTTCTGCGAGTACACCGTTCCGCTTATGGAGCCGGCCGCGGCCGACAACGCAAAATTCTGGGTGTAAACGCTGCTCCCGCTCAATTCTTTCTCCGCCTCGCCTGAAGCGTAGCCGGAGATGGACACCTTTATTCTGACATCGCCCGCCGGCAGCCCTTCGAACTTGTAGGCGCCGGAAGAATTGCTCACGACCGTACGCGGGTCTATGCCCTCTCCGGAAAGGGCGACATCGGCGTTCGCGAGCACAACGCTATTGGTGTCTCTCACCACCCCCTGCAGAGTGGCGCCGGCGCCCACGGCCGTATCCAGATTGACGGACATTGTCGTGGTCGAACCGGCCACCCCCGTACAGATCCGGCTCTGGTAAGGGGGATAGTTGGGAGTTGTCAGCACCGCCGTATAGCAGGTGACGGGAGCGAGCGACCTTATCTGGTAACCGAAAGTGCCCGCCGAATCCAGCAGATTCTTGAACGCCGGATAACCCTGCGCGAAAGCCAGGTCGAATTCCTTATCGTGCTGGGCTATAAACTGCGGGGAAGGAATAACTATACCGGCCGCTTTGAACGCCCCGTTGGCGTCGTAAAGAGAAACCACCGGCAGATACTTGGTGAATTTGTCGAAATCGCCGCCCGTAGCGTCGTAATCGCTGTTCCTGAAGAAGTTGGCCGCGCTCACGGCCCCGAACAGGGTGGCGTTACCCCGGCCCGACAGATCGGAGGGCGGGGTAAGGTTCACCAGCACGCCGCTGGCGGTTGACATGGAATAGGCCGGGCGCACGGAAGCGATGGCGTGAGCGTCATCAATGATGACGTTCCTGGACGAACTTACCAGCGTAAAGTGCGGATAGGGCGTATCGCTCACCGTATTAGTGGATTTGCCGAAATCCCCCGAATGCACAAGGTAGAAATCGTAAACCGTCGGAGACGGGATGCTCGCGGCGCAGAAACCGCCGGGCCAGTTGTTACCGCACGGCCCGCCCTCGGCGCCGGTGACGGGGGAATACCGCATGGTGCTGTTGTAGCCCTCATCCCCGCCGACAAGCATTTTTGTTATGGTTTCGCTCTTAATGACCGAACCCGCCGGCAGAGGAATGACCTTAAAACCCAGCAACGCGTCGGATTCGCTCAGCACTATGGACTTATCCGGGGCCCAGGCGAGATTAAAGGCTATGCCCACGTAATTTGAATTCACGAGATTCAGATTGACCGTGGCGGTGCTCCCGGCCACCACCGTAACCGTCGGCGCCGGGGAGGGAACGGCATAATTAAAGGTACTGCCGTCGCCGCTGGCTGAAATTGAAATCCTGTTGACTCCGGGCAAAGCATCGGTCATGCTGAAAGTTCCGTCTTTCTGCAATTGAGAGCCTGTCCAGCCGTTATTGGTGCCGGCGCTGACCCAGATCCACTGGTTGTTCGCGGGCGTAAAGACGGTGCCGTCGGGTTTATAAACGGTGCCGGAGATGGCGCCGGCCCTGGCGAATTCCATATCTATCGTAACCGTGCCGGTGGACTCCATATGGACGGAGTTGTCCCCGCCGCCGCGCTGCACCCGGCCCCAGCCTCTGGAGAGAACATTCATGTAGTAAGAAAAGCCGCTTGAGACGTTTATTGTGTATGGATAACTATCTGCCGCGGTGCCGCCTACCGCCGTGAAATTACCGCTGACCCCGGCGGGGCAGCCGGTGGTTCCGCAATTGGGATACAGCGTTATCATTATCGGGGTATCGGTCAGATCCGTAACACCCGGGAATTTGAGCGTGCCTTTAACCACCCCGGAAGTGTTGCCACCGGCGGATACTATATAGGTAATAGAAGAAAGCGCAACGCCATCGCCGTCAAGAACAAACACCCCGCTACTGTCATAGATATGCAGCGACTGCGCGGTGTTGGTATCAACCGCGATACGGTAGTCGTTTACCCCAGTGCCGTAGCAGTGGGCCTGGACCCAGTCGGCGTTGACGGTGTCCACGCCGAAAGCGGTAAAACCATCCCCATTGCCGTTGTATGGCGCGGGGCCGGTGCCGCTATTGGAGAAAGGCGTCCAGACGTTTATCATATAATTGCCGCTGGGAAGGCCGGTAAGGTCGGCGCAGCCGGTGGCGCCGGTATTTACGGTTTTATTGGAAAATCCTGGGCTGGAAAAATAAACCGCAAAGTCGTTGTGGGTCTGGCAACCGGTCCCGACTTTTGGCCACGGACTGGAATCCGGATTAACATTGACGTTGGCGTTGGGGATAGAAAGGCCTGAAGAAGATTTTACGCACACCTTTATGACGCCGGTGCTCTCCAGCATCTCATCAAGCTCTATTCGGTGATATACCGCGTCTGAGCTCACGTAGACAATATCCTTTGATGCAACGGTCAGAGCGCTAGTATCGGCGGCGCATACATCCTGCGCATTATACCCGGGGCTGCTGTAAGGCGCATAGCAGGCGCCGGGGCCGTTCTGGGTCCAGGTGCAGCCGCCCATAGCCTGCACGTAATAAGTGACGCCGAGGGTAAGGCCGTAAAGCTGGAAACGGCCGTTCTCGTCCGAGTTGGCCCAGGTATTCCATTGGGTTCCAATGCAAGCTTTAATGCCCAGGCCCATATGGGAGATGGCCACGCCGCCGGTGCTGACGAGCATGCCTTCGACGCTGGCGCCGGAAGAACCGGATCCGCTCTGGGCAGAATTCTCAACCCTGGCCGGGGGCACGGACTGGTTAAAATTGAGGGCGGCATAGGAAATGGTCTGGCTCCCCGGATACTGCGAAGAACCATCCCCGAGATCGCTCATCACGTTGCGGCCTATTCCCTTGTTCTGTTCCGGATCGTAAATACCTACATTGTAGGTATTGGCCAGCGCGAAAGGGACATTATCTACTACCAGAGTGCCGGCCCCCGCGCCCGTGTACACTATACCAGAGGCGCCCTGCTGCTGGGAAAGCATATTGTAAACACCGCCGAAAAGGACTTTGTCGGCGGTAGCGCCTATAAACGGCTGCACGATCCTGCCTACCCCGGTCAGGCCGGAAGTCACGGTAAAAGTGGAGTAATATTCACTGGTGCCGGTAGTATAGACATACCTGTTGGGATCATACGCGGGGTTATTGAACTGGTCGGAAATGCTGGGGGAATAGCCGTGGGAACTGTAATAGAGGTTAAAACCTTTGTTATTCTCCAGGGTAAGAACCGCAGACCCGTTGGAACCGGTGAGGCCCACCTGCGTATAAGTGGACGGGCCGTTCATGCCGAACTCGATGGCGGCCACGGTTACGCTGGAGACTGGATTGCCCGCCTGGTCCTTTATATAAACATGCAGAGTGTTTGTGACCGCCGAAGCGTAACTGAAAGGGATCAGGACAAGTGCCGCCGCTATGAAGTTCCTTATAATTCTGCGCATAATTTTGTTCCTCCGGATAAGATACACACCATCCGCCGTGAAAATTCCGACGCGCAACCCCGGCCCGCGGAGCCGCGCTTCAAATCCGATCCCTGGTGTTGAACACGAGCAAGTCGCTAAGCATGATGCGGTCTGAAACACCCGTACCCTGAATATTATAGCCGCGCCGGCGCCGCCGGTCAAGGGATAAAAATATCAATTCCGGATTTTAATTTCCCCCGCCGCCGCCCGGCCCAAAACCGCCGTCTGAGAAACCCCGGAGGCCTCCGCCCCCCCTGTGACCAAAGTCACACGCGCGGCGGCCCGCGTTTGCGCCCGAACTTTTTTTTGAGTATCCTACACTCCGGGCACGGATTACAGGAGACGCGCGGATGGCGGAGACTCTGAAGGAAAAATACGACGTTATAGTGGTCGGTACCGGCCCGGGCGGAGCCATGACCGCCAAATGCCTCGCCGAGAAAGGTAAAAAAGTACTCATGCTGGAGTGGGGAAGCGGCGCCGCGGTGAAAGGCTCCAAAACGCAGGGGCTCTCTTATTTCGCCGGGCTCAATAAATCCGTGTATTTCACGGACGAAATGGTAATGCTGGTCAGGGCCATTACCGTGGGAGGCGGCTCAATAGTGTTCCACGCGACCGCTTCGGAACCGCCCTACGGGCTCTTTGACAAATACGGCATCGATCTCCGCGGCGCGATAGCGGAAGTAAAGACGGAAGTCCCGGCCGCCCCCCTGCAGGACGGGCTCATCGGCCCCATGGCTAAAATTATCGCCCGGAGCGCGCGGAATCTCGGTTATGACTGGAAACCCCTCAATAAGTTCGTTTACCAGGATAAATGCCGCCCCAACTGCGGCAAATGCAGTCTAGGCTGTCCGTATGGGGCCAAATGGAACGCGCGCATGCTGGTCGGAACCGCCCTGGAGAACGGCGCGGAGCTTCTGGATCTCGCGCGGGTCGACCGGATCATAGTGGAGAATAAAAAAGCCGCGGGCGCGGCTTTCACGCGCAAAGGCAGAAAACTGATAGCCCGGGCCGACAAGATAGTTTTAGCGGCCGGCGGGATAGGCTCGCCCATGATCCTCCAGAACAGCGGGATCGCCGAAGCGGGCTCCGACTTTTTTTACGATCCTTTCATAACGGTTTTCGGAACTCTCCGCGACGCGGCCGGGGGCGCGGAGTTTCCGATGGCTATGGGCGCGGAATTCCCGGAAGAGGGCTACAGCATAACCGACATGACCCTGCCATGGATGATCTACGAAATGTTCGCCGCGCGGGCCGGGCGCATTGACAAGCTGGCCTCGCATTCGCGCCAACTGACCGTCATGGTGAAAGCCCGCGACGGGCTGGGGGGCAGGATCACCGTCGGCGGTTCCATAAGAAAACCCCTGACCGAGGCGGAAAAAGGGAAACTAACGAACGGGTATGCCCGCGCCCGGCAAATCCTGCGGAACGCCGGGGCGGTGGATATCTTCAAGTCCTGGTGGATGGCTTCGCATCCCGGCGGCACGTGCAAAGTCGGAGACATCGTGGATTCGAACCTCAAAACCAGGTACGACAACCTCTATGTGTGCGATTGTTCGGTCATTCCCGAGGAATGGGGCCGGCCTCCGGTGCTCTCTCTATTGGGTCTGGGGAAACGTCTGGCCGGGCATCTGGAAGGGCGGAAGCCCGGCCGGTGAAAATTCACGATCCTTTACCGGCGTCTTTTCATTTGCGCTTTTTCCATTTTTTGAACACGGCTTCAAAGTCCTTGTTCAAGTCCGATATCAACTTTTCCTGATCTTTCTTCACCTGTTTCTGATAGGTCTCTTCCTTTTTGAGCCTGGCTTTAGCCGCTGCCTCTTCGGCGGCGGACAGCTTACGAACGCTTTCACCCGCGGACGGAAGAGGCGGGATGATATACCTGTAGGAGTATTCGGAAGCCTCCGGAGGCAGCGGCACCCCTTCCGGCTCAGGAATAATACTCTGAACCGGCTGGGACGCGGGAGCGTAATAGTTTTTTTGCACAACGCGCAAATATATTATGGCGGACAGCAAAACCACGAGGATCAGGATAAACCATTTATTCATATCAGTATATCGGAGTCTTACCCACGGAAGTACATGCATGGTATTCCGACTGCGGGGAAACCACAACCAGGCACGTCGAATAAGCCCAGAGCTGTCCCACGCAGCCATAACTGGCCCAGGCCCCTGCGGAGACACCATTAGCCGTGTAAGATACCGGACAGCGGTAAAGCGCGGCATAGCACGGTTTATTAGTGGAATTTTCAGGCGTTCCGGCGTTGTTGCAATTCGGCAGCCCGCCCCCGGGGAGCTGCCAGGTGGCCGCCCCGTCGGCGTCCGACGTCAGGATCTTGCCGGCGCCCTGCGTGCCATCATCCAGCAGAAAACTGCCTTTCACATGCAGCTTGGCCGAAGGCGAGTTTGTTCCCACCCCCACCAGCCCGCCTTCCCTGGCCAGCAAGGTTTGCCCTGTGGTCAGGAGAGTGGCGTAGCCGCCGTACGGCGCGGGATAATACGTGGTCAAAGTCAGCGTCTCGGAATTCAGGGAGCCGGGACGCCAGCAGAGGAAAAAAGCCGCCAGGGAAAAAATCGCTTTTCTCCGGGTCAACCGCAATCGCAAAGTTAAGACCTTTCCGTTTTCCATAAAAACCTTCTCCCGCTATCGCCGCCGCCGAAGACTGCCGCGAAGCCGGCCGCGCCGGGAGATAGATTCTATCTATTTCCCCCCCTTTCCGGCAAACTCCCTCCGCCCCCCCGACTTTTGGTATCATTAAAAAATGCTTTCAGGCGGATATGGGTTGACCGAATATATTTCGCGGCTGGCCGGGCGGGCGGCGGAAACGGCCCGGCGCGTTTTGCGGCGCAAAGGAGACGCGGACTTTCTTTATCTGGAGGTTACGCACCGCTGCAATCTGCGGTGCATCTGCTGTTACACGGGGGCGGGCGTAGAGAAGCCGGATGCGCTGACGCTCGCGGAGCAGAAAGCGGTGATCAGACAGGCTTACCGCATGGGGGCGCGGACGGTGTCATTGAGCGGCAGCGGCGAGCCGCTGCTTTACGGACATATACGCGGGCTTATCGATTACATCGGCTGGCTCGGGATGCGGGTGATCATATTCACCAACGGAACGACGCTGGACAGGGAAACGGCGGATTGGCTGATAAACCGGCGGGTGAGGATATGCTTTAAACTGTATAGTCTGGAGCCGGCGGTATATGACAGAATGGCCGGGATGGCAAAGGCCTGCGAATGGGTCGAGCATGACTGCGGAAGCTCCGGGAGATTCCGGATCCCGGCCGGTTTAAAACATCTGCTGGACGCCGCGCAAAAGGCGGGAGAGAAAAATCTTATCGGCATCGAGGCCGTGACTACCCGGCTGAACCGCGGTTCACTGGCGGAGGTGGCCGGATTCAGCCTGGCGGCGGGGGTGTTCTTCTATCTTGAGACGCCGATCTTCGCTGGCAGGGCGATCGAGAATTATGAGGCTCTGGCGCTGAGCGGGGAGGAGTACCGCGGACTGCGTAAGGATCTGGAAACGATCCTGGGAAAAGAATATTTTAAAACCCATCTCGCTCAGCGCTGTCCCGTTGAGCGGAATCCCGCGGTGTGGACGAACGGCGAGATCGGATTTTGCAGCGGCAGACCCGCGAACATAGGCAACGTGCGGAAAACACCCCTGAAAAAACTTTTTGCGCTGGCGCAGAAAGAAAAGCGAAAACAGGATGCTTCGATCACGCCGGCCGGACTGAACGGCAACTGCTTCCGGAGCTGCGCGACAAAGCGGTATTACGCGGCGAAGCACGGGATAAGCTGCGATTATTGAATTTTACAGCAATCCGATACCACGATAATATTTTTTCAGCTCCTTAAGAGCGCGCCTGTCCGCGGGCCCAAGACCCGCGGACGGCCTGTTTTCGGCCAGCATGAGCGTAAGGCGGGCTTCGGGATGATCCGGATCCGCTTTTAAAGCCCTTTGCAAAAAGTCTTTAGCGGCGCGGCTGTCGGATTTAAGGCGCAGCATCCCCGCCAGGAACAGCGCGTCGGCCCAGCGGGGCCGTTTTGTAATTATAGCGTCGGCCTCCTGCGCGGCTTCGGCGCGCCGGCCGCATTTGGCCAAAGCGTAAGCCCGGAGCAGTCTTAACTGGAAATTCCGCGGATCCGTCCCGGCCGCCTGTCCGAGCTGATCCAGGGCGGCCGGGCAGTCGCCGGAATGCATGTACATCGCGGCCAGATTGACCCGCGCCCTGGGCACGGACGGGCCGTTTTCCACGGCTGCGGAAAAAAATGAAAAATTATCCCTGAAGTCCGGGATCCGCCCGACGCTGTTAAAAGCCAGCGCCGCCGCCCAAAGCCAGGCGGCCCCGGCCAGGTAAAACCGCGGTGTTCTCCCCAGGCGCGTTATAAGGATAAATATCTGCGCGGCAACCACCGCAAATCCGGCGAGCGGCAGATACAGGTAGCGGTCGGCTTTTATGTTGTATATCGGCCAGATATTCAGCACGGGCAGAAGAGTTATAAGGATAAGGGCCAGGCCCAGCCCCTCAAGGCGTCTCTTTACAAGGAGCAGGACGGCCGCGGCCGTTACGGCAAGGTTCGCCGCCAGCGGCCAAAGCCCCCGCACGGCCGAGATGATCACCGGAGGATTATAGTCCGAATTGAGATACAGCGGGAGCGGAAAGGCCGTGAGATAGTCAAGCGCCACGCGCGACATAGTGTAAAGCCTTGCCATGGGGTTTTCATAGATCAGCCGCCAGGGAAGAACCATGGAAACCTGGCTTGTTTTATGCGCGGCGTAAGGAAAAAGGAATTTCGGATAGAAGAAGGAAAACCCCGGGATGCCGGGACTGGACACTCCCGGCATCGCGTAACCACTGCGCGGTATTCTGAACCATAAATAGAAAACGGCCGCGAGCGCCAGCGCCGCCATAAGCGGACGGATCCTTCCCATGCCCTCTTTCCCGCTTTCAAAATAAACCGCCACGAGCGCCGCGGCCGGCATGACTACCGCGGTTTCCACGCTGAGCATGGCGGACAAATAGCAGACCGCCGCCATGACCGCGGTTAAGAGGTTTGGTTTCCTTGAGTGGAAGATCACGGCCGCCAGCCCCGCCGTGAAAAAGAAAAAACCCAGGAGATGCGAGCGGAAAGTGATCACGTGCACGGTTTCCGCGGACGCGGGATGCAGGGCAAAAACCAGGGCTCCGAAAAAAGCCGGCAAACCGGAGCCGCAAAGCACGAGAATAAGCAGAAACACCAGAACCGAATTGAAAGCGTGAAGGAGGGAATTTGTCAGATGCAGTCCCCCGATGCTTCCGCCGGCGCAGGCATCGGCTATCAGGGTGGCGTTCACCACCGGCCGCGCGCTCATAGGAACAGGCAGCATCCTGAACAGGTTGAGCGGATTAACGGCCGGGCCCAGATTCGCGCAGTCGCCGGCGAAAGCGTTATGCTCCACCAGATAGTAGTCGTCCCATAACAGTTCGCGCGGCGCGAAAGGCGCGTAAAGCGCCAGCGCCGCGGCAAAGACAAGCAGCGCCCCCAGCAGTATCCTCCGCGGTTTTTCCACGCAGACCATGCTGGTTATGATACCTAATTATTTGAAACTCTGAGGCAAGAAAAGGTAAACTGACAGTCCCATGAAAGAAAAAATCCTGAAAAAGATCGAAAGCTACGAAGCTTACGCGATAGAACTGCAGAAAGGCCTGACTGCCATACCGGCCATCTCCCCCTCAAGCGGCGGCGAGGGCGAATACGACAAGGCCGTCTATCTGGAAAAAGAGCTGAAAAAACTTAAATTTGATTCCATCGAATGGATAAACGCCCCCCATAAAGAGGCCAAGAACGGCATACGGCCCAACCTCATCGCCCGTTACAACGGGACTAAACGCGGAAAGACCCTGTGGCTTATGTCCCACCTGGATGTCGTCCCGCCCGGCGAGCTGAAACTCTGGAAATCCGACCCGTACAAACTGAAAGTGGAGGGCCGGAATCTCATAGGCCGGGGCGTGGAAGACAACCAGCAGGCCGTTGTTTCAAGCCTGCTGGTGGCGCGCGCCATGATGGATCTGGATTTCAGGCCGGAACTGGATCTCGCGCTTTTGTTCTGCGCGGATGAAGAGACCGGCTCCGGCTTCGGAGCGGACTATCTCGTCGAGCACCATCCCGGGCTCTTCGGCAGGGAAGATATGTTCTTCGTGCCCGATTCCGGCACGGAAGACGGCTCCGCCATAGAAGTGGCGGAAAAATCCATCCTGTGGCTGAAAGTTTCCACGCACGGCAAGCAATGCCACGCTTCCCGGCCGGCTCTGGGCGTCAACGCTTTCAGGGCCGCGAGCGCGCTGGTGATCAAATTCGGCTCTCTGTATGAAAAATTCCCGCACAGGGACGGCCTGTACGACCCGCCCATCAGCACCTTTGAGCCGACCAAGAAAGAGGCCAATGTTCCCAACGTCAACACCCTGCCCGGGGAAGACGTGTTCTATATGGACTGCCGCGTCATGCCTAAATACCAGCTTTCCGACGTTAAAGCGGAAATGCGCCGCCTGGCCGACGAGGTGGAAAAAACGCACGGTGTAAAGATAGCTTTTGAACCGCAGCAGGAATCCCAGGCCGCCCCGCCCACCGACCCCGGCGCGCAGATCATTACGGCCCTTAAAAAAGCCATAAAAGAGGTCTATAAAGTGGAGCCCAAAGTTCTGGGCATAGGCGGCGGCACAGTGGCGGCCTGCTTCAGGCATCTCAACCTCCCCGCGGCGGTCTACTCGCGCCTCAACGAAAGCGCGCACCAGCCCAACGAATACTGTATCCTGGACAATCTGATAGGCGACGCCAAGGTGTTCGCGGTCTCAGCGCTGCTCCTCGGCGGCAAACAGACAGCCGCGTAGCCGCGGAAATTTCTTAATGATGGCAAACGATCCCCACGGCTCCTGGACGGACGGCGGCGATTTCCGGACGAAGCGGGCGCCGGAAGTTTCGGTCATCATACCCTGCCTCAACGAGGCCTTGAACGCGGCGCTTTACGAGGAGACTCTTTTCACGCCCCTTGCCGCGGCCCCTTTCGACAGCGAGGTGATCTTCTCGGACGGCGGCAGTTCGGACGGCACTCCTGAAATAATAGAGCGGCTCTCCGCGCGAAAAACGGAAGTGCGGGTGCTCAGATCGGAAAACAACACGTGTTTTGCCGAGTCTATCGCCAGGGCGCTGGCCGTCTCCAAAGGCGAATACATAGTTCTGTTCGAGGCCGACCTCTCTTTTGCGCCCGGGGACATCTCAAAATTGCTTGCTGCCGCGAAAGCCGGGAATTACGACTGCGTCTGCGGGTCTCCTTTCCTGGGAAGTTTCGAGGGCCTCGGCTTTACAAGGGAAGCCCTGACGCGCTTTGCCAATCTGCTTCTGCGCCTGCGCTTTGACGGCAGCGTCACCTCCTACACGCAGATCTTTAAACTTTTCAGGGCCGACTCGCTCAGAACCCTGGATTTTGAAAGCAAAGGATTTTCCCTTGACGCCGAACTCCTGGCGAAATGCCTGTCGCGCGGGTTCAGGATCAATGAAGTGCCGGTAATAATGAAAGGCCGGGAACTTGGCGACTCCAAATTGAACGTGGTGCCCGAGATCCTCAACTGCCTGGGCCTTATCTTAAAGGGCGTACGGTAATTTATGAACATTTCACCGGATAGGAACGCGGCCGGAGCAGGGCGCAAGGTGCTGTTGATCACCCCGCGCTTCCCTTTTCCGCCCGTCAGCGGCGGAGAAAAATGGGCCGCCAGCCTGGCCGGAAGCCTGGCCGCGCGCAACGAGATCTCCCTTTTTTCATTTACAAATCCGGGGACGGAAAGCCATCAGGCCGCGCTGGCGATGAGTCTGGAGGCCAGGCTTTTTAAAAAGGTCTTCCTTCTGCCCAGGCCCTCCGGCGGGGCGGACAAAAGGCTGCCGTCGCTGCCGGCCAGTTACTGGTCGCCGGAAGCCGCGGCGAAACTTTCGGAGGCCGTGGCGGAATCCGGCGCGGAAATAGCCCATATACTCTTTTCGGAAATGGCCTGTTACGAGGCGGCCATTCCCGCCGCCCTGCCGGTGGTCTACACGGAGATAGATTCAAGCTACCTTTACCCGTGGAAGTCTTATCTGCGGGAAACGGCGGGTTTCAAGGGGTTTTTCAAGGCCGGGGAATTTTTCAAATCCCGCTCCTACGCGCGCAGACACTACGGCCGTTTCGCCGCCGCCACTTTCATAACCGCGAGCGACGGGCGCGACATAGCCCGCTACCTCGCGACTGGGATAACGGCGGTGACGCCCAACGCGGTAAACCCCGCCGAGTTCACCCCGCCGCCGGAATTTGAAAAAAGACCGGGGGAAATAGTCTTTCTGGGCCATTACCCCCATTACCCCAACGAGGACGCGGCCCTGCGCCTGGCGCTGGATATTTTTCCCCGCGTCAAGGCGGCGGCCGGGGGAACAAGCCTGACCCTGGCCGGTTCCTGCCCCACGCCCGCGATCACCGCCCTGGCCGGACCGGATATTTCAGTACCGGGCACCGCCGCCGACATCCGCCCTTATCTCTGGCGGGCGCAGGTGTTCGCCGCGCCCGTGCGTTACGGTCTGGGCACAAAGGGGAAGATCCTGGAAGCTTTCGCCGCCGGCCTGCCGGTAGTGGCCTCGAAAGAAGCGGCCGCGGGCGTAGAAGGAGCCGAAGACTCCAGGCACCTGCTGACCGCGTCCTCCGACTCTGATTTCGCGGCAAAAGTCGCGCGGCTTCTCGGCGATAAAGCGTTAAGGGAACGCCTGGCCGCGGAGGCGCTGAAACTTGTGGGCGGGAAATTTTCCTTTACCGGCGTAGTGTCCACGGTGGCCGGAATTTACGGGCGGGTGCTGGATGGCCGTTGAAGCCCTGCATCTGGAACTGCTGCACGCCTGCCCGCTCAAATGCCTGGCCTGCGACCACCGCGCCCTTGGCGCCGGACGCCTTTCCGCCCGGCGGATAAAAGCGGTTTTCTCCGCCGGAGAATTTAGAAACCTGCGCCTGGTCTCTTTTTCCGGCGGCGAGCCCCTGCTTCATCCCGGCCTGGCCGGCATAGTCTCGCAGGCGGCTTCCGCCTTTCCGGCCGCCGCGCTGGTGGTGCTGACCAGCCTTTATGACACCGGAAAGTTAGATCGTTTTCTGCGGGCGCTCCCGGCGGGACCGCGCGGCAGGCTGCATCTCGGTTCTTCCCTGGACGGCCCGCCCGCGGTGCACGACGAAATGCGCGGCCGCGCCGGGGCTTTCGACGGACTGAAAGCCTCGGTAAGATCCGCGAGAAAAACTTTTCCTTTTCTTTCCATAGGGTGCACTTTCACCGCCACTTCGCGGAACGCCGCCTTTTTCTACGAGGCCTGGCTGGAAGCAAGGCGGACGCTCAACGTCCCCCTGGGAATACAATTCCTTGTTCCGAACGCGAATACCGCGGGACTGGAACTGACGGCGGCCGACAGAAAGGCCCTGGCCGCCGGGATAAAAGCCGCCTTGTCCGGCCTCGGAAAAGAAAGCCGGCGGAACCCCGGCGGAGAAGCCAACTTAAAAGCGGCCCTGAAATTCCTGGACGGCGGAACCCCCGCCGGAGTATGCGGGGCGGGAAAAACCTTTCTGATGCTTTCCCCCGACGGACTTTTCTACCTCTGCCCCTTCCACAAGGAGGTAACGGCTCCGCTCCCGGAGATCGCCTCCCTGCGCGGACGGCTGAAAGCGGCCGCCCTGAAAGACTGCTCCGTCTGCTTCCTCCGCTGCGCGCAAATTGTATAATCAGACTATGGGAAAGGCCGGATTAAATAAACTTATCGCTTTGGCCGGCGTAGAGTGGCGCCTGCGCCAGCAAAGCACTTTCCTCGGCTTCCTCTGGACCCTGCTCAACCCCGCCCTCATGTTCGCCGTGCTCTACGGCCTTTTCGTGAAATGGCTGGGCCGCGCCCAGGACGGCTACGCCGTCTTTCTGCTGATCGGCATAGTACAGTGGAATTTTTTCGCCTCGGCCACCTCAGCCGCCCTTTCAAGTCTTCCCAGGCGCGGCCCGCTGCTGGAAAACTACCCCCTGGCCCTGGAGATCCCAGTTCTGGCGGCGGTTCTCAGCGTATATTTTTCCCATCTGCTGGAACTGGCCTCCCTGGCCGCTATACTCGCTTTTTTCCAGGCTCCGCCCTCCGCCGCCTGGCTCTGGCTGATAGGCCTGGATCTGGCCTATCTGGCCCTGGCCGCCGGGATCGGCCTGATCCTGGCCGGTCTCTTCGCCTTTTACACGGACATGGAGAGGATCTGGAGCATCCTGCTCTCCGCCGGCTTCTTCCTGACCCCGGTCTTTTATCCGCTCTCCGTCATAGCGCCGGAAAAGGCCCGCCTGATAGGCTCCAGCCCCCTCACCGCCGTCATAGAAAGCTCCCGCGCGGCCCTCTCGGGCGGCGCCCCGCTCCCGGCGGATCTGATCCGCCTCTGTCTCTGGGCCGCGGCGGCGGCGGCGGCGGGCGCCGCTTTCATGCGGCTGAACCGCTCCAGGATAGGAGACTCGCTGTGACCGGCCTCTCGGTAAAGAACATCTCGAAGATCTTCCGCGTGGAGCTCCCGCGCGAGGACACTTTCTCCGCCCTGACCCGGTTTTTCAGCGGCCGCTCCCCCTCCGCCGATTTCCTCGCCCTGGACTCCGTCTCTCTGGATCTGAAACCCGGTTCGGCCCTGGCGATATGCGGTCCGAACGGTTCCGGGAAAACGACCCTGCTTAAGATCCTGGCCGGGATCACGCTGCCTTCGTCCGGCTCCGTCTCAGGCGGCGGGAAAAGGGCCTGCCTGCTGGGTTTCTCTTCGATCCTGCAGGAGAGACTGAGCGTCAAGGAAAACGCCGCGCTCTGCGCCGTCTTTTTCGAACTTCCCGGCCGAACCGCGGATAACGCCGAAAAGATCATGTCCTCGTCTGACCTCGGCCATCTGCGCAACGCGCGCGCCGGGGAGCTTTCCGCCGGCATGAAGCTGCGCCTGCCGTTCATGGCGGCGCTTGCCTCGGGAGCGGATCTGTTCCTGATAGACGAAACGCTGGCCGTGGGCGACGCGGGATTCAAAGCGAGATGCCTGAAAGAACTCCGGGCGCTGCAGGCGCGCGGAGCGATCCTGGTTTTCGCGACGCACGACGCGGAACTGGCCCGGACGCTGGCCGGCGAGGCCCTGGTGCTTGAAAACGGCCGCGTGATCTTTCACGGCGCTCCGGATAAAATGCCGAAGCCCGGCGGGGCCGGCATGATGGGAGCGGATTTCGGGAGGGGCCTGGAACGGATCCCGCTCCTTTACTCGCTGCTGAAAGAGGCCGGCTTCGGATTTTCCGGATTCCCTCCGGCCTCCGACGAGGATCTGCTGCTTGTCCACTCCCGCTCCTGGCTGGCCCGCCTCAAAGCCAACGACCTGAACCCTGAAGAGGAAAAGGAACTGGCCCTGCCGCATTCAAAATTAATCCTCCCTTATTCCTGGCTTCTGGCCGGCGGCGCCATAGCCGCGGCCCGCGGCGCGCTGGAGCGCGGCCTGGGCATCTTTCCCCGGGGCGGCGGCCACCACGCTTTCCCGGAGCGCGGCGAAGGCCTTTACCCGGTCAACGATATCGCCGTGGCCGCGCGCGTCCTGCTGAAAGAAAAGCTGGTTAAACGGCCGGCCGTCATAGACCTGGACGCCCATCAGGGCAACGGCACGGCTTTCATATTTTCAGGAGGCGAGGTCAAAACTTTTTCCGTCCACAGGGCCGACGGCCACCCGCGCAACCGCGTGCGCTCGTCCATGGACGCGGAGATCCCGGCCGGCGCGCGCGACCGGGTCTATCTGGAGGCCGTAAAAAAAGGCGTAAAAGATTTCCTGAAAATGGCGAAACCGGATCTTGTTTTCGCTCTTTGTTCGGCGGACGCTTTCGAAAAGGACTCGTTCGGAGGCCTCAGGATCTCTATGGAAGGGCTGAAAAAAAGGGACACACTGCTGTTTAAAACACTGGCCGGCCTGGGAATACCCGCCTGCCTGGTCCTGGGCGGCTCCTACAGTTCTCCGGAAGAAGCGGCCCGCATAAATTTAAACACCATAAAAGCCGCCGCCGAAGCCTATCCGGCCTTCGATAAAACCGTCCTGGAGTCCATCCGATGAAACCCGGCGATATATGGCTCAAAAAAGTGGCGGCCTATTACGATTCCAAAAAAAAGGATCTTAACTGGCGGCTTGCCGCCGACGGCATAATTCATCACCACAACGGCCTGATATTCGACAAGACGTCTTTCCTCAGGAAAATGAAAACCGCCGGAACGGCCGCCGGAGAAGCCCTCATCCACCGTTCTGAAACGGAACTGTCTGGATTCGGTTTTAAGTTCCTGGACTGTCCGCGGAAACGCGCGCGGCTGCTTGACGCGGGCTGCGGCCGGGGCGGCTCAAGCCTGCTGCTGGCCGAACGGTATCCGCTGCTGCGGATCACGGGAGTCACTCTCTCGGCTTATCAGGCCGCCGCGGCGCGCGCGGCCGCCAGGGCGCGCGGCCTGGACGCGAGGATTGAATTCCGCCGCGCCTCGATGCTTTCCCTGCCGGTTCCGGAAAACATATTCGACCGGGCCTGGGCCTGCGAGTCTACGGAGCATCTTCCCTCTCTGCCGGCTTTTTTCGGCGAAATGGCCAGGGTCTGCGTTCCCGGCGCGAGACTGGTGGTGATAGCGGGAGTGCGAAATCCCGGACACCCGGGCGAAAAGCGGTTCACCAGGCTCGCCAATCAGGTGTATTTCCTGAAACTGCATACGGAAAAAGAATACCTGGACGCCGGAGCCTCCCGCGGCTGGGAACTGACCTGTAAAAAGGATCTGACCCGGCCGGCGGCCAACTACTGGAATATGCGCGCGATGCTGCAAAAAGGGTCGGGTACGGAATTTTTCGCCGCGCCGGCCTTTACCGGAGGCGCTTTTCTGTACCATCTGTACGCATACGATCTTGTCAAATGAGGGATCCAACATGAACCCTATGGAAACCATGCCGGGAAAAGATCCGGACATTCTGCTTGTTTCGGAGGAGGAAAGTACTTCGTCCAAGACCCAGCCTTTCGCCAGATTCCTGACCGCGCCCCGGGAAGCCGTGTCGGCCAAATTCGGCCTCCCCCCTCTTCCCAAAAATCCCTCCCACCAGCTTGGCATAGTGGCGCTCGGCACCTACCTGCGAAACAACGGCTTTACTCCCCTTCTGATGGACAGGATCCTGACCGTGCCGGGAAACTGGTCGGATTTCGAAAAAGTCCTTTCCCGCGGAATACCGGCCGTGGGGATCTCCACCTCGCTTTTGATCACCAAGGAAACCGTTAAAAAGATCACAGACGCGGTCAGGAGCGCCTCCCCGAAAGCGCTTGTGATCCTGGGCGGGCAGGGCGCTTTGATAAATCCCGACATCATGGTTCTGGGAGATATCACCGTGAAAGGCGCGGGGGAAAAACCGCTGCTGGAGATCATGAAAGCGCTGAAGAGTAAAACGCCGCTGAAAAAAATACCCAATATTTACGTGAACCGGGGCGGGAACTGCACTTACACGTTCGACGCGCCGCCGCTGCCGCTGGACGAACTTCCTAGCCCGGACTGGAGTCTTTTCAAAGAACGCCCCTTCTCCGGCTGCGCGGTAAGAGCCTCGGAAGGCTGTGTGCACCGCTGCGCTTTCTGCGCCTGGGATCTCCCCGGGAAGCAGGAATTCAGAAGCGCGGCGCTTGTGGTTGAAGAAATGCGTCTCAACAAAGAGCTCCACGGGTTCACCTCCCAATGGATCATAGATTCCAATTTCACCTCCTCCTCGGCGAGAGTCTCCGCCATATGCGACCTGCTCCTGGAACGCGGGGTCAAGGCGGAATGGGCCTGTTTCGGCAGGACCGACGATTTCGTAAAGAACCCGGACATGGCGGAAAAGATGCGCGCCGCCGGCTGCGTCAGCGTATTATGCGGGGTGGAATCCGGAGACGACTCCATTTTAAAGGCGATGCGCAAAGGCACCGACGTAAAAACCAATCTGGAAGGCATCCGCCTCCTGAAAAAGGCGGGCTTACGCCCCTACGCCAGCTTCCTCATCGGCTTCCCCGGCGAAACGGAGGTCACAATACGGAACACGCTGGACTTTATACGCGGCTCGGAAATAGAAACCTCCGCGCTCATAGCTTTTCGCGTTCCGACCAATACGCATGCCCGCGTCTGGGTGGAGCGGAAAACTTTCGGGGTGGAAGGCTCCTGGAAAAACTGGAAGCACGGGACTATGACCTCTAAAGAAGTCTATATCCATGTGCAAAACGCGATAGAACGGATATGTCTCGAAATGCCGGGCAAGACGCTTGGGGGGCCGATCCCGGATCTGCTGGGGTTCGGCTTGACCGTGAATGAAGTAAGCGCGTACCTGGGAGCGGTCAGGGATTACAATTTCGCGGAGAAAAAGAACGAAGCCGCGCTGCTGGCCTCCGCCGAAAACCGGATAGCCGACGCCCTGAAAAAGATCCATTCGATCTGGAACTCCCGGCTGTCCTCTCCAGGCGTTCCCGCCGCCTGAACCCTCCGGAGGGGAACGCTGAGATTTTTGGGTTATCCGATATGAAAACAATACTTGAATTCCTGTCCTTGGCGCGCGTGCAGCCCCCCCTGATGGCCCCGCTCGGAGCCCTTTACGTTTCCCTCTCGCTGGGGCTTCCCCTTTCCGGCGAACCGCTGCGGCTGGCGCTGGCCAACTGGTTTTTCATACAACTCTCGTTTTCCGCAGACAGTGCTTTCGCTCCGAAGGAGGACATATTTAATAATTGCTCCCGGCTGCCCGCCGGCCCCGCGGCCAAGGCCGCTTTTTTTATCGCGATGGCGGCTGTCTCGGCCTACCTTTCCTCCATGCCAGGCCAGTGGATGCTCCCGGCTTCGGGACTGATCGTTATCGCGCTTTACTCCCTGCCCGTTATGGGGCGTTACAGACTTAAAAATTTTTTCTTCGCCAAAACGCTCATAAGCAGCTTTTTCTTTCTGTGGGCGATAGTGCTTTCTCCGGTCATATTACGCTACGGCTTTTCCTCCGCCGTTATATACGAGGCGCTGAGCTCAGGAGCCATAATAGTCCCGATAAGCATGTGCCTTTCCGTTCTTTTCGACATCCGCGACGTGAAAGGCGACGCCGCGGCCGGAATCAGGACCATCCCCGTGCTGATCGGGGCGCGGCCGGCCTCGTTCTCCATCGCCGCGCTGGCGGCTCTGCTTTGCTTTTACGCCGCGCTTCACGGCAACGCTTACGCGGCGTCATTCTGTTTTATCCTGGCCCTGGGCGGCGCCTTCAGCGCCGGCAAAAGCCGGGCTTATTACGAAGCCTGTCTGCTGGGACTTAACCTGGTCTCCGCGGCGGCGCTTGTTCTGAAGATAGCGGCGCGGTAATGCCGCAGAAGAATACGATTTTAGCGCCGGGATCCTTATGAGCCGGGGCTGAACACCGCCCGCATTTCCTCCCATAACGGGCCGGTGTCGCTCCCGGAAAAGCCGGCTGCGGCCAGCCGATTGCGAAGATAATAGATCCGGCTGACGTCGCGCGGCAACAGCCCGGGAAGCTCCGGGATCTCTCCGGGATAGGCAGGGGAAATCCACGGGTTGATCAGGGAAGGGAGCGTCTTCATAAAGTCGGTGGCGGCGGTAGAATCAAAAGTGGAATGACTCCAGTTCCCTCCGTAACCGCGCAGCCCGTAAAGTTTACGCCCTTCCAGTGAGCCCGCGTAACTCATGGCCAGGGGAATAAATAAAAGGAATAGATGGCGGTGGGCGGCACTGGCGTCATCGGGATAGGAATTAAGCAGTTCCACCGTCCGTTTAAGCGTCTGTTCCGTTTCCCCGGGAAAGCCGACCAGAAAATAGTTCTTGGTGTGGATCCCCCTTTCGTGGAGCAGCTTCACCGAGCCGAGGATCCGCCCGATATCATCGCTCTTCCCCATACGTGAGCGCACGCCGGGATCGCCCGACTCCACACCCAGCAGCGCCTCACGGCAGCCGGAGGCGCGCATAAGATCCGCAATTTCAGCGTCTATTATTTCAGGACGGATAAAGCCGGTCCAATAAATTTTCATCCCCGAGGAGATCATCGCCCCCATAAGGTCGCTCGCCCTTCGGAGCGACGGAAAAAGGTTATCATCCGTGAAAAACACCCGCCTTACCCCTTCGGATTCCGGAATCGAGAAGATTTCGGCGATTACAGCGCTAACCTCCCGGTCACGGGATCCGGACGAAACCGAGCTAAAATCACAGAAGCGGCAACGGAAAGCGCAGCCCTCTGCGGAGGCCACCGGGAAATATTTATCCGAGGCGGCGGGAAAAGCCAGGTTCCAGTCGACATTGGACATTTCCTCGCTCGCGGCCGGGACATCCGGCATATGCCATCGCCCGCCCCGATACCTGGCAAGCCCCTTTACGCTATCCCATGGCCTGCCACCGCATACCGCCAGCGCAAGATCGGAAAGGATCTCGGCCCCGGTCGGGGAGATAACCGCGGCGTCAAGGGGCGTCGGACGTTGGGGCTCGATAAAATAGTGATGAACGGACGCCCCCTCCAGGCTCTCCCGGGACAGCGAGCCGGCGCGGGTAAGCTCCAGGATACGATGCGATTTCCAGATAAGGGGCCCGCCGGCGACAACAACCGCGCCTGGAAGAACGGATTTGACATAAGCCGCCAGCGAATCCACAACCCCGCTGTAGACTATAAACGTCGTCGAGATGGCCACGACCCTGGGCCGGCGGCGCAGGAAGCTGTCCAACTCTTCTTTCCGCCCTGAAACCGTGTGAAGGGCCTCCGCCCTGAGTCCGAGAACCGAAAGCCGCTGCTGTAAATAAACTGTGGCTCGCGGTACAAAGCCGGGGAAGCGGAGATCTTCCTCCGCGGCCGAAACCAGCCCCCCCGACCCGAAATAGGCCCGCAGAGCCCTGAGCGTGGCCGGGGCGCGGCCTATCCGGAGATAGCCTTTTTCACGGTGCTCTTCAGCGATTTCATGCCTGATCTCCCCGCCTATGATCAGCACATCCAGTCCCGGATCTTCCTGTCCGCCCATTTAGTCCTCTGCCCGCGCTGAAGCCTTCAGCGGGCCTTTTCGTTCGCACTGGAGATAAAATGGAAGCCATTCTTCAATATGTCCTATAATACCACAATGGCGGCTGCACAGACAAAATCGGCGCATGACAGGCCGCTTGATCATAAGAATTACTACCGGCTTCCCTGGAGCGCCAACGATAACGCCTGTGCCTGGCTGGAACCCACAAAAAACTGCAACATGGCCTGCGAGGGATGTTACAGCGCCAATGATACGGGCGTACATAAGACCCTGCATCAGGTGCGCCAGGATCTGGATGTTATAGGCCGCTACCGCAATACCCACACCGTCATGATCTCCGGCGGCGACCCGCTCACTCACCCCCAGGTGGAGGATGTCGTGCGGCTTGTCTCCGCGAGAGGTTACGTTCCTGTCCTGCTTACCAACGGCTTGGCGCTTACGCCGCGGCTGCTGGACGGACTCAAACGTGCCGGGCTGAAAGGCTTTAACTTTCATGTGGACAGCAGACAGAAACGGCCCGGCTGGACCGGGAGGAACGAGATTGAATTAAACGAGCTGCGCCGCACTTACGCTGAAATGGTGGCCCGGCCGGGGGGGCTGACCTGCTCGTTTCATACCACCGTGTACGGAGACACGCTGAAACACGTCCCTGGTATTTTAAAGTGGGCGCAGCGGCATATAGAGTCGGTTCATCTTATGACTTTCATCGCTTTCAGGACATTCAGGGAATACATGCCGGAAGGCCGCTTTGAGTATTTTGCCAACGGCAAAAAGGTGGCGCTGCCGGCGGCTTCGGACGACGCCGGCGGCGCCGCCTCAAGAACGGATATAACTTCCAGGGAAATCGTGCGAGAAATACGCCGGGAATATCCGGATTTCGAACCATGCGGCTACCTGGGAGGGACCGAGGACCATGACGCCCTGAAATGGCTCTTTACCATACGGATCGGAAAAAATGACGGGATATACGGCTGCCTGGGACCGAAACTGATGGAGATCTTCCAGATCTTCCATCATATGTTCACAGGAAAGTACCGCGCGAATATACCTCCGGGGATCCGCGCGGCCTCGAAATGGCTGTTCCCGGCCGCGCTTATAGACAAGCCCGCCGCTATGGCTTTTAGGCGATACTTGAGCGCCTGCCTGAAAGATCCGTCAAAACTGCTGTCTCCCGTCCATACGCAGGAGGTGGTGATCCTGCAGCCGCCGGATATACTTGCCGACGGCCGTCAGTCCATGTGCGACGCCTGTCCGGATATGACGGTGTGGAACGGACGGCTTGTATGGTCCTGCAGACTTGAAGAGCTTACGCGCTTCGGCTGTTTTCTTACCCCGGTTCCGAAGCCGGAACAGCCCTGACCTCAATCTATGTTTAAAGCGGGAAAAACTCGCGGCAGCAAAACCCCGGACGGAATAAAAATCTCCGGCAGGGTAAAGCTGGACCTGGCCGTGTTGAACGCCAGGCTGCCGGCCCTCCCTCCCGGGGCGCCCCGCTATCTTTTCCTCGGCCTCACTTCCCGCTGCGACCTTGCCTGCCCCCACTGCAAATATTCCGGCGCGGACGTGCCGGCGCGGAAAGCGGATATGCCAGCCGGCCTGCTTGAACGCGTCCTCGGGGAGGCCGCTGGCGCCGGGATACCGCGCGTGGTTTTTTTCGGCGGAGAGCCGCTGCTGTACCGCGGCCTTGAGAACGCCGTATCCGCCGCGGCCAGGCTGGGCCTTTTCACGGAACTGGACACCAACGGGCAATCCCTGGATAACGCCAGGGCCGCGCGGCTGGCCTCGGCCGGACTCTGCGCGGTACGCATAAGTCTCCATTCGTCCTCCCCGGCCCGGCACAACGCCCTGTCGGGAAAAGGGACTTTCGGCAAAGCGTTGTCCGCGATCGCCGCCGCAAAGAGGGCCGGCCTTCTCACGTACATTTCCTCCTGTATTTTCTCCGGCGGCCTGGCCGCCGGGGAACCGGAAAAGCTCGCCTTTTTCGCCGGACAACACGGCGTGCACGGCTTAAGGTTTCTGGCCTATTCCCCCCGGAGCGGAGTCTCCCCGCTCCCGCTGCGGCTTTCAGCCCGCCTGGCGCGCCTCGCCCCGGACGGCTACGCAAGAACCTGCGTTCCGCCGGGAAAAAAGAAGTGCGCGGCGCTCCGCGGAGAACTGCTTTACGCCGACCCTGGCGGAACCGTGAAGACCTGCCCGTACTCCTCCTCCACGCTCGGCTCGCTGCTGAAAAATGATCTTAAAAGCATCCTGCGCGGCGCCCGCTTCGGGCGGGCCGCCGGCCGCGGCTTCCCATGCCAAAAATCGGGTTGATTTTGCTACAATAAACATATGCCCGCGGAAAAAAAGAACCCATCGATCTCGGAAGCCGTAACCTGGCGCAAGACCGGGGAAGAAGCGGTGATCCTTAATCTGGAGACTTCCGAATATTATTCCACCAACGGCGCCGGCGCCTTTATCTGGGAATTGCTGAATTCAGGCAGGAACCACTACAGGATCGCCGAAGCCCTGGCCGCGGAATACGGCATCCCGGTGAAGCAGGCCGCCGCGGACACGGCTGAGTTCCTGAACGATCTGAGAAAACTTAAAATACTGGATCCGGAGGCTGGCAGATGAAGAACCAGAAGAAATCCGCGCGGAAACCCGGGCCAGCCGCGGACGGCGCGGCAAAGGCCGGCGGCGGCCAGACGGCCGGATACACGAAACCCCGGATAAAATCCCATGGCAAGATAAGTGAAGTCGCTTCCGCGTTCAAACCGTAAAACGGCTTTCCTGTTCCCCGGCTCGGGCGCCCAGCATCTGGGCATGGGCCGGGCGCTCCGGGACGCTTTCCCTGACATAGAGAACGGGCTGATGGAAATAAACGGCGTCCTGGGCTGCGACCTCGCCTCCGCGATGGACGGGCCGCCGGAACTACTGTTCCCCCCCGTAGATTCGCGCACCCCTACCATTTTCATGGAAGTCACGATGGCCCTCTCCCTGGCCGTGGCCCGCTCGCTGGCCCGGGCCGGGGCTTTTCCGGACGTCCTTGCCGGGCGCAGCATGGGAGAGTACAGCGCCGCCTCTTTTGGCGGAGTATTTGGAACGGGCGACTGCTTCCTGATGGTAAAAACCGTCACGCTGTACGGGCAGGAGGACTGCCTTGAAAACCCCAGTTCCCTGGTCACTATTTACGGACTGAGCAGAATGGAATTGGGCAAGGTGGCGGAGGAAATGTCCGCGGCGGGACATCTGTGCGAAGTGGTGGCTTTCTACGACAAACCCCGCATAGGAGCGGCGGGGCTCAGAAATTCCTCCCTGGAGGAACTCAGAAAACGCCTGGCTCCGTTCAGGCACAGGATCTCCGTTTCAAAGGAAGTGGGCGCTTTCCACAGCTCCCTTTTCGACAGGCTGGCGGGAAGGGCCCGCGGCTTCTTTTCCGGCATCCCTTTTTCTCCTCCCGCGCGCCCGCTTTACATGAACCTGGACGCGGCGCCGGAAGTTTCGCCGGACGGCATAAAGGAGAAACTGGCTTCCGCGCTTAACAGCCCCGTGCTCTGGCAGGAAACCATACGGAATATGCTGGCCGCGGGCGTGCGCACTTTCGTCGAGATGGCCCCCGGAGCCATGCTGACGGAATTCATCTGCGACCTTCCCCAGGACGCGGAGGTGCTGCGCACCGATACGCCGGAACATTACAAACAGACCATGCGGCGCCTCGCGGAGAAACCTCGTGCATAACGCCGCTTTTGATTTTCACGGCTGCGGACTTGAATTCAGGTCCGAAGACCCGGAACTTGTTGCGTGGCTCTCGTCTGATTTCTCCGCTTTCGCCAGTACGCGCGCCGCGGCGCCGCTTATAACAGTAACGGCCCTGCGGCGCGACCCCGCGCTTCAGGAACCGCTTCCGGCGATCCTGAAAACCAAAAAATTACATATCCTTGCCGCACCGGCCGGACGGCGGCGCGTCTGGTATCCCGAGGGCGCCCTCTGCGAATACGACTACCGGGCCGGAGCCGGTCTTGTGATGAGCCGAGACACCGACCTCCTGCGTGAATTGTCCTATCTGCTCATACTTTCCCGGGTGGGGGAGGCGCTGGATCTGCGCGGACTGCACAGACTGCATGCCGGCGCGCTGGCGTATCGCGGCAAAGCTCTTATTTTCTGCGGCCGGCAGGGAGCGGGAAAAACCACTCTGCTGCTGGAACTGCTGCGCGATAAGGATTTCTTTCTGCTTTCGGATGACACGCCGCTCATTTCCGGGGACGGCGGGGTGCACCCTTTCCCGGCGCGCATAGGTCTGGGAGAGGACAACCCTCATCTGCCGCGGCTGGGCCGGCTGCGCGGCTTCAGACGCAGGCATTATCCCCCGAAACGCCTTCTGGATATTTCCGGCTGCGGCATAACGGTTTCCGGGCCCACGCCCCCGGCCCTCATATTCAGGCTGGAAAGAGGCGGCCAGCCGCGCTTCCTCCGCCCAGGCCCGCTTGCCGGAGCGCTGGAGGGAGCAAAATCTCTCGTGGCCGGAGCCGGAACTCCGCAAATGGCCGAATATTTTCTCAGGGCTTCGCCGGAGGATCTGGCCCGCAAAGTTAAAATAGCGGCCTCCCGCGTCTCCGCGGCCAGGTCGCTTTTCGCCAAAACTCCGTTCTGGATCTTCAGGAGAGGTCCGGATCCGGCCTCCAACGCCGCAGCTTTTAAAGAATTCCTTCGCAGCGGCAGCGTAACGGCTTTCTCCTCCTGAAAACTTTTTCCGCCATAAATTCTGCCGCGCCATAAAGCCAGCCCGCGGCGTATGCGGAGTGCAAGGCCGGAAACAACGGTATGAGCGACGCCTTAATCTTCCAGCCGGGCCCGGAGAAAGCGGCGGCGGCGCAGGCGGCGCCATACGCCGCGGCAAGCGGGACGAAACCGGAAGGGAACACGGCCGCGGAAAAACCGCCCAGGAAAAGCGCCGCCGGCGGCAGCAGGGTAAAGGCCGAAAAACCGTCGCGGCTTAAGAGCGTGATCTGGGCCCGCCCGCGGCCCGAACTGAAAACCTGCGCCAGGAAATCCGGCAGGCCGCTCCGCCGCCTGTGAACAAGGTTCAGATCCCCGCTTAAGATCATCCCGGCCCCGGCCGCCGCCATGCGGTTCATCAGCAGATTTTCCTCCGCGCTGGTCAGATGGCCCTCGAACGAGAGGCTGTGTTCCGTAAGGAATTTACGATCCACGATCAGGTTGCAGAGTATGAATTTTTCCGGGCCGGCGGGCCGGGTCCCCCGCACCGGGGAAAATCTCTCCGTAAAAGGCCCGCCGCCCCAGCGCGACGACAGCAGGGCGTAAACCACGGCTTCAAAATAACCGGCCCCGGCGTACAGCTCCTGCCCCCCGCCGAAAACGGAACAGTCCGGATTTTTTTCGATAAGCGCCGCCAGCCGCGTGAAATACCCCTCCGGAACGACGGTATCGTCGTCGAGGAAACAAAGCCAGCGCCCGCGCGCCGCGGAAACAAGAGCGTTGCGCGCCTCGCCTCTGCACATACGGCGCAGGTTTACGGCCCTCACGGTATCTTTAAAGCTTTTAATCACAGCCAGCGACTCCGGATCCTCCCCGTTGACGCCGGCTATTATTTCCGGCGGCCCGCCGCCGGCTATAACGCTTTCAAGGCAGGCCCGCAGCAGCGCGGGACGCCCGCGCGTGATCATGATAACGCTCATCCCTCCGTCAACCGCCATCGACCGCCTCCATAAGAGCTGTTGTCTGCGCCGCGATAAACTCATAATTGCCGCGCCCGGCCCCGCCGGCCAGATATGCCCGCCAGTCCGGAAAAGAATCCCCGAAAGCCGCGCGAAAACTCTCCGAAAGTTCCGCGGGACGGGAGAAAGGCGGGGAGGAGCCTTTTTCGATCAGGAGACGCAGGCCGGCCGCCCGCGTATAGAAGTAGTGCGGGGGCATTTCGCCCCAGAGTCCGCGCCAGGAAGCCGAGAAATGCCCGGCCGCCAGAGCGGCGCAGGTCTTCAACTCGGAAGAAGCGGGCGGCGGCGGAACCTCCGCTCCGGAACTGTAAATACCTCCGTCCTCCGGCGACACGCCCGCGGCGGGGCGCGCGAGGTCAAGCCAGAAAAGCGGATTATTCAGATAAGGCAGGCGTGAAAGTCCGCGGAAAGCGGAGCGGGTGAGCAGCAATGGCGCGGCCGAAAAACAGGACGCGGCAAGGGAGGCGGCGCGCAGGGCGGACGCCGCCCGCAGAAAGGCCGCCTTGTCCCCATAAACTTCGTCGGGGAGCACAAGGTAAACCCGGTACAAAGGATCCAGCACCACTCCGCTCCCGCGCCCCGCGGCCTCCGATAAAGAGGCGCCGGCCGCCTCAAAAGCGCGCCGGTTGAACCAGCCGCCCGGCGGCGCGTCCGCCGGCCCCGTTCCCGGGCCGGCGGCCGGAGAAGCGGCGTGCAGCGCGCGGAAAGATTCGAACGCCGCTTCGGAAAGATCGAAAGCGGAAACGCCCTCAAGATCAAGCCCCAGCCCGGCGGCGTAGGCGCTCCTGGAGGCCCGCAGCGGAGAGGAGAAATCAAGATAACGTTTAACGTCCACCATATTTTTAAGACAATTTCTTAACCGGAAAGACGGAGGCATCTCCTCCGCGAAAAAATGCCGCAGCAGCAGCGTATAGGCGTAAAAAGCCTCAGTCTGATCCGCGGCGCGCCCGCCGCCGGGCGGCCGGGAAGAGATACCCGGGCCGGCCAACAGTCTGGAGGCGGCCGGGAATTCAGCCCCCTTTACGCCCCAGGAAGACATAAAATAGGAAAAATGCTTCTCCGGCGCCGTAAGAATTTCCCCGGTAAAAGGGAAAACCGCCCTGAAAGCGCGGAGACGGCGGCGCAGGGACTTGTATGAAAACCAGTCTTCCGCCGGCGTCCGGCGTTCCAGAACCAGAGCAAGATCCATGTCGCTGAGAGCGGGAACCCAGCCGGGAGCGGCCATGCCGCGGTAAAGGTAAAGGGAGCCTCTTCCGCGCGGCCGCAGAAAAACTCCCGCCGCCCGAGCGGCCGCCAGGTAGATAAGACGGTAAAAGGAGGAGAACACCGGAAGACGGGCAGTAGCCGCGGAAAATCTGAACAGCGCCGCGCGCGCCGTATAAGTTTCAGCCGAGGAACCCGGCGGACGCCAGGGAACGCCTTCAAAAACAACATTCCTGCAACTGAGCAGGGCGCCGCCTTCCGCGGAAAGTCCCGGGTGCGGCGAGCCGCTCAAAACCGCTCCGTCGAAACGGGCGCTGCCGCCGGAAATATGAACCCCGCCTCTGGCGCCGCCGGAGGCGCGCAGGCCTGAAACGCGCAAACGGACCCCGGAGCAGTTCACGGCATAATCACGGGCCCGGATCTCAAGTTTTTTCGCGCGCACCTCGGAGGGGAAAGACGCCAGCAGCCCGCCGGCCCCCGTCGCGGAGACCGAGCGCAGAACAGCCCGCGCCATCGAAAGGTTCAGGGCCGCTCCGGAATCTGAAAAAAGAGAGCAGGCCTCCAGCGTTATAGAGGAGCGGCCGCGCGCGAAAACGGCGTCGGAACCGGACTTGAACTCGGAGCGGGCGGCGTGAAAAAAAGCCAGACCGTCCAAAGAAACCGCCGGACCTCCGGAACTGTCCGCCATTGAGCGTGAAACCGAGGCGCGGGAGCGTCCGGCCAGAAGCAGGGAGGCCGGGACTCCGCTAAAAGAACACTCCGCGGCGGAAAGTTCCGCTCCGTCGGAAAGTTCGAACGAGGGGCCGGCGTTCCGGTCAAAGCGGCAGGCGCGGGCCTCCCCCCTGGAAAGGCCGGAAAAAGCGGCGCCTGAAATATTGTCCGTAAAAGTAGAGTTTTCAAGCCGTACAACGGCGCGCCCGGAACACAGCAGCGGAGCGCCGCGCTGGTTCTCAAAGGCGCACCCGGCCGCCAGGGCGGAGACTTCTCCTGAAAAATCTGCGCCTACGGAATTACCCCTGAAAACGGATCGGGAAAGATCCGCCCTGCCGCGCCCGGAAGAGCAGAGGGCGGGCCCGGTGTTCTCCTCAAAGACACAGTTCCCGATCACAAGTCGGGAATAGTTCCAGGGGAACGGGGAAGCCTCAAGGGAAATACCGGCCGCGTTCCCCCTGAAAACAGAATCCGCGGCGGACAGCGACACCAGCCGTTCCACACGGACGGCGTGACCGCGGATCCCGGAGAAAGAGGACGATCTTATTTCTACGCGGTTAAGACCCCCCCCCTCTATTCCGCTCTCACCGTTTTCAAACACGCAGCGCCGCGCGCTGAAAGACGCCCTGCCTGCCAGGCTGACTGCCTGCCCGGAATTACCGGAGAACCGGCAGTCGTCCATCCTGGTCTCATTGCGCCCGAAAGCGCAGAAGGCGGGGCCGGTATTCTTCTCAAAAATACAATTCCTGATCAAAAAACGGGAACGGTTCCAGGGGAACGGGGAAGCCTCAAGGGACATGCCGACAGCGTTCCCGCTGAAAACGGAATCCGCGGCGGACAGCGACACCGGCCGGATCAGCCGGACGGCGGGCCCGCGGACCCCGGAGAAAGAGGACGAGCTTATTTCCACCCGGTTAAGACCCGACCCCTCTATACCGCTCTCGCCGTTTTCAAAAACGCAGCCCGAGGCCTCAAGCGTATCGCGGCCGGAAAGCTTTACGCCCGGCCCGGTATTGCCGGAAAAGGAACACTCCCGCAGCGCTACACGGCTGTGTCCCGCCGCCGAGATTCCGGCGGCGCTCTTTTCAAATACGCAGCGCCGCGCGCTGAAAGAAGACCAGCTTCCCAGGCTGATTATCTGACCGGAATTACCGGAGAAGAGGCAGTCGTCCATCCTGACCGCGCTGCGCCCGGAAACTGAAAGTCCGCAGACGGAATCAATTATGGCGGTACCGTAAAATGCGGCCCTTGCCGTTCCTGAAATCTCGAAAGCCGTTCCCGGCGCTCCTTTAATTTTTCCCCTGGAAAAAACCAGACACGCTTTATCCAAAACCCGCGCGGCCGGCCCGGTCGAACCGGAAAAGACGCATTTTTCCAGAAGAGCCGCGCCCTGCCCGGACACCTCGACCCCCATCCTGCAGGAGGAAAAACTAACTTCCTCCAGATCCACGAGACCGTTGTCCCAGGCGCTGAGAGCGGATGAGCCAGCCCCCTCGACCAGGCAATTGCGCGCCGAAATTCTGCCGAAGCCCAGCGCGTGGATCCCGCCGAACGAGCCGCCGCGGATAATGACCGGCGCATCTTTCGATCCCCCGGCCGAAAACCCGCCGTAGACCAGCGCCTTGGCCAAACCGCTGTCCAGTTGACGTCTCGTACCGTCGTCGCCGGCCCTTATGACCGGAAAAAACCACGGCTCACGACGCGTAAAAGTAATTTCGGAACCGGGCAGAACCGTGACGCTGACCCCCCGTTCTATTACCAGATAGTCGGCTACCGTTATTTTGCCGGACCAGGTTTCATCCAAACGTATGCGTCCGCTCTTCACGCTCCCGGATCCCCCCGCCGGACCGCCCTGACAGGCCATCGGCCGCACTATAGATAAGAACAGGCGAAGCGCAGCCGGATAGAGCCGGTCTTCCCAGTACAGATAAAGGGTATTTAAAATCGCGCCGAAAAAACGCGGCAGACAGAAGGCGGCGGCTGAAAACAGGAAGAACACGGCATAAACGGTCCAGGACAGCAGTTTCACGCCGGCAAAGGAAAAAGCCGAAACCAGCGGCCAGGCCGGCCCGGGCTCCGCGGACCAGACGCGGCCCTCACGCGAGATAGCGGTTATTTTGGCCGCCGGCTGGAAAGCCGACGGAGGAAGATCCGGAAAAAAATTGGCGTCCCCCCTGGTCAGAAGCAGGCGAAAGCGCCCCAGCACCAGATTAAGCAGCACGCGATGTATTACGTATCCGTCCGGACGCCCGTCAGCCCATTTCACAAGCAGCGCTATTTCTCCGGAGCGTAATCCGTCCGGCCGGCAGGGCTTCGCGACCGCCGCGTCGCCCGGCTCAAGCAGGAAGAGCATCGAGCGGCCGATTACGGGATAAGACTTTTCCAATTTATCTCCGGCCGGAACCGCGTTTGCGGGATAACTTCGGCGGCGCGGTTTCAAGGCAGGGATCCAGTTCGTCCAGGAATTCCAGCGCTTTACGGCACCATTTGTCCACAAAAATTTCCCGGTTTTTTACGGCCCAGGAGTGGAAATGCTCGCGGCCGGAAAAACTGGAATGATCGCGGTGCCATACGAAGACTTCTTTTGCCACTTTCAATTTCCAGCCCGCCTGCCGCAGGCGGAGGCAGTAATCAAAATCTTCGAAGCAGCCGGTGCCGAAACGTTCGTCCAGCAGTCCCACGCTTTCAAAAGCCGCGCGCCGGAGCATGAAGCAGAAGCCCACCAGCCGGTGTACGTCAAAATATTCCCCCGGAAACTTAAGCCGCATGGCCTGGGCGAAGAAACCCAGGGAAGAGCTGTCCTTTTCCAGCTTCGGATCCAGCACCACCCGCTGGAAACCCACGGTGCGGTTTGTTAAAGGCCCGCAGGCCCCGGTAGAAGGATCCGCGGCCAGGCAGGCGGCGAGCCCCTGCAAACCGCCTGCGTAAAAAGCGACATCGCTGTTTACCACGGCCAGATAGCCGCCGCGTGCCGCCCTAAGACCCTGGTTCACCGCTTTGGCAAAACCCAGGTTCGTTTTGTTACGGATCTTGACGGCGGCCTTAATTCCGGACAACAACCGGCGCGTGGGAGGGTCGGAAGCGTTGTCCACAAGTATAAGCTCGTACGCTCCGCGCGCCGTGAGTTCCAGGCTCCGGACGCAGGCGTCAAGCTCCCGCGGCGCGTTATGCACCGGGATGACTACGCTGATCATTCCCTTATATTTATCGGACATAATTATGGCTGATCCTCGTCCGTGCGGATCGTAATGGTCATACCGTTTGTAGGGACAATGGGCATGGCTGTTCTGCTGTAGGAAACCCTTGCGGTTTTTGGAGAATCATCTATAAATATGCTGCCGTTCGAAGGAATACTGGCAAAGTTCGGATAATTCACGAAGTTCCAGTTGGAAGCCCGGTCGCTGCCGTACCCCTGGGAATGCGAAGTGGACGCGCTTGAACGGTAAGCGCGTACGGCGATCATATAGCGCGCCAGCACCCATTTCATCAACATCACGGCGATCATCGACAGAATGACGGACATCACAAGGGTCTGGAGAAGCACCATGCCTTTCCGGCGGCGGCTGTTCATACCTTATAGTCTAGCAGAGAACCCCCGTTTTTTCAACTCGCGCGCTACACTCGCGCGCTACTCCGCGTTATTTAATATAATACTGTCCGGGTTCGCGTTTATGGAGGAATTAATGAAACTGTCCGCCTTTTTGCCGATCTTGCTGCTCTGCTGCGCCCCGCTTTATTCCCAGGGAAAAAAAGAAACCGGCCTGCCGCGGGGCGCCTCGGTGGAAAAGGATCCCAAATTCCCGCCCGTGGTGTCCTACACGCTGAAAAACGGGCTGCGCCTGCTTATCCTGGAAAAGAAATTCGTGCCCACCGTATCTTTCACCATGGTCTTTAAGGTCGGGAATGTGGACGGGCAGCCCGGCAAGACCGGCCTGGCCCATCTGTTCGAACACATGGCTTTCAAAGGCACTAAAACCATAAATTCGGCCGGCTACGGGAAAGAAAAGATCCTCCTTGAAAAAGTGGAAGCCGCGGCCAAAGCCCTGATAGCCGAAGAATCCGGGCCGGATCCGGAACCGGCTAAGCTGGAGAAACTGCGCAAGCGGCTGGACCTGGCCGAAAAAGAAGCCGACGCGCTGATCATAAAGGACGAGTACTGGAAGCTCTACAACGAGCTCGGCGAATCCGGCATGAACGCCATGACCTCCACCGACTACACCGGCTATGTGGTCTCGCTGCCCTCCAACCGGCTTGAAGCCTGGATGATAATAGAGTCCGACCGGTTCAGGAACGCCGTGCTCAGGGAGTTCTACCGCGAGCGCAGCGTGGTTATGGAAGAGCGGCGCATGGGAGAATCCGACCCGAACCGCCTTATGTGGGAAGCACTGTTCACCAACGCTTTCGCGGCGCATCCCTATCATAACCCCACGATAGGCTGGATGGACGACCTGAAGCGCCTGACCCGCACCGACGCCGACCGGTTTTTCAGCGCTTTCTACGCGCCCAACAACGCCACGCTGGCCGTGGTCGGGGACGTAAAGCCTGAAGAGGTCATAAAGATGGCGGAGAAATACTTCGCGTCCTGGAAAAAGCGCGAACTGCCGGAACGTAACTATACCAAGGAACCGCCCCAGAAATCGGAAAAAATAATAAACGTGTTCTTTGACGCCAAGCCCGCCCTGCGCATGGGTTTCCACAACCCCGGCTACGGGCACCCGGACATCTACGCCCTGCTCATGCTGAACGAGATCCTCTCCAACGGCAAGACCTCCCGCTTCTACCGGAACCTCGTCGAGGGCAGACAAGTGGCCCTTTACGCCGGAGCCTACCACTCCGAACCCGGCAACCGCTACCCCTCCCTCTTTGTCATCATGGCGGCCCCTAAAGCTCCGCATACCGTAGAAGAGCTGGAAGCCGCCATCATGGAGGAGATAGACAAGCTCGGGAAAGAGCCTCCCACGCCCTGGGAAATGGAAAAGGTTATCAACAATTACGAAGCCTCCCTTGTGCGCCAGCTGGAATCGAATTCCGGCCTGGGCATGAGCCTGGCGAACAACCAGCAGATCCTCGGCGACTGGAAATTCGACTGGAAAGTGGCCGACGAACTCCGCAAGCTTAAACCCGGGGATATTTCCAGAGTCGCGGCCGCATACTTCTCCAGAGACAACAAAACCGTTGTGTTCCTGCGCGAGCCGGAAAAAACGGCGGAAACGAAAACTCCCTCCGGCACGGGAGAGAAAGAATGAAGAAGATAATCCCAAAAAGCGTCGTTTTTAGGAGTTCTCATGACCTTAAGCCTCTCATCCTCGTGGGCGTACCCGCCCGGCCTGCCCAAAACGGGCGCGCTCGACTTCAAGCCGCCGAAAGGTTCCCGTTACTCGCTGGACAACGGCCTGGTCGTGTATCTGCTGAAAGACGCAACCCTGCCGGTAATACACATGACAGCCATAACCAGAACGGGCAGGATCTACGATCCGAAAGAAAAGATAGGCCTGGGCGAGCTGGCCGTCGGCCTCCTCAAAGACGGCGGCACGCTCAAATACAAGTCGGACGAGATAGACAAGACGCTGGAATTCCTGGGCGCGAGCATAGAGCCGTCCCTGGCGGCCGAGGAAGCCAGGCTGGATATGTTCACCCTGAAAAAAGACCTGGACAAAGTGCTGGACATCTACGCTTCCGTCCTGCTGGAACCGGCCTTTGAAGAAGACAAAACGGCCCTCAAAAAAGCCGAGACGCTGGAACTGATACGCCGCAGGAACGACAATCCCTCCCGCGAAGCCCGGCGCGAGGCTGTCCGCTATTTTTACGGAGTGGATCACCCCTACGGCTGGCGGCCGGAACTGTCCACGGTAGAGCCGATAACCGGGGACGACCTTAAAGCGTACCACACCGACTATTACAGGCCGAACAACACCATCATCGCGGCCGCCGGAGATTTCGCAAGCGACGAGGAAATGCTGGGGAAACTGAAGGAAAAATTCGGCGGCTGGAAGAAAGGCGCGGTCAAATTCCCCGTCATACCGCCGGTAAAAATAAACGAGGCCCGCCGCGTCTATTTCATAGACAAGGACATCTCACAGACATTCATAGTGATGCTGCAAAAGGGCATCAAACGCCACGACCCCCTTGAATTCCCGCTCTCCATTACGAATGAAATGCTGGGCGGCGGCCTCTCTTCGCGCCTCGCGTCCGAGATCCGGTCGCGCAAAGGCCTGGCCTACACCGTCTACAGTTATTTTTCAAAAAGTCCGGATTACGGCTTTATCAACGCCTATTGCGGCACGAAGCCCGAGACCTACTCACAGGCGCTCTCCGAGATGCTCCGCCAGTTCGAACTGATAAAGACCGAAACCGCCCCCGCCGACGAGGTCAAGCGGGCGAAGGATTCCATCATCAACTCGTTCGTGTTCCGCTTCACGACCCCGTTCGATCTCATAAGCGAGCGGGCGCTGTACGAGTACCATAATTACCCCGCCGACTACCTGGACACCTATGTGGACAAACTGGCGGGCGTGGACGCCAAGGCCGTGCTTGAGACCTCGCAGAAGCTTTTTAAACCGGAGAACGCCCTGCTCTTCGTGATCGGCGACTCAAAGAAGTTCGACAAACCCCTCTCCACTTTCGGCCCGGTGACGGAGCTGAAAGAAGACTGAGGGTCGTTCTTTGATTTGATAATACTGGGGCATTTTGCTATACTGGGATCTATGTCATACAAATGCACAATTTGCGGAAAAGCGCCGGTCACCGGCAATTCCTACAGCCACTCGCATAAAGCCACCAAACGGATCTTCAAACCCAATCTGCAGAAGCAGAAGATCGTTGTAAAAGGCTCGGCCAGATCCGTTCTGGTCTGCACCAACTGCATAAAGAGCGGAAAAGCGCGCCGGCCCCTTAAGTAGTCCGTATTTCAAAAGCTGTCCCCGGCATTTTCCGTTAATTTATCAACCCCGGCCGCCCCGGATGTCATAGCTCTCCGGCGGCCGGTTTTTTTACGGGCTCCCGGCTCCGCCCGGTCCATATTTTCCATTCATAATAATTTAATATTTCCTAAACACACCTTTTGTATAATTTCCTTAACGTGATTCATAGTGTATTGTAGCGGGGGCACGGGAATTTTCCCGTTGCCGCCGTTTACCGGTTACTGGTTACCGGTTACTGATTACCGAATTATCCGGAGGCCTTAAATGGATTTTGAACATCAGCTCGACCCAGCCGCCATCACCGACGTTGAAACCGCCAAACTGGCCCTGCGCTGGGCCGTGGAAAGGATCCACGCGCTGTCCGACGACAACGCCCGTCTCAAGGAAGACAACCAGATCAAAACAAGCCTCTCCCGCAGGCTCACCCAGCAGGCCGAACAAAAGGACGAAGTCCTGAAGAAATGGCAGTCCACCATCAAAACCTGGGAGGAAAACTGGAAAACCCAGACCGCCATGGAGCTGGATCTGAAAGGCAAACTGCGCGAACAGATCCTGAACGAAGAGACCGCCAACTGGCGCCAGGCCAGAGCGCAGCTGGAAAACGAGATCCGCGCGCTCAAAAGCGAGCTGGGGAACAAGGAAGCGGAAATAGGCCGGCTCAAAATTTTCACCATAGAAGAGATCCGCAAGACCTCCGACCTCAAGGAAGCGGAAGTCCAGGCTCTCCTGCGCGGGCGCCAGGACGCTCTGGCGGAGCAGGAAAACGCCGTGCGCGCCAGGTTCGAACTGCTGGAAAAAGACCTCATGGAAAGCCACCGCGTTAAGGTGGAGCAGGACGAACTGGCGCTTAAAGAACGCTATGAAGTAAAGATGCGCGAATTTTCCAGGCTGTACCAGGCCAAGGAAAACCAGCTGGAAGAGTTCAGAACAAAGCTGGAAGAGGAATATCTCGCCAAATCCGAAGACCTCCGCGCCCGGCGCGACAAGGAACTGGAAGAAGCCCGCGTTGAGCTGGCCGCCAGGCAGGCGTCCGCCGGGAACGAGGCGGAGCAGGCCGTGGAAAAACGCCTCGCCGCCATGCAGCAGGAATTCGAACGCCGCCTGAACTCCGTGCGCACCGAGCTGGAAGCGCAAAACAAAGAATTAGCCGCCGCCAAGGAGAGCGAACTCTCCGCCCTGAAAGAGACGCACCAGAAAGAGGTCTCCGGGATCCGCGACAACCTCCGCCGGCACACGCAGCGGCGCGAACAGGATTATGTGGATCTGCGCCTGCAGCTCGAAAACCAGATGCTGGAACTGGTCAAAAAGCATGACGAGGCCGGGGCCGCCGCCTATACCGCGGCCGCGGAAGAGGTCCGCGGGAAGTGGAACCGGCTATCCGTGGAGAACCGGAAAAAACTGGACGCCGTCGTAACCGAAACCAACGCCCGCTGGGAAAAAGACTGGGCCGCGCGCGAATCGGAACTGGCCGCGGCCAATGAAGCCGCGAAACGGGAAGAAAAAAGCCGCCTCACCGCGGAATTCCGGGCAAAAGAAGAAGCGCTCAGAAACTCCCTCCTGCGGGAACAGAACGACTGGGCCGCCCGGCAGGCCGCCGAACTTGAAACAGTGAAACTGTCCCTGGAAAAGGCGCACGAGGAACGCCTCGCGCTGGTAAAACATTCCCTGGAAGACGCCTATTTACTGAAAGAAAAGACCATGACGGAACGTCTGGCCGCGATGGAAAGATCGCTGGCCGCCGCCGCGGCCGCCAAAGAAGAGGAGTGGCTCCTGGAAAAAGAACAAGTTCTCATGGAACAGCGCGGCGCGCTCAAAGAGGAATTTTCAGGATACCGGTCGGTTCTGAAAACCAAATTCCAGCAGTTCGAGGACGAGCTGAAGCTTAAATACGCGCATAAGGAACTGGAACTGGCCGACCGCGCGAAAACGGAAGCGGCGGACAGGGAGAAAGAACTGTCCGGCCGTCTGGCCGCGGAAAAACAGCGCCTGGCGGCGGATCTTGAGGAAAAAAAGAAAGCGCTTGTCCGCAAAGAGGCCGAGCTGGAGAAAGCGCTGGACGAGGAGAAGAAGCGGCTGGAGGCGGACAAGGCCGAATTCGAGAACCGCGTCTCCGCGCGCGGACGCGAACTGCTGGCCGGAGAGGAAAAGCGCCTGGCCGAGAAGTTCGCCCGCAAAGAAGCCGAACTGGCCGAAGAATTCGCCGCGAAAGCGGAGCGCCTGGAAGCGGAAAAAGCCGGCCTGGAAAAGGCCCTCGCGGAAAAAGACGCCGCGCATGAAGCCGCGGCCATGGAGCTCCGCCGCGCCGGCGACGACCGCATTAAAGAAGAAAAAATGAAGCTGGCGGAAGCCAACCGCACGCTTGAACTGCACCTGAAAGCGCAGGAAAGCGAGCTGGAAAAGCTCAAGAACTCCCTCCAGCAGAGGCACAGCGAACTTAAAGTGAAACTTTACCAGGAATTACAGGCCAAAGAACAGGAACAGTTCTCCCGGCTGGCCGGCGCCAAAGAGGAAATGTACAAAGCCCTGAACGAGCACCGCGCCGTGATGGACCGGGAATACGAGGAACGCTTCGAGAGCCTGCGCCGGAAAGAAACGGAACTTGAGGCCCGATTCGAAGAGAAGACCAAAGAACGCCTTGAGACCCTTAAAAAACAAAAGCAGGACGAGATAGACAAACTGGCCCTTGAAACGGAGACCAGGAAAGCCGAACTGGAACGGCAGTACCAGAACAGGGAAAAAGCCCTGCACGCCTCCTACTCGGACAAAACGGCCCGCATCGAAGCCGAGGCCGCGCGCCGGGAGAAGGACCGGGCGGCCCTGGAAGAAAAAAGCCTGGCAAAGCGGCGGGAAGAGCTGGAAAGCCTCATGCGCCAGAAAGAGAACGAGCTGGAAAAGCGCTACCTGGAACTCTCCGCCGGCCTCTCGGCCGGGCTGGAAAAAGAGCGCGCGCGCTGGGAAACCCACAAACTCGACCTGCTGAACCAGGAACGCCAGAATATGCGTTCCGAATTCGAGAAAAAGGAGGCTCTGCTTCTCCAGAAACTGGATGAAGAACTGTCCCGGAGCAAGCAGCAGCGCCTCCGCCTTGAGGAGGAGTCCGCCTCCAAGAAAAACGATCTTGAGAAATTCTATTACGGCGAAGTGGAAAAATCCCGCACCGCGCTGGACAAACTCCGCCTTGAGCTGGAAAACGGGATCAAGTCCAAATTCCGGGAACTGGAAGAGGAAAAAACCCGCCTGACCATGCTCATCGCCCAGAAAGAAGAGGAGTATGTGGCCCAATATCAGAAAAAGGAGGAGGAGCTCCTCCGGTATTGGGAAAACAAACAGAAAGAACTCCAGGAGAAATACGAGCGTGCGCTTAAACAAAACAGGGATTAATTATCCGTCATTCCCGCGGCTGTCGGCGGGAATCCATAAATAATAGCTGCTGACGGTTAACATCACATGGAAACCGACGACTTTGAAGAAATACTGAAAGAAACCGAACTGGACTCGGCCAAGATGATCTTCCGCCTGACCTCGGAGCTTAAGGGGAAAGAGCTGGAGCTGGCCTCCCTGCGCACGAAAAGCTTCGAGGAGATCCAGCGGAACAATAAAGCCAAGGAAGCCGAGTTCGAAGCTCTCATCGAGGCCCAGGAAGCCCGCATCCAGAAGCGGGAAAGCGAACTGGCGCGGGTGATGGTGGAAAAAGAGGCCTCTCTCTGGCAAAAACACCAGACTATCCTGGAAGCGGCTATCGCCAAACACCGCGCCGAGCTGGAAGAAGAACGCGGACGCCTGAACGCGGAGGTGGCCCGCAAAGAAACCGAGGTGCTGGAGCAGAAAAAAAACCTGCGCGCGGAAATGGAGACTCTTTTCAGGAAATGGGAAACGGAACGCGAAGAAGATTTCAAGAATGAACGCAAAACTTTCCTGGAGGAACTCAAGCTCGGCCGGGAAACGGCCCGTAAAGAGGCTGAAGACCGGGCCAGGCAGATGGAAGAGCTCTGGAAAGAAAAACTGGCGCAAAACGCTTCGGAACTGGAGGCGCGCCACCAGCTGGAACTGGAAGAGGTCCGCAGCGGGCTCCGCCGCGAACACATCGCGGCGCTGAAAGAACTGAGCGCCCGCCGCCAGGCGGAGTGGGAACAGAAACACGCCGAATTGAAAAAATCCTATCTTGACAAGGAAGCCGGGATCGAAGCCTCCGCGAAAGAATGGGAAGCGGCGGCGCTGGAAACCGAAAAAAAACTCATCGACAGGCACGCCAAACTTGAAAAGGAACTGCTCCTGAGGGCGGAAAAACTGAGAGCGGAACTGGCGCAGAAAGAAAAAGCTCTGGGCGCCGAATTCGCCGCGAATACGGCGGAACTTCAGGAACGTTTCGACGCGCGCGAAAGACTCCTGGCCGAACGGGAAACCAAACTCTCCGTGGAGCGCGGGGAGCTGAACCGCTTCAGAAGCCAGATCGCCGACACTATCCACCAGCGCGAAACGGAACTGGCCGGAGCGTTTGAGGAACGCTACGCCCTGCTCAAGGAATCTCTCGAAGAGTCCGCGCGCATTAAAGAACTGGGCCTGGCGCGCAAATATGAGGAGGCCCGCCGGCAGTTATCCATACTTGCCGGCCAGAAAGACGCGGCCCTGGCCCGCGCCGGCGCCCTCACGGAGGACGGCGAAAAACTTAAACGTCTCCTGGCCGAAAAAGACGCCGAATTGCGCGCCATGGAGGAAGCCGAACACGCCCGCGCCTCGCAGCTTCGCAAAAAAATGGAAGAAGAGTTCGACCTTAAAGTCCAGGCCATGCGCGCCCAGCTGGCCGCCGGGGAAGAGTCCTCCCGTAAAAATTTCGAGGAGCGCCTCCGGACGGAAACCGCGCGGCTGGCGGATCAGTACCGGATAAAGGAAACCGGACTCGCCGCCCAGCGGGATCTCATGAACGCCCAGGCCGGGGAGCTGGAAGCCAAATTCATGGACGCGCTCAAGGCCAAGGAACTGGAGAACTCCGTCAATATCAGGAAAGCCCTCGACGGCCTTAACGCCCAGCTTGAAACCGCCGGCTCCGCGCACGCCCGCGAATTGGAGGAGGTCAGGCGCCGGGCGGAGGAAACCGTTTTATCCCAGCGCGCGGAACTGGAAGCCAGGCTCAGGGAAAAGGAACTCCAGCACGAGCAGGCCGCGCAGACCAGGGAGAAACAGGCTTTCGCGGCCGCCCGCCGCGAACTTGAGCTGGAAGCCGGGCGGGCGGAAGAGAATTACCAGACCAAACTGCTGGATCTGGAAAGCCGTCACCACATCCTGGAACAGAACCTCAAATTCGCCGGGCGAACCAGGGACGAAAGCCGGGCGCTGGCGGCCGGACTGAAAGAAGAGATCGAACGCCTGAACATAAAGCTGGATGAAACCGAAAACGAAAGGCAGAAACTTATCCAGGACAGCCTCTCCAGGGCAAAGGATCTCCGCCAGGCCATAGAAAAAGAATTCCTGGACAAACTGGAGGGGATAGAAAAAAACTATCTCGGCCAGCTGGCGGACACTATCCGCCGCGGGGAGGACAGGGAAAAAAACCGGCAGGAGGAGTACTTCAAAAAACTCGAATTCATAAAAGAGGAATACGCCGCCAGGCTGGCCGAGCGGGTCAAGGAGATGGAGGATTCGGCGGCGGAACGGGAAAACCGTATGCGCGCGGCGCTGGAAAGCGGTTATAAGCTGAAAGCGAAAGCCCTGGCCACCCGCTACGAGCAGCTCAACAGAAACTACGAGGCCCTCCTCTCCGACAAGACGATGCAGCTGGATAATGACCGCTCCGCGGCGGAAAGCATCAGCCGCCTTAAGGCGGAGCTGGAGGCCCGCAACAGGGAGCTTAATTCAAAGATCCTGGAACGCGATAAGGAGCTTGAAGAGGCCAAACAAGCCCAGGAAATCTCCTACGCCGCCGCGAAGAAAAAACTGGAAGACGACCAGCGCATGAAAACCGCCCAGCTGGAGAACGAGCGCGTCAAGCTCAAAGGCCTGCTTGAGCAGGAACAGCGGCTGGTTCTGGATCTGCAGAAACGGGAAGCCGCGCTGCAGGAAAGCTACGCCGCCAAGGAAGCCGCCCTCGCAAAAGAATTCGGCCTGGCGAAAGAAAAACTGGAAAAAGACTACCAGGCCAAACAGCGTAGTTAGAGAGTTGCGAGTTTAACTGCCCGGCGGAAATATCTTTTCACAGAAATTAGTCAATATTTATTATAATAATACCACTATGTCAACATTCGTCGCCAAAGAAGTATTTTTAACCAAGGGTATCGGGCGCCATAAAGAGAAACTAGCGAGTTTCGAGGAAGCCCTCAGGGATGCGAAAATAGCCATGTACAACATCGTGCATGTCTCCAGCATCTTCCCCCCGCAATGCAAAGTCATACCCAGGAAGATGGGCGTCGAACGCCTGAAACCGGGGCAGATTCTGCACTGCGTGCTGAGCAGGAACACGGTGAACGAAAATCACCGGCTCATAGCGGCCTCCGTCGGGCTGGCGATCCCCAAGGATCGCAGCCAGTACGGCTACATTTCCGAACATCATACTTTCGGCGAAACCGACGAGCAGACCGGCGAATACGCGGAAGACCTGGCCGCCCTGATGCTTTCCACAATCCAGGGAATAGAATTCGGCAGCGAAACGACCTGGGATCAGAAAGAAGAGATCTGGAAACTCAGCGGCAAGATCGTGAAGAGCACAAACGTCACGCAATCGGCTATCGGCGTAGAAGGCGCCTGGACCACAGTGGTAGCCGCGGCCGTGTTCATATTCTAGGCGGCATCCGGTATTGTTAAAATCCGAACCTCTTTGACGGGGTTCGGATTTTTACATGACAGCGGGAGAACGACATGAAAATAAAACTTAACAAGACCCCTTTTCTAACGGATGAACCTGTTTCTTTCGCCGACGCCCGCTTCCTGATCCTGCCGGTTCCCTATGAGAAAACGACCTCTTACGGAAAAGGCGCCGGAAAAGGCCCCGGCGCTATTCTGGATTCTTCGTGGCAGGTGGAATTCTGGGATGAAGAGGCCAAAAGGGAAGTCTGGAAAGAGGGCATTGTGACCCTGGCCCCGTTCAATTGCGCCCAAAGCGAGAAGAATTTTTTCAGGAATCTTGAGGCGGAAGTGACGGAACTTCTGTCCGCGTTCAGGGGAATCCCGATCTTTCTGGGAGGGGAACACAGCATCACGCAGGGGCTCCTGCCGCCTTTCCAGAAAAAATATAAGGATCTCTCCATACTGCACTTCGACGCGCACGCGGATCTGCGGCCGGAGTATGAAGGCTCGCCTCACAGCCACGCCTCGGCCCTTTACCCGGCGTCCAGAACCACGAAAACCGTGCAGATAGGGATACGCAGCGTCTCCCAGGATGAGGAATGTTTCATCAACTCCGGCAAAGTCAGGACCTATCTTATGCACGAGAACCTTGACTTCGCGAAGCTGGAGAAAAATATCCTGAAAGACCTGTCGGACACGGTCTATCTGACCATAGACGTGGACGGTTTCGACCCTTCGGTCATGCCCGGCACCGGCACGCCCCAGCCCGGCGGCTTCATGTGGTATGACGCCCTGAAACTTTTCAAGGCCGTATGCGGGAAAAAGAAAGTGGTGGGGCTGGACGTGGTGGAAGTGGCTCCCATCAAAGGCTCCCCCGTAACCGAATTCAACGCCGCCAAGCTCGTCTACCGCCTGATGGGCTACCTGAGCTGAGCTAGTGGAGCTCCTTACACCGGCAGTTGCAAGTTCGGGGTTATTTTGAAATTATCATCAAAAGAAGGGTCTTGGTCAGGCGCGCCCTGTCACACTTCAGCACGGAATCGTTGTTCATTACGGAAACGATGTGATCGATGCCGAATATGGTGACATAATCGGAGCCGGGGAGAATAGCGCTTTCCACGGGAACCAGCCCATCGTTAGCTATGCCGCTCTTCAGCATGAAGTCCCTGGGCAGCTCAAGCATGGTATCCATCTTGTGTTTTTCTTCCGCTTTCCATGAGGCGAAGGAGATAATCTTAACTCCGGCGATTACTTCTCTGATGGCCTCCTGTTTGGAATCCTGAAATCTGCTCCTTTCACTGGAACCGAGACTGAACAGCGAATCGACGGTGCCGCCGAAGTGCCTGAGAAGTCTCGACATAAAACCCATAAGAACGGGATTTTCCTTTACATAGTCCGCAACGGGGGATCCCATAAAAGGGGTCTGGAGGGAAATAAAACCGCGAACTTTGGGTAAAAGATCCCTGTTTTCCATCAAGGCCTCAAGGACGTACATCCCGCCGTCGCTATGTGAAATTATAATAACTGGCTTGTCGGAAGCCTCTATTTCCCGCGCGACTTTCGCGGCGTTATGGGCCGGAGACATGACGGAATCCACGTCCGACATTTCATAATCCACTCCGAGAGCCTCCAGAACTTTCATCTGATCCTGGAAATAAGCGCCCATTCGCATCCCCATAAAATTTGTGGGGGTTATATAGCCCCCCGTCATAAATCCGCGCACCAGCAGAACTTTGCACTTTCGGAGCTCGGCTACTTCTTTTTCACCCGGCATCAGACCGGCCCCCGACCAGATGAGGTTGAAATCTCCGGTGAGATCCCTGCCCTTCCCCTCCGGAGAGAACGGGATCGCCGAGGCCCCGGGGAAGCGATCCGCGGGATCCCGTTGCGCCCGCAGTTGAACCGCGTTCAGGCCGTCCAAACCAAAATTTTCACCGGAAGTTTCCGCTGAATAGGCGTTAAAAGAAAACAGGCCCGCTGTCGCCATTATAACTGCAAAAACCGAGCTTTGCGTTTTCATTTCAGCCTCCGTAAAACCAATCTTCGATCTCTCTTATACTATACCCCGCGCGGCCCGCGATCCCAAGTGCCCATGGGCCCATGACGGCGGCGGCAAGCGGCCCCCCGCCGGCGTGGGCCCATCTGCGGTTTACGGATAAACTATGGCTGGGTGGGAATGAGATTATCAGTAGGAATCTAGCTTTTCGAACTCGGAAACCTGTTTTTTTACGAAAAGGGGTTCTAGGTCGCGGGCGTAGGCGAAAGGGCCCTTGGGCCAGGCCATCGCCAGCTTCATGGCGGTCTCCACGTCATATTCCGAAGCCATGATCTCCGCGGCCAGGATCCGGGCCTCCTCTATCACCGGCCGCAGAAGATCGGAGAAGATCTCCTCTTTCGGCACTTTTTTCAGCCCCAGATATTTAACGATGTTGGAGAGTATCGGATTTTCCCCGACTATCCTGCCCTCTTCATAGATGTAAAAACCGATCGTGGACTTCCTTCCAAGCTGCCCGTACTGGACAAGGCGCAGTTCCATGGCGGAAGGCGCAAGCCGTTCGGGCCTGCCCAGCGCCTCGTAAATGCTCTGGGCCGCCTTGTAATCCGCGTCCAGCCCCATAAAATCCACCGCTTCGAAAGGGCCGGCGGGAAGCTGTCCGACTTCCCTGAAAGCCGCGTCTATCTCGTGCGGATACCCCTTGCCGGCTTCCAGCAATTTAAAAGCGCTCAGGACAAAAGGCCTGAAAAGACGGCCCACGATCTGCCCCGGGTTGTCCTTTACCAGCACCGGCGTTTTTCCTATTTTCCTCAGGAGATTCAGAGCCGCTTCCAGACACTCTTCCCTGGTGGCGTCCAGCCGGACCAGTTCCACCAGCGCGTTTTCACGCACCGGCCGCGCAAAATTAAAACCCACTGTCCTGTCTTTGGGAAGTTCGGAGCCCTCCATCAGAACCTTAAGCGGCTGCACGGCGCAGGAAGCCGCGATAACGCAGCCGGGCTCCATAAAATCCTTAAGCTTAAAAAACAATTGCCGCCGCTCGTCCAGCTCTCCCGCTTCCGCTTCTATAATAATATCCGCGCCCTTGAACTTGAACAGATCCTGGATGCCCTCGATATTGGGCATGAGGCTTTCTTTCCCCTCCCGGCTCAGAGACCAGTTTATTTTTGCCAGCGCTATCTCCAGACTGTCCTTAAAAACGTCGTAAATCCGCACCTGGTAGCCGTGCTTCAGAAATATCTCCGCGAGGGCCGTGCCGGCGGCGTTGGCGCCCAGGATGCCTATTGCGTTTATTTCCATTAATCGAACTCCATCCGCGTCGTTAGATCAGCTTAACTTCTTCCAGCCGCACCAGGCCTTCCTTGTTGAGGACTATCCTTATGCGGTCGTAATGCACTTTTTTCTGCCCGTGCGCGCCGGCATAGGAATATTTCATGACCATATTCATATGATAGACGCGCGAGCAGGCCACGGTCCGGATCCGGCCCGTGGCCGGATCCGCGTACGGATAATTCACCCGGGAATCGTCGGCCTGGGTGATAAAATCCATGATGTTGAACCGCATTATGTCGTTCAGGCCCTTGCGCCGTTCGTGGGCACCCAGGATCTTCTCGGGATAGAGGGTTATCTCTTTCTTGTACTTGAAAACGCGCTCAGGCTTGCCGTCCTCGTCTATGGACGTGATGTTGTCTATCTTGCGGAGGCGGGAAATATCCGGCGGCACCGCCCGCTCCGAAATGAATGTAAAAGCCTCTTTCAGCACCCCGATCTTTTTGGAACTGTCGGGATCCAGGATCTTTATCTCCCGGTCGGAGAACCAGCGCGTCAGATTCTTGGAGAACAGCAGCTTCAGCCAGTCCTTGATCCGGTCTTTAAAAATGTAGCTTATCACTATGATCAGCACAAACGGCACGCTGTTTATGGTGTAGCGGTTCTGGGCGTAAATCGTGGCCAGCACCGCGAACAACATCGCCAGCCCGGCCGCCAGGCCGAAGACCACCTGCGTAAGTGTCCGCCACTCTTCCAGTTCGGGCTTGAGATAGAGCACGCTTGAAATAAATTTTTTCAATACGCCGCGCCTGTAAATGATCACCTCGTTGTTTTCCCCCTCCTTCAGGACGGAAGGGTAATTCATGGCCGCCCGGTACTGGCTCTGCGAAATGACCAGGGCGGCCAGTTCCTCCTCCAGGGCCTTGAAATCCGCCAGGGCCGCCGCGCTCCGGCGCATGGTCTCCAGCAGGGAAGTGAGATATTCCTCCGTGATCAGACTCAGGTATTCGTCGAAAAAATTAAACGTTTCTTTCAGCTTGACGGGCACGACCGGATCCATCACGTCGGTCTTCAGGGCGTTGATCCGCCCGGACAGGTATTTAAGATCCGCCAGGAACGAGCCGAGCCCTTCGCCGATGAACATGCGCCTGCCCGTCTCGCCCGGCAGCGGAGTATAAGTTTCCAGGCCCGCCATGAAGATCTTCACATGGTCGCGGATCTCGCCCCTGATAACGCAGCCCAGGAGCTTGAATTCGTCGTAGGCCAGATTCACCAGCCCCGGATCCTTGGAGCCCGAAAGGATCCGGGAAAGATTTTCCCTCACCCGGTTGAGCGGCGAAGTGGAAAGCCCGGGGTCGCAGAGTTTGGACAGGCTGATCTTGGGCGTTTTGAAGCGTATATAGCGCTGGTTGTTGTTATAAAAATCCTCTTTTGTGTACGTGCTGGGGCCGATATTGAGCGCCCGCGGCACGAAGAAATAACTTTCCAGTTCGTAGACGGTATGGGAGGGCGGCAATTCCAGATCCAGCTTTATCTCGAAGCGGTGCCGGTCGTGAAGTCTTATCTTGGAGTCAAAAATATCGTTGTGTTCGTCGATCATAACTTATCCGGATGGAATTTCTCGTGGGCGGCTTTTACGCCGGATTTTTCCACGTGGGCGTAGAGCTGCGTGGTGTTCAGGCTCGCATGGCCCAGCATTTCCTGCACCGACCGCAGATCCGCCCCGCCCTGCACCAGGTGCGAGGCGAAAGTGTGCCGGAGCAGATGCGGGTGCAGGGGTATGGCGACACCGGCCTCTTTGCCCAGTTTTATTATATCTTTCCAGAGCTGCACCCGGCTTATTTTTTTCCCGGAACGGTTCACGAATATTTCCGCGGCCGCCGATCCGCCCCCGAATCTGGCCTGGCGCAGCTCCAGGTACCTCTTCAGGGTTTCCAGGGCCGCCCGGTGCACCGGCACGATGCGCTCCTTGGCGCCCTTGCCGAAAACGCGCAGCCAGCCCTGCCGGAGATCCACGGCTTCCAGACGCAGGCCCAGAAGCTCGGAAATACGGAGCCCCGCCGCGTACAAAAGCTCTATGGCCGCCACGGTCCGCATCCGGGAGAAATTATCCCCGGCGGGACAGGTAAGCAGTTTTTCCATGTCCCGCCCGGACAGGAACTTGGGCACGCGCTGCGGCATCCTCGGCGCCCTGAAGTTGCGCGTCGGATCCTCCGAAAGCTTCCCCTCCAGCATCAGGAACCTGTAAAAAGAGCGCAGGGCTTCGGTTTTCCTGAAGATGGAGGAGCTTTTAAGTTTTTTGTCCGCTTTCAGCGTCCAGAGGTACTCCTCCACGAAGCGCGCGTCCGCTTTCAGCGGGTCGCTCTTCAGGACTTCGCAGTACCTCAGAAAAGCGCCGAGATCCCCGGCGTAGGCCCGGCAGGTATTCCCACTCAGGCCCCGTTCAAGAGCGAGATACCGGTAAAATTCCGCGGCAGGCGGCGCTGATTTTTTCATTTATCGCCGGCCGCCTCCGCCGCGGCCGCGGCCCCTATTTCCTGGCGACCTTTTCCTTTTTCTCGCCCTTTTCAGCCTTATCTTCGGCTTTTTCGGCCGTTTTACTTTCGGCCTTTTCCGCCGGAGAGACCACGCCCGGGTTCAGGAACCGGAAGCGCAGTTCGGCTTCTATTTCCTTATACTTATCCGGATTCATCTTAAGATAAGTCTTGGCGTTTTCCCTGCCCTGGCCCATGCGCTCGGTTTTATAGATGAACCAGGTGCCGGTTTTCTCTATAAGGCCGGTCTCCACGCCCATGTCCAGGACGCAGCCCTCGGCCGAGATGCCGACGCCGTTCACCATCTCAAATTCCGCCTGCCGGTAGGGCGGGGCGACCTTGTTCTTCACCACTTTCACGCGGATCCGCGCGCCGGTGACGACGTCGCCCTGCTTGATGGTCTCGATCTTGCGGATATCCAGCCGGACCGAGGAGTAGAACTTGAGCGCCAGACCGCCGGGGGTGGTTTCCGGGCTGCCGAACATGACGCCGATCTTGTGCCTGAGCTGGTTGATGAAGATGACCGTGGTCTTGGTGGTGGCCATGATGGAAGTGAGCTTGCGCAGGGCCTGGCTCATCAGCCGGGCCTGGAGGCCCATATGCTGGTCGCCCATCTCGCCTTCAATCTCGGCCTTGGGAACCAGGGCGGCCACGGAATCTATCACTATCAGGTCAACGGCGCCGGAGCGAACCAGCTTCTCGGTTATCTCAAGGGCCTGCTCTCCGGAGTCGGGCTGGGAGATCAGGAGGTTGTCTATGTTAACGCCCAGACGCTTGGCGTACATCGGGTCAAGCGCGTGCTCGGCGTCTATGAAAGCCGCCATGCCGCCGCGCTTCTGGACTTCGGCCAGGATATGCAGCGTCAACGTCGTCTTACCGCCGGCTTCCGGGCCGTAGACCTCTATCACGCGGCCACGCGGGAGCCCGCCTATGCCGAGCGCCAGATCCAGCGACAGCGCACCGGTGGGCAGCGCCTCCACTTTTATCCTGGACGACTTCTCGCCAAGCAGCATTATGGCTTCTTTCCCGAAACTCTTCTCTATCTGCGAAAGCGCCATCTCAAGCGCTTTGTCTTTTTCTTCTTTACCCATATTAATATCCTCCGGCCGGTCTAGCGTTGGTGGAAAATGTCTGTTTTCCTCTTAATATCTTACCACAGGACCCCGACAGCGTACTGTCGGGTTGTTTCGCGGCTTTTTTTAATTTTTCATCGCGGAAATCGCTTTAAATTATATCAAAAGGCGCCTATCCCCCGCGGCGCGCACGCTTCTTTTGGGAAGTCACGCGCCACTGGCCTTTGGTTTTGGCCTGTTGCGCTCCGGCGGGCTGGGTACCGACGGGCCCCGCAAGGGACAGGTCTATTTTCCCTTCCACCGTGTCCACGGCTTCCACCTTTACTTTGACTTTAGCGCCGGGCTTCAGGTGGCCGACGCGAAGCATCCCCTCCGCGCCGGTATCGCCGAGCATGACGAAAGTTCCGCTCTCTATGACCGAAGTCACGGTTCCGTCCATCACTACGCCGACCTGCCCTTTCAGCAGTTCCGCGCGCAGGATATCCACTGACTTATGCTCGGCTTCGGCCGCCGCTCGTTCCCGCTCCGAGCAGTGCGCGCCGGCCGCGGTCAGCGGCAGGGCGCCGTGGTTCTCTTTTTTACCGGCCAGCAGCGCCGCGACGGCGCGGTGCGCCATCAGATCCGGATACCGCCGGATGGGCGAAGTGAAATGGGCGTAAGCCCTGGCGGCGATGCCAAAATGCCCCGCCGATTCCGGCGAGTAAACGGCCTGCCTCATGCTGCGCACTATAAGGGAATTTATAATGTCGGCCAGCGGGTGCGCCTGCGCGCGCGCCAGCACGTCCTGCAGGCCCTTATGCGGATCCACCCCCAGCAGGCCCCCCGCCGACAGACCGAGCTCGCCCAAAGTCTTTGCCAGCGCTTTCAGCTTGAGCGGATCCGGCACGTCGTGGCGGCGGTGCAGAAAAGGCATCTTCGCGGCCATCAGTTCGGTGGCTATCGCCTCGTTGGCGAGCAGCATGAATTCCTCTATCAGGCGGTGGCTCTTTAATCTCGGCCGGAGAGTCACGCGCAGGGGCTTGCCCTCGGCGTCCGTCACCACTTTATATTCCGGCAGGTCAAAATCCAGCGCTCCCCTGTCCACCCGGCGCCTGTACAGGACGGCGGACAGTTCGCCCATGCGCATAACGGCCTCGGCCGCGGCCTTCGGCGCGGGGATCTTTCCTCCCTCCAGCAGCGTCTGCACTTCCTCATAGGTGAAGCGGCGGCAGGAACGTATGACGGTGGCGGCCATGCGCCGCCGGGTCACCTTGCCGGCGGGACTGAGATCCATGAACACGGAAAGCGTAAGCCTCTCCTGTTCCGGCACCAGGCTGCACAGGTTATTGGAAAGCGAGGGAGGCAGCATCGGCACGACCCTGTCTGGCAGATAGACGCTGGTTCCGCGCGAGTAGGCCTCCTTGTCCAGGGGCGTCCCGGTCTTCACATAATGCCCCACGTCGGCGATATGCACGCCGAGGCGCGTGAGCCCGCCCGGCAGCGGCTCTATAGACACCGCGTCGTCGAAATCTTTGGCGTCGGCCCCGTCGATGGTCACGATCGGGAGATGGAATAATTCCTCCCGCCCTTTCCAGTCGGCAGGCTGAAGCCTGGCCGGCAGCACGGCGCTTTGCTCCAGCGCCTCTTTAGGGAAAGTCTCGATAATGCCCCGCGCCCTCAGCAGCGAGGTTATGCGCGCGCGCGTGTCGTCCGGCCCGCCCAGAACTTCTATAACGGAACCGGCGGCCGCGAGGCTCTCCGTCGGCCAGCGGGTAATTTCCAGCACCGCGAAAGCTCCCTCCACGGGCGTTATTTTCGGGGCGAAACCGATGACCTGCGCCGGAGGCGCGTCGCCTTTTTCCGGACACACGGCCCAGCCGCGCGGCGTATGTTTGAGAATGCCTACCAGGGAGGTGCGCGCGCGCTTGAGCACGCGCACTATTTCGCCGGAAAAGCGGCCGGTTGGCTCACGGCGCACTTTCGCCTGAACCCGGTCGCCGTCCATAGCCAGATCAAGCCCCCGGCCGCGCAGAAAAACGTCGGAACCGCCTTCGGTCTCCGTAAGCAGAAACGCGAAACGCCCGTGATGCTGGATCACTCCGTCAAGCAGCGTTTCCCCCCGGCCGGCGCTCCGGCCTCCGGCGCCGCGCGAACTGTGCCGGGCGCGTCCCGCCGGCTGACGCCGCTGATTTTTTTTCCAATAATTTTTCATAGTTTCCTACTGCCCCGCGCCCACCTGGCCGACCATACCCATGGTCTTAGGGTTGTTCATCAGCGCGTTAAGCATATTCGGATTAGACACCAGGCCCGCCAGGGCCGGATTAGCCGCGAAAATACCGGCCACGGCGGACGGATCGTTCAAAAGCGCCCTGCCGCCGGGGGTATCCAGCATCGCGTCCACCATCTTGCTTGTGGCCAGCGCGTTGAAGACAGCCCGGTTATTCAGGGCGTCACGCACCACGGACTGATTCATGAATTGGCTGGTGTTCCTGGGATTTTTGAGGTAATTCGCCAGCGCCAGCGAACTTCCCGTCGCGGCTTTTACCGAGTCCCTGGACATAAAGCCGGCGATCACGTATTTGTTGTTGAAAATAGCGGCCACCACCCTGGGATTACCCATAGCTTTCCCCACGGCGGCGGTCAAAGCGCCGTAGGCAAGGCCCAGCCCCCGCTGTTTTTTAACCGGCTGGCCGGCCAGAGGATCCGCTTCAGCCTGCGCTCTAATTCCGGCCTCTTTTCCGGCCGGCTGCCGGGCCCCGGCCCCGCCGCCGCGCGGCCCGGGAACGGACGCCGCATTGCCATCGGACGGACGCCGTCCCGCGGTTCCCACGGCTTCTATCTGCCCCCATTTGTTGGTCGTGGTCACGGGCTCGGGCGCCGTCGGTTCGCTTTCCTCCCGGTTCGCGGACGCCGCGGTTTCGCTGCCGCCGGTATATTCTTCCGTCAACCGGGGAGCGCCGCCGGGATTGGTCTTCAGGAGAGATTTCGTCAACAGCACCGTGGCAACGACGCAGACCGGAATCAGCGCCCAGACCACCCAGTTTTTAGATTCAGGGGACATAATACCTATTAATTGGCTCGTGTCATTTCATACAACCGTATTCCGGCGGCGGATGGGAATCAGGTATTATGTCACCGAATTCCGGTGAACCAGATATAATCCGCCTGGGCGAGGGTTTCCGACGGAACCGACGCCGGGCACTGCGGCGCGCTTTCGGTGTAAAAAGAGACCTGCCTTGCTCCCGGGGCGCGGACTTTGACGGAGGCCGGTATGGCGGCGTTATATATGACATGGCCGTTGCCCGCCACCGTCATTACGGCCCAGCCGGGATTGGAGTTGAGAAAGCCGGAGATCCTGGAACCCATTCCCTCGTTCCAGGCGCACATGGAGGCCAGATAATTTTCAAAGGTGAACTGCGGCATGGGCCGGGCGGCGGGCGCCTTTTTGGAGGCCTTGCCGGCCGCATGCATGGAGTCGTAATTTTCCCTGAGAAAAGCCAGATACTCCTTGTGCCCGGTGATGGCCACGGTTTCCGGCAGGAACGCTCGCTCGCCGGGAGTAAGGCTTGCCAGGCCGGTGCGGGCGATCTTTGAAACTATTTTCCTGGGCACGTTGAGAGCTATGGCCCTGAGTTTGTTCTGGAGAATAAAGTCGAAGATCGGCTTATAGAGGTTGAAATCGAAGCCCCACTCTTCAGCCCAATCCGCTTTGGCGAGGAACTCTTCCTGCGTCAGCGCCCCGGCCGCGTACTCGTCCAGAACCGGCTGCAGCGTCATGTTCAGCATTTCAAAACCCACGGCGACCTTATTGCCGCGCAGAGCGGCCAGGGTTTTAAGGGCCTCAAGCTGGGCCAGGTGGTCGTTAAGCTGGTCGTGCGTCTCTCCGACATAAACGACGTCCGCGCCCTCCATAGTTTTGACAAAAGCGGCCGGCCCGTCCAGCGCCAGTCCCGAGGCGGAATTAAACACGCACAGGCCCGGGCCCCCGGCCTCGGAACGGACCGCTCCGTCTTTCACCGGTTCCGCCAAAACGGTCTGCGCGCAAAACACCGCGGCACCAGCCGCCGCCATAAAATTCAGTATTCCCTTAGTCACACCGCTCTCCTCCTCCCGCCGCCGGTTAAGTATATATTGTAGGAAATTGTACTATAATATTTTTATGAAACTTTCGACGGTTTTCTTTCTTGTCCTGATCTTTATCCCCATTTTAACTTTTGCCGCGAAAGCGCCGGTTCAGAAGACCCCGGCTCCGGCCGCGCAGACCCAGCCGGCGCCGCCCGATGACCGCTACTGCATCTTCGGCGCCCAGTCCGGCAAGCCGTTCAACACCGAGGCCGCATTCAAAGCCCTCATCTGGAAAAGCGACGTGATCTACCTGGGCGGGGCGAAAGGCGGTTTGAACGGCCCCCCGGCCGCGCTGGAAGTCCTTACGGCGCTGAAGATAGCGCGCGGCCCGAAGATCGCCGTGGGGTTCGAGACGCTCGACATAACGCTCCAGCCCGTCCTTGACGATTATCTCTCGGGCAAAATCACCGAGAATGATTTCGTCTCCGCGGCGGCGGCGCAAAAAGAGCGCGGCTTCGACTTCGGCCTTAATAAACCCGTCTTCGATCTGATGATCCGGAACAAACTCCGTGCCCTGGCCCTTGGAGTTCCGCAAAAGCTCGTCTCGGAGATAGCCGCCCTGGGCCTCGCGGGGCTGAATGAGGAAGACAAAAAAACGCTGCCGGAACAAATCAATATTTCCAGGAATAAAAAGTATCTGGACCGCCTCAGGACTTCGTTCAACTCCCGCGGAGAAGCCGCATCGCCCAACACCCTTTCCTGGGACAATTACCTGGCCTCCATAGCGGCGGCGAACGAGGCCGCCGGCGCCGTAATAGCCGATTTTGTAAAAGCCAACCCCGGCTGGTCCGTAGCGGCCTCCGTGGACAACGACCGTATCATCTATAACGCCGCGATCCCGGCTTCCGTAAAAAACCGCATCCCGAAAATACGGCAGGCCTCTTTCTATATAACGGCTCCGGCCAAGTGTCCCTCCTCATTCCCCAAAGAACACCAGAACATAGCCAACTATGTGTGGTATATGACAACGGTGGTTAGTGGTCAGTGAATAGTGGGTAGTGGTTAAGGAAGTTCCGCACTTCCCGGCAAATATCGTTCATGTCAGCAGGAGATCAACTCAACGTCGAAAGGAACTTCATTCAGCACCAGGTTAAGGGACTTTCCGGAGGCCTCGCCGAAAACGTGGCTTGATTCCCTCAGAGCGCCGACCCACCTCGCGAATTCCTCTTTAGGCCAGGCCCAGACCTCGATCTTTTCGCCCTTGGGGATTTCTTTTTTTATAACTTCCCGGAATCTGCGCCCGTCTTCCGGACTTTCCTTAAGAACCACCAGCCTGGCGCCGCGCATGCGCCTGGCCACCTTGGTCAGTTTATTGACGGCCACGTTCCCACACTCGATCCAGACGGCGATACCGCCGGCTTCGTCCGTTACCAGCAGGTCCGGGTAAAAGCCGACGTCAACAACGGCCGGGTGGGCGGGGCCGGCCTCAAGCGCCGGCTCCCGGTCGAAAAAAAGTATGGCGGCCGCCAGCCTCAGGGCCACGTGCTCGGTGGTCTCCTCTTCCTTGGCCACAAGCAGTATGCGCCTGTCCCCGCCGTTTATATTGAGCTCGCATCTTACGGTCATTGTAACCCGTTTTTGCCGCGTTACCGGGCGGCGCGTTAAATAATTTTATAATTTGTGAGAAACCGTTTATCTGGAGAGAACCATCATCAAAAGGGCTTTCGTAAGCCTGATCCTGTCCAGCGGAATGGTTCTGGAAGCCCTGACGGTGACGCTGTGATCCAGGCCGTCAAGCTTCACGAAATCGGCCCCGGGCAGCACGGCGCTGTCCACGGGAACGACGCCGTCGCTTCTGATACCCTGTTCCAGCATTATATCGCGCAAAGGCTTGAGAGCGATGTCGAACTTGCCGGGCTCTCGGTCTTTCCAGGTGGCCAGGGTGAGCACGGGCACCAGCGCCGTGATCCCGGCTATGGCGGAGGCATTCTTTTCCAGATATTCGTCGCGCTCGGCAGTACCCAGGTTCACCATGGCCGCTTTAGTGCCGCCCATACTGCTCAGCAGTCTGCCGGCCAGCTCGCTGAGCAGGCGGTGCATTATCACGTAGTCCGCCACCGGGGAGCCGTAATACGGCGTCTGGAACGTCACGATCCCGCGGACTTTGGCGGCCAGCGCGCTGTCCGTTATCAGAGCGGCGAGCGAATCCAGGCCGCCCTTGCTGTGGGCGATGATCACGACACGCTTCGCGGAGGCCGAGATAGCGGCGGCTACGACCCTGGCGTTGGCCTGGATGGACGCTTCCGACTCCATCTCTATCCTCTGGTAATCCACCCCTATGCTTTTAAGCCAATCCATCTGTTCGTCGAAATATTTGCCCTTGCGCTCTCCGCCCCAGGGGAGCGGAATGGGCTCGATGCTCGCCTCCGCCAGGAATCCGGGGACGAACAGGACTTTATAGTTTTTTAATTTTTCCAAGATCGCGGCGTCCCCGGAACCGCCGGGATCCGCGTATAAGGTTTTGTAGGCCGCGGTGAGATCCGCGCCCTGGCTCTTCAACCGGAACGGCACGGCGGCAGGGACGTCGGCGGGAACGGCGCCCGGAACCGCTTCGCTCAACTGTTCTATGGAAAGCCCTTCTTCCGAACAGGCGCAGGCCGGCGGCAGGGCGGACAGCAGCAATATGGAGAGTATCGTTTTCATCAACTATATCATCCGGGGCGGATTATTCGAAATACTCCACCTGTCTTGAGCAATTCTCTTTCAGCAGGATGGAATCCAGCCGCCGGAACTTGTCCAGGATCAGCGCCTCTTCCTCACGGCTCAGGTAACTCATGGCGGACGGCAGAAAATGGTTGTCCGCCTTTTCGATATGCGCCCGGTAAAATTTGCACATGGCTTTAAGCGCGTCCACCACCGGGGCGTTCTCCCTCGGCCCGTGCGCCTTGCGCCGTTCATCCGCGGCCAGAAGCGCGTCCAGAAGGATCCGCCGCTCGTGCCGCTCGCCGGTCAATTCATCCAGCACCTTTTTATGCTCCGGGGACAGCGGCTTCCGGCCCAGTTCGCGGAACAGGATATTGTCCTCTTTGGCGTGATGGCACCGGTCGGCGTATACGTTGAAAAAATCCACGCCCGCGGCCAGCAGCCCCACGGCTATAGTTTCCCCGTTCTGTCCGGCGGCGGTTTCCCTGGACAGCACCCTGATCATGCGCTCGATCAGCTTATGCTCCATGATCAGCGCCCCCGCCACCGACGCGTCTTCCGAAACAGCCTTTTCTTCCATAGAAGTCCTGTTCATCTCAGCCCCCCCCCGCCCGGTCCGTTTTCAAAACGCCGCCCGGCTCACCGGATCCCGGCATAATATAAATTATACCGCATTTGGCCGGCACAAACGAAACGCGCAGGCAAACGGAAAATGTTATAATCTGAAAATCAGGGGATCGCTCGTCATACTAAGGAAATTGCCAAAGTGAAAACAAACCGTATCAAACCGGGACGCGGAGTTGTTTTAACGCTCATGATCGCGGCTTGCGCGCTTTTAAGCTGTTGCGCGAAAAAAGCGCCGAAAGTCTACCGGGTGGGAATTTTATCCGGCCTTGACTCTTTCGCCGTGATAGCGGACGGCTTCAGGGCCAAAATGACCGAATTGGGTTATACTGAAGGCGGAAACATTGTTTATGACCTGCAAAAGATAAACCCCGATACCGTTAAAGAGCGCGCCGTCCTCAACAAATTCGTGACGGACAAAGTGGATCTTATTTTCGTGTTTCCAACGGGCCCGGTTATAGAGGCGAAGGAAATCACCCGCGGGACGGATCTTCCCGTTGTTTTTGCCAGCACCGTGCTGGAAGGAAGCGATCTGGTCGAAAGTGCGCTGCGGCCCGGCGGGAATCTCACCGGCGTCCGCTCGATAGGAATGGATGTGCTGGCGCCCCGCCTGGAGTTTCTGCTTGAAATAGCCCCAAAAACCAGCCGGATCCTGATGGCCTATCAATCGGACTATCCTCCCGCTCTGGCCGGCCTCAGGCTCTTACGCCCGCTCGCCCTGGCCAGGGGCGTAAAACTGATCGAAGTCCCCATCAAGAACCTGGAAGATCTCCGGAAGAATCTCGCGGCGCGGACATCCTCCGGCAAGATCGGCGTGGACGCCGTTCAGATGGCGCTGGATATTCTAACCCAATCTCCCGAAGGCTGGGCTATAATAAGCGGGTTCGCCGCCGAACATAACCTGCCGATCGTGGGCGCCACCGAACTTCAGGTCCGCAACGGCGCCATCCTCACTTATATTTCCGATAATTTCGAGACCGGCCGGATGGGCGCGGTCCTGGCCGATAAAATTCTTAAAGGCGCCCCCCCGGGCACGATCCCGGTTGTGACGCCCGAAGGTTATCTGCGGGTCAATTACAGAACCATTCAAAAACTGGGGCTGGCGGCGCCCGAAGGCTTGTTGAGCAGGGCAAAGGAAATAATCCGTTGAAATGACAAAATCCTGGAATGGGAAAGTAAAAGGATTCAAAAGCCTGGCGGTCACCCTGGCCGTCGCCTTTCTGGCCCTGAGCGCGGTGACGCTGCTGCTTGCCGGCAGCCTGAACACGTATTTCACCATCCAGAGCCAGCGAAAGCTGATCGCCAGTCAGCAGCAGTTACTGGCCAAAGAGGCGGCCAATACGGTCCGGGGGTTTATTCAGGACAAGTTCGGCATACTGAAAACGGCGGCCGCCCTCAGCAGCCTGACTACGGACAGCCCGGAACAACAGCGGCTTATCCTGAATAAGCTGCTTGGCCTTGAACCGGCTTTTCGTTATCTGACCCTGTCGGACGCGCAAGGCCGGGGACCGCTCAGCGTTTCCCGCTTATCAAGACTGCCGCCGGAGCGGACGACGAAACGCATAAAGAGTGAAATGATTCCCCTGCTGGGCCGGGGAAATATATATATCAGTCCGGTGTATATCGATAAAGCGACAAGCGAGCCGCTGGCCATAATGGCCGTTCCGGTTATGACCGTTTTCGGCGATTTCAAGGGAATCCTGACGGCCGAAATAAATTTAAAATTCATGTGGGATCTGGTGGGAGGGATGAAGATCGGCGATAAAGGCCTGGCCTATGTGGTGGACAGCGGGGGCAATCTGCTGGCCTTTGAAGATATCGGACGTGTTTTGAAGCGCGAAAATTTACTCGGGCTGAAAGAAGTGTCCGAATTTATAAACAACCGCGCGGAACCGGAGGACGCCGTCGCCGCCGAGATCTCCCGGGGCATCCGGGGAACCAGTGTCGCGGCCACGTGGGCGCATCTCGATATGCCGGACTGGGGGGTCATTGTCGAACTGCCGGTTCTGGAAGCGTACGCGCCCGTGATCAGATCGTTGATCGTCTCGGCGCTGGCTATGCTGCTGAGCTTCGTGCTGGCCGTCATAGCGGGCATCTTCCTTTCAAAAAAAATCACGCGGCCGCTGACGAGCCTGAAAAACGCCACAAAAATGATCGCCGAGGGCCGCCTGGACGCCGACATCAACGTCGTCTCGGACGACGAAATAGGCGAACTGGCGGAGAGCTTCCGCGAAATGACAAGGAAATTATCCACCACCCTCGTGTCAAAAGAAAAACTCGGCCAGGCGCTGAACGACACTAAAACCATTCTTGAAAATCTTCCCATAGGCGTCCTCATCGTCGGCAGGGACAAAAAAATACGCAGCGTGAACAAAACCGCGCTGAAACTGATCGGCCTGGAATCGGACCGGGAACTGATCGGCCAGGCCTGCCACAAACTCATCTGCCCCGCGGAGGAAAACAAATGTCCGGTGCTGGATCTGGGCCGGACGCTGGATAATTCCGAAAGGAAACTGCTGGCCGTGAACGGCGCCGCCATCCCCATACTTAAAACCGTTCTGCCGATAACCCTGAATGGCGAGAACGTTTTTCTTGAAACCTTTGTGGATCTCACCGAACACAAAAAAGCCGAGGAAGAAAAGGAAAAGCTCCAGAAACATCTTCTTCAATCGGAAAAGCTGGCCGCGATAGGCCAGCTGGCCGCCGGAGTCGCCCATGAGATCAATAACCCCATGGGAGTGATCATGGGGTTTGCGCAAAGCGTCATCAAGGGAATCGGAAAAACCGAACCCCTGTATCTGCCCCTGAAATCGATAGAGCGCGAAGCCGTAAGATGCAAGGCCCTGGTTGAAAATCTGCTGGTATTTTCAAGAACTGGAAGGTCCCGCGCGGAAAAAGTAAACATAAACAACCTGATAGCCGAAACCCTGCTCTTCCTGGAAGCGGAGGCCAAAATGCGGGCCGTGGTGATAAACAAAAACTTCGGCGGCGGCCTGCCTGAGATCCTGGCGGACAAAAATCAGTTGCAGCAGGTTATCGTCAATTTATGCAATAACGCCATGGACGCGATGCCCTCCGGCGGCAAGCTCTCTATAAAAACAGGGCTTTCGGCGGGACAAACTTCCGCCGGAGACGGCAAGGCCGGGACGCCGCCGCGGCCGGGATTTATTGAAATTTCCATCGCGGACACCGGCGCCGGCATCCCGGAGGAAATCAGGGAACGCATATTCGAACCGTTTTTTACCACTAAAGAAGTGGGAAAAGGCACGGGGCTTGGCTTAAGCCTGTGCCATGAAATAGTCAAGAAAAACAACGGAACCATCGCGGTGGAGAGCGAGGTCGGCAAGGGAACCGTCTTCACCGTAAGATTGCCCGCGCCGCCCGTTGTTGACTAAAAAGGTAACACTTACCTTTCTATTCTCCGCACATTATGCGTATATTGGCCTTGACTATGCGGAGAATATGCGCTATAATATCCGCATAAGGTGCGGAGAATGAGTCATTATATTTACCAGGAAGCCGATTGGCCTGAATTTAACTGGGATAGCGAAGCCATTTCGCTGCCCCTGGCCGCGGCGCACCACAGGCAAGGCCGTCTTTTCGGCCGCATGGAAAGCCTGGGGTTCCCGCAACGCGACGCCGCCGTACTGGGGACGCTCACATCCGATGTGCTCAAATCCAGCGAGATAGAGGGGGAACTTTTAGACCCCCGGCAGGTCCGCTCCTCCATAGCGCGGCGGCTTGGCATGGAAATAGCGGGCATGCTGCCGGCCGACCGCCGCGTGGACGGGGTGGTCGAAATGGCCCTTGAAGCCGCTCAAAATTACGACAAACCGCTTACCAGGGAGCGCCTCTTCCGCTGGCACACGCTGCTCTTTCCGCCGGAGGCGGGCGGCGCGGCCGGAATTACGGCCGGGGCATGGCGCGGCGACGCAAAAGGCCCCATGCAGGTCGTTTCCGGCGCGATAGGGCGGGAGCGCGTTCACTATCAGGCTCCCGCCGCGGACTCGCTTCCCGCGGAAATGGACGCTTTTTTAAAATGGGCCAACAGGACCGGCGATGAAGACCCCCTGCTGAAAGCCGCCGTCGCCCACTTGTGGTTTGTGACGCTCCACCCCTTTGACGACGGCAACGGGCGCATCGCGCGCGCGATCGCCGATTGGGCCCTGGCCCGCGCCGAGGCCTCTCCCAGCCGTTTTTACAGTATGTCCGCGCAGATACGAAAAGAGCGCGGCCGCTACTATTCCATTCTTGAGCAAACGCAAAAAGGCGGGCTGGACATCACAGAATGGCTGTCGTGGTTTCTTGGCTGCCTGGATCGCGCCATCGAAGACGCGGAGAATTCGCTCTCCGCGGTTTTCAGAAAAGACCGGTTTTGGAAAACTTACGCTTCCTGCGAATTAAACGGGCGGCAGCGCCTGATGATAAACAAACTGCTGGACGGTTTTACCGGCAAGCTGACTTCCTCCAAATGGTCCAAGATCGCCGGCTGTTCCCAGGATACCGCCCAGAGGGATCTTACAGACCTGATAGCAAAAGGCATCCTGCGGAAAGATTCCCCCGGCGGCCGCAGCACCAGCTACTCCCCCCTCTGGCCGCAGCTATAAAGGCCCCCCATCCCCATAGGCCTTGACTATGCCTGATTTATGGTGTACACTATAAACATGAGGTTTGAGTGGGATGATAAAAAAGCGGAGCGCAATACCCTAAAACATGTATTCACCATACGCCTGCCAGGCGGGAACATAAGGATCGTCAGCGCGCGACCGGCAAATCGCCGTGAGAGGAGGTTGTATGAAGAAAGCAAAGGAATTTAATTTTTCCAAAGCACGGCGGGTTACGCCCGGAGAAACGGCGGCTTTTAAAAAGGCCATTGAGACCACCTTTCATATAAAACGCCCTTCCCGCGGACGTCCTCCAAAAGGGCTTGATAAATACCGGGATGTCCACATCCGGCTCCACCCCAAAGCGCTGGAGTGGGCGCATACCCAGGCCAGGCATCGCGGTATCGGCTATCAAACATTTATCAACGAAGTACTTCTGCAGCGAGCGCACATTGCCCCAATGCCGCACAAATAACCAGTTTACCTGACTACCGCGAACATACCGGAGGTTTTTAGTTTTTGGCCGGCTCTTTCGGCTTCCATGTTGTAATAATAGAGGCCGGGGGCTATAGCCCCCTCCCAGGCATATTCGTAGGCGTAAACCAGGTTCCCGTCTTTTTCCAAAGTCTGCGGCGGGCCGCTCATAACGTGCTCATGCGACGGGAGGCCGGACACGGTGTAAATCTTTATACTCACGCTGTCGGCAATGCCGGTCTCGATATGGAGCACTGGCGCCGCGCCGCCCTTGGCCGGATTAGGGGAAACATAGACCGCGCCCATGCGGAACTCCGGGTTCGCCGGAATGGCCGCGGCCTTTGCCGCAACCGTCGCCTGGCGTTTAGCTCCCCTTTGGTTTACAGCCGCCGCCCCGATCCCGGCGGACTTAACCGGCCCCGAAGCCGGCCGCACCGCCCCAGCCGAGATAACCCCATTCCCCCCGGCAACACCCCCGCCAGAAATCCCAAACAAGAACCCCACCACCAAAAATCCCCAAACCAAATTTTTTTTCATAATTGAACTCCAGCCGCCCCACCGATAAATCAACTCTGAGATAACTCCTTGAGGAGTTTAAGCATGTTTTTCTTTAAATCCGGCAGATCTTTTTTTATCACTTTCCAGACAAGCCGCAAATCGACACCGAAATACTCGTGAATCAATGTGTCCCGCAAACCGGCTATCTGCTTCCAGGGAATGTCTTTTGTGGAGGCCCTGGTTTCGGCTGGTATTTTTTTAACGGCTTCGCCTATTATCTCCAGCCGGCGCATCGCCGCGTCCTGGATCAGCGTCGATTTAAGAAAATCAGGCAAGGATACTTTGAGCGTATGTTTCTCAATTTCCCCTATGCTCTCAAGGATGTGCCCTATAAAGATCTCAGGCTCTTTTTTCATAGATCAGTTTCTGCTCTTTAAGGATGCGGCTTTTTAACAACGGGTTTATCGAATCATACGTTAAAACGTCCACTTTAACGCGGAGCTTTTCTCTAAGTTCCAACTGTAACGCTATCAGATCAAGCAGCGTTTTGTTTTTATCCAGTTTCACAAGCAGGTCAATGTCGCTGTTCTTGCCGCCCTCATTGCGCGCAAAAGAGCCGAACAGCGCCGCTTTAAGCACGCCCTGCCTTACCAATACCGGAACGATCCTGTTTTTAATATCGTAAAAAGTCATAAGTAACCCCGCCCATAGCCATATAGTTACCGTAACCTAAGCCATTAACCCCCCTTATTGTATTATTTTTACAGGGCGGTTAATATCAAAGGTATCTGCCCCAAATCCTCCGCTAATAAGACTGCGTCATGGATGAGAAGATTTCACCCATTGGGTGGAAAACTGTAAAAATGGCGGCGAGATTACCGCTTATCAGAGGATTTGGGTCTTCAATATCAAGATTCAAGACCTGACCCCTTTTGAACGTCCCCAAAAAATCTCAGCCGGCGTAGTGGTGAAGTATTTCGGAGATAAAGGTCTGATAGGGAACTCCTAATTTTTTTGCTTTCTGCTTAAGATGGCTCAGGTCTTCGCTATTGACGCGAATATTTAACACCGCATCCTTCCTGCGCGTGGAAATAGCCCTGGCAATGCGGTGGATCTCAGCGGCGCCGGCAGAGATATATTCCCCCCGCAAAAGGCCATTCTCTGCGGCGACTTCCCCTTTACTCAGTCTTATCTTTTTCATAAGAGTTCACCTTTGTCCACCATCCTCAAAGGAGACACCACGCTCGCGCTTAAGCCTTTCACTCTTGGCCGAATCCCAGCGCATTTTCCACCCTCCCCATATTGTAATACATTTGTATATACAAGTCAAGAGCCCGTCAGCTCCCACGCCACCCAAAAACCGAACCACCGACTAAATGTCAAGAATCAAGACCTGACCCTTTTGCCATACCTAAGGAGACGGCGGGTTGCCAGTCCGGGGGCCTGCCAGCCATGGGGCCCATCGGGCCTGCGGCCGGCCCGGCGACTTCGCGCCGGCTCCTCCTCGGCCCGATCCGACCCATGGCTGTCACCCCTCCAATTATTCCCCGCCGCCATTCTTCCAATACAGAACATTGTGGAAGCGTCCGTGTCGGCGGGATCACCATTGATCGGAAGATTTGGGTCTTCAATATCAAGATTCAAGACCTGACCCTTTTGCCCGGACACTTTGCAAAATAAAAATTTATCGATAATAGGTCGCTGTCCCCTATTTCCCTGTATTCCTTCGTCCAATTATTTCACTCTCGCACAATGCGCCCAGCACGAAAAGCCTGTAGCAGTTCCATTTTGCCATGCACATGACCACGTTGAGTAGCCGATGCTTTTAGAATAGCTTATGTAATCATTGACAATCTGGAAACTCCCACCTATTGCATGCTCTCCACTAGGGCAAGTTATATTGCATGGATTTGCACCGCAACCCCCACCTACGATATGAAATCCAATATCCAGCCATCCACTAACAGTAACTGTTGAGGTATTGGAAGAAAATGAGGCATCGCCGACTACTTCTAACTTTTTAGACGGACTAGTCGTCCCTATGCCGACGTTACCTACACCATTAATGAACATCCTGTCGTTATCTCCGCCAGTTCCAAACACAATACCGTCATGGCCGTTTATTTCTAGCCCATCTGTGGTTGTTGGGCTGTCAAATCCACGAGTCCTAATACTTATATTACGCAAAGACTCGGGCGTATTGTATGCACCGTTAGGTGAAAAACCATCACGAAAAAACAGTCCCCTATGTGTGCCATCCACTGTGAAAGCTCCAACCACGATATTCCCGTTTCCCATAACATGTAAAGCCTCTGCGGGAACTGTCGTTCCTATCCCCACATTCCCATTCGCTACTACCAGGGTTGAGCCGCCGATGGAGAAGGCGGGGCCGGTTATGGTTAGGGAGGAGACGTTCATTATCTGGTTATTGGCCATGTTCAGGCCGGCGGTGGCGGTGTGGTTGCCCAGATTATCTCCGGCGGGGAAGCCGGTGGCGCTGGAGACGTCGCCGTATAGCTTTGTGGCGCGCAGGTCTCCGTTGACGTATACGTGCGTCGAGGCGTAGAGGCCGCCGTATTGCGACGGGGAGGCTGATGAAAGGACTATATTGCTGTCAGTGAATCTCAATTTTGCCGTATCAACCCCAAGCGCCGCGCCGGTGGCGGTGAACGACGCCGCGGTCACGCCATTGGTGAACACAGCCGAAGCCCCCGAAACCAGATTGGCCCCCGAAATATTAAAATTAGCCATAGACAAATCCATAGTAGCCGTATGGTTGCCAAGATTATCGCCGGAAACCGAAAGCGACGGATACAGCACCCCGGTGGAGGTCATTGACGACACTATCATGCCGGAACCGTTGCGCCAGATTTGGGCATAAATGTTCGCCGCAGTGCCTGTGGAAACAATATCCAGCGCCGCTTGAGGTAGCCGTTTAGATACGCCAATAGTTTTATCCAAAAGGTTTCCAAACAACACGCCGCCGATATTCAGTTCATTGGATGCACCGGCAGAGCTGACGTCCTGATTATTGCCGACGATTACATTGCTGGAACCGGTTGTACTGTAAGCCCCGGCCCAATTCCCTATGAACGTATTGTTTGATCCTATGTTGTTGGCATAACCGGCCATGTTGCCTGCGTAAAAATTAAAATCTCCAGAACTATCGCTACCGGCACCGTAGCCCGCGAAAAATTGATACATTCCAGATGTGTTACTATAGCCAGCATAATCTCCCAGGGCGAGATTTGGCCACCCATTGGTATTATGATAACCGGCCGCGCTTCCCACGAAAGTGTTGGCATCTTCATTATTGGAATAACCAGCAAGATTTCCTATAAAAGTGTTATCCGTGCCCGTAGTATTAGAATATCCAGCAAACTGTCCCACAAAAGTATTTACCGAAGCACTGGTATTATTTTTACCCGAGGCATATCCAACAAAGGTATTATGACTTCCGGTGGTGTTGGAGTGGCCAGCATCATGCCCCACGAAAACATTCGCCTCCCCTGTGTTCGCGGCGCCATCACCTACAGCGATGGACAAATCTCCCACCGCCAACACGGTACTGTTTGCTATCTGATAATTATTTGCTGTTACACCACTCGTGAAGCGTCCAGTGCCGACTACGTCTAATTTATATTGGTAGGGATTTGTAGTTCCGATTCCTATATTGCCTTTGGCGGCGATGAGGTTGTCGGTTGAGGCGGGGCCTTTTAGGGCTTTGGCGAAGGGGACGCTGGTCAGGGGGAGGCGGAGGACTTCGTAGGCGCCGTTGCCGGTGGAAAAGACTAATTCATATTCCGTGTTTGAGGTTACGAGAAGCGAGGGGTCCACGTTATGGACAAATACGGTAAAAAAGCCGTTGGCATCGGGCTGGAGGTTGACGGTGTCGGAGGAGCCGACGACGCTGCCGTTGGCGAGGACGTCCACTTTTACGTCAAGGATGTCCTGCACGGGGGACAGGGTTCCCTGGACGGTCATTGAATTATAATTTTCCGAGGCGGCAACCGGTGCAGCGGCCAAGAGGAAAATTAAGGCGGCAATAGTCTTTTTCATTTTTGTTTCTCCCAATGGTTGAAATACCGACTTCTTCTCTAAATGGATCCCGGCTGACAGATCGCCGGGATGACGGCTTTTTACTGCACCGCTGGGGTCAGACACTGACCTGACCCTCGCGGCGGGTTAATGGCGCTGCTGTTCGTGGCGGGCTTTTATGGCGGCTACTCGCTCTTCGGGGGTTTTGCCTTCCAGGGTTTTTATGAAAGCGCGTTCGGCTTCCATGCGGGTTTTCATTTCCGCTTCCATTTCGGCGCGCTGTTTAGCCATGCGCGGGTCTTCGATTCTGGCCGGTTCCGATTTGCCGGCGCCGGACTTCTGCTCAGCGGCCTGGCGCTGCTGTTCGTGCCGCGCTTTTATGGCGGCTACGCGCTCTTCGGGGGTTTTACCTTCGAGGGTTTTTATGAAAGCGCGCTCGGCTTCCATGCGGGTTTTCATTTCCGCTTCCATTTCGGCGCGCTGTTTAGCCATCCGGGGGTCTTCAATTCTGGCCGGTTCCGATTTGCCGGCGCCGGACTTCTGCGCCGCGGTCTGGCGGTGCTGTTCGTGCCGCGCTTTTATGGCGGCCACCCGCTCTTCGGGGGTTTTGCCTTCCAGGGTTTTGATGAAAGCGCGTTCGGCTTCCATGCGGGTTTTCATTTCCGCTTCCATTTCGGTCCGTTGCTGGACCATGCGGGGGTCTTCAGTTTTGGTGACGTCGCTTTCCGTCTGGGCCGCGGCGTAAATCGGCAATACCCCCAACAGGGCCGCCAGCAGGATCTGTTTTGTTATCGTCATCTTCCCTCCGTTTATCCGAAAAATACGCCACAGCGCGCCGCAATGCAACGTTTTTATTTTAACAAACTTATCAAAGCATTTCAAAATAAAGAACCATCCATTTGCATGACATAAACAAAAGGCCTGGCGCCTTTTCTTCAAGAATCAAGACCTGGAATTATTCAATGCAAGATGAGCATGAAAACGGGGTAACATCAAGACTTCCGTGTAATTTCCCGGTGCAGGGTTCGCGGGGCCTGTCAGGGGCCCGGAACGCGGAACCGGCGTCGGCCACACCGTGGCCGCGCCTCCGTTCCTCGGGCGAGCCTAGTGTCCGCTGCGGACACCCCGCGCTTCGTATGCTCGGGCGAAAGTAGTGGCCCGGCCACTCCGGACGGTTCCGCTTATCCGGTCCCCTGCCACCCGCTCCACCGACATCGCCAGGGGGCTTATCCTTTTAAATCATCCAGACACTCTACGGCTTCAGGCGTGATAGAACGTCATATCTTTGCTCAGATCTTAAACACTTTTATCGCCCGGCTATAACTCTCAGCGTTATTATAAGGTTCTTCGGAGTTCGTGAATTTTCAAATAAAGCATGCGGCAGGCGGATCAATGGAGCGGGTGACGGGGGATTGGGTGGAAAAAACCCTCCGGAGGCCGAGACTTGCGTAAGCGGCGAGGCCGAGGACGGGAGGTGCGGGCACGGTGTGCCCGACACCGGTTTTTGGAACCCAACCCCCGGCAGGCCCCGCGAACTTGCAGGCCTGCCGTTACCTTAGGTTATCGCAAAAGGGAGGCACGGTTAACAGTTTCCGACGGAGCACCGACGAGAGATCTCATGCTCATCCTTGGATTGAAAAATGCTGACCTGACCCCTTTTTCCAACGCGACAGGACGCTGTCGGGGTGGTCTGCTATGCTTTAAGAGGAGAAATTGGCAATCCAAACAGGCCCTAAAAACAGGCCTTGCATATACAGTATAAATACTGTATACTATTCTTAAGTATGAGGGTAGCGGGATGTATTCCGTTGAATTTTACCAGACCCCGAGGGATTGCCCCGTGCGCGACTTTTTAGCGGGGCTTCCGGTCAAGGTCAAAGCCAAGGTGGCAAAATGGCTTCAGCTTCTTCAGGAGGAGGGATCGGATCTGAAAAGACCGTACGCGGACATGCTCCGGGATGGCATACGGGAGTTGCGGGTCTCTTTTGGACATATCGAGGTCAGGCTGCTCTACTTTATAGAAGGTAAAACCATAGTCCTGACCCATGGGTTTTTAAAGAAGACCCCGCAGACGCCGGCGACGGAGATCGAAAAAGCGATAGGCTGCCGGGCTGATTGGTTCAGGGTGAGGTAAGGGATCTATGAAGAAGAAAAAACTGCTTCTGAATGACTGGCTTAAGGACGAGCTTAAGAATAAGGAATTTAAAAAGGCCTTTGACGCCGAGGATATCCGCGCGCGCCTGGCCCTCATGATCGCCGGGAAACGGCACAAACTGGGCGTAAGCCAGGCGGAACTGGCGCGGCGCATTCACACCAAGCAGCAGGTAGTATCGGATATTGAAACTTTAAGGCATCCCAACATAACGATCTTAACCCTGGACAAGATCGCCAAAGCGCTGAACAGCCATCTGAACATCTCTTTCGGACCCTACAGATAGCGAGCAGGAGGAAAGGAGCGCCGGGGTTACAGCCAAAGAACCATTGAGTGCGTAAGCTTTATGGCTGGTGGCGACGGGCAGCCTTTTTGTCCGGCAGGCTGCCGACGGAAGCAAAAAGGCTGCCCGTCGCCAGGCCCCGCCTTTGCAATCCTGCGGTTCTACCGTCAAAGTCCATTAGCCCCGGTGCTGCTTGACGGTCATCCGGCAGGCGGGGCAGTCGAAGTCCAGGCGCAGCAGCTTCCCTTCCTCGTCCTCCAGGTAAAGCGGCTCCGCTTCCCCCCCCGCTCCCTCTTTCGGACACAGGTCCAGCCTGCGCCTCAGACACAGCTTAAGCGTCATCAGCGGCCTGTCGCCTATCTCGGCGCCGAACTCGGCCGCCCGCTCTATCTTTTTCACGCCGTGCCGCTTATAAAAATCGACGGCCTTCAGACTCAGGATATTGGCCGTAAAATCCAGCTCTTTCTCCGGATATTTGTGCGAGGTCTTCTCCAGCTTCACCTCAAGCCGCTTATAGGCCCCGGCGCGCTCCGCCTCAAGCCGCTCCAGAACCCTCCGCCGCAGATCGTTCAGAACGCTGATCGGGATAAAATACGGCGCCGACAGCTTTATCTCCAGGTCCCGCAGATAAAAACCGCTTTCCCCGGTCTTCGAGAGCTGCTTTTTGATGGTCTCAAGCGCCGCCTCCGGCTTTTCGGCCTTAGTCTTGCCCGGCATACACGAGATCTCCGCTTCAAAACCCTCTTCGTCCACTGCGTTCAACGCGAAGCCCTCCGGGGTTTCGCTGAACTTCAGCTTCAGGCCCAGCCTGCGCTCCGGCCTGGCGCGTTCCAGCGTCCGCAGGAACTCCCTGTCCAGATTCCGGTAAATGACCGTCCCCTCCGAGATGCCGCGCGTGCTCACCGGCATCACCCTGCCGTTCCGGACGACGTTGACATGTGTGCCGCTGAGCACGCCGCGCGGATCGAAGAAAGCTATGCCGTCGCCGTTGTTAAGGGTGCATTTTCCGTCCAGCATGAAGAACGCGGGGGACACGTTCACGGCCCGGCCCACTTTCTCGCCGATGAATTTGGGCGTGTCCGGGGACGCGATCTCGGGGTTCGCGCCATTAACAAAATACTCCGTGTAGCCGCGGTTGAAAGTTTTCTCCAGGTCCGGGGTGAAATCGATGAACGACCTGCCCGCGGAACTCCTGACGAATTTCCCGCCGGACAGAACCTTATCCAGTTCCCGGCGGTAATACGAGACGACATTCTTCACGTAATCCAGATCCTTGAGCCGGCCCTCTATCTTAAAAGAAGTTATACCCGCGTCCAGCAGATCGCCGAGACGGCGCGAAAGATTCAGATCCTTGAGCGAGAGGAGGTGCTTGTTCCTGACCAGGATATTGCCCGCGCCGTCCTTAAGCGTGTAAAGCTTGCGGCACGGCTGGGCGCATTCCCCCCTGTTGCCGCTTCTGCCGCCTGAAAACCAGCTCAGGTAGCAGCGGCCGCTGTAGGAAGCGCACAGCGCCCCGTGGACGAAGAACTCCAGATCCACGCTGGTTTTGGCCCTGATCTTTTTTATCTCGCCGAGTTCCAGCTCGCGGGCGAGAATGACCCTCTGGAAGCCCGCTTTTTCCAGGAAAAGGACTTTTTCGGGGGTGGCGTTGTGGACCTGGGTGCTGGCGAAAAGCGGTACGGGCGGCAGCTCCAGTTCCAGCAGGGCCATGTCCTGTATTATAACGGCGTCCACGCCCGCGTCCCAGAGCCGGGTGATAAGCGTTTGGGCCCGGCCGAGTTCCAGATCCGTGAGAATGGTGTTTACCGCGGCGTAGACTTTGGCCCGGTATCTGTGGGCGTAAGCGGCCAGCTTTTCTATGTCGTGGATGGTGTTCGCGGCCGCCTGGCGGGCGCCGAACTCTTCGGCCCCTATATAGACGGCGTCGGCGCCGCAATTTATGGCTGCGACGCCGGCCGAAAAGTTTTTGGCCGGGGCGAGGAGTTCGATTTTTTTTATGGTCATAGCGCCTTTACGTTGGCATCGGCGCTGGCGTAGTCGGCGTCTATCTTGTAGTACTTGTAGGTCAGCTTGGCCACGCTGGAGATGAAACCTTTGGCGCTGGAGTAATTAGGCACTTCGCTGGTCAGCACCGAGATCAGATAGTCCCCGCGCGGCGAGAACACTACTCCCACGTCGTGGCAGGATCTGCGCAGGAGGCCGGTCTTATGGCCGATCTCCCAGCCGAGCGGCAGGCCTTTCCTCAGGCGGCTGCGGCTCTTGTTGTGCTTCAGGACTTCCAGCATGAATTCGCTCAGGTTCCTGTCCACCACCTCTCCCTTATAGATGCGTTCCATAAGGCCCGCCATCTCGCGCGCGGTGGTATAATTTTCCCTGGCGACCCAGCCGGAAGTCAGGCTGAAGCCCTCGGGATAGATCTTCGTATAAACCAGCCCCATCTGCTCAAAGGCCCTCTGGAAATAATCCATGCCGGCGTAATCCAGGAGCATCCTGGTGGCGGTATTGTCACTTTCGGTGATCATCTTGTAGATGATCTCCATGACGCTCAGGCTCGTGCCTTCGCGCACCCATTTGAGCGAACCGGAACCGCCGGCCCTGTCCCGGCGCGTCAGCTTGATCTGCGTGTCCAGCGAGAGCTCGCCGCGCTTTATCTTATCGCAGACTGCGATCATGATGGGAACTTTGATGAGGCTGGCGGAAGGGAACAGCCGGTCGGGATTGTATTCCCACACTTTGTCTGAGTTCAGGTCCTTTATGTAGATGCCCACGTGGCCGCTGTAGTTGTAGGCCAGGTTCTCCAGGGACGCGACCATGGCCTGCCACTCGCCGTCCCTGATGGGATTCTCCACCGCTTTCTTGCGGAACAGCTCCGCGCCCGGCGGATTGAGCTCGTTGAAGATATAGCCGCCGGCCTTGTAAAGTATAAAACCCAGCAGGGGCACCAGGAGCAGCCGTAACAACCTCGCGCCGCTCCAGGCCCTGCGGGGCCGGACATGCGGCGCGCCCTGCGCATGATGGGGCGCGTGATGGGAATGCGGATGATGCGGATCGTGATGAACTTCCGTCATAGTATTAACCTGAAAGTTGCAGTTGAAATCGGTTTTTCGATTTTGATGAACAAACAGCGGGAATACAATTATTCCACGCAACTTTCAGTAAGGATAAAGGCTTACGCTACACTCAGCTCCAGGTTTTCTTCCGCGCCCTTATGATCCGCCTTGACCGTTCCGCCTTTCGTCACCTGTTTGGTGAGAAGGAACTCGGACAGGGGGTCTTCAAGCAGGCGCTGGATGGTCCTGAGAATGGGCCGCGCGCCGTAATTCGGATCGAAGCCTTTGTCGATAAGGTGTTTTTTGGCTTCCCTGGTGATGGTCAGCTTGACGCCCTTGGCGTCCAGCTTCTTATCCACCTTTTTAAGGTTTAGATCCAGGATCTTCTCCATGTCGGCCACGGTCAGCGGCCTGAAGACGATGATCTCGTCTATGCGGTTGATGAATTCCGGATTGAACACGCGCTTGACCTCGTCCATGACGGTGTCCTTCATTTCGCGGTAATCCTTCTCGCGGTCCTCCTGCGGCATGAAGCCCAGGGACTTGCCCTTGGAGATAAGGCGCGCGCCGACGTTGGAGGTCATGATGAGGATGGTGTTCTTGAAACTGACTTTATGGCCCAGGCTGTCCGTCAGCGTGCCCTCGTCCATGATCTGCAAAAGAATATTGAACACGTCCGGGTGCGCTTTTTCTATTTCGTCCAGCACGACCACGGAATAAGGCTTGCGGCGCACGAGTTCGGTCAGTTTGCCGCCCTCCTCGTAGCCGACGTAGCCGGGAGGCGCGCCGATCAGGCGGGAAACCGAGAATTTTTCCATGTACTCGGACATATCCACGCGCACCATGGCCTCTTCGTTGCCGAACAGGAAATCCGCCAGCACGCGCGCCAGCTCCGTCTTGCCCACGCCGGTGGGGCCGAGGAAAATAAAGTTTCCGATGGGCCGCTTGGGATCTTTCATGCCGGTGCGGCTGCGCTTGATGGCCTGCGCCACGATCTTCACCGCCTCTTCCTGGCCGATGAGGCGCTGATGGATCTCTTCTTCCATGTGCTTGAGCTTTTCCATTTCGCTCTCGGTCATGCGGGTCACGGGGATGCCGGTCCACTTGGAGGCGATGGAGGCGATGTCCTCCTCGGTCACTTCCGGCACCACCTTGTCGCGGCCGTCGCGCCATTTTTTCTTGCCGTCCTCCAGCGCTTTCTTGAGCTCTTTTTCCTTGTCGCGGAGCTTGGCGGCTTTCTCGTACTCCTGGCCGTAAATGGCGGCGTTCTTTTCCTTGGAGATCTCTTCTATGCCGGCCTCTTTTTCCTTGAATTCCGACGGGGCGATGGAAAGCTTCAGCCTGGCGCGGGAACCGGCTTCGTCCAGCAGGTCTATGGCCTTGTCGGGCAGCGCCCGGTCGGTGATATACTTGTCGGAAAGCTGGGCAGCCGCGACTATGGAGGCGGCCGAATACTTGCATTTATGGTGCGCCTCGTATTTCTCCTGGAGGCCGATCAGGATCTCTATGGCCTCTTCCACCGTCGGGGGCTCCACCACGATGGGCTGGAAGCGGCGTTCCAGCGCCGGATCGCGCTCGATGTGCTTGCGGTATTCGTCGAAAGTGGTGGCGCCGATGCACTGCAGCTCCCCGCGGGCGAGCGCGGGCTTGAGCATATTGGAGGCGTCTATGGCGCCTTCGGCCGCGCCGGCGCCGATGACGGTGTGCAGCTCGTCTATGAACATGATGATGCTGTTCTTGGCCTTGCGGATCTCCTCGATGAGGGCTTTCAGGCGCTGCTCGAATTCCCCGCGGTATTTGGTGCCGGCGACTATGGACGCCAGATCCAGGCTCAGGAGCCGCTTGCCGAGCAGCGTGTCCGAGATCTCCCCGGCGGTGATCTTCTGGGCCAGGCCTTCCACGATGGCGGTCTTGCCCACGCCCGGCTCGCCTATCAGCACGGGGTTGTTCTTCGTGCGGCGGCCCAGCACCTGGATCAGGCGGTCTATCTCGTTCGTGCGGCCGATGACGGGATCCAGCTTCCCCTCTTTGGCCATCTGGGTGAGGTCGCGGGCGAACTCGTCCAGCGTGGGGGTTTTGGTCTTGCCCTTGGCGGCGGCGTGATGCCCCTGCTTGGTCTGGGGCGGCTCTTTCTGGGTTTCCTTGGTCTCCATCTCGCCCAGGATGCTGAGGACTTCCTCGCGCACGGTCTCAAGCTTCAGGCCGAGGTTTTCCAGGACGCGCGCGGCTACGCCCTCTTCCTCGCGGATGAGGCCCATCAGGATATGCTCGGTGCCGATGTAGGAATGGCCCATGTGCTGGGCCTCTTCCACGGCGTATTCCAGCACTTTCTTGGCGCGCGGGGTGAAAGGGATCTCGCCCAGGAGCATCATATTGTCGCCGGTGCCTACGATCTTTTCGATCTCGGCTCGCACTTTCCGGAGATCCACGCCAAGGCTTGCCAGGACCTGCGAAGCCACGCCCTCGCCCAGGGCTATGAGGCCGAGCAGGATATGCTCGGTGCCGACGTAATCGTGATTAAGGCGCTTGGCCTCTTCCTGGGCTATCAGAATGACGCGCTGCGCCCTTTCGGTAAATCGTGTTCCCATAATTAAAGGCCTCCAGTAAATTCGCGAAAAGATATTATGACACAACGGCGGACTATTTTCAAATCCCGCGGACTTTTATTTTGAAACCCTGCACGGATTCCACCAGCACCGCGGCGCCGGCCGGGAGGTTCCCGGAAACGCTCTCGGCCTCCCAGAGTTCGCCCTCCACCAGCACGGTGCCTCCGGGCGACAGGGCGGTTTTGGCCAGCCCTTTCTTGCCGGCCAGGCTCTCCACGCCCGTGACTACTTCGCGCAGCTGCGCCCTGATGGCTATCCAGGCGAGAAGGGCCGTGACGGCCACCAGAGTTATGAGTGTCGAGCCGAGAATATGCATAGAGATGGATAAACCTCCGAGGGACGGCGTATTGAAGAGCATCAGCGCGCCCAGAATTATGGAAACCACTCCGCCCAGGGTGAGCAGGCCGTAGCTGAGCACCTTGATCTCGACTATGAAGAAGACGAAGCCCAGCAGGATCAGCAGCACGCCGGCGAAATTGGCCGACAGCGTCTGGAAAGCGTAGAAGCCCAGCACCAGCGACACCGCCCCCACCACGCCGGGAAAGATCAGGCCGGGGTTGTAAAGCTCGATGAACATGCCGGCCGCCCCCAGGCTCATGAGGATCATGGCGATATTGGGGTCGGTTATGACGGCCAGGAACCGCTGGCGCCTGGTCTGCGCCAGGGTCTCCACTTCGGGGGCCTCTACTTTTATCAGCCCGAAACCGGGCAGTTCCCGCCCGTCCAGTTTGACAAAAAGATCGGCCAGGTCGGAGGCGACAAGATCCGTGACGCCGGACTTGAGCGCCTCTTCGGCGGAAATGGAATCGCTTTTAGTCACGGCCTTTATGGCCCAGTCCACGTTCCTTTTTTTCTGCTGGGTTATGGACTTCATGTAGGCGGCGGCGTCGTTGAGCACCTTGTCTTCCATCGGGTTTTTCTTTTTGTCTTCTTTGCCCGCTCCGATGGAGGGCATCGCTCCGAGCATGACGGGGTGAGCCGCGCCGATATTGGTGCCGGGCGCCATAGCCACTAGATCGGAAGCCATGGCTATGAACACGCCGGCCGACGCGGCGCGCGCACCCTGCGGGGAGACATAGACCGCGACCGGGACTTTGGAGGCCAGGATCTTCTTGATGATCTCGCGCATGGAGAGATCCAGCCCGCCGGGCGTGTCCAGCTGGATCACGAGCAGGTCGAACTTTCCGGAGTTGGCTTTATCTATGGCGTTATTGATGAACTCGGAGGCCGCCGGCGTGATGACGCCGGAATACGGCGCGGTCAGGACGGTTTTTACCGGATAAATTGTTTTCGCCGGGGGCGCCGGAGCCGCGTAAGCGGCGGCCGCCAGAGTAACCGTGAAAGCCGCTAACCACATTGTTTGTTTCGTCATATTCACCTCAGGATCCCTCTCCTCCAGATTTTAACTTATTTTGTTACAATATGCCGGGGACATTATGACGGCCTGCGATTGCGGGGATTTGGGCGCAATCTCCCACTTGATAAACGGCCGGGAATAATGTATACTATTTCTATACATGAAGACCACTTTCCACCAGATTGCGTTTGAATGGGATGATCACAACATACACAAGAATTGGGAAAAGCATAAAGTCAAATACACGGAAAGCGAAGAGGTGTTTTTAAACAACCCGGTTATAGTCGATATAGACAAAAGCAAAATCCTTTATCACGAAGACAGAAAGATCGCTTACGGGGAGACGGACGGCAATAGATTGATTTTTATCGCGTTTACCATAAGGAACAATAAAATCCGGGTTGTATCATCCCGCGACATGAGCAGAAAAGAAAGGAGATTTTATGAAGATACAAAAAAAGCGGCTGGACTTTAAGAACGAAAAAGCGGAAGCCGATTTTTGGGCGAACGCAGAGTCAACCGAGTATATCGACCGGGCAACAGCCAGAGTAGGCTTATTTCCGAATCTAAAACCGACCTCAAGAGCCATACCATTAAGATTGCCGGTTTCGCTGCTTGACAAGCTGATGGTTAAAGCGCATAAATGCGGGGTTCCCTACCAGTCGCTGTTAAAATTACTGGTGGTCAAGGGATTGCGATCGTTGTAGAAATAAAACAGTGCGGGGCAAAACCCTTTCATTCCCGCTAGTGCTCTGACCGGATAATACGCGGTGTTTTGAAGGCCCGAGTCTTGGGCGAGTGCGAGGCGCGACGAATGAGGATAGCGGCGCCTATCTGAATGAGGAGCAACGAAGCAATCGGCCAAGAGCGGGCCTCCCCCGGGGGGCGCGGCGCTTTTGATTTCCGGCGTCGTTGCTCGTCGCTTACATGCCGCAAGGCATGCTCGCTCCTCGCGCCTAGCCGGAAGTCAAAATCGCCGCGTCATAAACACCGCGTATTATCCGGTCAGAGCACTAGAGCATGACTGAAACCACAACCGTAACATTTTCGGTTCTGGCGGCGGACGAACGCTTGCCGGATTTTGCCGCGCTTTCGGGGCTCCTCGCCGAAGCGCGCGGCCTGAACCGGGAAGACGCCGGACGCCTGGCCCGGCACGCCTGGGGGTTCATCGGAGAGGGTCTGGACGAAACGGCCGCGGACGGCCTCCTGGCGAAGTGCGGGGCCGCCGGGATCAAGGCCGTAAAAATTCCCTCCTCCCGGATGACGGCCTTAAAGCCCCCTCTCCGCGTAAAGAAAGCCGTTTTTGAGGCCGACGGATTTAATTACACCGGCGCGGGAGCGGATATCCGAAGCTGCCGGAGCGGAGAGATCCTCGTCCTGTCCGCCGCGCCGGTCAGAGAAGAGACGATAAAAATAATCAAAACCACCGAGGAGCCGTCCGGGCAGGAGCGGGCGATAAGGTTCGGGATTATGGCGGTCACGGGTCTGCCTATGGGCCTGGGCAAGCGCAAGGAAGTGAAAAAAGAAGTGAGGAGTTCCGAGCTTTCCTTTGTCCTGGAGCTCATCCTGCGTACGGACGGGACGCGCCTGCGCGTGAGCTCCAATGATTTTGATTTTTCCGGTCTGAAGGAGAAGAAGACCTGTTCCAGCCAGACCAATTTCCGGGTGCTGTGCGCGGAGCTGGCGGCGTTCGCGCCGGGGGCGCTGAAGAACGCGGGTTTATGGGCGATGCTGGAAAGCAAGCCTCTTGGGACGCTGCCCTACGATTCCGCCGAAGACTTTGAAAAAGAACTCCGCCGCCTCGCCGTCCTGGCGGGCAAAGGTGCCAGCCTTCTTTTTCAGCAGAAAAAGTAGGCTGGCTCTCTTTGCCCGAATGAGGGGCTGATTGGCTTTGGGCTCGGTCACCGCAGGATTGCAAAGGCGGGGCCTGTCGACGGGCAGCCTTTTTGCTTCCGTCGGCAACCTGCCGGGTCAAAAAGGCTGCCCGTCACCACCCGCCGTAAAACTTACACACTTGATGATCCTTTGGCCGTAATCCCGGCGCTTTCCTGAAATGCGATATTTTGTCCCACCTGAACTATTGCTTGCTCGACCCTCCCATTAAAACGAAACCGCCGGAGTGTTTTTCCGGCGGCAAAATGCGGTTAACGCTGGTTTTTATTTAAAAATAAAGGGAGATGCTGGGTTCCAGGGAGAACTTGTCTAATTCCACCCTGTTTGACTTTGTGAGACCGTCACGTTCCGTTTGTCTGGCGGGTTTGCTGGTGAAGTCGTAGTTTCCGGAAAGCGAGATGCCTACGCGATCCTGCAGAAAATATTCGGTTCTTAACTGGACGCAGGGGGTTATATATGAAACTTTGGCGAATCCGCTCGGACTGTTATTGTAGACCAGAACGCTTCCGGTTGTTATGCGGTAGGCGGTAAATCCTGCGCCGATGTGAGCGAAGAACCTGCGGGACAAATTTATTTTCGCGCTTACAAGCCCGCGGTAAGCGGAAACGCCCACGGGATAGTCATCGTCTGATATCACACTCGGAGGCGATGTCCACTCCTCTTTGACATGGCCGGCCTCGGGCCTTGCCCCGGTATTCATTGCCGAGACGTCTATTGTCAGTTTTGCCGAGGGGGCGTAGCGCAGACCGACGCCCCAGAATAAAGAATTGAAAGTTTTCGGCTCCACCGTCGTATGAACGTTCTGGCCGTAGGAATTAAGGATGAATTCCTGACGCGACAGATTGGAGTTATGCCGCCAGTTGGCAAGAGCGTAAATGCCTATGCGCTGGATTTCCGGTTTGTACACTATGTAACTTTTAGCTTCCTCTTCGAAGACACCTATTGGGAACGACTCGTATGCGGTCGCGGCGATCTCTCCGGTTTCTACTTCCACGAGCCTGGCGTTTACGTGATATTTAGAACCTATTTTTTCAACGCTGCCGAGCACCAGGAGTTTGGCGCCGCCAAGTTTTCCGGCTTTTAAGGCGTCGTCCGGGTCCGTCGCGCCGGACATGCTTATTTTCAGCTCTTCCAGTATCTTGTCCAGCCCCAGTCTTTCCACCACGGTAAAACCGGACTTTGTCACAAAGCGATGGGTCAGCAGCTCCGCTACGGCGAAGCCGATGCGCTTTTTTTCCAGTTCTTTTGAGGAGTTGAAGTTGAAAACCGCTATTTTCCCGTCAGCGGCGGAGGAATGTTTTATCTGGTAAGCGCCGATAAGGCTGTCAGCCAGCTTATCCATCCCCGCCGAGATCTCGGACTGCGCTGCAAAAGCGGCGGTGCCGGGGAACAGCAGGCAGGATAATAACAATGCCACGCGCAGATTTCTCATCCCCTGAATTTTAGCTTATTCAAACCGGCTTTTTCCAGGGAATCATGGGACCACTCTTAGCTAGTTAAGGGCGTCCCCTCATCCTGAACTCTTTGCCCAAATGAGGGGGCTGGTTGGCTTTGGGTAAAGCCCCGCAGGATTGCAAAGGCGGGGCCTGTCAACGGGCAGCCTTTTTGATAATCATCTAGCGGTCCCCTCCCACAGGTTGGTAATATTACTTTGTGGAAGAATATTAACAACCCGAGGAGGAGACTTATGAAATTAT